>Ga0080004_1099981_pt1 | contig 26988 bp, 23 predicted proteins | sample WasSprMetagenome_FD_69207 | JGI IMG/M metagenome (GOLD analysis project Ga0080004, IMG submission 69207) | Sulfidic aquatic microbial communities from Washburn Spring, Yellowstone National Park, USA - WS (SPADES assembly) (version 2) | ecosystem: Environmental > Aquatic > Thermal springs > Hot... | reverse complement strand
TCAACAATATTTCCATATCTATCTTTCAAAATTACTCTATCGCCAGAATTTGCTAATCCGTTTCCGATCCTTTTATCTTCTAAAACTATCTTTGTCATTCCTTTTGGAATTTTCCATAAATTGAAAGTTGTTGAAGAAGCGGTAATGATTGCAAAACCGTTGGCTGGAATTGAACTCGTTGGAATTTGGTCGCATTCTACATTATCGCAAATTTTCCAATTCGAAATATCGATTGTTTCATTTTCTAAATTGTGAATTATCACCCACTCATTTTCAGGATCTTTTCCTTTTGCCACATCATAATAAACTTCTGAAATTAAAACTTTCGGTAAAATCCAGCCATTCTCTTTCATAAAAGGGTATCTATCTTGACCACCAGAAAATTTATAAGCTGTGTCTCCTATTCCATCTGAGCCTGGTTGATCTTGATTGGGGCCCCATTTTTCATCTTTTCCTTGATAATCTGACCAATAATTCCCTCCAGAAGGGTAACCGTTATCCCATTGATTTGTAGAAGAATCGGTAAAAGCATTAATGGAATTATTTAAAAAATTATTGTGGTAAATGAGATTGTTGTTTGAAGAAAATTGAATCCGAACACCAAATACCCAAGGGTGACTAATGGTTGCATGTTTGGAAATAGTATTTCCAGAAAGAAGGTTATTGTTGGAACCCCATACAAGGGAAATTCCATAACTGGAGTTTCCATAACTGGAGTTTTCTGAAATAGTATTATTTAAAAGATGGTTATTGCTCGATGTATATAAAAGGATCCCTCCTCTCGTATTATTTAAGACAGTATTGTTAATAAGAGTGTTATTGTTCGATTTGAGGAGCCAGATTCCTCCAGAATTTTTTACAGCAGTAATATTTAAACATTGATTGTTACTAGAACTAGAAAAAACAATTCCAAGCAGATTCTCTTTTACAGTCACATTTTTTATTACTGAATTTCGAACTTTTCGCAAATAAATTCCTTTACCATTATGGGTTAACGTTAAATCCTGAATCGTAATGTGATCGCAAGAAATACAATAAACTGTACCAGCATTTGAAGATGAATCAATGGTGAGGTTGGAAACATTTTTAAGGTAATAAATCGGTTTTCCGTCTACAAGATTAGTAGGATCAATGTTGTGATTGTAATACTCATCAAGATCATCAATATCTTCAAAAACGCTAGTGCCTCTCACATAGAAATTGTAAGCATTATTTACCATTTTATTGTTGGAGAGAGTGTTATTGCGCGAACCTTGAAGAAAAATTCCAGAAATGTTATTTGAAACAACATTATTTACAAGGATGTTATTATCTGAAAAGGAAATATAAATTCCCGAAGAATTATTTGAAAGGGTATTGTTAATGATGGTATGATGAGCGTTTGAAGAGCCGAACCATCCGCGCCAATTATCCACATAAATACCAAAGGAAAAATTTTTAATTTTCAAATTTTCAAGAGTAACATTAGTTTTTCCCAAAAGAAAAATACCTACCCCAGTTCCGTTACCTTCGACTGAATATCCATTTCCATTTAAAGTTATTCCATTACTATCAATTTGAATCGTTCCTGTGACATTAGCTGTTAAAGTGCAGGTCTTTGTGATTGGATCCCAATTTCCAAAAAGAGTGCAATCTCCACCAGTAGCATCATCTTTAATGAATTTTGTACTTGCTTTGGGCTGAATGAAAATTAAATGAGGCACAGATAAATCTTGAACAAAAGAATAAGTGCCACTCATGTCTGTAGTAAAAACAGTGAGGTTGTGATAATTATCTTCGTATTTGTAATAAGTAGTTGAAGGCGCAAAACCTTCAAGAGTAATTTTTGTTGAACCTTTTTCGGAAACAGATTCAATTCTTAAAATCACCATTTCAGGTATAGATTCCATAGAAAGATTTATTGGTTTCTCACTTTTCAAAATAATATTCAAATATTTGCTGTCTTTAATTTCAAAATAAGTTCCAGTTCCTTCAATTTTCCCTGGAATTGGAGGCCTTAACGGAGATTTTAAATTTTCAAATGAAGATTTCTCAATTATTTTTTCTTTTGCTTGAATTTGATTTTGAAAAAAATTTAAAAGAGAATTTGGTAAAAGTAAACTAGATGATACTAGAGTTATCAAGGAAGTTTTTAATATTTTAGCTTTTAATTTTTCTTTTACTTTTTGCATTAAAAACCTCAATTTTTTAAAAACTCTTTGTGAACCTTTAAAATTGTTTCGCTTTCTCTAAATTTTTTGAAATTAAATTTTTTATTTTCTTTGAATTCTTTATCAATTATTGTACCAAAAATTTAAAATTTTTTGTCAGCTTTTATAAGAACTTCTCGGGTACATGAGGTAGAGAATATTGTCATAAAGAGGGGGTTAAAAAGAAAAATGCCAAATCTCAGATCCCAAAATAGTAAACTCTCAACCTTTTATCTTAGAGGAAATGAAAAACTACTGACTTCTCCACTACCAATACCAATCTGTTCCCTATATTGCCGAAGAGATTAATTTTACCAGAGAGTGAGATTTTTTTGTGCTGACTTTTCTTTTTTTGGTAATTTTGAAATTAAACTGAAAAATTCCAATTCTTTTAAAGTTTCTATTGCTTTTTCCTCATTATAATTCCCAAATTCGCAACTTTTAAGATCAAAATCTATTTCTACCTTGTTTTCCAGCTGAATCATTTTTTTCCAAAATAGAGCTTTTTCTTTTTCTTTTATTAAAATTGATTTTATTTCAGAAGGCAAACTTATTAAAGCTTTTTCTTTTTCGATTTTTTCGTAAAAATTTTCCAAGCTTTTAAACTTGAGCAAAATTTTGATTGCGGTTTTTTTTCCAATGCCTGGAATTCCTGGAATGTTATCTGAAGGATCTCCTACCAAAGCTTTAAAATCTGGAATTTGGAAAGGTTCCAGGCCTTCAAACTTTTCTTTTACTTTCTCTCTGTCAAACAAAATAGAATTTTTGATCCCTCTTGTCAATACCAAAACTTTTGTTTTTTCATCAACCAACTGAAGTAAATCTTGGTCCCCAGAAACTATTATAATTTCAAGGTTCTCAATGCTTTTTACTTTTTCTTTGATCGTAGATATTATATCGTCAGCTTCAAACCCTTCTTTTTCAAAAAAGGGGATTTCAAAAGCTTTTAAAATTTTTTTTAATTTTGGAATTTGAGACTTTAATTCGTCTGGAGTAGGAGGTCTTTGAGCTTTGTAATCTTTAAATTTTTCGTGCCGAAAAGTTTTTGCAGGAAAATCAAAGCAAGCTACGATAAAATCTGGTTTAAAATCTTTTATTATCCTAAACAAAGAAAGACAAAACCCGTAAACTGCGTTAGTTTTTTCTCCTGATTTTGTACTCAAAGAAGGTAGAGCATGAAAAGCTCGATACAAAATTGAGTTTGAATCTAAAATTAAAAGTTTACTTTCCATTTTATAAATTAGCAAAACTTTTTATTTTTTCTGCAGGCAAAACAAAAACTTTTCCATTTTTTTTCAAAGCAATTCCTAAAAATTTTGTTTCAAAATCAAAAACAGGAGCTCCAGAAATTTCACTCCCAACTTCTTTAATGTCTGTTTCGAAAAAATCTTTCCCTTTAGCTTTTATTATTCCTTCTTCCACAAAAAATTTTACCTCTCCTTTCTCATCTAAAATTGCCCCAACTATAAAAATTGCTCTACCCAATTTCACTTTTTCTTTTTCTTCAAAAGAAAAAACGGGAAAATTTTCTTTTTTTAGTTTAATTAATGCCAAATTTTGATTTTTGTCAATTTTTATTACTTCTCCTTCAATTTTTTCTTCTCCTAAAAAAAAGGATATTTCTTTAGTTTTTTTTAAATTTTCGGCTAAAGTAATTCCCAGACCATCTGAAGTTAAAACGAAACCTGAATTTTCTTTATCCTTTATTTTGATTAAAAAAACATTCTTTTGAACTTTTTCTACTGCTTCTTCCAAAATTTTCTTTTTTTCTTCAACTTTAATTTCCTTTTTTATTGTAATTTGTTCTGAGGGGAAAAAATAATAGGGGAAAACTTTAAAAAAAGAAAGAAAATAAAAACTTAAAAATCCTCCAAAAATTCCAAAAATCAAAGAAAGTAAGACAAAAAATAAATTTCTCATTTAATTTTTTGAAAGTGAAGTGACAGTTTCTTTTGTTTTCTTTTTGTTTTGCTTTAAAGGTTGAATTTGAAAGACTGTTTCTTCTTTTTCGTTAATGTCAACAAAAACCCTATCTCCCTCTTTAATTTTCCCTCCGACAATTTTTAAAGCTAAATCATCCAAAATTTTCTTTTGAATTAATCTTCTCAAAGGTCTTGCTCCCAAATTAGGATCGAAACCTTTTTCTGTTAAGTATTCTTTTATTTTTTCTGAAAAATCAATCTCGATTTCTTTTTCTTTTAACCTCTTTTTTACTTTTTCTAATTCTCTTTCTACAATTTCTCTGATTTCTTTTGGCCCCAAATAATTAAAGACAATAATTTCATCGATTCTGTTTAAAAATTCTGGTCTAAAATGTTCTTTTAAAACTGAAAAAACTTTTTCTTTGAGAGATTCTTGCTCTTTTTCAGTTTTTACAAAACCTAAAGCTGATTCTTTCGACAAAACCTCAGTTCCAATGTTAGAAGTCATGATAATAACTGCGTTCTTAAAAGAAGCTGTTCTTCCCTTTGCATCGGTTAGCCTTCCATCTTCTAAAATTTGAAGCAAAAGATTAAAAACTTTTGGATGGGCCTTTTCGATTTCATCAAACAAAACTAAAGAATAAGGTCTCCTTCTTATTTTCTCTGTTAATTGCCCCCCTTCTTCGTATCCCACATAACCTGGAGGAGATCCTATCATTTTTGAGATCGAATGTTCTTCCATGTATTCAGACATGTCCAATCTTATCATTGCATTCTCATCGTTAAACAAAAATTCAGCTAAAGCTTTTGCAGTTTCTGTTTTACCAACGCCTGTAGGTCCCAAAAACAAGAAAGATCCCCAAGGTCTGTTTTCTTGAGCAATTCCAGCTCGAGCTCTTCTTAAAGCGTTAGCAATAGCTCTTATTGCCTCTTCTTGGTTAACAATTCTTTTGTGCAATTCTTCTTCCATTCTTTCTAGTTTTTTCGCTTCTTCTTCTAAAAGTTTTGTTACCGGAATTCCTGTCCATCTTGAAACCACTCTTGCTACATCTTCAGGTTCAACTTGACTTTTTACTAACGGTTTCTTCTTTTGAAGTTTTTTCAATTTTTCTTCTGTTTCTCTTAATTCTTTTTCTTTTTGCGGAATTTCACCATACTTTATTTCCGCCACTCTTTGCAAATTCCCCAAAATCATTTCTCTTTCCATTTCGTTCTTTTTGAATTCAATTTCCTTTTTTAATTCTTTAATTTTCTCTACTAACTCTTTCTGCTCTTTGAGCGATTTTTCCAATTTTTCCAATTCTTTCTTTTTTTGCTTTAATTTTTCTTTCAACCATTCAACATCGCTTTCCCCTTCTAAAGCAGATCTTCTATTAATTTCCATTTCCAAATCCCTTACTTCTTTTCTCAACTTTGATATTTCTTCTGGTTCAGATTCAATTTCAAGTCTCAAACTTGCCATAGCTTCGTCCATCAAATCTATCGCTTTATCTGGCAAAAATCTGTCGGTAATGTATCTTGCAGAAAGTTGAGCACAAGCTTTTAAAGCTTCGTCTGTAATTTTTACTCCATGATGCAATTCATACTTTTCTTTTATTCCTCTTAAAATTTCTATTGTTTCTTCAACCGAAGGCTCTGAAACAAAGACAGGTTGAAACCTTCTTTCTAAAGCAGGGTCTCTTTCAATGTATTTTTGATAATCTTTTAAAGTGGTAGCACCAATGCATCTTAATTCTCCTCTAGCTAAAGCAGGTTTTAATAAATTGGAAGCATCCAAAGCTCCTTCTGCAGCTCCAGCTCCAACTAAAGTGTGAAGCTCATCAATAAAAAGCAAATATCTTCCTTCTTGTCTTTTTAATTCTCTTAAGACTGCCTTAATTCTTTCTTCAAATTCCCCTCTGTATTTTGTTCCAGCTACTAAAGCCCCCAAATCTAAAGAGATTAGCTCTTTGTTTTTTAAAATTTCTGGCACTTCTCCTTTGACAATCTTTTGAGCTAAACCTTCAACGATCGCTGTTTTTCCTACCCCTGCTTCTCCAATTAAAACAGGATTGTTCTTTTTTCTTCGACACAAAATTTCTATTACTCTTTTTATTTCATCTTCCCTTCCAATGATGGGATCTAATTTCCCCTGCCTTGCTAACTGAGTCAAATTTACAGCGTACTTTTGTAAAACTTGAAGCTTTGTTTCTGGATTGGGATCTGTAATTTTTTCTTCTCCTCTAACTTTTTTTAGTTCTTCTAAAAAAGCAGAATAAGTTAAAGGACCTGATTCTGGTAAAGCCAACCCTCCTTTGTAAATGAAATTTACTCTCTCTAAAATTTCTCTTGCAGAATTTTCGGTATTCAAAATTGCCAAAAATAAATGTTCAACAGAAATAAATTCATCCCCCATTTTTCTCGCTTCCTCTCTTGCCTGGTTTAAAACTTCGTTCAAATCTCGAGTAAGATACATTCCTCCTGGCCGAGGAGTAACAATAAAGCTTAAACTCAAAATTTTCTCTCTGATTCTATTTTTTAAATCTTCAACGTCAACTCCTAAATTTTGCAGAACGATGGCAACCGCAGTATCACTCTGAGAAAGCAAAGCCAAAAGCAAATGCAAAACGTCGATTTGATTTTGACCTCTTTCTCTCGCAAAATCTTGAGCCAAAAGCATTGCTTCTTGAGCTTTTTGGGTAAATTCTCCGTTCATAAATTTTTATTTTCCTACATGAACTGTATGTTTTTTACATTTTTTACAATACTTTCTTAGTTTTAACCCTTTTTTCGTTCCTTTGGAAACTTTTTTCCAATAATTTATGCTTTTGCAAGCTGAGCACTCAAATTTTAAAATATTTTTTTTCTTTTTCTTTGCCATAAGATTTTTGAGCCAGAGGTGGGAATCGAACCCACGACCTTTCCCTTACCAAGGGAACGTTCTACCACTGAACTACTCTGGCAAAATTTTCAAGAAATTTTAACAAAATTTTGAAAAAAATTAAAGGCTTGTGATAAAATTTTATTGAAATTTTATGGAATTTGAAGTCGAATTTGAAGGGAAAAAGTTCAAAATAAAAATTTTAGAAACTAAAGAAGGAACAAAAATAAAAGTGAACGAAAAAGAATTTATATTTGAAGAGAAAAAAGAACCAGAAAAAATTTTTCCGCCTCAATTTTTAATTCCAAAAAAAGAAACTTTTGAAAAAGAAAAAATTTTAGCTCCAATTCCTGGAGAAGTTAGCGAAATTTTTGTAAAAGAGGGAGAAAAAGTGAAAAAAGGACAAAAACTTTTAACAATTTTGGCAATGAAAACTGAAAATGAAATTTTAGCACCAAGAGAAGGAGTAGTAGAAAAAATTTTTGTAAAAAAAGGTGAAAAGGTCCAAAAAGACCAAGAATTATTAGAAATTAAATGAAAATTTTAGAGTTTGAGGTTTTAGATTCTACTCAAAAGAAAGCTTTTGAAATTGCAGAGAAAAATTTTGAACCAAAAACGGTAATTTTAGCAAAAAGGCAAACTGGAGGAATTGGGAGGAAAGGAGGAAAAGAAGGAGATTTTTGGTGGTCCCCTGAGGGTGGGCTTTGGTTTTCGATAATTTTGCCCAAAATTTTGCCTGAAAAATTAGAAATTTTTACTAATTTGCTGAGTTTTCTAATTGCAAAAGTAGTTTTTGAAGAAACAAGAAAGAAAATTTTTATAAAATTTCCAAACGACCTTTATTTTCATGGCAAAAAAATCGGAGGGGTGATGGTTCAAAATAAAATCTGCGGTAAAAACCAAATTTCTGTAGCTGGAATAGGTATTAACACTAACGTTAAAGAATTTCCAGAAAATTTAAAAGATATTGCAACTTCAATTTTTTTGGAAACAAAAAAAGAAATTGACAACAAAAAATTTTTAGAAAAAATTTTAAAAGAAATAGATAAAATTTTGCCATGGTTTCAAGAAAAGTAAAAATTTCTGTTATCATTCCTGCTTTCAACGAAGAAAAATTTTTAGGAAATTGTTTAAAAAGTTTGAAAGAACAAGATTTTAAAGATTTTGAAATTATTGTCGTCGATAACAATTCTACAGATAAAACAAGAGAGGTTGCGAAAAATTTTAATGTAATTTTGGTTTCCGAAAAGAGACAGGGAGTAGCTTTTGCAAGAAACAAGGGAGCAAAAATAGCTAAAGGTGAGATTTTAGCTTTCACTGATGCAGATACTATTTTGCCAAAAAACTGGTTGTCAAGAATTTTTGAAGAATTTGAAAAAGATAAAAATTTAATTGCTTTTGGAGGTTCTTGCGAATTTTATTCAGGACCTCTTTGCGCAAAGCTAGCTTCCAAGTTTCTTTTAAAGCTTTTTTTGATTTTGGATAAATTTTTCTCTCAAGGTTTCAATCTTATGGGATGCAACATGGCAATAAGAAAGAGTGTCTTTTTTAAAATCTCAGGCTTTAACGAAAATCTAAAAATGAACGAAGACGTAGAGATTTCTTATAGATTGCGAAAAATTGGGAAAGTAAAGTTTGATTTCAATTTCAAAGTAAAAACTTCAGGAAGAAGGTTTTCCAAAGGCTTAATTTTTGGAGTTTTAAATTATGCTCCAACTACAATTTACAGGTGGTTTTTTAAAAAATTCGACAAATTTCAATTTTTTTATCCCCAGAGAAGAGAAAATGCTTTTTTTGGAAATTTTTTATTCTTTTTATTTTTTGCTTTCTTTAACTTTTTTCTTTTTTCTCATTTTTTACCTCAAACGATTTTTGCTAAAAATTTAGTAAAAAATGAAATTCAAAAAATAATCAGTTACGAAAAGAAAGTAGAAATAAAATTGAAAAACAATGTCTCAAAAATTAAAAATTCAACTCACCTTCGACGACGGGCCAAATGAATATACTTTAAAAATTTTAAAAACCTTGAAAGAATTCGACATTAAAGCAACTTTTTTTGTTGTCGGAAAAAATTGTCAAAAATTTCCAGAAATTTTAAAAGAAATTGTAAAAGAAGGACACTCAATCGGTAACCATTCTTTTTCGCATTCAATTAAATTTTTCTTTGACTTTAAAAGAGAAATTGAAAGAACGAATGAAATTATTAAAAAAATTGCTGGCATTGAAACTAAAATTTTTAGACCTCCTTTTGGTTTTTTACCTTTTTGGATAAAAAACTACCTTTTAAAAAGAAATTATCAAATAGTGATGTGGGATTTAGATTCGAAAGATTGGAAAGAGAAAATTGATCCCAAAATTTTCCAAAAAATTAAACCAGGCTCAATTTTACTCTTTCACGATTGTTATTTTACGAGTTTAAATTTGTCTTATCTTTTAAAAGAAATCCTCAAAAATTACTCAGATTAACGTTTCTTTAGAATGTGGGTAGGGTGGGATTCGAACCCACACGCCAAAAAATTGGCAGTAGGTTCTAAACCTACCGCGTCTACCAGGTTCCGCCACCTACCCTTTAGAAATTATATTACCACAAAAGAGATAATTTTTTCTCCCTTCAAATTTACTAAATTTTTCCCCAAAGTTTCTCTATTCATTTTAGGAATTTGACTAGTTTTTATTTCAAAAATTTTCAAGCTTTCAGTTTTCAAAATTATCTTTTCTTTTCCATCTAAAATTTCCCCTCCTATTAAATTTCCTGTTTTCTCATTTATTTTTGTTAACCTTATTCCTTTTCCTCCTCTTTTTTGAATTTTAATTAATTTTGTCTCAATCTTTTTTAGAAAACCTTTTTCTGTCACCAAAAGAATTTCTCCTTTTTCTTTAAAAGGTAAAAATTTCAAAACTTCATCTCCCTTTTGAAGTTTAATTCCCCTTACCCCTCCTGCAACTCTTTTTGTTGTTGGAATTTCTTTTTCAAAAAACGCAATTCCGTTTCCTTTTTTAGTGAGAATTAAAATTTTTTCGTCTTTTTCTATTTTTTTTACATCTTTTAAAGTTTCATTTTCTTTTAAAGTGATAGCAACACTTCCTTTCCTCACGTTTTCAAATTCTGAAATTTTTGTTTTTTTAATTTTACCTTCACTACTCAAAAACACAAAAAAGCTTTCTTTTTCAATTTCTTTTGGAATTAAAACTTGAGAAATTATTTTTTCTCTTTCATCAAGAGAAAGTAAAACGTAAATTGACTTTCCCACTTTGTTTATTTCTCTTTGACTTTCTGCTCTCGGAATTTCAGAAACTTTTATTTGATAAACTCTTCCTCTTTCGCTAAAAAACAAAATTTTGTCTTTAGTGTTAGAAAAAAATAAATTTTTCAAAATTGCTCCTTCAAACTTTAACTTTGAAAGAACTTCTTCTTTTGGCAAAGGTATTCTACAAATTTTTCCTTTTTCATCAAGCAAAACTAAAGTCTCCTCTTCTTTCTCTTCTTCTTTAAATTCTGGCAACTTTTCTTTAATTATTGTTGTTCTTCTTTTGTCACCGTATTTTTCTTTCAATTCCAAAAATTCTTTTTTCATCAATTCTGTTAACACCTTTTCACTTTTTAAAATTCTTTCAAGCTCTTTTTCTTGTTTCCTTTTTTCTTCTAATTCCTTTAAAATTTTTTCTCTTTCTAACTTTGAAAGAGAAGCCAATCTCATTTCTAAAATAGCTTCAGCTTGTCTTTCTGTTAAAGATAATCTTTTCATTAAGGCTTCTTTTGCCTTTTGTCTGTTTTCTGATTTTTTGATCAAAGAAATAACCAAGTCTATTTTTTCAATGCATTTTTCAAGCCCCTCTAAAATTTCAATTCTTTCTTTTGTTCTTTCTAAATCGAATTTTGTCCTTCTTAAAACAACTTCTCTTTTAAATTCCAAAAACTTTTTCAAAATTTCTGGTAAACTTAAAAGCTTTGGTAAAATCCCATCAACCAAGCATACCAAATTCACGTAATAAACTTTTTGAAGGTCAGAAAGTTGATAAAGCTTTTCTAAAACTTCTTTTGGATCAGCATTTTTTGAAACTTCAATAACAATTCTCAAACCTTCCCTATCTGATTCATCTCTAATACTCTTTATTCCCTCAACTTTTTTTTCTAACACAACCTGAGCTATTTCTTGTAAAAGTTGAGATTTTTCAACTAAATAAGGAATTTCAGTAATGACAATTTTAAAATTGCCCCCTTTTCCTTCTTCAATTTGAGCTTTTGCCCTACAAACTATAGGACCTTTTCCTTGAGAGTAAACTCTTTGAATTTGCTCTTCGTCAAAAATTATTCCTCCGGTAGGAAAATCTGGTCCTTTAATGAACTTTAAAATGTCTTCCAAATCTGCGTCTTTGTGGTCCAAAAGATAAATTAAAGCATCGCAAACTTCAGAAAGATTGTGAGGGGGAATGTTCGTTGTCATTCCTACTGCAATCCCTACAGAGCCATTGATTAAAATGTTAGGAAAAGGAGCTGGTAAAACCGTCGGTTCTTTTTTTGTTCCATCGTAATTTGGAATAAAGTCTACAGTGTCTTTATCAATGTCCCTTAGCATTTCTTCTCCAATTCGAGAAAGCTTGCACTCTGTGTATCTTTGGCTTGCAGGAGGATCTCCATCAATGCTTCCCATGTTACCTTGACCCAAAACTAAAGGATACCTTAAAGAAAAATCTTGGGCCATTCTCACTAAAGCTTCATAAATTGGAGCGTCCCCATGAGGATGAAAGCTTGCCATCACATAACCTACTACTGCAGAAGATTTTCTGAATTTTGCCCGAGCATCCAAACCCATTTCTTTCATTCCGTACAAAATTCTTCTTTGAACAGGTTTTAGCCCATCTCTCAAATCTGGCAAAGCTCTCGAAACAATCACTGACATTGCGTAATCCAAATAGGCAGATTTCATTTCCTCTTCAATCCTCTTTTCGATTATTCTTTCTTTTTGTGCCATAAAAATTTATTTCCCAAAAATTTTTTGAAAGTGAAATTTCAAATAGATCAAATACAAAATTACCAAAATCACAAAACAAATCGCAACCAATACTTTAAAAATTTTTTTCCTTTTTTCTAGAGGAAGCTTTCTTATTTTTTCCAAAAAATCCATCAGAAATTAGATTTTACTTTAAATTTTTTAAAAATGCAACCTTTAAAATTTGAAATTGGATTGTAAAATTGATAAAAGAAGGTAATCACAGTAAAATTGACGCATCAAAAATCAGTAAATATTTTTAAAAAGCTATGAAACTAATAATAAAATACGATAAAGAATCCAAGATTCTTTCAATTAAGTTTAGTAAAAAAAGAGTGTAGATTCTGAAATTAAAGGAAATATTGTTATAGATTACGACGAAAATGGAGAAATTGTAGCTATAGAAATAATGAAAATAAACTTAGATGAATTTTTAAAAACTGAATCGAAAACTTACTTTAAAAACTACATCAAAATCTGATTTTTATTTTTCTCTCGAAAATTTTAAAACCAAAAAAACAGCAGCAATTTCCATCATCAAATGCGATCCTCCATAACTTATAAAAGGTAAAGGAATTCCCGTCAAAGGTAAAAGACCGCAAAGAGCTCCAACGTGAATTGTAGTTTGTAGCAAAAACCAAATTAAAATTCCAAAAAGAGTTAATTTTTTAAAATAGTCAGTCTGAGCTTGAGCAATTCGATAAATTTTTAAGAAAAATAACAAAAACAAAATTAACAAAAAACAGCTCCCCAAAAAACCAAATTCTTCAGCAAATACTGCAAAAATTGAATCTGAGAAAGGATAAGGCAAAAGTCCTAATTTTTCTTCAGAAAGCCCAATTCCTTTTCCGAAAATTCCTCCAGAACCAATGGCAACTTTAGATTGAAGCACATGATAACTAATTCCGTAAGGGTCCAATTGAGGGTTCAAAAAAGTTAAAATTCTTTTCATTCTGTAAGGTGCTAATTTCAAAAGAGGTAAAAAAGAAATCAAAGCTAATCCTAAAATTAAAAAAGTTTGATACAAAGGGGTTTTAGCAAGAAAAAAAAGAGAAAGTGAAACTCCAAAAAGTAAAATTAAAGCTGAAAAATTAGGTTGAGCTAATAAAAATAAAGATACAATTGCCAATAAGAATAAAAAAGGTATAAAATAGGCTGTTTTTTTTCTCGTTTTAGATTCTAACCAGCTTGCAAGATAAAGAATAAAAGTTAATTTTAAAAGCTCTACAGGCTGAAAAGAAAAACCAAAAATGTTAATCCATCGATAAGCTTTGTTTGCAGGGCTAGCAATGCCTGGAACGAAAGTTAAAGAAACCAAAAAAAGAGAAAACAAAAAAAAGAAAAAGCTTAATTTCTTTAAGGCTTTAGTCGGAAGAATATAAAGCAGAATTCCCCAAATTACTCCTCCTAACCCTCCCAAAAGTAGTTGATGCTTTAGATAATAAAATGGATCGTTAAAACGTTTTTGACCAGCATAAAAGGAAGCAGAAAGCAAGATTAAAAAACCAAAACAAAGTAAAAATAAAAATAGAAATAGAAATGAAAAATCAATTTTCCTTCCCATATCAAAAATTTTATCTCAAAGAGTCCTACATTACAAAAACTGCAGCAGCTACCACAACAGTCCAAAGGCCATTTTTGTTTCCCCTTGCAGTTTGGGTAATGTTTGTCGTGTAAACAATTTTCCCTGACATTTTGAAAACTTTTTCTCTTTCATCCCAAGCTGAATCTGGATCAAAAGGAATTCCCAAAGTCGAAGCTAACATTGAAGCTGCCAAATCCTCAACATAATCTCCCACTTTCTTTTGAGTTTCGCCGAAAGAATGGTGCTCTGCAATGTAGCCATATTGATTTTTGTCAGCTGGAATTGCGCAACCTATTGAAGCTGAAATTAATCTGTTTGGCTCTTGAGTAGCATTTTTTGACAAAACAGTAAAAACAATTTGCCCAGGTTTCAAAAGTCTCAATCCCTTTTCTTTTGAAATTTTTTTGCAATTCGGTGGCAAAATCGAAGAAACAGAAACTAAATTAAACTTTGAAATTCCAGCTTTCTTTAGCGCCAACTCAAAAGCCTGCAAATAATTTTTATGAACCCCAACCCCTTTTGTCAAGAAGAAATATTTGGGAATCATGTCAAAATTTTAACAACTTCCATTAATTATAGTACTTTTTGAAAATTTATAAAAGGGCATAACAGCCCCTTTTAAAAATTAAATTTTAAGGTAATGTGGAAGCACAAGTGTATTTGAATACCGCAAAGTCACATTAACCATTCCATTTTTCTGGAAAAGCGGAATATTTTGAAAGTAAATTGCGGGTCAAAAACGGGTATTTGGTAAACAAATCAAAGTTTAAATTAAAAAAACTTTATCTTTTTTGTTGTCCTTGCTAATCTTACGATATTTTTACCCAAAATTTCCAATTCTTTCTTTTGCCAAGTTCCCTTTCCATTTTCATTAAAGTAAGGAGTAGCAAAAGGAGGAATAATACATCCCATTTCATTGAACACAGAAATTAAATAATGAGAAACTTCATCGCCCCCTGATTCCTCTGCGCAAGATACTGCCCCAAAAATTTTTCCTTTCAATAAATCGCCATTGTTTTCCAAAGAAGTTAATCTATCGACGAAATTTTTCACTAACCCTGAAACAGAATACCAAAAAGAAGGAGATCCCAAAACAAAACCTTGGCATTTTAATAATAAAGGATAAATTTTTTCCATGTCATCTTTTTGAACACAAGGAAAAGTGCAACTTTTTGGTGAATTTGAATAGCATCCCAAACAAGGCAAAATCTTAAAATCTACCAAATGAATCAATTCTACCTCTGCTCCTTCTTTTTTTGCTCCCTTCATTACCTCTTTCAAATACAAAACCGTCCTTCCATTTTTTCTTGGAGATCCGTTGATAAAGAGAATGAAAGGTTTCATACTCTCTTTAAAATAGCATCTAAAATTTCCCAAATTAATTTTGCTGCCAAAATCTGTGGAGGCAAAAATCCTGGAATTGGAGAAAATTCTACAAAATCAGCACCAATGATTTTTTTAGATTTTCCCAATTCTCTAATTAATATTATAACATCTCCAAATTTCAAGCCCCCTGGAACTGGGTTTGAAACTGAAGGCATAATTGAAGGATCTAAAACATCAAAGTCAAAAGATAAATAAACATTTTTCTTTAATTTTCTTAGAATTTCTTTTAAAGGAATTTTTGGCCCTTTGAAGATTTTTATTTTCTCTTTCTCTTTTTTCAAATATTTCAAAGTTTGATCATCCATTACCCTTACCCCAGCAAAAACTATTTCAATTCCAAGCTCTCTAATCCTTCTCATTACCGTCGCATGGTTTAGTTTGCTTTTTTTGTATTCATCTAAAAGGTCGCAATGAGCGTCCAAACTCAAAATCGAAAAATTGTTCTGATAAAACTTTTTAAAACCCAAAATACTTCCAAAAGAAATTGTATGCTCTCCTCCGATCAAAACAGGAATTTTCTTTTTATTTAAAATCTGAAACACAAAATTTCCCAAATCTTCCATTTTTTCTCTTGTGCTATCACCTTCTAGTTCGATTTCATCAAAAGTAAAAATTGGAATTTCTTTTTGATAAATCTCATCGATTTCTCTCGAAGCAGAAATGATAGCTTCTGGACCATCTATAGTTCCTTTTTTACAATCTGTACTTTCTTCAAAAGGAACTGGTAAAATTGCTATCTTTGCTTTTTCAAAATTTTGGTTTAAAATTCCACCAAAATTAAAAGGAGAAAATTTCATAAGATTTTTTCACAAGTAAGCGTAAAAAAGTTGTTTTTTGGGTCTTTTAATTTTGAAAGGAATGTATTCAAAAATCCAAAGCGAAGCTCCAATCATTGGCGATTTTTTAATCAAGCTTTCGTTGAAAAATTTTTTCCATCTTTCAAACAAAACCTTATCTTCAGGATGAACTAGCTCAAAAGGATAGTAAACTCTTTCTTTTATCACTTCTTCAACTTTCAATTTTTTCTTTACAAAAAATTCTTCCAAAAACAAAATTCTGTTTCCAATAGCTTCATCGCTCAAACTTAAAAAAACAAAACCTCCATCTTCTCCAAGTTGGTTCACTCCAAAATCCAAAAAAGTTTTTATTCCCTCAAAAGTATAAACTGGATTTGTACAAAAACCGATAAATTTTTCGTTCAATTTTTTAACTTTGCCAATGTCTACTTTTTTTGTTTCAATTTTCAAGCGAAACTTTTTCGAAATTTCTTGAATTTTTCCCAAAAGTTTTTCGTCAATGTCTACAACCAAAGATTCAATTTTTGGTTCTGTTAAAGATAAATAAACAGAAATGAAATCGTCGTCTCCGACAAACAAAAATTTTCTGTTTAAAGGCAAATAATCCAAAATTTTTTTGACAATGAAAATTGCAGAAGAAACAGAAATTGGAAATTGGTCGTATTCAGCAAAAATTTCTGTTTTAAAAGGAAAATTAGAAAAAGCTTCAAGGTCCAATTTCATTTTCAATTTTCTTTCAATAATTTCTTTGATTTCCTCTTCTTTTCTCTTTTTAGGAAAAATTTCCAAAAATTCTTTTTTTAGCAATTTAATTTTTCCAGATTTTCCAACTTTAATAATTCCCTCTTTTTCCAAAAAAGAAACATAGTAAAAAAGGGGCCATTGATCCTCAGACCAATTTCTTATTAAAAAAAGAGGGTTTTGAGAAAAAATTATGTCACGAATTCTTCGAAGGAAATCTAAAAAAGTATCTTTATAATACTCTTTCGCAATTTCTTTAATTTCCTCTTGAGTTACTTTTAATTTTTCAACTCCAAACCAAACTTTCAAATCTTCAGAAGACAAATTTGCTCTATAATTCAAAAACTTCTTGTATAAACTTTTTAATTTTTCCATAAAAGATTTTAAGTTTCAAATTTTTCCTCTCTTTAGTATCTTTACTTCAATTCTTTTTGGTTTAAAAACTTTTTCCAAGTACTTTAAAGCTTTTTCAGGTTTTGCTTTTTTGCCACAGCTAAAAATATCCAAAGCCAAATATTCAAACTCTGGCCAAGAATGAAAAGAAATGTGAGATTCTGCCAACAATAAAACCCCCGTTAATCCATGGGGGTTAAATTTATGATACGAAAATTCCAAAGGAATATTCCCAGATTTTTTTGCAGCCTCAATCAAAACTCTTTTCAATTCTTTTGGATCTTCTATATTCTTTCCACCCCAAAAATCTGCAATCAAATGAATGCCTAATGAATTTTTTTTCTTTGGTTTTTGCCCGGCCCATAAGGCCCTCTTTGTTTTTTTCATGAATTTTGTGAAGGTTGGTCGCTTACACCCAGGAGGTTTTTTACCTCTCCTGGTAGCTTTCCTCTCTTTTCAAAAGAGAGGAAAAACAAAGAGGTAAAAAAAGCGACCAACCAAATTTTTAAAAATTTTCTTTCTATATAACAAATTCAAAAAAGAATTTCAAGAGCTTTTGTCAAACTTTTTTAAAAATTTTTTTGTTTTTAGAAAATCAAAAATACTTTTCAATTCCATTCGTTTCCTCTAAGTGACAAAATTGTCCCTTAATGGAATTTTAGCAAAAACCCAATTTTTGTAAAGAAGCGAAAATTAAAGTAAAATTAAAAATGCAATTTCTCTTAAGAACAAATTTGTCCCGTAACAAAAACGAAATTGAAATTCAACCAATCTTATATTAAAATATAAGTATGGTTATTTTACCTTTAATAAGAAAGTTAAGGAAAAGAATTCATCGAGAAATTGCTTTTGCCCAAGATGTTTTGATACAGGAAGTCTTTAGAACTTTCAATTCAGCGATATTACATGGTGGGACTGCAGTTTGGAGATGTTATCAGAGCAATAGATTCTCAGAGGACCTAGATTTTTACATTTCACAAAAAGAAAAAGAAAAAATTGAAAAATTCTTTGAAGAATTGAAAGATTTAGGTTTTAAAATTCTGAAACGAAAATTGACCAAAAATGCTCTTTACTCAAAATTGAAATATAATGAAGTGGAAATAAGATTTGAAGTTCTTTTTAAAGAAATAAAGAATTTTGCCACAAAAGAGTATGAAATGGCAGATGGAACAAAAATTGTTGTGAATACTCTTTTCCCTGAAGATTTGATAAAAGAAAAGGTTGAGACTTATCTTAATAGATTGAACATTCGAGATCTTTACGATATTTTTTTCCTTTTGGATTTTGCAAAGCAAAGAGAAATTAAAAATGACCTTTCTCGACTTTTAAAAAATTTTAAAAACCCAAAAAATGAAAAGGAATTAAAATACTTAATCATCGTTGGTACCGCTCCAAAACTGGAAGAAATGCTCAAAAAAATTAAAAAATATGAAGAAAACAAGACATATAGATAAAATCAGAAATTTCATCGCAAAAACTCCAGTATTTACTTCAAAAGACATTGAAAGAATAACTAAAAATAAAAAATACGCTCATTTGATTTTAACAAAACTTACTGCGAAAAGAGAAATTTTCAGACTAACAAAAGGATTTTATTCAAAATTTGAGGACCCAATTTTTAGTGTCTTTTGTTTTAAACCTGCATATTTGGGGCTTTATGAGGCTCTGAGCTTAAGAAATTTATGGGAACAAGAAACAAACACAATAATTATCACAACTAAAAAAGTAAGAACCGGAAAAAGAAACATTTTAGATTCAAACGTTATAGTAAAAAGAATAAATCCCAAATACTTTTTTGGTTTCGATTACCTTCCTTACGGAAATTTTTATTTGCCAGTTTCTGATTTAGAAAAAACCTTAATTGATATAATTTACTTTAAAGAATATTTGTCTCCTTCTCTTTTGAAAAGAATAAGAAAAAAAATAAACTCTGAAAAACTAAAAGAATATTTAAAAAGCTATCCCAAAAACTTCCGGGAATTTGCGTTAAAGAGAATAATTAAACAATGAAAATTTTAATTTGCATCACTCACGGAAACATCGGAGGAGCGACAAATTTTGTTTTTTGGTTGGCAAAGGGATTGAAAGAAAATGGTATTGAGGTTAAGGTGGGATTTGGCGAAGGGGAGTATTTGAAAGGAAAATTGGAAAAAGAGAAAATTGAATTTGTAAATTTTAAATGGTTAAAAAGAACTCACAACCCCCTATCTAACTTTCTTTTTATTTTTGAAATCAAAAAATTTTTAGATAAAGAAAAATTTGATGTTTGCCACTTCAATTCAACAAACGCTCTTTTTGGCGCAGTGGGAGCAAAAATTTCAAAGTCAAAACCAAAAACAATTTTTACAATTCATGGGCTCTCGATTTTGGATCCAAACTACAAAAAAAGTCTCTGGCTAAAACCCATTTATTGGTTAATCTTTAAATTTTTGCTTTCTTTTGTTGATGTTCCTGTTTTTGTTTGCAACAAAAATTTAGAAGATGCGAAAAAATTAAAACTGGTAAAAAATGGGGTTGTAATTTACAATGGCATTCCAGAACCTGAATTTTTAGAAAGAGAAATTGCAAGAAAATTTTTTGAAGAAAAAATAAAAGTTGATTTGAAGGATAAATTTTTAATTGGATCGATAGGCAGGTTGGATTATTCAAAAAATTATGAATTTTTAATCAATGTTTTCCCTGAAATTTTAAAAATAAAACCTGAAGCAGTCGCAATTATTGTTGGCGAGGGACCAGAAAGAAAAAAATTGGAAAATTTAATCGAAAAAGCAAATTTAAAAGAAAAAATATTTTTAATTGGTGAGCTAAAAGATGCCTCAAAATATTTAAAAGCCTTCGATTTATTCGTTTTACCTTCCCGCTACGAAGGGTTATCGATGACTTTAATTGAAGCCCTTTTTGCCCAAATCCCGATTTTAGCAAGTAATGTTGGAGGAAACAAAGAAATTGTAGGAGAAAATTTTGTTTTTGAATTAAATAATAAAAATGATTTTCTCTCAAAATTCAAAATGCTTTTACAATCTTTTCAAGAAATTTCAAGAAAAAATGAGTTTTCTTTATCTACTATGATTTCAAGTTACTTACAACTTTTTGAAAAACTTCAAAAACCTTCCCAATGCTAATTCCTTTAACTAATCTCTCATCATAATCTCTTCTATAAAAAGCCTCTTTTAAATATGGATTTACAATCTTTTCCATTCTCCTATAATCATAAATTTCCCAAGGGCTGGTACATAAAAATAAAGCAATTACTCTTTTTCTCAAATACAAACCAAGGTGCATCGCTAATGTGTCCCCGCAAATTAAAATATTAGCTTTATCTATGTCTTTCATATAATCAATTAAACTTTTTCTTTGTTTTAAATAAAAAACTTTATAACCTTCTTTTTCTATTTTCCTTTTCAATTCATCATAATAAGGCCAAACTTTTATTGGCCAAACTTTTCCAGCTCGCTTTTCTATTGCTACGATAATTTCTTTTGTTTTTGAAGGTCTAATTTTATAATTTAACCAATACTCTTCTCCTTTAAACTTTTTCCCAATCATTCCAAACAAAATTTCTTGATAACTTTTTCTATTTTTCCATTTCAACAAGTCTGCTTTTTCTTTTCCATATTTTGAAATCAAACTCATATCGTACCATTTTCTACTTTCTTTTGTATAAGAAATTTTGTTTCCTTTAAAATCAAAATAAACTCCAATCAATTTTTTTGTTTTTAATTTGCTTAATCTTTTTGCTAAATTTTCATCTTCTTCTAAATTTAAAATTAAATCAAAATCTAAATTTCTTAAAATATCAATTCTTTCTGGAGTCGAAACTCTTAAATTTTTAATTTTTGGCAAAATCTCTAAAGCTTCTTTTGAGGTTATCCAAAAAACATTTCCTTTCAAAACTCTCAAAATAGGCGTTGTCCTTACGACATCGCCCAAAGCTCCAATTTTACAAATTAGAATATTTTTCATAATAAAAAATGGCTTTTTTCATAATATTTGACCACCTATATTTTTCACCAATTTCTTTTGATTTCTCTGCCATTTTTAAAATTAAATTTTTATTCTGATAAAAAATTTTAATTTTTTCTGCTAAAGCCAAAAAGTCATCGACATTAATTAAAAACCCATTTTCCCCATCTTTTATATATTCTTTGAAAGAACCAACATCAGTCGCAATCACTGGAATTCCAAAGGCCAAAGCAGTGCTAATTATTCCAGATTGAGTCGCTTTTTTGTAAGGAGCCACTAAAATATCACACTCTTTAATTAACTGACAAAGTTCTTCATTTGAAATCCAATAGTTTTTAAAAATAATACCAATCTCTTTAATTTTATTTTCCAAATCTTTATCAATTTCCCCTCTTCCAGCAATCGTCAATTTAATTTTCAAATGTTCTTTCTTTAAAATTTCGTAGGCTCTAACCAAAGTATCTATTCCTTTGTAACTTTCTAATCTTCCAAAAAACAAAACATCTAAACTTTCTTTATTTAGATTAAATTTTTTCTCAAGTTTAGGGCAAAGGTCGCTGTGAATCCCCAAAGGTAAAACTTCAATTGTTTTGTTTGAAACATGCTTTTTTATACTTTCTTTCATGAAGTTGCTATAGGTTAAAATCAAATCTGCCTTTTTAACAAAAAATTTTTCAAAAAAATTCATCAAAAAAGCAGGTTCTTCCTTGGGTTCAAAGGGATTATCATGCACCCCGTAAAAAATTTTGTATTTAAAAATAGGACAAAGAAAATAAACAAAAATGCACCAAATATGAAAGTGGGTTATATGAACAATATCAGGTTTAATTTTTCTTAAAATTTGAATTAATTTTATCCATCTAAAAAGCAAGAAAGTGTTTATTAAAAAACTAAAATAGTTTGAAGCAAAAGTTTTTATTTTAATAACTTTTCTGTATTCTGAATCTGTAAATTTATCGTTTAACTCATTTCCTTCAGAAATTAAAATGTAATGAAAAAATTTATTTTCCACCAAAGCATTTGATATTTCTAAAGAATCAATCGCTCCCCCTCCAAATTTTTGTAAAGATAATAATAAAACTTTAGGCATTGTAAAACAATAAAAATTTATCTTTTTCTTTTGTTTCTAAATATAACACTTCTTCAATCGTTTCAATAACTCTTTCTGGAGGCAATTTTTTTAAAGACTCTGGACCCTTTTCATTTTCATTAATAACCCATTTATTTATCTTTTCATAACCGTACAAACTATCAACACCCAAATACGAATTCATTATAGGACATATTGTTGGAACTTTAAATGCAATACCAATGTGAATAAAAGAAGTATCGTTTGCCACTACTAATTTTGCGTTTTTAATTAGTATACACAAGCTCTCCAAATCTGTTTTCAATACTAAGTTAATAAAACTTTTTCCAAAAAACTTTTCAAATTCTTTCACTTTTTCTTTTGATTCTTTTCCTCCAACAACCACTATTTCTAATCCTTTTTTCTCTTTTAAATATTTACTCACTTTAGCAAAATTTTCCACTGGCCAATTTTTTTGTTCACTACTGCTTCCCAAACCAATTACTGCATAATTTCTCAAATTTAAGTTGTGATTTTTTAAAAATTCTTTTTCTTTCTCTTCATCAGCTTCAATCTCTGTTTTATATTCAACATTTTCTGCAATACCTATTTCATTTAATCTTACATTTGGTTTCAACTCTTTTATTATTTGAGAAATGAAAAAAGATTGCTTATAAACGTCTGACGGAAAAATATTCTGAGGCAATTTTTTATCAAAATAACTCCAAACCTTAATTTTTTTTATTTTTCTTAAATAAAAAATAAAAAAATACTGATAAATCTTGTTTAAAAATTTTTCAAAATTGTTAGGCGGAGTTTCTTCGTAAACATATAAAACTTCAGGTTCAATACTCAATCCTAAGGTCCACAAAAAATTTTCCCAAAAAGGAAGTAAAACAATCACTTTAGAAAACCCAAAATTTTTTAAATTTTCAGATAATTTTGCAAAATAAAAAGGATCAATTTTCGCTTTAGTGTAATCAAAATACAAAATTTCTTTAGCATATGGAAATTTCAATTTATAAGGTATCAAATAATAGACTTCAAAATCATTTAAATATTTTTTAATAAATTCGCAAATGACACTTCTTTTTACTACATCTCCAATTCCTCCGCCAAAAATTATTAAAATTCTATTGTCAATTTTTTGATTTTTTAATTTTCTCAATTTTGAAAGAAAGTAACCAATGAAAGGAATAAAAGTTTTTATTGTTAGTTTAACCTTTTCTTTCATTTTGGTAAACAAAAAATATCGTTTGGATCTTTTTCGCTTTTTTTAATTTCGTAATTTTTGATTTCTTTTTCAAAAATTTCTCCAATGTCTTTTTCAAAAGAGGAACTATGCAAAGAAACCCCTAAAATTGGTCTAAATTTTTTAATCGTTTTTATTGCACCTTTTAAAACTTCAACTTCGTAACCTTCAACATCAATTTTTATAAAATCGATTTTTATAAAATTTTTTTCTTCCACAAAATTATCTAATGTTGAAATTTCTATTTTTTCTTTTAAATCGAAACTTTGAAAAGGTCTTTGAATAGGAGAATCTTTAATAGTACTGTCACCTGGAGCCCACTGTCTTATTAGTATTTCCTTTTCTTCTGCTTTTGAAGCAAAACCAATTTTATGACAATCAACATTATCATAATCTCTTGCATTCCTTTTTAATACATCGAAAACAAAAGAAACAGGCTCGAACGCAAAAACCTTTCCTTTTTTAACTAAATTCGCAGCAAAACAAGTAAAAACGCCGATATTAGCCCCAATATCAAAAACTACAAAATCTTCTTTTAAAAAATCTTTTAAATTATATTCATCATTAACAATTAGTTGACTAATTGACCCTAAAACATCTTCTAAATTAATGTAATAAAAATTTTTACTAAATAAATTCAAAGATTTATCTTCGTTTAAAACTTTATTTTTAAAAAGATAATTTTCAATCTCTTCATTAATTAATTTTTGTCTTTTTAAACTTATTTCTGGTGGTCTTTTTGTCACAGGCTTTAGCATCCAAAAAAGTTCTTTAAAATTAATTTTTCCTTTTAAAAACAACATTAACAATCCCAAAGCTTTTCTTTTTCTATCTCCTAATATAAAAAAGGGTCTAAAAGTTTTTCTTTGTATATTTTTTAAAAATTCTGTTATTTCAATTGCCATATAATAATTTTATTATTCTTTCTCTTTGAATTTTTGAAAATTCTTCCATCGTCCACTCTTTTGCTTTTTCAATATTATTTTTTGAAATTTGTTCATAAATTTCAGGATTTTCAATTAAAAACTCAATTTTTTCTACAAATTGATTTACAATATCTTCATCGGTTGAATAATCAACTAAATAACCATTAATTCCATCTGTAATAACCTCGTCTGCTCCTGGAAATTTTGTTGAAATTACAGGCAGTCCTCGAGAAAATGCTTCAAAAAACACCAAGGGCGTTCCTTCACCAGCTATTGATGGCAAAAGTAAAACACTACTTTCATCTAAAATTTCAAAGATTCTTTCTTTATCTTTCACCCATCCATAAAAATCAACGATTTTTTCTAAATTTAATTGGTTTATTTTTTCAATTAACTTTTCCTTCAATGGTCCATCTCCTAAAATTTTTAATCTAACATTACATCCTTTCTCTTGAATTTTTTTTAAAATTACTGGCAACAATAAGGGATTTTTATCTTGCTCTATTCTTCCTACAAAAACTAATATAAACGGTAAATTAAATTTTTTAAAATCACTTACGATGTTTTCTTTTTTAATGCTACTGCTTCTTATCACTATTGAATTTTTGCTTCCATACTTTTTTAAAAGATATTCTGAAATAAACCATGATTCAGAGCTCAATTTAATAGAAAGCCATTGCGCAAATTCCAAAAAATTTTTTAAAAATAAATTTTTCTTTTTTTTATAATTGCTTTCTGGATAATCTCCAATAACATAAACAACAAATTTTGCTTTTTTACAAATTAACTTCAACAACAAAAACTCAAAAGCCACATATTCGAAAAACGGAGCAAAAACTAAATCTATATCTTTCAAAATTCTTCTGTTTTCCCAAATTTCTTTTAAAGTTAAAAAAATATTTATCAACCTATCTAAAATATATCTCTTTTCCTCTCTAAATTTTGGTCCCACAATAAAAATCCCATCTTCTTTTCCTTGTTTATAAACATAACCATCAAATTTTTCATTTACTTCAAAGCCAATTAATACTAATTTTTCAATTTCCTCAAATTTAAAACCTAAAATTCCAGCCTCTTCGTACCACAAAAGACCATTGGAAATTAAAAGATTTTTATCTAAAAAAAATTTATTTTTTGTAATTAGACAAATTTTCATTTCTTTTCAAATTTTTTAAATACGTAATTGGCCTCATGGAATATATCATTTCTTAATAAATCCTTTTCATTTATAATACTCAAATTACCATCACTATCTATTTTAAAAGCTCTATATCCATTGTTCAATAAAATATTTGCAGCTTCTCTATGTAATTCATCTGGAAGAAATTCCATGATTATTATTGGACTATATTTTTTGATTAATATTGAAGCACCCTTTAAAACATGAGGTTCTCCCCCTTCAACATCTATTTTCATTATTGTCGGTGGTTTATGGTCCAGAATATATTCATCTAAAGTTGTTGTCTTAACTTTTATAACTTCATATTTTCTAAGGTAAGGATGCTTTATTAAAGAGCTTGCACCCGAATGTCTACTTATTTCGCTATCGTAAAATTCTATTTCTCCGGCTTGATTAGATAAAGCAACTTCATTTAAAAATGTATTTTTAAAAATATCTAATCTGGAACTTTCCTTTAGCAGCTTAAAAATTTTTGGATTTGGCTCGAAAGAATAAATTTCTCCATTAGTAATAAATTCCTGAGCTAAAAGAGTATAAAAACCATAATTAGCACCAATGTCATAAAAAATGTCATTTTCTTTAAAATTTTTAATTAAAAACTTAATTATTTTAATTTCGTTACCATATAAAGTATTAAAAAAATATAATGCTGAGGCATCGGCATCAGCTAAATAAACGTAAATATCTCTTCCCCAAAATGTTTTAACTTTTTTCTTAAAATCCATACCCAAAACATTTTTCATTAAAATAGCTAAAAATTTTATAAAAGATTTTTCTCTTACCAAAAAGGCTCTGATAATTTTTGAATCAGAATATTTTAAATATGTGTTAATTCTTGGTTCTATTTTGCTTAATAAACTTAAGAATTTTTCCCTTTTATCCATTTTCAAAAACCTCTAAATATTTTTCTGCGACTTTTTTAATATCTAATTTTAATGCATCTTGCTTTAATTTGTTACCAAGCTCTTCTCTAAAACTTTTACTCTCAACTAACTGCCTCGCATAACTCACAAATTCTTCCTCGTTATTTGCTACTAAAATATTATTCCCAAACTCTACAATATAAATCTCTTTAAAAATTACAACAGGCAAACCAACTGCCATTGCTTCTAACACTACTATTCCAAATCCCTCTTTCAATGATGGATAAAGAAAGATATCGCTTGCTTTCAAGTAATAAGGAATTTCATCTGAAGGAATAAAACCTAAAAGCCTTACTCTATCTTCCAACTTTTCCTTTCCTATTTCTTTTTTTAAGTTTTCATATTCATTACCATCGCCAACAATCAAAATATAAAAATCATCTCTTTTTATCTCTTTTGCTACTTTTATTAAAAATTTTTGATTTTTAAAAGGAGTCAGCCTTCCTACACAAATTCCTAAAATACCATCTGGCAAATTCAGTTTTTTTCTTAGCTCTTCTCTAGATTCTTTGATTTCAAATCTTTTTGTATCAATTCCATTTGGGATGGTTAAAATTTTTTCTTTTATTTCTGGAAAAACGCTTTTTAAAGAATCGATAGTTGCTGAAGATACAGCAATTATTTTTTCATACCTCCTTAAAAACCATAGATAGATTTTTCTAATTAAAAAATTCTCTTTTTGTTTTTGGAAATGATGCACGTAAAAAATTTTAGGTTCTGCTTTTAAAAATAAAACCGACAAAGGAACTAAAAAAACAGCTGGAAAACCATTTGAAATTAGAATATCGGGCTTTTCTTTTTGAATTAATTT
>Ga0080004_1112876_pt1 | contig 26998 bp, 26 predicted proteins | sample WasSprMetagenome_FD_69207 | JGI IMG/M metagenome (GOLD analysis project Ga0080004, IMG submission 69207) | Sulfidic aquatic microbial communities from Washburn Spring, Yellowstone National Park, USA - WS (SPADES assembly) (version 2) | ecosystem: Environmental > Aquatic > Thermal springs > Hot... | reverse complement strand
ACGCCTTCTGCACTTTCGTTATCAAATCGTTCCAATGAGCGGGAGTGCTCTGCGCCACATAGGGAATATCGTGGGCGACGACTATCTCCGTCAAATCCTTCCTCCATTGAAGCTTGCCGGGAATTACATTGCCCGCTGGGCTCGTCGTTGTGTGAGCATATCGGGGAGTTGCTCCCGAACGCTGAATCCCCGTGTTCATATATGCCTGATTGTCATAACAGACATAGAGAAGCCTATGCCCCCTCTCCAATGCGCCCGATAGCGCCTGAAGACCGATGTCATAAGTCCCGCCATCCCCTCCAAAGGCTACAAAACGAATCTCCCTTTCTATCACTCCCCTCTTCTTCAGCGCCCTATAAGCTGCTTCAATTCCCGATAGAGTTGAAGCGGCGTTCTCAAATGCGCAGTGCATCCAGGGAACATTCCAAGCTGTGTAGGGGAAGATGGTGGTTGCTACTTCCATACATCCAGTAGAGATGACGACGACCACTGGCGTATCCGCTGCCAAGAGAACCTGCCTGGCAATCTGGGGAAAGGCACAGCCAGAGCAGGCTCTATGTCCGGATGTTAGGGGAGAGGGTTTCCTCGCTAAATCTCTCAATCTTGCCATTTTTCTCTTCCTCCTTTACTCTCTAACTCCCAAATACCGATAGAAATCCTCTACCTTCCCTGCGGAAGCGATGGGAAGTAGGTCTCGGAATACCTTCTTGATATCCGCAACATCTACATCCCTTCCTCCTAATCCATAGATATAGTTGACGATGGGAGGACGTTGAGAAAGGTCGTAGAGGCAGGAGCGAATCTCGTGGAAAACTGGACCGCCCACGCCAGACATCCCTTCCGCCCTATCCATAACCGCAATAGCCTTCTTCCCCGCAAGTGCGGACTTTATCTCCTCCCAAGGGAAGGGACGAAAGACCCTTATCTTCAAGAGCCCCGCTTTTATCCCTTCCTCCCTTAGCTCATCAATCGCATCCTTAGCGGTTCCACAGCTTGAGCCCAAAGCAACTATTGCTAATTCCGCATCATCCAGCCTATATTGTTCTATTGCCCCGTATTTCCTGCCGGAAATCTCCGCGAACTCCTCAGCGACCTTCAAAATTGTGGGCATAGCTGTCCTCATCGCCTCCGCTTGGGACCTCTTATGCTCCATATAATAATCCTGCAAATCCAAAGCTCCGACCGTTATGGGATGGTCAACATCCAGCAATTTATAGGGGCTTTTTCTTTCCCCAACGAAAGCCTGAACGACATCGTCGCTGAAGGTCTCAACTACCTCAACTCCATGGGAAATGATGAAGCCATCATAGTTAACCATAACGGGAAGGAAGACCTCTTCCGCTATCCTCATCGCCTGCAGAACATTGTCGTAAACCTCCTGAGCGTTTTCCGACCAGAGCTGTATCCAGCAGGCATCCCTTGCTCCCATAGCGTCTGAGTGGTCTCCATGGATGTTGATTGGGGCAGAGAGAGCTCTATTAATTACGCACATCACTATGGGGAGGCGAAGCCCGGAGGCGATGTAAAGAACTTCCCACATAAGGGCAAGCCCTTGAGAAGAGGTAGCGGTCATAGTTCTCGCTCCCGCAGCCGCCGCTCCCACGCAGGCAGACATCGCTGAATGCTCGCTCTCCACTGTAACGAGCTCAGTGTCAACCAAGCCATCAGCTACATATTGGGCGAATGTCTGCATAAGCTCCGTCTGGGGAGTGATTGGGTAGGCGGCGACTACATCGGGATTGATTTGCTTCATCGCATAGGCGGCTGCCTCGTTTCCCGTTAAAGCCATCAATTCTTTCGTTTTCTCTACCATCTTCATCACCTCAACTCGTCTACCATCTCAATAGCCTTCTCGGGCTTGGCGGGGCACTCCCGAGCGCAGATACCGCAGCCCTTGCAATAGTCGTAGTTGAAATCCGCCCTCTTGCCATCTTCCGTCACGAAAATGGCGTCATCGGGGCAGTAAATCCAGCAGAAAAGGCACTGAATGCATCTCTCTGGATGCCAAACCGGCTTCTTGCCTGTTCGCCAAGTGCCGGTCTTATAAGCCTTGGAAGTGCCTCCCTCCGGGATGATTCCACCGATGGGGAGTTCCTTCCAGCCGTGTAGTCTATCAGTCAACTTCATTCGCCTTTCACCTCCTGATATGCTCTCTGATAAAGCTTCAAATTCGCCTCAATAACCTCCGGGCGATGGGCGAACTTGCGCTCCAATTCCTTCCTGATGTGGGTGAGGAAATCCTCCAAACTGACGAGTCCCGTTACCCTGATGAGGGCTCCGAGCATAGGGACGCTCGCCAAATCCCTCTTTAACTCCTCTTGAGCGAGCTGGGAAGCATTGAGGGTATAGATTTTCCTGCCCTTTATATTGTATTTCTCCCTCACGGTTTTAGGGTCCTCCACAGTGTTGACGAGGATGATGCCATCTTCCTTTAAGCCGTCAAGGGTTGAGGGGTCGGCGAGCAGAGAGGGGTCTAAGATGATGACGACATCAGGATTTTTGATTGAAGTATGGAGCCTTATCGGCTTTGAGGAGATGCGGTCGTAGGACCGCATAGGAGCGCCCATCCTTTCCGGACCGTATTCGGGGAAGGCTTGGACATATGTGCCTTCACCCATAAGAGATTCCGCAAGAAGGAGGGCAGCTGTTTTGGCGCCTTGCCCTCCTCGGGCGTGCCAGCGAATCTCCAACATTTCTTGCATAATACTTCGCCTCCTTATCAAGAAGCTGTTTGGCATTTCTTAAACACAAAACAACATAAAATTATATTTCCATCTATGAGAGAGGTCAAGAATTTTATGAGGAATTCTACAAGAGAACAAGGGATGTAGAGCGATTCCAGATAATTCGTCAACGGGCTTTTAGGGGCAATCAGCCCATAAAAACCAATACCCATAGATGCAGGTTGCCGCGGGGAGCACGTGGCAACCTCAATCCATCTGTCATCGCTGGCATAGGTAAAGGTTTTGGAAAGGGAGATGGGATAAAGAGTAGAAATAGAGAATTGGAAAATTCAATCTAAATTTTTTAATCGAGGAGGAGAAAATGAGGTATCGTGTATGTCAAAAATGAAGTTTATAATTCGGAGATATTTGGATGGTCCCATAAGAGTGGAGAAAAAAACTTATTAAAAACCTATACCCATAGATGTGAGCCCGCCAAAGGCGGGCGTGGCAATTCAACCCTTCTGTATTGCGAGGCTTCCCGTAAGGCAAGCCGTGGCACTCTCAATACGAGATTGGCTTCGCCAACACATTCTCCAACTCAAAGGGTTGGAGAACGAGATTGGCTTCGCCAACACATTCTCCAACTCAAAGGGTTGGAGAACGAGATTGCTTCGCCAACACATTCTCCAACTCAAAGGGTTGGAGAACGAGATTGCTTCGTCGCTTCGCTCCTCGCAATGACAATCAAGCCAGCTGTCATTGCGAGGCTTCCCTTCGGGAAAGCGTGGCAATCTCGCTTCGCAAACCTTTGGTTTGCGAACCGTGTTGGCGAAAGCAAATCTATATTTAATGGAATGTATTACAATCCTTCCCCTAAAAATACGAGATTGCGAGCCTGAACGCTTTAGCGTTCAGGTTCGCAATGACAAAAGTGTCGTTTGCTTCGTCGCTTCGCTCCTCTCAACGACAGCAACTCCTATTGTCATTGCTGGCATAGGTAAAGGTTTTTGAAATGGATAGGAAATAACGAGAGGAAATTATAATTGGGCTAAAAATCCAATTCTTTAAATGTGTTGGGAAAGAAAGGACATATTGGATAATTCAAAATTTCTCAAGCCAAATCATACTCCAGGGGTTTTAAAATGAAAATTTAAGAAGGAAGTAGAAGGCAAATAATTCATCAAAAACCTATACCCATAGATGTGAGCCCGCCAAAGGGGGGCGTGGCAATCTCGCTTCGCAACCCTATAGGGTTGCGAACTTTGTTGGCAAAGCTAATCTCTTTTTTCGGATAGCCAAAAGATATCCTACCACTTTTGTAATGACAAAAAGGCTGTGTCGTTTCGTTCTTCTCAGTGCCAATGCGGAAGATAGAAAATAGAAAAAGTCTCAAATTTTCTGGATTTTTACAATTTTTATACACATCCGAAGAGACCACAAGAAAACGGCTATGTAGAGCGATTCCAGAGGACCATCCAAGAATATTTCGTAGATGTATACCCACTTGACTCAACGGATATAGATGAGTTTAATAAGCAAATGATGTTATTCCTCCTATGGTATAATGCCTCAAGACCGCATACCGGTCTTAATAGAGATTCTCCATTAGAGTTTATAGTCAAGCAATATGGGAAATCCCCTATGGAGTCCCAAATGTTATGGAATTATACATTTCCTTGACTTTTCCCTTTTTCTCCTTTAAATTTAATAAAGTATGAACAATCCGTATCTTCCCTACTTGGCGCGAATTGAGCATATCAGACAAGAGACGCCTGACACGAAAACCTTTCAGGCGGTTATCTTGGATGAAAACGCCCACCGCAACTTCAACTACAAGCCGGGGCAGTTCCAGATGATTTCTGTCTTCGGCGTGGGTGAAGCTCCCTTCTGCCTCACCTGTTCCCCTACTCGCAGAGAGTATATAGAGTTCAGCGTTAAAAAGATGGGAGTAGTGACCACTGCCCTACACAATATGAGAGAAGGCGATATAGTGGGAATAAGGGGTCCCTTCGGCAACCATTTCCCATATGAGGAAATGCAAGGGAAAAATATAATATTTATCGGCGGAGGAATAGGTCTCGCCCCTTTACGCTCTCTCATCCAGTTCTGCATTGATAATCGGGATAAATACGGCGATTTAACGATTATCTATGGGGCAAGGACGAGCGATGATTTGTGCTTTAAGGAGGAATTGAAAGAATGGGAGAAAGCGGAGAGAACAAGGGTTTATCTAACAATAGATAGACAAGATGGAAAATGGGATGGGCATATAGGCTTCGTTCCTCCCTATGTGATGGAGATATCCCCTAGTCCCGATAACGCTTACGCCGTGACCTGTGGACCGCCAATAATGATAAAGTTTACGATAGAGAATCTTCTAAAGCTCGGCTTCCCACCCGAACGAATTATCACGACTTTGGAGATGAGAATGAAGTGCGGGATAGGGAAATGTGGGCGCTGTAATGTAGGCTCTAAATATGTCTGCTTGGACGGTCCTGTCTTCTCCTACGCTGAACTTAAGGAGCTTCCAAGCGAATATTAGAGAATGAAAGATTTTCAATCTTTCTATAATCCCATTAAAGAAGAGCTAATCCTCGTTGAGGGAATTCTTCGCGATCAATTGCAGGATGTTCCCCAGGAGCTCTCCAATCCCGCTTCATCTCTCCTCTTTGCGAATGGGAAGAGATTGAGACCAGCTCTCCTTCTCAATATATGCAAGATGTTGGGAAAGGTGGAGAAGAGAGCCCTTTATATATCCGCTGGCATAGAGCTTGTTCACACCGCTTCCCTCGTTCACGACGATGTGATTGATGAGGCTAACTTGAGAAGAGGCAATCCTTCCATCAACGCGAAATGGGGGAATAAAATCGCTGTTCTCGTGGGAGATTTGCTCGTCGCGAAGGCAGCGAGGCTCTTTCTCAAATGGGGAAACAAACGGATATTCTCCATAATAGCTCAAGCTGTGGAGAAGATGAGCAGAGGAGAGGCGTTGGAGCTTTTGCTGAGAGGGAAAGAAGAAATTCGGGAAAGTGATTACCTTAAAGTGATAGAGTTGAAGACCGCCTCTCTATTTATGGCAACCACAAGGATAGGGGCGATTTTGGGAAATGCGAATAGAGATGAGGAAAGAAGGCTTTCCCTTTTCGGTAAATATATCGGACTCGCCTTCCAAATTACAGATGACATACTAAACATAACCAGCGACGAAAAGAGAATGGGAAAGCCCATTATTTCAGATATAAAGGAGGGAACTTTAACCCTCCCTTTTATCCCCCTGCTTAAACAGGGTATTTTGAAGGACTTATTAGCGATGAATAGATTGGAGAGGGAGGAATTGATGAAAAAGCTTGAGGAAAGCGGCGGGCTGGAGAAAGCGAGAAGGAAAGCGGAGATGTTCGTCAATAAAGCGAAAAGCTACTTGGCTCCCTTTCCCCCTTCCCCTGCGAAAGAAGCGGTTCTCCAATTAAGCGATTTTATAATCTCAAGGGAGAGATGAAGGAAAGAGGCGGAATTAAAAAACTTTTGAGCTTCCTACTCCCTTACTGGCACATAGTTCTATTATGTCTCATCCTCACCCTCATCACATCCGCCACTACGCTGATTTTTCCATGGCTTATCAAAGAGCTTTTCAATTCCGCCCTCGTATCAAAGGATATCCCAACTTTAAAGAGAATCATCTTCTTAGCCTTCGCGATTTTAGGCCTGGAAGCCTGCGCCAGCTATCTTCAGATTCTGAATTTCGCCTATTTAGGGGCGAATGTCAGCACTAATATGAGGATAACCCTTTTTGACCACCTACAAAACGCCTCCTTCCGCTATTTCCAGAAAACTCACACAGGAGATATGGTTTCCCGCCTTATGAACGATGTAGGAACCGTGCAAAACCTTCTCACTTCTGAAATAATAAATCTCGTTCGCCAGCCCCTTCTCCTCGTCGGTGGATTCATCCTTATGCTCACCATCAATTTAAAGCTCTCCCTTTTCATTGCCCTCTTCATCCCCATCTTCGTTATCGTTGCCACACCTCTGGGCAGAAAGGTCAAGGATAAGGCTAAGGCTATGCAGGAGAAATTGGGAGAAATGACATCGCTTGTTCAGGATACTCTGAGCGGAATTCTCGTTATTAAAGCATTCCTCTTGGAGAAGTTCACCTTACAAAAGCTTGAAGCTGTGAGCAAGGAATTCATAGATACTGTGCTCAAAAACGCAAGATATAGGGCAATTATGGCTTCCCTCGGTCTTTTCGGCGGGGCTGTTCCCTTCTTGGGCGCACTGGGATATGGGAGCTTTCTCGTGATAAATAATCGTCTCACGCCTGGCGGGCTCGTAGCCTTCATATGGTATATGGCTTTGGTGATAGAACAAGTTGCTCTTTTCTCCAACACCTGGGCTAACCTTCAATCCGCTTTGGGAGCGAGCGAAAGGATTTTTCAGGTTTTAGCCGAACCAAAAGAACTTGAAGTGGCAAGGGGAACGATTGATTTAAAGGAAGTGAGAGGAGATATAGTTTTCTCCAATGTGAGCTTTACATATACAGGAGAGGAAGTCTTGAGGGGAATAAATATTCATATAAAGGCAGGAGAGAAAGTAGCTATCGTTGGACCTACCGGAGCGGGCAAGTCAACAATAGCTGCACTTCTTCTCCGTCTCTATGACCCCCAAGAAGGGGAGATTTATCTTGACGGCATTAACTTAAAGAAGATAAAGCCAACCTCTCTACGCAAATTCATAGCAGCTGTTCCCCAGGATACGATAATATTCTCGGGAACTGTGAAGGAGAACATAGCCATAGGCAAGTTGGGAGCGAGCGATGAGGAGATAATAGAGGCAGCGAAATTGGCTAATGCCCACGATTTCATCGTCAATCTTCCCCATGGCTACGACACAATTCTGGGAGAGAGAGGCGCTCAACTATCCGGTGGAGAGAGGCAAAGAATCGCACTTGCAAGGGCTTTCCTTCGCAAACCTCCCATCCTCATCCTCGATGAGGCGACCTCCTCGCTTGACTCCGAAACGGAATTCAAAATATATGAGGCAATGCAAAGACTACTTGAGGGAAGAACGGCTATAATAATAGCACACCGCTTATCCACAGTTCGCTCAGCTGATAAAATCTTCGTTCTTTATGAGGGGAAAATCATAGAGGAAGGAAACCACGAAGAACTTATAAGACTGAATGGGCTTTATGCAAAACTCTATTCACTTCAAATGGGCGAGAAATTAGAATTAATATAGGAGGTGTCCATTATGGCTATAAATATCAGCGATTTGAAGATTGAGCCTTTCCCTCTGAAAAGAAGATACTGGGGAAGGGGTGAATGCAAAATAACTTCTGATGAGGGCAATATAGTGGAAGTATTCGTTATAGACCCAATGGGGAATAGACTTTGGGCGGAAAGAAGGGGTGAGGATTTGTTCGTCTTGGAGGGAAACATCCCTTACGACGCTCCTCCCGGCTCCTACACCGTCTATCTCGTTGCGAGAGATAGCAAGGGAAACGAAGAGAGAAGACCTATAACTATAGAAATAGCCTGAAGACTTGCTCCCGCATCTACGGAGCGGAATCCTTGAAATAGGGCTTGGAGAATTAGAGCAGGATAAGGAAAAACTATTTCATATCTATCTGCGGGAGCTCCAAATCTGGAATAAAAAGTTCAACCTCACTGCTTATGAGAGCGTGAGGGAGATAGTTATCTATCATTTCCTTGATTCCCTCCTTCCCTTGCCCTTCTTTCCCATAAAAGAGGGAGATTTGATAGATATTGGGAGCGGAGCAGGGTTTCCCGGCATTCCTTTGAAAATCTTAAATCCCTCCTTTTCCCTATATCTCCTTGAAGCAAACAAGAAGAAGATACTTTTTCTAAAACACATAAGGGAGAAGCTGAAAATGGATTTTGAGATTTTGGAGGGAAGGGCTGAGGATTTGGGAAGAAACCCTCAATATAGAGAGAAATTCAGCTTGGCGGTGGCAAGAGCAGTGGCTCCTCTTCCCGTCTTACTTGAATACAGTCTGCCATTTCTAAAAATTGGTGGCTTCTTCATAGCCTATAAGGGTCCGAAGATGATGGAAGAGCTAAAAGAATCAGAAAGGGCGCTCTCCATTTTGGGAGGGAAGATTTTGGAGGTGAAGGAAGCAATACTTCCCTTCGCTGAAGAGAAGCGAATGTTTCTTTTTGTTTTTAAGGAAAGGGAAACGCCCCAAAATTATCCTCGTAGAGCGGGCATTCCCTCCAAGCGTCCTCTTTAAATCACTTTCCACCTTTTATTTTCAGCAGGGTTATTTCTGGAGGGCAGAGGAAGCGAATGGGAATTTTGGTCTCCCCTATTCCACGAGAAACATAAAGGTGCAAATGTCCGAATGAGGATAGACCTTGTGAATATCTCCTCGGTAGCCTGCTCTTAGTGAATAAAGGTCCGATAAATGGAAATCTTATCTGACCGCCATGGGTATGCCCGCTTAGAACGAGGTCAATCTTACTCCAATCGCCGGGTGACAGGATAACATCGGGTCTATGGGAAAGCAAAATTGAGAGGTCTGAGGGAGGAAGGGATGAGAGGAGATTAGTGATTCCTTCTGCCTCAAAATCAACTCCCACCAAAAGGATTTTCAAAGATTCCATATTCACCAGGAAATATTCATTATTCAATAAACGAACCCCTGCTTTGCTGAAGATTGAAAGGAAAAGTTCTTCTTCGTCTCCGTTCCCTAAAACAGCGAATTTGCCAAGGGGTGGATTAAGCGATCTGAGTAGATTGATGAACTCTCTTACTTTCTTTATTGTCATTTGAGTGAAGTTGTCCCCCAAGAGAAAGATAAAAGAGGGAGAAAGCTTTTCCACTTTGGAGAAGATGGCAGGCAGATTCGTTAAACTTCTTATATGAAGGTCAGAGATAAGCACGGCGCTAATTAAGATGTTATTTGGAAGCTTAGGGCATACTATATCCACTTCTTCCAGCACCGGCTCACTGGAAGGGAAGTGAACGAGGGATGACATACTCTACGAATTGGACTTTATTGCTTCTTTATCAGCTGACGCAATTCCACTTTATTGGGAGAAGCAGCTTCAGCCTCCTCCAGAGTTATCAATCCTCGCAGATACAAGGAAGCGAGGGATTGATTCATCGTTATCATACCGTAATGGCTTCCCTCTTTAATAGTGGAGTAAAGCTCTCCAGTCTTCCCTTCCTCTATAAGCTTTTTCACAGTCGGCGAAGCTGTCATTATCTCCACAGCGGGTATGCGTCCAACCCCTGAGGCGTGCTTGAGCAACCGCTGAGCGATTACTCCCACAAGGGTATTGGACAATTGCTCGTATATCTGAGTGCTCTGATGAGGCGGGAAGCTGTGCACGATGCGGTCAACCACAGAGGGAGCGGAGATGGTATGGAGGGTGGTCAAAACGAGATGCCCCATTTCAGCAGCCATCATCGCAACGCTCATCGTCTCGGCATCCCGCATCTCTCCTATCATTATCACATCTGGACTTTCCCTCAGGACGCTTCTTAACGCCGACTCATAAGATGCTGTGTCCTTACCAACCTCTCTCTGACATATAACCGCCTTCTTATCCTCAAAAATATATTCAATTGGGTCCTCTATAGTGATTATATGAGCCTCTCTCGTCTGATTGATATGCTCAATTAAAGAGGCGATAGTGGTGGACTTCCCTGAGCCGGTTGGACCCGTAACGATTATGAGCCCCTGCTTCTGGGCAACGAGGTCCTTCAGCGAAGAAGGAAGGTTTAATTGTTCAATTGAGGGGATAGTAAGGGGGATGAGCCTGATTGCGATTGCTATGCTTCCCCTCTGCATAAAGAGGTTTGCCCTAATCCTTGCGATGTTAGGTATGGTGAAAACAAGGTCTAACTCCCTACCTTTTTCAAGCGCCTCCACACGCTCATCTCCCAGACGCTTTATATACTCGGGAGCATTGGCAGGGTCGCGAAACTGAAGGAGGATTTCCCTGCTCGCGGAGTAGATTATATTCTGCGCTATATCCCTTAAATCTTCTTGATAGAGGATGTCAAAATCCTCCATCACTTTTAGGTCTCCGTCAACCCGTGCAACGGGTTTATTGGCGACCTTCAAAAGAATATCGGAAGCGCGCATTTTAACGCCCTTCTCTATTATCTCGTATAAATTATCCATATTGCGACAGAACCTCCTTTGCTCTTTTTATCTGTAATTCTAAAGCTTTCTCTCCCGTTCCTCCCCGAAAGTTTCGCCTTTCATAGAAGGAGGAAAGGGAGAGATATTTATAAACATCCTCATCAAAAGCGGAAGAAAATTCTCTCATCTCCTTAATCTCCAGCTCTTTTAACTTCTTCCCTTTCTCCATTGCGTAAAGGAGAAGTTCCCCCACAATCCTATGCGCCCTTCTGAAGGGAATCCCCTTCCGGATAAGATAATCCGCCAACTCAACAGCTAAAAGATAATCCTCTATGCTTCCCTCCATTTTCTCCCTATTAAAAGACAGATTTTGGAGGATTTTGTTCATAGCAATCAAGCAATCCTTTAAATTGTCTATTGCATCAAAAAGTACCGGTTGGTTCTCTTGCATATCAAAATTATATGATAATGGGAGAGCTTTTAAAGTGATAAAGAGCGAGACAAGCGAGCCGATTATTCTACCGGTTTTCCCCCTTATAAGCTCCGCGGGGTCGGGATTTTTCTTGTGGGGCATCATACTCGAGCCAGCGCAAACCGCATCCGATAATGTAAGAAATGAAAATTCCTGAGTCGCCCAAAGCACGATTTCCTCTGCCAAACGAGAAAGATGGATAGAACATATCGCACAGTGGGAAAGAAATTCAAGCAAAAAATCCCTGTCAGAAACCGCATCTATGGAATTCTCAAAGGAACGGCTGAAGCATAAAAGACTTGCCTTCAGTTCTGGGTCAAGTTCGACGCCAGCTATCGCACCTGCCCCCTCCGGTGATATATCTATCCTCTTTAAACCATCTCTAAACCTCTCCTTATCCCTTTGAAACATCCAGAAATAGGCAAGAAGATGATGAGAGAGGGAAACGGGTTGAGAATGTTGAAGATGGGTATAGCCGGGCAACTTCCACCCCTTGTGCTTCTCCGCAAGGCTCAAAAGCGACTCCTGTAGGGAGTTCAATGCATTCTCTATTTTTCCCGTTTCCTCTTTGAGATAGAGACGAAGGTCGCACGCTATTTGCTCATTTCGCGAGCGATAGGAACGCAAAAAACCCGCCTCATCCCCAATCTTCTCCTCAAGCCAATTCTCAACAAGGGTATGGATGTCCTCAGCTTCATCCCCTTTGATCTCCCTTTTTCCTTCCTCAACCTCCTTCTTAATCTCTTCCAAAGCCTTTACTATTTTGTTCGCGAGTTCCTCGCTTATCACTCCAGCTGATGCCAGTGCTTTGGCATGGGCTATATCAGCTTGTATATCATAGGAAAACAATCTTTTGTCAAAACGAAGCGCAGAAGTGAAATGTTCAATGAATGGGTCCAAAGGCTCTCTGAATCTACCTCCCCATAACTTCATTTCCCTCGCCTACCCTCAATCTTATAGGGAAGCCCCCATATCTGAACGAATCCCTCAGATAACTTTTGGTCAAAAATATCGCCCTCTCCATAGGTCGCAAGGGAAAGGTCATAAAGGCTATAGGGAGAAGAGCGACCAACTGGCTGACAGGAGCCCTTAAATAGTTTGAGCCTTACTTTACCGCTCACGAATTTTTCCGCTTCATTAACGAATGCTTCCAAACATTCCCTCAAATGGGAAAACCAAAGACCATAATACACTATCTCAGCAAACTTCGTATCAATGTAATTCTGCTTGAAATGGAGGATTTCTCGGCTCAGTGTCAAAGCTTCCAAATCCTTATGAGCAGTAATGAGAATCGTTGCCGCAGGTGCCTCATATACCTCCCGAGACTTTATCCCCACAAGCCTGTTTTCCACCATATCTATCCTCCCTACACCGTGCCTTCCACCTATCTCGTTGAGTTTAGATATCAGAGATGAAAGCGATAGTTTTTCTCCGTTAAGGGCAATGGGTTCCCCTTCGTTGAACTCTATCTCCACATACTCCGGCTCGTCGGGAGCTTCCAGAGGCGAAACAGTCCATAAGAAGGCATCCTCAGGGGGCTCGGCTTCCGGGTCCTCAATTGGACCACATTCGATTGAGCGTCCCCAAAGATTAACATCAAGGGAATATGGCTTCTCCTTTTTCACCGGAACGGGAATCCCCCTTGAACGAGCATACTCTATCTCCTCCTCACGAGATAGACCCCATTCCCTTACGGGGGCGACGATTTTTAAATCGGGCGCAAGCGCCATAAAGGAAACTTCAAATCTCACTTGGTCGTTCCCCTTCCCCGTCGAGCCGTGTGCAACCATCTTAGCCCCTTCACTCCTCGCTATCTCCACAACTTTCTTAGCTATCAAAGGGCGGGAAAGCGCAGCTGATAGGGGATAACGCCCCTCATAAAGGGCATTGGCTTTAAGGGCTGGAAGGACGAACTCTCTTGCGAACTCCTCCTTTGCGTCTATAACATAGGCAGAAACAGCGCCTATTTTTAATGCCTTCTCCCTTATCTCCTCATAATTCTTCTCCTCCCCCACATCAACAGCCACCGCCACCACATCAACATCGTATTTCTCGGCTAACCATTTTATAGCAACGGATGTATCTAAACCGCCGGAGTAAGCAAGAACGAGCTTTTCTTTCAATTCTCTTCTTCCTCCTTCACATTTTTAATTTTATCAGAAATTAACCCAAATGAAAAAATAATTTTAAACGAAAAGAGCAAGAATCGCCTTTTGAATATGGAGCCTGTTCTCCGCTTGGTCAAACACTATTGAATGTGGACCATCCATAACCTCATCCGTTATTTCCTCTCCCCTCCTCGCGGGAAGGCAATGCATAACAACCGCTTCCGGCTTCGCTAATTCAAGAAGAGAGGAATTGAGCTGATAAGGAGCGAAATCCCTCTTCCTCTTCTCGCTTTCCTCCTCCTGCCCCATTGACACCCAAACATCGGTATAAATCACATCCGCATCTTTAATATCGTCTTTTGAATGGCTGAAAGAGACCGTGAAGGGAAGTTCGTATCCCGGCGGGCAAATATGCAGGAAATTCACCCCCAAGAGCGAGGAGAGAAGCGCCAAGGAGGCGCATACATTGTTCCCATCACCTAAAAAGACGAATTTCATATCCTCCCTTAGCATTCCTCTTTCCCAGAGAGTGAAGAAATCGCCAAGCGCCTGACAGGGATGTTCCTTATCGGATAAACCGTTAATAACTGGTATATCCGCATATTTCGCCAACTCCTCCAAGGTCTCCTGTTTAAATACCCTCGCCATTATCGCATCAACATATCTTTCAAGCGTCCTCGCCGTGTCCGCGATTGTCTCACCCCTGCCAAGCTGGAGGTCCTGACGGGAAAGGAACAAGGGATAGGCACCAAGCTGATAAACACCCACTTCGAAAGAGACCCTTGTCCTCGTTGAAGGCTTTTCAAAGAGTAGAGCTATAGCTTTCCCCTGAAGCAGGGGATGTGGTTCCCCTCGCTTTTGCATATCCTTAAGTAATTTTGCGACTTCAAATAAAGTGAGAACTTCCTCTTTTGTTAATTGGGAAATGGAGAGAAGGTCCCTTCCTTGAAAGCGACCTTTAATCTCCTTTATCTCGCAGTAATTCATATAGCACCTCCTTGAGAATCGCTATCCCTCTTTCTATTTCTTCCTTTTCTATCACAAGGGGAGGAAGGAAGCGAAGAGTATAATCGCTCGTTGCATTTATAATCAGCCCTTTCCCCAAAGCCATAGAGACGACCTCTCTCGCAATTGGTTTATTAAACTCAACTGCCAGCATAAGCCCAAGCCCTCTTATCTCTTTGACTTCCCCAATCTCCCCCCTCAATTCCTCAAGCTTTCCCCGGAAGAAGTCTCCCATCTCCCTTGCTCTTTTGGGGAGATTTTCCCTCTCCAAAATATCCAAGACCGCCAAGGCAGCTGAAGTGGCGAGGAAGTTGCCGCCAAAGGTTGAAGCGTGGTCTCCTGGGGAAAAGGCTTCCGCCACATCGGGCTGAGCAAGCATAGCCCCGATGGGAACCCCTCCCCCGAGGGATTTCGCCAATGTGACGATGTGTGGCTTTATATCATAGAGCTGATAGCAAAAAAGAGCCCCACACCTTCCCAACCCAGTTTGAACCTCATCAAGGATTAATAGGATATCCTTTTCCAAACAAAGTTCATATACTCCTCGGAGGAAATCCTTATCAGCTGGATAAACTCCTCCCTCCCCCTGAACTGGTTCAAGAATCACGGCGCAGGTCTCATCATCCATAAGGGATGTGAAAGCAGAGAGGTCATTGAATGGAGCAAAGGAAAAACCCGGAATGAGGGGTTGAAATTTCTCCCTATATTTTTCCTGTCCGGTGGCGGAAAGAGCGCCGAGAGTCCTTCCGTGAAAGGAGTTCAAAGCGGAGATTATCCTGTATTTCCCCTTTGGTTTTCCGTAAGCACGAGCGAGTTTGATAGCAGCTTCGTTTGCCTCGGCGCCGGAGTTGCAAAAGAAGGAAAGCATACCCGTCAGCTTAAAAAGCCTCTCCGCTAATTCCTCCTGTGATGGTATGTGGAAGAGATTGGATGTATGAATAAGAAGGGAACTTTGCTTTTGGATTGCGGAGACGACCTCTGGATGGCAATGCCCCACATTCAAAACTCCTATCCCCGAGAGGAAATCTATATACTCCTTTCCATCAACATCCCAAAGCTTTGCGCCTTTGCCTTTGGCAAAGGCAACAGGAAATCTTTTGTAAGTTTTAATAATAAAATCCTCCTTATACCTCATTTAGAGGAATTATAAAGCCGAATTAGACGCAAGGCAAGAACGCATAGCATCACTGCTTTAGGAAAACTTTTAAAGAGCAAAAATCTCTCCCTTTTCTGAAAAGCTCTCTACTCCGTATCAATAATTCCGTTTAAAAATATATAGATTTAAACCATCGTTAACTCTTTAAAATCTATCAGCCGGCCAGAAGAAGGGAAACTGTTTGGGGAATAGCTTCCGCAAAATGGGGAGGGCTTCCTCTCCCTCCAATGACACATCCTCATCTAAAAGTAGCTCGTCAATCGTGCGATAACCCATAGCGAGCTGCATAAGCTTTGCTTGGGGAATCTTTAATCTCCAGCCAGAGGGAGGAAGGAAAGGCATAAAGAAGACAGTGTCCTTTTTGATATCAAATGGAACCTCCCCTATCTCCGTCTCTATTATAAGGATTCCCTCTACTGAATTATATCCTATGCGACTTCTGAACACATCCTGAAGTTTATAAAGGAAGGTTATGATGTTTATGACTCGCCCCATCCCGTCCCTATTCTCGGGAAATTCTATATTCAAGCGAAGGTCATATCGCTGGCAGAATTCAGTGAAAAGGAAATCTGGCGGAAGGGAAAACTTGAAGATGGGGCTCTCCCTTTCCTCGGAAAACTGGCGAATCTGGGAAAGAATGGCGAAGAAAATCTCTTTATCTGGCTTCTTGTACCCCAATTCTATGACCATCGGCTCCTTGCTATCAATTACAAAATAGGCTACAACCTCTTCCCCATCTAATAGGACATAGGGGAGAGCTTTAGAGGACCATTCGTTTCCATGGCTGAAACCTCCCCACCTCTCCTTGGACCGGACGATTGTGCCCGTGCGTCCCTTGTTGTTTTCTTGATAAATCCCTAAGACCGCCCCCCTAAACCTATCATCATAAGGTTCCATTCTGAAGCGAGGGGAAGAAGAGGGGATATTCCTCATATCGATCTCAGCGGTGTAGCGAGGAAGGACGGTGGCATAGCCGAAACGATGATAGAAATTCGGTATACCAAATAGAAGAGACACATCATATCCCTCTTCCTTCATAAACTCAATGGAAGCATTCAAAACCTTACTAGCATAGCCTTTTAACCGATGCTTCTCCTCCGTCCAAACACCCGCTATGCCCCCCATCTTCATCACCGCTGAACCTATGCGCATCTCATAATCTATCACCCAAAGCCAACTGACCGCTTCTCCATCAACGACAAGTATTAACTTCGTTGCTCCATCCTGTCGTTCTTTTCTGATCTCCATAAATCTTACACCTCCAATAGATTTGATTCCTCCCATTTTAGGGAGGGATATAATTTTAATGTCTTTATCTCGAGTGGTGCAAGTTGTCCGTTCCATTTAGTTTTAAGATAGGGAATCTCAAGCGTTGCTTGGCACATCTCACCGCTGCTTTCCCAGAGACGAAAAACAACCGCATCCTCTTCCTCAGCCATCTTGAGAGCGGAAAGAAGCACATTTGAGGGATGAAGCTCCAAAAGAGCGAAGACAGACGGAAGCTCACCATTATGTGGGTGCTCTATTAAAGTCTGGAAAGGCTGATTAAACTTCTCCGCAATTCGCGCCACTTTCCCCTCCTTCCAGTCACCCTTGTGTGCATAAATGCGATAGGAGAAACTATGATACCCTTGGTCCATATAAATGTAATCCTTTCCTTCTTCAATCTGCCTTGGAATATGATGCGCATATACAGGGCTCCTTACTATGCTGAGCCTCATCTCCCCTTCAAAGACATCACCACCATATTTTGAATCATTTATAAAAGCCACTCCGTAGCTTTTATCTTTCATATCCAAATTCATCCAACTGCCGAGGGGTTGCTCATTCCCATCTTGCTCCCTCTCAATAAATCCATAGGGGATGGAGAAAGTAGCGATGGAATTCTCAAATGCGGTTGGCAAGGCAATCTTGAGCATCTTATGTTTCTCGTTCCAAAGAAGCCTTGCCTCAACATCAAGGAAAGGTAAATCTTTGTAGAGAACAAAATCCTGCCAGAGAACGCTATCTCCCCAGACGCTCTTTACTCTTAATCGCCATCTTATCGGTCCTACCTCTATCCATTTCCTCTCAACCGCCTTGAATCTGCCTATCACATCTCTAAAGGATTCCACATCGTGCCCCCAAGCATCGCCTTTATCATCTATAACTAAAGGAACAAGAGCGGGATAACGGAGGGGCTCAACTCCGTTGACCTTATCAACGAACCTAGATATATATCCTTCCTCGTCAATCTCTATCAATAAATAATCGTTCTCCATCTTATTTGATAGGATTTCCCTCGTTTCGGTTTTTTGCATCTCAAGGGGAACAAGTCTATAAACAGCATACCCTAATGGTGGAACATCTGCCATAAAAAGAAATCGTCTCATTCCCGTAACGCTAAGCGATTGGACCTCCTGCGCCGCTTCCAACTCTCCATCAGGCGATAATATGCCCAATCCCTTTTCTCCCCATCCAAGTTCCACTTCCACTTTATCCAGTCTCCTCCAGGAAGAAGGATTAAAAACGATTACCGATTGCCCCTCTGTTCTGACTTTCCTCGCAATGCTCTGCAAAGCGTAATTTAGATTCGTCTCCGCTATGTGGATTGAAGCATCTATCGCTTTCCTAGCGTCTTCATACGCTGGTGGGATGCTTGAGCCAGCGAGGATATCGTGAAATTGGCAGAAAAGAAGATTTTCCCAAGCGGAACGGAATTCCTCCCTCGGATAAGGTTTGCCAACAAGGAAATGAGCCAAAATGGAGAACTTCTCAGCGACCAGGAGCGTGTTCTCTCCCTTTCTATTCAAAGCCTTTATCAAACTGCAGGAGGTATAACAACCGCGAGAATGGTATTGAAGCTCCCCCTCGACTTTAGGATATTCTCCCTCCTTCACCGCTTGGAAGAAATCCTCCGTTTTAGCGAATATAAAGTTGTGTTGAGGCATATTCTGGGAAAGGGACTTTAAGCTTTCTATATTTTCTCCTGTTGGACCGCCTCCGTGGTCACCCCTCCCATAGAAAAACATCGCCTTCTCCATCTTCCCCTCAAGCTCGTTGATGAAACGCTCAATATAATCTTTTAATTCCCCTCCTCCAGTCGCATAGGTGAAGGGGATGCGATAGGCAAGAACGCTGGAACCATCCCTGCTTCTCCAATTAAATAGATATGAAGGTAAATCCTTCTCCCAAGGGGAAGGGCGCATAAAAACATAGTATTCCATCCCGGATTTGCGCAAAATCTGGGGGAGGGAGGCGTTGTGACCGAAGGAATCAGGGTTGTAACCAACTTTCGCAGTTTTCCCAAAATTATTTTTGAAGAAAAGCTGACCGTAAAGGGAATGACGAACGTATGATTCCCCGCAAGGGATATTGCAATCGGGTTCGACAATCCAACCGCCCACAATCTCCCACCTCCCCTCCTCAACATATCTCTTTATTTTCTCAAACATCTCCGGCTCGCTCTCCTTCAGCCATTTATAGAAAATAGCCGATGAAAAAGAAAACTTTAAATCGGGATACTTCTCCATAAGCTCCAAGACAGCCTGGCAAGTAGCTCTCACAACCTGCATTCCCTCGGTCCAGCGCCAGAGCCAAACCGGGTCAATATGAGCATTTCCGATGAGATAGATATCCATCTTCTTCCTCCTTTAAAAATTTTTAAAATTATTTTAGAATAAACAGGAAATTGAGTGAAGAGCCTATGTTATTTGAGGACGATATCCTTCCACTTGTCAATGTTTGTCATAATCTATAAAATTTCCTTGAAAATGATTGATATCCGGTTAAAAAATCGTTCTTCCCCGCTCCTCCCACTCATCTTGGAGACATCCGCCCATCTCGGCGCCTATAAAGTGGAGATAATACCGGGAGCTAAAAATGTAAGGGTAATAGCCTATTCCGAAAGAGGAAGCCGGGAGTTTATGCGTCTTTCTAAAACCAATCATTCCCTCCTTCTTTTGGAAGTAGAGGATTACCTTGAAAGGAAAATAGAGGAAGTGAAGATAGGTGAGGCGGTCTTTCGCTTTTCCCTTTCTTTTTACCCCACCGAATTTGGCGATCTAATTGTGATTAATTTTCATAAATAATGATTTGGCGAAAAGCTATAATCTCCGTATAATATTATTGAGAATTTTAATCATATAAATTGGAAGGTGATACTCAAAAATGCTCCTCGTAGAGGACTTAGTTGTTGAAGTTGATGGCAAACAAATCTTGAACGGCGTTAATTTAAGCATCAGGGAAGGAGAAACCCATATCTTGTTGGGACCCAACGGTTCGGGGAAAACGACCTTGTTGAGGGTGATTATGGGGTTGGGAAGATACAACCTCTTGAGGGGTAAGATCTATTGGTATGGAAAAGATATAACGGAATTGCCGCCAAATGAAAGGGCTAAATTAGGCTTGGGCATCGCTTTCCAAAGAGCTCCCGTTATAAGAGGTGTTACCCTCAGGCAGATAGGGAAGCATGTCTCAAACGGAGAAAACAACCTTGAGGATATAGCAAGACAGCTTAAATGCGAGGAGCTCCTGGATAGGGATTTGAATTACGGCTTTTCCGGTGGGGAGATGAAAAAAGTGGAACTTCTTCAGCTGCTTCTCCAATCCCCCAAATTAGCCCTAATCGATGAGCCGGAATCGGGTGTGGATTTGGATAACATCGCTATTATCGGGGAAGCAATAAATCTCCTCTTGGGAAAGAAAAAAGCGATAGAAAAGAAAAAAGCGGGATTAATCATAACCCATACAGGTCATATTCTTGATTATGTTAACGCTGATTATGGACATGTTATGATAGAAGGCAGGATTGTCTGCGAGGGCAACCCTCGCGACCTTTTCAATCAGATAAAAGAACACGGATATGAGGGGTGTTTAGAATGCGCGAGATGCAGAGGATTATGAAGGAATTAAACGAGAAAGCGGAAAGGGCAAAAGATAAGCCCGCCCCTTTCGGACCGGATATAGACTTAAGCTCGTTCTTTCTCCCTCCCCAAAGGGAAGAGGTCAAGTCCCTTGAGGAATTGGATAGGGAATTTAGAGATAGAGCGCTGGAAGTGGGAGTAGATGCGAGAGAAGAAGGGAGAGCGGGAACCTATTTCCAAGCAGACCGTGCCCCAATTTATAAGAAAGTTCAGGACTTTTACAAAGGTCAAATTGAGATAATGAGCACGGAGGAAGCGCTGAGGGAATACGATTGGATGATTGATTATTGGTGGAAAGCTATTCCAGTTGATACTGATAAATACACAGCTACAGCCCATCTTTTGCAAACTCACGGCTATTTCATAAGAGCCTTTAAGGGACAAAAGGTAAAGACACCAGTTCAAGCCTGCCTATTCATAGCAGAGGACAAGGCAATGCAAAATGTTCATAATGTAGTGATTGTTGAGGAGGGAGCGGAGCTAAACATACTCACAGGCTGTACGATAAGCCCAAGAGTTAAAAAGGGCATCCATATAGGAATCTCGGAATTTTATGTCAAACGCAATGCAACGCTTGTCTTCACGATGATACACAACTGGGGTGAGGAATTCGATGTTCGTCCCCGAACCGTTACAATTCTCGAGGAAGGGGCTACATTTGTCAGCAATTACATACTTCTGCGTCCCGTTAAATCCGTGCAAGCATACCCAACGGCGATTCTCCAAGGGGAAGGAGCGAGGGCTACTCTTAATTCCATAATCTACGGTTCGGGGAAATCCATAATAGATATGGGTAGCAGGATAATCTTCTCCGCCCCTAAAACAATGGGGGAGTCAATCGCAAGGAGCATAGGCGCAGACGAATCAAGGCTATATATGAGAGGACAGTTAGTAGGGAAAGCGAACGAGACCAAGGGACACCTTGACTGTCGGGGAATTTTACTATCCTACAAGGCTGTTATAGAAGCTATACCAGAGCTGATTGCTGATGAAGCACCTTTAAGCGACCTCTCACATGAAGCAGCTATTGGTCCGATAGCTGAAGAGGCAGTTGAATATCTTATGACAAGAGGTCTAACCAAGGAAGAGGCAATCTCCATTATTACGAGGGGATTCCTCACCCTTCAAATGCCAGGTCTTCCCAAGCTACTGGAGAGGGAAATAGATAGGGCTTTGCGATTGACCTCCGCTGAGGCTCTCTGAGATTTGGAGGTGAAAAACGATGGCTGAGGAAAGCAAAGACAAAAACGGCAAAGGGAAGATATTCTTCGTAATTGTTTTAATCGTAATCCTCGGATTGATTGCCTATGTTTTTCTCCTGAGGGGGACGAAAATAGAAGGCACGATCAAGGACTCCATTACCGGATTACCCGTAAGCGGTGCTATCATCACCTCGGGCTCCAGTTCAACGACTTCAGATAATAGCGGGAAATTCAGGTTAAGGGTTTCAAAACCTGGTGTTCAAATCACAATTACAGCAACAGGCTATGAGCCCACTTCCATTACAGCCGATAAAACCCTTTCCATTTCCTTGATTCCTTTGCCGGAGAAGACCGCGGAATATTGGTTCAATTATTGGAAATCAGAAGATTATGAGAAGATGTATGACCTCCTAAGTAATGATTCTCGCAAGCTCATCACAAAGGAAGCTTTTCAGCAGGAGTTTTCCCGTTATCGCTTGGATATCTCAAATGTGAAGGCGGAGAAAACGAGCGAGGAAGCTAACTCCGTCAATGTGAATGTTGAGGTGGAAATAAACACTCCCTTCGGCAAACAAACGCTTCGCTTTCCTCTCCAACTCGTGAAAGAAGAGGGACGATGGAATATCATCTGGTACGGGGAGGGACAATTACCACCAGGAAATGTCCCCTCCCAGTGAATCAGCTTATTCTATAAGCGATTTGTTTATCTCTATCTTCGCCTTTTGGCGCAGCTCCTCAATAAATTGGAATCTTCTCAAACCTACCTTGGCTGATAATATCGTCTGCTGAAGTTCAGCTCTTAATTCAGGCGTTAGCTGTCCCTCCCTTTCCTCTTCCACGGTAAAGAAGTAAAACCCATATCTCGTCCATATCGGTTCAGAGACCTTGCCTATTTTGAGCTTGAAAATGACATCTTCAAAGTAAGGCGGGAGCATCCCCCTTCTTATCCATCCCAAATCTCCACCTTTTTCCCTGCTTTCAGGGTCCTGGGAATATTTCTTCGCAAGCTCGCTGAAACTGAAGGAACCCTCACCAAATTTCTGCTGGAGGGCAATCGCATCTTCCTCGCTCTTAACGAGTATGAATCTCACCCTCCTCTCCTTGGAAATCTTCTTGAACTCCTCCTTTATTTCATCCTCGCTGACCGTTATATTCTCCCTCTTCGCTATAATCTTCTCTATGAGAAGACCTATGCGAAATGTATCTGTAATTCGGGCAAGAGTTGTGCCATTATTAACAAGGTCTTGCTTGAAGTCCACGCCGGGAGGGACATTGAGGCGTCGGAAAATCTCTACTTTCATCTTCACCTCCTCATCGCTAGCATTTACCCCTTCCTTTTGCGCTTCCCTTTCCACCAATATATCATCTATCATCCCCATTAGAACTGCTTCTCCCGCCCATTTTTTCAGCTTTTCAAAGAATTCCTCCTTCGTAATTTTTGCATCATCAACAGTGGCGACAACCTCCTGCCCAAGGCAGGAGATAGCTAAAAGCAAAATCATTCCGACAAGACAAAATTTCCTCAACGCTATTCACCTCTCTTAATAAAAAGTATAAAATAAATTAGGGAAAAATGAAGATAATCTGTAGAGCACCCGTTAGAGTCGATTTCGCCGGCGGTTTCACAGATGTTGAACCCTACTGCACTGAGAGAGGTGGGGCAGTTGTTAATGCAACAATAGCTCTCTATTCGTATGTTTCCCTTGATATAAGAGAGGGAGAAAATTTGCGAATCGTTTCCTTGGATTACGGTCTCAGCGAGGAAGCGAAGTCAATTCGGGAGATGGAATATGGAGGAAACCTTGACTTATTGAAAGCGGGTCTAAAAAGAATGGGGATAAACTGGGGAGGTGAAGTGAAAGCTTGGTGTGATGCTCCGCCAGGGTCTGGATTAGGAGCTTCAGCGGCAACAGCTGTTTGCCTTCTCTATGCGATAGATAGATTGAGGGGCGGGAAAATGAGGAGAGAGAAGATAGCAGAGTTAGCCCATCTCATAGAAAAGGAAGAGCTTGGAATCTGGGGAGGAAGGCAGGACCAATATGCATCAGCTTTAGGGGGTTTCCTTTTTATGGAGTTCAAGGAGAAAGTTAAATGGGAAAGATTGGAGGTAAATGATGAATTCGTGAAGGAGTTGGAGAGAAGGCTTGTTCTTTGTTTTTCGGGACGTTCTCGCCTTTCTGGGAGAATAATATACGAAGTTATGGATAGATATGAAGAAGTTTTGGGTTTATTGGATGAAATGAAGGAAATAGCTTATTATATGAGAGACGCGATTATAAAGAGCAATATTGACGCTTTTGGCGAATTGATGAGCGAGAATTGGGAGAGGCAGAAAAGGCTAACCGAAGGCATAAGCGACCCGCAGATAGAGATAATTTTTCAAATCGCAAAGGAAGGAGGGGCAATTGGGGGAAAAGCGATGGGTGCGGGGGGCGGCGGTTGTATTTTGTTTTTAGCAAGAGATGATGGAGTGGAAGAATTAAAAAATATTTTGGGACGCAGGGGCATAAAACTTCTTCCGTTAAGATTTGCGAGAAAGGGGGTAGAAATTTTCGAAAGGAAAAACAATTAAATGTTTGCAAAACTGCTCTTTTTCCCTAAAATTATAATAAAGTTTTTTGAATAAGGAGGTTGCAAGTTGGAAGAAAGAGAAGAAGCATTGGAGTTAAGAGATTACATTGAGATAGCCTTCAGGCGTCTTCCTCTTATGCTCGTCGTTTTTGGTGTTGTTATGTTTTTGGCAATCGGCTATACGAATACTCGGCAAAAGGTTTATCAAGCCATTGCAAAGGTAAGAGTAAAAACCCAACAACCTGGCGTTTCCCCTTCCCTCATAGCCCCGCTTCAAACGATATTTGCCTTTCCCTCCGCTTCTCTTGATACTTATCTTCAAATAGCCACGAGCCGTCCCTACATTGAGGAAGCTGTCAAATATATAAGAGAACAAAGCAAAGGGGAAGTGAATATCACAGTTGACGAGATGGAAAGCCTCGTTAGGAGGGGCAATATAAAGCTAGAGGTCCCAAAGGGTAGCGAGATAATTCTTATAAGGGCTAATAACACTTCCCCGGAGAAGGCTATGTGGATTGTGAACGGAATTGCCCATGCCTTAGTATATAAGAATCAAGAAGAAGGAAGGAAAGAAGCGGTCGCCACTCGCAAGTTCATTGAGGAGCAGTTATATGGCAACGCGAAGGAAGGCAAAAAGGGATTGTATCAAAGACTATTAGAGGCTGAGGAGAAGTTGAGGGAATTCAAGGAAAAAGAAGGAATCTTCTCCCTTGAAGAGGATACGAAGCAAAAGGTGGCAAGGCTCGCTAACCTCCAAAGTGATTTAGAGCAGACGGAAGCCTCTGTAAATACTTATAAAGCAAGCGTTGATTATCTTAAAGAACAATTGAAAAAAGAAGGAGAGACAAGACTAGCGGGTTGGACGATGGGGGAAAGCCCAACCCTCACTGCCCTGCGTCAGCAGCTCGTGGAGTTGGAAGTTAAACTTTTGGGGCTTCAGCAAAAATACGCAGATAATTACCCAGAGGTTATAGCGCTTAAGAAACAAATAGAAGAGATAAATGGGAGGATAGAGAGAGAAGCCAAAAAAACTACCCTTCAGGAGAATGTTCAGCCCAACCCTCTCAGGGACAGCTTGCTTATGGCTCAAGTTGAACTCTTAAAAGCAGAAGCTAAAAGGGAGGCGTTGAGAAGATTAACATCGGAATTGGAGAGCAAGCTCTCTCAACTGCCAGAGAAAGAGATGCAATATGTCAACCTACAAAGGGATGTCCAGGTGGCTGAAACCCTCTATACTACCCTCCAGCAGAGACTACAGGAAGCCAGGATCGCAGAGGCAACGACATTCGGTAATGTAACCGCTGAGGAAATGGCAGCTCTCCCCAAAGATCCTATATACCCAAGAAAGGGATTAAATTATGCCCTTGGCTTCATTCTCGCCGTAGCCCTTGCTGTGGTGAGCGGCGCTCTTGCAGAATATTTTGACGATGCGATAAAATCCCCAGCTGATTTGGAACGAAGATGTAAGATAACTCCTCTCGCCATCATACCACGCTTTGAGAACAACGCTACGCGCCTCGTTATCCTTGATAGTCATCGCTCCCACGCAGCAGAAGCTTTCCGCACCCTTCGCTCAAGCCTGAAATTCGCAGGTCTGGGAAAACCATTAAAAACAATCCTCATAACATCCCCCGAGCCCTCAGAAGGTAAAAGCACTGTATCCGCAAACTTAGCTGTAGCCTTTGCCCAAGCAGGACAAAAGACATTGATAATAGACGCTGACCTACGCAGACCAAGGGTTCACGAAAACTTCAACTTGGATAGGGAAGTCGGCTTGACCACACTCCTCGTGGGAGAAGCAAGTATGGAAGAAGTAATAAAGCAAACTGGAATAGACAACCTATACGCAATAACCTGCGGTCCCATCCCTCCCAACCCCGCTGAGCTCTTGGAATCTGAGCGAATGAGGGAAGTTTTAGAGGAATTGAAACAAAAATTTGATATTATAATCGTTGATTCTCCCCTGGTTATGGGAATGGCTGATTCCGTGATTCTCTCCTCCATCTGCGATGGAACGCTCATCGTAACCCGATATAATGTAACAAGCAGGAGCGCCCTCAATCAGGCAAGAAGAATGCTGGAAAATGTCAAGGCAAATATATTGGGCGCTGTCCTCAACGAAATGGATGTGAGAAGAGCGAGATATGGCGGCTACTACTATTACTACTACTATTATTACTACTATGAAGAGGGCGGAGAAAAGAGAAAAAGGAGAGCGAGACACTAAAGCCGAAAATCTCAACTTCCCTCTACCTCGCTTTTCCCCTTCAGAACATCCAAAAGTGGGTCCACTAAGTTTTTTAACTGCGATGGCTCTTCCCCGCCATCAATAGCGCGCCTCACCAAGCCCTTGACTGCCCGCTTCCCTTCGACTATATCGTCAAGCATATTCTCCACCTCGTCTCCTAACTCCTTGACCCAAGCCTCTTCAGCTTCCGTCAATGCCACCCTGCGAGCCCTCATCAGTAAATAAGCGGCGTATTGAGCTATGAGGGATTTCAAACCAGCGGGAGGGGTATCCGTATCAGCTGGGAGGGTAAAGTAGGGAGCGAGACGGTCTTTCACTCTCGCCTCAGCGTTTTGGATTGCCCCGTTTATCTGGTCAACAGTGAAGCCGTAGCTGTCCCAGTCGTGAATGAATGGCTTGATGTCGGCTTCAGTTACCCACGCCAAGCCTTATTTCCCTCCCTTTTTCTTTGGTTTCTTCTCGGCGAGGTCTATCTCTCCGCCCTCATCCTCTACCAGCTCGGCAAGTTCTCGCTTTATGAGCTCCTCTGCCTGCTCATCGGGTAGCTCTATCACAT
>Ga0080004_1178216_pt1 | contig 27005 bp, 22 predicted proteins | sample WasSprMetagenome_FD_69207 | JGI IMG/M metagenome (GOLD analysis project Ga0080004, IMG submission 69207) | Sulfidic aquatic microbial communities from Washburn Spring, Yellowstone National Park, USA - WS (SPADES assembly) (version 2) | ecosystem: Environmental > Aquatic > Thermal springs > Hot... | reverse complement strand
AGCAGATACCATTACTATTGATGCAGCAATCTCCGTCGTTTCAAAATCTAATCCAATTATAGCATTTGCCCCTAATGTTTTAGCCTGATCTATAGCTCTTTTGATTGCTTCATCTCTAGCTTTTAACATCTCTTTAGTAAATGCTGAGACTTCACCTCCAAACAAAGATTGAACCCCCGCAACAATTTGACCACCAACACCCCTAGTTCTCGCAGTTATACCACTCACCACACCTAAAACCTTAACAATCTTATAACCAGGCACACTCGGAGTTGTAGTAACAATAAACTGATCCGCGACCCATCAATAACATAATTAACTCTCAATTTATTTAAATTTAACCAAAACATACGTAAAAAATAATGTGCTAAATAATGTCATAAATAATGGTCTGCTAGTGGCATACGCTACTTATGTGTTTTAAATATGTCTTTGAATAATAATAGGTGAGGCATGAAAGTCATCACTATAACAAATCAGAATATCGTGCTTTTTATCATTTGAGAAGAGTATTGATATTATTGCTATCACGTTGACAAGCATGAGGTTCATTTTTGAAATCTGTTCAGCCATTCCTTAATCTTTTCTTGCACAATCTCCATTATCATTCTGGCAAAACCTTCCTTTACACTTATCACTTTCTTATGCTTCTCTAAGAAAATAAATTAAAAAGCGCTGTTTAGGTTATAATATCATTTTGTTTTGTTCTTTCTTTTAGTTCTTGAAGAATTTCTTTCATTGGGTCAAAACCTCTTTTTAGAGCTAGTATTCTTGATTTATCTTTTATGCTCATTTCATCTATCATGTTAATGAATGGTAAGGCGTTATTGTCTAACTTGCGTATTTTTTCAATATTAATGAATTTATCAGTATTGTCTATTGTTTTTATTATTTTGTTTGCTTCTTTGGCATTAATTTTGTAAAAAAGTTCTCTTAGTGTGATATTATGAACTTTTATTTCGTCAAGGCCATATAGTTTTATGTTTGAAAGTTCTTCTGCAATGTTGATTGCGTGGAAAATGATGCTTCTGGCTATGTGGTTTAATGCTCCCAATTTTGAGTATCCTGTGTTCTTTCTAAGTCTGAGTTCTGGGATGTCTGAAATGCGTCGATAGATTAGTCTTAACATATCAAAATATAAGTAGTTATTGCTGAGAACTTGTAATCCCCATTGAACTGTTGCTAGCGTGCAATGCCAACATCCGAAGCGTGCACCATCACAATCATATAATCGTAAAAGTTCGCTTACATCAAAATCTTTCTCATGTCTAAGATATTCAAATACATCAGCTGTCTGCCAATCTCTTAGTGGAGATATTTTAGTAATATTACTCTCATTAATTTGTAGATAATATGCTAAACATTTTGATGGCCCGAGAGGGCATGAACCATAACTTCTTTTAACTATACCTGCACGTGTTGAGGACTCTGATTCTCTAATACCAGTTAGTAGAACTGCGTCATCATCATGTAAGCTTCTTTTTGCTGGTTTCATCTTCAATAAATTTACGCACCATCTGAAATTATACGTTGGTGCTGGGTAACCTCGCACGAAAACTCTCCAATAAAACGTGTCAATGGCGTCAGGAACGATAATTCTTATCTCAACGTTATTTCCTATCAATGATAAGCGTTTTGAGTATTCATTCATAAAATGTCTAGCCCACATTTCCATTGGATTAATCTCACTCAATGTATCATTATGAAGAAGAACAACATTAAGACCTTTAATATTCCTGAGCATTAACCATTTGTAGAAAAGAATTGCAAGAACTGTAGAATCCTTACCACCGGAATAGGCTAAAACAATCTTGGAATACTTTGTTAAGGCTTCATCAAATACTTTATACACATTATCCTCCAAATTCACTAACATACTAATTCACTAATAATAGGAAATAAAGCTTTAAAAACATTATCATACTTATAATGAGTTAATATAGGAATTATTGTGAACTTCTAGTGTAATATTTCGAATCCTTACGCTATAAACAATAAAATTTTGTTACAAGGTTCTAGGTTTAAATGAGTCATCTTATTCTAGGAGTGTGTTATATTTCTAATTATATTTTATTTTAACAATGTTTAGATTTATATATTCGTAAAACTATTTTAATTTGTAAAATATGACTATTGAGGATAAATTTTATAACAATATAAAAGATTATTTTCTGGAGAATCTAGAGGGAGTTGATGAGCAAACTAAAAAAAGAATTGGTTATTATGCTGAAATAATTCTTAATAATACCGGGCACATTCCGATTGCTACTAACATTGCTTATGGTGCTGGATATTGCGCTTATTATGCTAGGTTATCAGAAGGAATTGGTGTAAAAAAACTTTACTATGGAGATACGGTTGATAAAGCTAGTGGAAAAGGTAATGATGTACATAAGATATTAGGGCTCGTATCACTTATTCCAAATATATTCGAAGGGGATATTTCAGACCATTCTCTTGAAATTGGAAATAAGATAGAACTTCTTGAAAGAGAGGAGTTATTACGAGACCGTTCTTCTCCAAAGATAATGTATGATTTGCTTTATACACTAAAGAACTACTTAAAGGATTTTCGAAGAATAATAGATTGTGATGGTGAGCTATTTCCTGTTGTTGAACAACAATTTTTAGATTATGACTTGCACATAAGAGGCATCCCAGATTTGGTATTAGAGAATCGTAAGGAGAAAAAAGCTATTGTAATTGATTGGAAAACACCCGAAAGCGGGCTATCAAAATATGAAGAAGCTCAAGTAGTTGCCTATTCTCTACTAGAGGCAAAGAGATTAGGTTATGAGAAAAGGAATGAGATTGTTGATGCAATTACTGGTAAATTAGATGAAAGTACATTAAGTATTTCTGATATTAAGATTTTACCAGTCATAATCAGGGCTAGTAAATCTGGTCGTGAGTTAAAATTAAAACCGCATCCAGTATTTTCTGAGGAAAATGAAATTGTTGAAAGATACAAGGATTTTAAGAAGCTTGTTAATGATGTGCTTATTGAAGCGGAGCATTTAACGTTACTCATTGCGAATCAGAAACATTTTAATATTAATGAAAATGATACTAAAGTCAAAATTAGGGGAAGAGAGGTAAAAGCTCTTAAAATAACACCTTACCATTTATGGCGTGGTAATCCTGAAAAACAAGATAAATATCCATGTGCTAGTAATGGCAAACCCATTTGTAAATTAAGGCATGCGTGTAAATTTTATCTTGGTAGAGGATTTGGTGTTCATGATGAATTTGATAGTGCAATGTGGAAGCTCAGGTATAGAGTTTTAGATACTAAAGAAAAAAGCCTTTTAATCTATAGAGCAATTTATAGTATTTTCAAATACTATGGAAAGGATGATATCATAAATGCTATAAGAAATGGAAATAGTATAAGTGTTAATAATAATATAATTAATTTTCAAAAAGGCAGAGCGTCAAAAATTATATTTACGGAAAACATGATTAGTGGTAGTAAGAAAAAGGTTGATATTATTGAGAAAAAAGTTGATGTTCTTGATGAGATTAAACCTCAACCACATAATAATTATATGTTTATTGGTAAGAGAAGTGTAAGAGATTTTGAGAAAAAGGAAAAAATCTATGCTATAATACGTGAGAGTGATCCTGTTTTATTAAGTGTTAGCGTTGATGCGTTAAACCCTCTCCTTTCAATAAATATGTTTGGTAGAATAGATGATATCGAGATTGAAGATGATTCTATAAAATATTTAATAGGTATTCCAAGCAGAGTGCTAAAATATCAGGCTATGCTTTTTAGAGAATATCTTAATAATTATCCAGAATTTCGCAAAAACGTTCTTATGTTCAGTATTGATGTAGACCTTACACATATGGAACTGAGCGCTATAGATAGTCTCCAGAGAGCCTTAGGACAAGAAAAAGAGAAATATAGTAAAGAAGTCATGAATGAGTTAAGAGGTCTAATTGATGACTACAGAAGTGACATTGATGAAGTGGAAGATTTAGAAAATCAATTAAAAAAAGTAATAAGTAGTGGTGTCACTAAAAGGTGATCCAGATGATTTATAATCTTTCAGAAATAATAGAAAAAACTAGTATAAAACCTGGTCCTAATTTAAAGGAAATACAAAATGCGCATAATCTAGTTTATAATGCAGTAAAGGAAAACAAGATCGCAGTAGTTCAAGGACCACCAGGTACTGGCAAAACTACCGTATTTAGAAGCGTGATTAATGTAATTTTGGATTCTTTAGATAATAATCAAAGAGTAATTTATATAGCGCCAACTAATGAGCTAGTTGCTAACATGTTTGAAAACATTGTTATAGATTACAAACGTATGGGAAAAGATGTAAAAGATATTAATAAAGAGATTAGAGTTTACGGTTCAAAATTTAATTATGACGAAAAATATAAAAAACTCAATTCCAAAGTGGATAAAGATGTAAAAGTGATCATCACAACAGAATATCAGCTTGTTTTTTCTTCTGAAGGTAGTTATTTCCATGTAATGATTGATGAGGCCAGCCGATCACCACTCCACAGGCCATTCATAACATTATCTAATAGTTTATTAGAAGCATTGATTTATAACAAGCCATCTCGAATATTTTCATTTTCTGTAATTGGTGATCCTAAACAAGCTATTGCAATAGGAGAACTTTATTATGAAGAAAAAGAAAGATTACTAATAATGAACGCAATACTAAAAGGTTTGCTTAAGATAGAGGGTATTTATGAGGAGAGTGAAGATATTAGTGATCAAGCCTTTAAACAGCTGAAAGGTAGATATTTTGAATTTTTAGATATTACTAAAAGATTACCAAGCCCATCGGAAAAGCCCATCAGCTATGGATTTTACAATGGAAGGCTAAAAGCATTTGAATCAGCAGAAAAGCGGTTACAAGGATTATGGAATAAAAACAGGGCTAATTATCTAATAGCGAATGATGAAGGTCTAAAAGATGTTGTATCATATTTAGAAGCTGCCATAACAACATCAAGACCACTTATTTATGTTCCTGTCAGGAGTGATTACTACAAAAGTCAATATGACTTACTTTATGATGAAAAAAAGGCAAATGCTGGGTTAAAATTTGCTGTCGCACTCACAGCTATAACAGGGCTAACAACCACAGTAATCACAACATATACTGATCAATGGGCGCAAATGAAACTTCTATATAATAACAGCTATAGAAAATTTATAGAAAATGACTTAAGATTGAAAATAAAGTTCGGGACAGTTCATAAAATGCTAGGCTCTGAAGATGAGAACGTGGTTGCAATACTAGGCAAAGAATACTCCTCCGAAGATAAAGATGAGCAAAAAACAATACATTTCAAAGAACCAGAAATTTTAAACGTGCAATTAAGTAGACACAAAAGAATTATTGTCATAGTAGGATCATTATCTAGACTTATTTACACAGCCAAAAAGCTTCATCAAAAAGAGGGCTCTACTGAGTACAAAGGACTCATTAAAACATCTGAAAAAATATTAGAACAGACAGGAGTTGAACTAGTAAAAAGAAGAGGATACATTGAACAAAGAACATCTGACGGTGACGAAGGAGTATACGCAAAAATAGATTCTATCACATAATCATGATATTGTTTTCATAATTATCCATGTTGCCCAAATATGATATACTATATGTTTTGTATTCCATAAAGTTACTTTAGTCTTTATTGCTAAATTATGACTATGACTTCTATAGTACTGATCTAAACTAATGCTAAAAGACACTAATCAAGAGAAGATAATACAGCAGAATTTTAAAATTTCTAAAAATTCCTCTAGTGCTCAGCATTGTTAAATAATTGTTTCGCGTTGTCTAATACTTATAACTATGAACATTGCAAGTAACATAAAACGCATGCTTCTTTGCTCTGTCCAAGAAGTTAAAAAATTTAAGGATAAATGTATATCTTATTATGGTGTCTTAGTGTCTGTTAATATTGATCATGTTAAGGCAATTATAGACAATATAGTTATGAAGGGTGCTGCTTATGTTGTAGGACTCCACGTCTTCCTCCACTCTTCTCATGATTATGACTATGAGAACGTTGTAAGGACTCTTAAACCAGCCTTTGGGGAAAGCGTTGCGAAAAAAGTGTATTCAGAGATCAAAGAAGCATTTAAAGATATTAACTTATACACTGAGATAAATATTGAAGGTAAGGAGGAATGGCTAAAGGATTATCTAAAGAAGTACATTCTAGAAGAACGCATATCAAAAACAATTCTTGAGGAAATTGAGAAACGTTTTAAGCAAATACCTGAAGGAGAAAGAAAAATCCTTTCAATAGCGTGTGCCATCATTAATACGCTGAAAAATAAGAAATACCCAGCAGTCTCAATCTTAACTGCTAATGAAAATTTTATAGAGGTGCACTCATCTGATAGGGAATACTTCTCAAAGGTAGTTTCATCCACCTTAGATTTTGACATACTTGATGTTAGAGCCCTTTTCTACAAGTATCTCCTAGGCTTCCAATCTGATAGTGCTTCTCGTAAATACGACTATTATACGTTAAAGATATACCCATTCGTAACAACGTATATTGAAAGACTTGCTTCTGAAGCAAAAAACTATATTAAAGTTCTTGATAAGTCTGATGTTAAGTCCAGGCTTAGTGAGCTTTACCAGAAAAGAGATTTTTTAAAACTATCTGTAATACAATGGGCTCTGAGGTTTTTGCCTGAAGATATTACGGATATTCTTACAGCAGGGACTCCCAAGTTCCTTTCATATTTCTTCGGTATACCATATGAACAATTATACAAGAGTGTTGTGATTAAGGGTATAATAAATAAAGGTTTTGTGAATCCACTAGTATACGATTATGTACAAGAAGTTATAGATGCTCTGTATGAAGAGGCTTTAAAAGAGCTGATAGGACTGTTTAGAGACGTTTTTGAGAGGGCAGGATACGCTTCTATTTGCGTAGACGAGTGTTGCACGTTTACCAAGGCTTTAACGAAGCCTATTTACATATGTTTCTCACCATGGCCTAAAGATATTTATGTAAGAGATGCACCAGAAGATGCAAAAGCTATAGTTCTTCAAGGTCTCCCATCCCAATCAATTCTTCAATATCTGCAAACATATGATCCAAAAGGATTTGTATGGCTTTTTGTAGAGAAAGGAAGAATAGCTGTTGCATCAAATACATATAGAAGTGAGGCGCATCAAGAACTCCTAAAGATTCTCAGTAATAATTTTTCCATAGAATTCATAGGCACTACTCCTGAAAAATTAAGAGAATCAGAAGAGGTTATTAAAACCTCAAAAGCTTTGACAACAGCTCCAGCAACACAACCTCTTACAATGCCTCGAATAAGGAGATTTGGTTCTAGAGATGTACTTGAGGATGTTGTTGCAAGCGTATTGGATACTTTAGGTTTCTCGATTAGAGTTGATCTTAAGATTGCTAGTAGGTCAGGTACGGAGGTTGAGGTGGATGTTCTAGGAGAAAAGATTGTTGGAGATACTAGGTTCATGGTGTATGCTTCTTGTAAGAATTAGGATAAGCCTGTGGAGGTTAGTGTTGTTAGGGAGGAGGTTGGAAGGATATCTCAGATGCTTTTAGCGCCGCACGTGAGAGTTTTGGTGGCTAATGCGTTTACGGAACATGCGAGGAGGGAGGCTATTGCAGATGGGTTTGTGGTGATTGAGATTGGGGAGAAGGTTTATGAGGGGAATATTGAGAGGGCTTACTTGAGGGTTTATGAGAAGCTTAATAGGTTGTTTACAGGTGTTGCGCCTAAGTGGATGCAGGATTTGGCTGAAAAGGTTAGGAAGATTGCTGATGAGGTTAAAAGAATTGGAGATGAACTTGAAAAAGCTGGAGGGATGTTTAGATCCTAGTTTTTATCACTTATGTGTAAAATCTTCGTACTAGCATTTTAAATTTATCTTTTAAAAACAGTACGTTGCATACTGAAGAGTAGAAAGGCCAGAATGAATATTTGGAGAGATTATAGTATCTTATAAAATTCATATTGTTTAATTGAGAAAATATTTATGTATGTAATAATATTATTTTGATGGTTATGAAGAAATATGATAAGACATTTGATGAAATGAAGAAAGAGTTTGAGAAGGAAAGATCACCTAAGAAACTTCATGATATGCTTGATATGATATTAAAATATATTCTTGATAATTTTGATATTTTTATGTCTCCTAATGTGAGGTATAAATATGAGATAAATGTTGATAAGAATGATGATTTCATCATTGAGCTTGAGATGCATGGTTCAATGAGTGATATTGAGACTAGTCTCTATAGTATTGATAAAGCTATTACAAAGTCTCTTAAGGTAAGGCCTGAGGATAAAGCGTATGATGAGGTGACATCAGGGACTGTAAAAATTATGTATAGGATTAAGAAGGAGGTTGTTCAGCATATTAAAATGTCAGAGATTGAGCGTGAGCTGGGTAAGATAGCTATTGAAATTGCTAGTGAACAGTTCAAGCATGAAAGGGAGATAAGTGAGTTTTTTAAGAAGATGATGGGAGAGAAGAGACGTGGCAGATGATCCTTTGCTGAAGTAAAAAGGAGGATGATGGAGTTTAAGAAAGCATTTGATGAGGCTGGAGTCGTCCGCTAAAAGTAATGAAGCATTCAAATATTTAGATATCATTTACGTGAGTAGCTCAAGTACGTGAATAGTCATTCTTAAATTTTTCTATGATATTTATATGATTTGGATATAGGAGTCCATTGAGGTATGGATAATTTTTAAACAATGATTTTCCTTATTACCTTTTGTAAGAAGGAATAATAAATACTTGGGAATAGAGATCATTAATTCTGCTCCGGTATAGTATCGTGCTGGCAGAACTATGCAAGCTTTCTCCCAGTATTCACGCCGGTATTTTCTATCCTCCATATTTGATAACCAAGTAACAGTTGCTTTGAACATTTCAAGATATCCTCCATAGTAGGTTCCATGATGAGCCCCCCTTAGGAATATTATTTTCCTCTCATTTGATAAATCGATATTATTCGCTCTTAAGTTAAGTATTTCGAGGTTCTTTATGTAATCTAAGATTTTATTGCTGTTGTCACCGGGTATAACTATGAGCGGTTGATATTTGTAGTAATATTCGAGAATAAGACTGAAACGTTAAGCGCATCGTAAATTCGAGATATTAGGAATCTCTCATTTGGAGTTATTTCCGGGAGAATATAGGGTATTATGGATGGAACAAAGTATTCAGAAAACTCAAATGGTATTTTCTCCTCTATAGCTTTCAAGTATATTTCTTCTAGCATCTTAACACGGTCTTCAAGTTCGTTTATATTAATTTTAAACCCGGCATCATGGAGTTCCTTTATAAGCTGGTTAAATTTTTCTTCTAGTTTCTTTAAAACTTTGTCACTAACATGATCTAAGAGACTTTGAGGAGGCCACACAATTCTTACTTTTATATCATTGTTAATGATTTGTTCCATGCCTCTGTAGAGAAATCTTAATTGCTTATCCCTAGATTTGCTCACTATGCTTTCTAGTGCCTTACTTTTCTTGATTCTCCAGGAAATGGTTTCCAGAATAATATAACCTAGTGCGAAAAATGATAGAGCTTTTCTCAGCACTTCACGAGGCTCTATGGGTATACCGGGAACATAAATGTTTCTAAACCGCTTAACACAATTAATAAATGGTATAAGTGAAAAATGGTCGTAATGGAAATGCGTTATATAAAGGTCAATGTTTTGGTAGCATCTGCAATAAGCGTTTCTATAAACCTTGCAGAACTCGTTTACAGCATTAGAAGATGAATGTTCCTCGGGATTCTTACTGCCGAAGTCAACTATATGAAGCAAATTAGCGTTTGGAAACAATATCACAGTAGCCTCTCCGCGAGAAGGAACACTCCATACATGGATCCAAATTTTCAAGCATTCAACCTCCTAAGAAATCTCTTTTAACTCACACTTAACTATGAACTTATTGCAAAACCTGCTGTGTTGCACGGCTTGAGCGTGCAGCGTAAAGTTTTTAGTTCAAGTCTTCTCTATTCATGTGTTGAGTTATAAATTGGCTTTAATAATAGAAAACCAATATTAGAAAACGCATGACCAGAAAAAGAGCACATTAAAGAATCATACAACACAGCAGTTAATTGAAAAAATATTTATGTATGTGTTATATAATATTATTTTGATGGTTATGAAGAAATATGATAAGACATTTGATGAAATGAAGAAAGAGTTTGAGAAAGAAATGTCACCTGAGGAACTTCATGATATGCTTGATATGGTATTAAAATATATTCTTGATAATTTTGATATTTTTATGTTTCTTAATGATGTGAAATATGATTATGAGATAGGTGTTGATAAGAATGATGATTTCATTGTTAAGCTTAACATGCATGGTTCAGGGAGTAATCTTGAGACTAGTTTCTATAATATTGATAAAGCTATTACAAGAGTTCTTAAAGTGGCGCCTGAGGATAAAGCATATAGGATAACATCAAAGACTGTAAATGCTATGTATAGGATTAAGAAGGAGATTGTTCAGCATATTAAAATGTCAGAGATTGAGCGTGAGCTGGGTAAGACGGACATTTGATGAGCTGGATACATTAAAAAGATTAATAAAAGAATTTGAGGATAATCTTTAACGTTGATATATTATGCAATATTGTTCATGAATTTGTGTACTAATTAGTTTTAAACTCTTCGTTATTAGTTGACTTTGAGATATTATGTTTTCTCATTCACATTCGCTAAAATTGGTGTCTTTAATATTTATAGGTATATTGCAAAAACAGCAGGGCTAACTGTTTTAAGTATTCAGAAATTGCTGTTGCATAGTTTGATTCGAGAACTCTCAAATTCAACACCCCTATTCTTAGCAATTTAAGTGCTTCATTAGCGCATTGATACTCAATATAATGGTATCATAATGGTTTCCAGCTATGATACTCAATAATGCTTCTCTTTATGGTTCCGATGAGTATTGTTACTCCTATGATCATTAAATAAGTTAAGACTCATTTCATGAAAAATATGGAGCAACCAAAAGGTTTGGCAATTAAAAATGATCACTACTAAGTATGATAATGCTTCGTGAGCTTTTTTCATGAAAAAATTAATTGTGCATTGTGAGATAATGATATGTTTTGTGTTGTGTGTTGAGCATCTCAACTATTATGATGAGCGCGCGTTTCCCTTTTTTCGTATTCTATCAGTATGAGTATTTTACTAATGTGTTCTTTGGTATTATTGGATCAATGTTTAACTGTTTGTTTTGTCATGAACCATTTTTCAGTAACTCTCTCCAGAAGCCTTCAGAGGAAAGTAAGATTATTGATGTTGATAATATTCAATAAGAAGTGAATACAAAACAATAAGTATAAGTTTACAATAACATTAATGTGATAAGTATGTCTGAAACTAATGGAAATGCAAAACGTGATGAAAAGCAGAAATCAGCTAAATCTATTAAGAATGCATACATTGAAGTAAATCAAATGGCTAGTATCTTATATAGAAGAAGAAAGAGTGCTTTAGGATTAAAGGGAGCTAGAGCTTGGGCTGAATGGAGAAGAATACAGAAAAATCTATTAAAAGTGAGAGGTCTAAAACCAGGTGAAGACTAGCACGAAAACCAGACAGAGTGCGAAAACACATCACCATCACAATATTAAGCGATGTCAAATACTGCTACTTTCCTAACTTTTCCCTCATCTTCAATGATAGGCTTATGCTCAGCTGAGTATACTGTTCTCAGTTCTCTATATTTTAGAAGCCATTAATGGAATTTTACGTAGTGTAACAGAAATGACCAAATGATGTAAAAATCTCTTATATCTTTAAAATATACGCAATCATTAACATAAACATACGAAAAATATGATAATATTTCATAGTATTAAGGCTTAAATATTTAAATAAGAATGTGCACATATTTAATGATGGGAAGAAAAAGAATTTATCGTCGAGATGGTAATGAGATATATAAATGGTATGAATGGGAAAATAAGATGGCACAATATTGGTCCACAATAATGCCTATGGGGTTTGCTTCGCGATTAGCAAGAATGGCTAATGAAAAAAGAATTAATGAGGTTTCAAGATTTAATCATGAATGGAATAGGGTTGTTAAATCTCTTCTTGCTAGTGGTGTTAAAATTCCACCTTATCAGAGAAGATTGTATCGCGCATTCTTTAATGAGTTATTAAAGAATAGGGATAGAGCAGGACCAGAATTTATAAGAGAATATATTATTAAGAAATGGTCTAACCCTGAGTTTTGTGGATTGAAGAGGGATATTCTAGAGGCTATCGCTGATTTAGTATGGCCACAACGTAAACCTAAGGATACTGCTAAAACTTAAGAGGAGGAATGAAAACATGCCTTCCCATAAAGTGCACGCAATTGTAGGTAAATTAGTCTGCGGCTTTTCTGCAAAAGAAATTGATAAACTTGTAGATAAAAAATATCATCATGATTTGTCTAGAATTAGTTGTAGAGAATTCTTTAACCAAGCATCAATAATTTATAAAAAATATGGTGAGAAAGGTATTTGCTACTTTGCGCTCCATCACTACTTAGATAAACTGGTTTCAATTATGAAAGGAAAAATAGAGGTAAAAATTGCATCCTCATTTCCTCTATCTTTTCTTCATTCTCGGGAGATTTTACTTCCTTACGAAGACTTAGAAAAATACTTAAAAAATCTCATTAATGATATCAGAACAGGACTTAGTAATGAAATAAGCGTTTTATCTCTCCTCACCATACACGAACAACTTCTTGACGATCCTAGGCTACAAAAATATAAATTTTACAAAAAATATCCTAGATTAAAAGAAGATTCTGAATTATTAAAAGTTTTGATAGAAAATGATATAGATGAGATCATAAGGGATTACTCATTAATATTTAGAAGAGCGGGATACTCAAGAAGGGATGCTAAAAAGAAGGCCAGTTTACTATTCGAAATAGCTTCTGGATATGAAGATGCAATAAAAAATGCCAAAGAGAATTACGAATCAGATAATGAGTTCATGACTTTCTTAAATGCTGTTAAACAGGGAATAAGGGAAGCTTATGAAGGCATACTTACAAATGCGAATAAAATAGTATGCATTCTCCTAATTGAAGATACACAATACTGGAAAAAGTATTTCGGTCAACTTTACAACAAAATCCTAAATATTATAAATTGTAACAAAATATAATAATTATTCAAAAATCACTTTTCTAAAAGATAATACTTAATCTGATAGTATTGAACACATTTGAAAGGTGGATTATGGGTTGTAGATTTTTCTTATAATGATTTCTTTGACCTATCCTTTAAGTTTATTTTTCTCAAGCCTTTTTCTATCCTTTTTTAACTCTTTTTCCTGCATGTTTATGATGCGCCACATGATTTCCTTAGTAACTTAGGACATGAGTATCAGCATACTAGTTTTCACATCTCTCACTTACAGATTAGCATGTATTTTTAAACATTAGACCATAATTTTACAACAAGTTTTAAGAAAAACAAGCGAATGCTTATTTTCAAAATAACAAAACTTATTTATATGTTATAGTGAATTATATATTAGGTGTTTAAAGATTATGATAATGTTAACAATAACTAATGTTGGGAATTATTATAAGACTAGCATATATGAAATCAGGAAACTTCTTAATATTAGCAAGAATAATGAAGTTAAATGGGTCTTCAAAAATGGAAGAATTTACTTAAGAAGGAAGGGAGAACAATGACTAAACATGCCCTCTTACTAGCCGATGAGGAGTGGTGCGAGGCAGCTTCATCGGGAAGAATTAAAGTTTATGATTTTATAAAGCCAAAGAAACATCGTATTCATGCTCTGGAAATGGGTTCTGTATGTGTTGTTATGACGAAAGCTAAACCGAATAAACCATCCAGAATTTATGGTGAATTCACAGCTTGCGAGATTAAGGAGGTAGATTCGGATGAGTATAATAAGCTGGTTAGCAAGGGGTATATTCATAATCCTCAAGTCTTAAAAACAGGAGAAAAGAGATGGATAATATTATTTAACACTTTTACAGAATATCCCAAAAAAGTTTTAAAGAAAGAACTAAAAGATGTAAGAACCTCCACAAGCAAGAAACCATTATCCGAATGGCCAATAACTGGTTTAACCTATATTGATCAACAGGCTTTAGATGCCATACGAACAGTATCAAGATTTGCACAACTATCAAAACTATTGAATGAGATTAAAAGCTTAATAATGGAATCCTTGAATTAGTTAACTTACCATTCTCTATAACCCATGAATGTGCTGAAATGATGTTATTAAGAATAGGTAAAGAACTCGGTTTTCACACTTATACAGCAGATCCTTCACAAAAATGTGGTGATACCAGTCTTAAAGAGTTGGCTGATATGAGTAGAGATGATTTGAAGAAATATGTTGGCGAGCAAATTCTTGATCCTTTGAGTAGGGCGGATGTTATTTGGCATGTGCCGGAGGGAACCTTTTATGTGTTTGAAGTGATTATTGGTGGTGATATGAAGGATGCATTATTCAGGTTTTTAAATATTAGTGGGCTTAATGCTAAAGTGTTTATAGTAGCTGGTGAAGAGAGAAGGCATGAATATGAAGGATTGATTAAAATGCCTGCTTTTAGTATTATAAGACAGTGCGACTTCATATCAATACCCCAATTAATCAAAATGTATGCACTAACCAGTTTATGGAAACAATCTATAGATAAATTGGACTCCCTTTCGTGGGTAGGTGAGGTTTGTGGGTTTAAATATATGCGATGCACAATAGTTTAATGGGGTGTGTTAGTGTGAAGAGTGTGTGGGAAGTTTGTGAGTTGAATGATGATGTTAAGTATGGAAGGCTCGATCCGAATAGGTTTGCTGTTGAGCTTCATTCAGTGTTGGATGGTACTGCTGATCGTGTTTATACGGATCCTGATCTTTTCCTTCGTTATACTTACCCAACATCTAACATGAAATATTTGCTTAAGGAAGCGTTGTTGAGGCTTAGTGGTAAGGGTGGCCAGTCTGTTTTTGTCCTGGATACTGAGTTCGGTGGTGGGAAAACGCACACATTGCTTCTCTTATATCATGTTTTTAGGAATAAAGAGCTTGGAACGAAGTATATTCGTGAGCTTAATCTTCATGCGGATTCTGGTGTTTTAGAGGTGCCTAGTTGTAGGGTTGTTGCTATTGATTGTAGGGGATTGAAGAAAAATACCTTGTGGGGTGAGATTGCTGAGGCGTTTGGTAGGTATGAGGAGTTTAAAGAGGAGGATTTGTCTAAGAAGCCTGTTCTTGATATAAGCAAGTTGAAGTCTCTTTTTAATGAGCCGACACTCTTGCTTATTGATGAGTTGCCTGATTATTTGCTTAAGGCGAGTGCTGAAAAGATTGGGAATACTGATCTTTCAGAACTCACAATATCTTTTGTCTTGAATTTGATAAGTGCTGTTTCTGCTACAAGGAATTCAATGCTTATAATAACACTTACGGGGATGCAGCGTCTTTATGAGAAGTATGTGATGGAATTCAAACAGCGTTTGAAGGAGGTGGCGATTGTGGATGTTGATGAGAAGGTTAGGGGTGCGCTCTCAAGACAGGCTCAGTATTTAGTTCCCGTTGAAAAAGAGGAGATTTCCCATATTATTAGGAGGAGGCTCATAAAAGAGATAGTTGATGAGAAAGCGTTTAAGAGTGTTGTTGAGAGTTATTATAATTATTTTAATGAAAAAGGTGTGATTACTGATATAACGTATAAGAGAAGGTTGGAGGATTCTTATCCTTTTCATCCTATGCTTATTGATATCCTTTATGAGAGAGTCTCAACAATAGAGTCTTTTAATAAGACTAGAGGAGTTCTGCGGTTGCTTGCTCTCATACTTCATCGAGTGTTCAGGGATAGGGTTAATTGTGCGCTTATATCACCAGGAGATATTCCCTTGGATGATCCTGAAATAAATGATGAGCTCACGTCTCGGCTTGGTAGGGCTGATTTCAAGCCAGTAATAGAAGCGGATTGTATTGGGAAAGCGAGAAAACTTGATGAGAAGAGAAGTGTTAAACTTGTGGAGAAAATTGCGAGGACAATATACCTTCACTCATTAATAGGTGCTATGAAGGTTTCTGGAATTTTACCGAGTGAGGTTAAAATTGCGGTCGGCGCACCAGGTATAGATTTAAGCTTAGTGGATGAGATTTTGAGTGAAATAGATAGAGAATTCTGGTATTTGAAATCTGAGCATGGTGCTTATTATTTTGATAAAGAACCAAACATTAACAAGATAATACATGATTACATGGCTGAGGTGAGCGATTCCGAAATTAGGGATACTATTAAAGAGGAACTTGAGGATCTCCTACCAAAAACTAATAATGTGGATGTTGTAATATGGGATAGAAGTGAATTGAAGGATAATGATGAATTGAAAATTTTCGTGGTTGATTATCGTGATATTCAAAAGACTGATGAGAGAGATATTCTTGAAGAATTGCTCGAAAAAAGGGAAGGCGGAGGGATAAGAACTTATAGGAACACAATAATATTCCTCCTTCCTGAAAGAGTCGGAATACACATGATTGAGGATAGCGCAAGACGATTGCGTGCTATAGAGATGGCAAAAGAAGATGAGAGAATAAAACTTGATAAAGAAAGAATACAAAAACTTAAGGAAAGATTATCCGAGGCTAAAGCGAACCTCGAACTGGACTGCACCAACGTTTATACACGCATAGCGTACCCAAGCATAGGAGACGGCACACTTCGCATAGACACACTACCATTAGAACAGCACATTGACAAAAAGAACATGACTAATGTTATTATAGAATTCTTAAAAATGAGAGGAAAGCTTGTCGAAAAACTCTCACCAGACATAATAAGTGATATTGTTAAACAGAGAGAGAAAATCAAAATAGAAGATATTTATGACCTATTCAGGCAAGATAAGTCCAAACCCTTCATACCAAGCGGAGAAACATTATTCGAAGCAATACATGAGGGCGTAATGAGAGGAAAATTCGGATACGCAAAAGAAATAGAAGAAAAAGATGGAAAATATTTAGCAGAAATAGGTAAACATGTTTCTCCCGAATGGGGCGCTTATCTCATCAAAGAAGACCTAATATACAAACCCGAACCATTACCTCTCCCTCCTCCCCCACCGCCCCCACCTAAATTTTACAAATACATATTAGAATTATCCGACTTAAGGAGTACTATTAATACATTGAATAATGTGCTTGTAGTATCCGTAGGTAAAGAAAAAGATTTTGAGGCTCATCTCAAACTAGAAATTAGTGATAGAGAAAGAACAACAAAGATAATTATTGAAAGCGAAAACTGGCAAAAGATAAAAGGATTAAAGACTTTAATTGAACAATTCTTCAGAGATTATACTTGCAAAGGAACATTAACCATTCAAACAAAAGATGAGGAAATAATTAAAGACATAAAAAGAGTAAGGGGTGAAACAAATTGAGAACGATGAAATACGCATTAGAAAATACAAAAACAACAACTAGTTTTATCATTAATATAGAGGATAGGTTTGGAAAACAAAAAATAAAACTGGGCACGATTAAAGGCTGGAGAAGAGAATTCGCCCAAAAACTACCATACAACCCAAACAAGTGGGATGATAATACAATAAAAGCATACGTGAGCATCCAAGCCATAAAAACCGCAAAAAACAAAGAAGAAGCACTACACTTCCTAAAAACAATCGAAACACTAAACAAACTAGAACTATACTTCTGGACAATAAAATTCCTAAACAACACAAAACTCACAAAAAAAGCATGGAGGGTATTCTATGCAAAAAACACTCATTGAAGAAAAAACCAAAAAACACCTAGAACTATTCTCAGAAATAAGCAAAGAAGCAAAAAAAGAAAAACTCGGCAGACCACCAATTAACGAAATCCTGTACTGGTGGACAAGAAAACCCCTCATAGTAGGCAGAGCAGTAACATTACTCGCACTAACACCCTCAACAACAAACATAGACACAATCAAACAACTACTAAAACTAGACAAAGAAAAAAGAGCATTCAACTACCCTCTAGATAAGAGGGATCTCGAAAAACTTGCCAACAATGATCTAAACTCACTAAAAATACTCGATCCCTTCGCTGGAGCAGGCAACCTACTCTTCGAAGCCGCACGCATGGGATTAAACTGCACGCTAGTAGATTATAATCCAGTAGCCTACCTAATCATGAAAGCAACACTAGAATACCCAGCCAAGTACGGTAAAAAACTCGCCGTAGATGTTGAGAAATATGGGATGGAGGTCATTAGAAGAGTAAGGGAAAAGCTGGGAAAGTTTTATGGGAGAAGTGGGAGGAAGGCTTTGCATTATCTTTGGTGCTGGACTATAAAATGCCCATATTGTGGTCAAAGAATTCCTCTAACGAATCAAATGTGGCTTGATAAAAACAGAAAAATAGGGTATAAAATCATACCAGAAAATGGAGATTTTAGAGTAGAAATAGGGATCTTAAGCGAGAGAGAAGGCTCAAAATATACTCAAAAAGGCGGTAAAGCCGTGTGCATAAGATGCGGAAACGCAATAAATTATGAAGACATGACTAAGGATATAGCCGAAAGAAGGAACAAGGAAATGATAGCCGTTGTAGTAAAGGATGCAAAAGGAAAGAATTATGAAATACCAACAAACGAAGACAAAAAACTTTTTGAAGAAGCCAAGGAAGAACTTAAAAAACAATGGCAAGCACTACTAAATCAAAACCTAATACCACAAGAAAATATGAAAGAATCTGAACTTTTTCGTGTAATCAATTATGGTTTAACGAAATGGTATGAATTTTTTACAGAGAGACAGCTTCTTCTCATGAGTACGCTTTTGAGAACAATTAAGGAGGTATGTTCTGAAATAAGTGATAGGGAATATGCAAAAGTCGTAGCAACGTATTTAGGATTCATGCTAGGCAAACATATAGATTATAATTGTATAGGAACAGTATGGCATACATCTAATGAAACAATTAGTCATGCTTTATCTTTTAGGCGTCCGAGCATTATTTATAATTTTGCTGAGACTAATCCTTTTGAAGATACAAGTGGTTCTCTTTTGAGTATGCTTAATGATGTTGTTGATGCTATTAAGTTTGCGGCTGAGAATAGGGCTTCTGCTAGGGTTTTGCTTGGTTCTTCGCTCCATCTTCATGAAACTCTTCATGATAATTTTGACCTTATTATTACTGATCCCCCATACTTAGATGATGTGGCGTATGCTGAGCTTAGTGAATTCTTCTATGTATGGCTTGTAAGGATTTTAAGGGATTATTATCCTGAGCTTCCGCAGGAGGTTCCCATTGATGAAGATCTTGTGTTGAGTAGGGGTAGGTTTGGTGGGAGTGAGGATCTAGGGATGAAGTTTTATAAGCGTGGGATGAAGGTAGCGTTTGATAATATTTATAAGTCTTTGAAGGATGATGGTCTTTTGATAATCTTTTTTGCTCATTCGAGTACTGAGGCTTGGGATTTGCTTTTGGATGTGCTTCGGGAGTCGAGGTTTAGGGTTGTGTCGAGTTATGCTGTGCATACTGAGAGTACTGAGAATCCTTTGGCTAGGGGTAAGACTTCGTTTATGAGTTCGGTTGTGCTTGCGTGTAGGAAAATTTTGAGGGATGAGGAGGTTTATTTTGAGAGTCTTATACCGAGGATTGAGGAGAGTGTTGATAGGCTTGTTGAGGGTTTTAGTGTGGATGATATTCTTTCTCTTCCGATTACTGATCTTCTTATAATGGTTTATGGGAAGGTGTTGGAGGAGGTTTCTGGGTATTCGAGGATAAAGAGTTATAGGGCTGATTTTGAGCCGAGGTTTGAGAGTTTGATTGGGGGTGCGAGGGATTATATATTTAGGAGTGTTGTGAGGAAGCTTGTTGGTAGTTCGCCGAACGTTCTTGGGCCTGTTGCGTCTTTTGCGCTTATTGGGAAGATATTTTATAGGGGTTTGATACCTGCGGATGAGGTTCTTAAGATTGTTAGGGCTTATGGTATTACTTTGGATGAGCTTAGGAGGAGGGGTTATGTGGAGAGTTTTGAGGGTAGTGTTGTGGTTAAGCCGTTTGATAAGGTGGATTTGGGTAAGAGGTTGGAGGAGGTTGATAGGAATAATATTTATGAGCAGTTTTTGTATGTTGAGAGGCTTGCTTTTGAGCAGGGGGCGTCTAAGGTGAAGGAGGTTTTGTATTCTTTTGGGAATTTTAGGTTTCAGGAGTTGGTGAGTTTGGTTGGTCTTCTTGTTAGGCATTATATGCTTTTGGTGAATAGGGGTGAGAGGCTTAGTGGTGATGAGGAGAGGGAGTTTCAGGTTCTTAAGGCTCTTTTGGATGTGTTTGGGGGTGGTGTGAAGGGTGGTCTTGAGGAGTGGTTGTGAGGGGGTGTGAGTTGTGTTGGGTGTGGGTTCTAGGGTGAGGTTGCGGAGTGGGGATGTTGGTGTGGTTGTTGGTGTGAGGGGTAATTTTGTGAGGGTTTTTACGGGTGTGGTTGATGCTTGGTTTCCTGTGGATGAGGTTGAGGAGGATGTTGTTTTGGTGGATAGGTTTTTGAGGGGGGATTTTGATGATGGGGTTGATTTTATTTTGGGTGTGGATGCTTATAGGCTTTTTGTGGAGTATAAGTTTAATCCGTATGTGTTGGCTTCTTCGACTAAGGTTATGATATTTCCTCATCAGATTGATGAGGTTGTTTATATTCTTGATAGGGGTAGGGTGATGGTTGCTGATGAGGTTGGGTTGGGGAAGACTATTACGGCTGCTCTTGTTGCGAGTGAGTTGAGGGCTAGGGGTTTGGGGAGGAGGATGCTTTTTGTGGTTCCGAAGGCGCTTGTTTTGAAGTGGAAGTATGAGCTTGAGCAGAGGTTTGAGATGGTTGTGGATGTTCTTGATTATAATTATGTTAGGTTTAATCCTGATCCGTTTGGTAGGGATGAGTTTTGTTATGTTTCTTCGATGGATTATCTTAAGCAGGATCGTGTGCTTAAGTTGTTTGATGATGCGAGGTTTGATGTTGTGGTTGTTGATGAGGCTCATAAGTTTGCTTTGGGGACTGAGCGTTTTAAGCTTGGGAAGCGTTTGGCTGAGTGTTCGAATTATATGCTTTTTTTGACGGCGACGCCTCATAATGGTGATAATGAGGATTTTTTGGAGCGTATGAGGCTTCTTGATCCTTATATTGTGGATGTTGGGTCTGTTGGTCATATATTGGTTAGGAATATGAAGGAGGATGTTGTGGATTTGGATGGTAGGGAGGTTTTTCCTCCTAGGTCGAGTAAGACTTGTGGTGTGGTTTTGACTGGTGAGGAGTTGTTGGTGCATAGGATGGTTGATGAGTATATTTCTCGTCGTCTTGAGGATGCTAGGGATAAGAGTGAGTATAATGCTATGAGGTTTCTTGGGGTTGTGTTGAGGAAGAGGGCTTCTTCTTCGTTGGAGGCTTTGAGGCGTACTTTGGTGAGGAGGCGTGAGAGGTTGGGTCAGGTTGTGAAGCCTGAGGAGGCGATTGGGCGGATTGTGGAGGCTTTGGAGGAGAATGATGAGGAGGAGTATGAGAAGGGTGAGGAGGGTATTATTGGTTTGACTGTGGGTAGGGTTGAGGATGAGAGGAGGGATATTGATGGGTTGCTTCGGGTGATTGATGGGCTTAATGGTAGGGATTCGAAGTTGGATTATTTGGTTGGTTTTGTGAGGAAGGTTAAGGAGTCTGATCCTGGTGCTAAGATTGTTGTTTTTAGTGAGTATAGGGATACTGTTGATTATCTTTTTGAGCGTCTTTCTAAGGTTTATAGGGTTGTGAAGATTGATGGTTTGATGGGTTTGTATGAGAGGCAGGCGGCGTTGGATAAGTTTAGGGATCCTAATGGTGCTGAGATTATGGTTTGTACTGATGCGGCTGGTGAGGGTATTGATATGCAGTTTGCTAATATTGAGATTAATTATGATCTTCCGTGGAATCCTAATAGGCTTGAGCAGAGGATGGGTAGGATACATAGGATAGGCCAGACTAGGCCTGTGTATTATTATAATTTTGGGGGTCCTGAAACGTTGGATGGTTATATTCTTTCTAAGGTTCTTGATAAGATGGAAGCGATTAAGAGTGCGATGGGTGATAAGGTTTATGATGTGATCGGGAAGCTTTTGCGTGAGGAGGATGTTGCGGATCTCTATAACGAACTTCTTAGGGCTCCAAAAGAGAAGTGGGAAGCAAGAATAATGAAAAGGCTGGATGATGTGATAGAGGAGAGAAAACGTATCTTTCAAACAATAAATTCTCTATTGTCTGGGTATAAGCTTGATAGGTCTAAGCTTGATGATATGAGGAATGTGAGGTTACAGGCTGTGGATAAGGGTGAAGTGAAGAGGTTTGTGGAGATTTATCTTAATCATAAGGGTGGTAAAATTGAACCTGTTAATGATGAGGAGGAACTTTATAGAGTGTTTTTGCCACGTCATATAGCTCATGAAATTCAGGATAGGGCAGTATTTTTGGGGAGTTTTTCAAGTGAAATCGCGCAACAGAAAAATTATCCGTATTTAGCTTTGGGGAATAGGTATGTAATGGAGATGATTAAGGATGCTGCGAAACCACGCGTCTCAGTCTTCACTCATCATTCTATTAATGGTTTGCTCTTCTTTTATAAACTCACGATAATAGATAATAAAAAACAAGAACGGGATGGAAAGCTTATCGCACTACTATATGATGGAGAAAAAATAATATCAATAGATCCGAGAGCTGTCTGGGATCTAGAGCCTATTAATAATTATCAGCCGAAAATAAATGCTGTTGAAATGGAGAGTGGGAAAAATCTTGCGGAGAATGAGGCCCGTAGGATATTACAAGAACTTAAAGCGGGCTGTGATAAAAAACTTTCTGAAGTAAAAGAGAAAACAAGAGATATTGTAGTTACTTATTTTTCAAGAATGATAGATGAGCAAGAGGAGAAGATTAAACGTTATGAGCAGGAGCTTGCTAAGAGTCCGCACTATTCCAAGCTAATAAGTAGAGCAAAAAATGAGCAGAAACGTTTAAGAGAGGAGATGATAAGGGAGTTGGAACGAATAGATAGGGAATTTGAGACTGTTGGATTTTATGAGTTGGTTGGTCTTGCTTTAGTAATTAAGAGGGAGGGAGAGGGGGAGGAGGATGACTTGAGGGGGATTGTGGAAAAGGCTGGTATGAGGGCTGTGCTTGAGTATGAGAGGGAGAGGGCTGGTGGTGATGTGGAGAAGTTAAATAGGATTAAGGATGTGTCTGATAGTTTGAGGGGTTATGATGTGGAGTCTTTTGATAGGGTGATAGAGGTGAAATCTTTTAGGAAGACGGGGCCAGCGGAGCTAACGAGTCATGAGTGGGCGACAGCAGAGAGGATGAAGGATTATTACTGGCTTTATGTTGTGGAAAATGCTCTAGAACAGCCTAAAATTCATACAATACGTAATCCTGCGGAAAAGTTCAAGAATAAGGTAAAGAAAATTCCTGTCATAGATTATAAGTATGTAATTGAAGAATGGAAAGATTAATCACCAATACAAAACACGATTTATGAATTTTGTTGATAGCGTCTGCTACCATATTGTGCTTTTTGCTCTTGCTAGAGTATTAATGATGAATTTTCATAAGAAATCTTAGCAGAACATCCTTCAATAAGCTCATTATGATTGATATGAAGCTTTTCTGTTTTTGTTGAGACTCTTTAGTTGTTACTTGTATGATGTCTTTCCTACCCTGACCGCCAACTGATACACGTAATTTTAAATAATCGTTGACAACATCCTCTAACCGAGGTATGTTGTAAATTTTACTGATGATTCGCAGTTTCATTAGACCCCAAAATTCTTCTTTACTAATATTACTCATAGCCATTGGATCGCTGCCAAAACTTAGCATATAGATAGCTAAAGATTCAGGGTATGGAGCTAATTTTTCAATTTCCTCTATCTTTTTTGATCTTCTTTTCTTTTTTATGCTCATATTTTTCATCAATTTCAATATTATATCAACCCATCTATAAGTTTCTGCATTTGAGGAACTTGTAAATGCTAAAATTGCTACTGCGCTGATCAGCGCTTTTATACCTAAAGTGAAAATGTAAGTACGCCAACTAGTATAAGAGCTCTTTATCTAGCACTAAAATTAGTCTCAAACTCTTTTAGTTTTCTTGGGCTTTTAAACTCTAAAATAACTGTGCCGTATAAAGCATCTTTTTACACCAGAACAAAGCATCTTATGCCGGCTGCATATCTTTCATAAGCTGGCTCCATGACCTTAAAATGAGATCAAAAATTACCGCAAAATTAATCCTTAGCTTCTCTTCATTACTTGATTCTTGAGCTTTTTCACTAATTCCTGAGCTATTTGAGAAACATATACTCTTCAATATAACCGAAAGACGCAATATTCTCATTTCTTAGGTTTAACTTTAATCACGAATTCTGAATTTTTACCCTTAACGCTCACACCAGCATAATGGTTAAACACGCTATGGCATTTGGGGCATTCAAGTCTCTTTACGTCGTAAAATCTGAACCTCCAGTTCTTAATTAACCTAAAATCACCTTCATAACCGCAGTATGGGCATTTAACCATATTTCTCACCTAATATATGTTTGGGTGTCACTAATATTTAAAAGCGTATGGAAAATTTTACATGATTTTCATAAAAGTAATATTTCTTTTGATTAAGATTACAAGTATTTGGGTTTAAGTTGGTTGAGTTATCTTGAAAGTGAAAAAATTGTAGGTAATGATTTATCTTAATTATTTTAGGAATAAAACTGTGGATATAGATTCTTCATGAAGTTTGTTAATTCAGTGGCGATTATTTCTGATCTTGTGTCCAAAAAATCCTCGTAATTTTCTACCCTCCAGAGCTGTTCGTTCTGTGGTATTAATTGTTTTAAGAGTTCGTTCTCGTCTATCTTGTATTTTTTGATGTAGATGTATGGTTCTTCTCTAAATCTTTTGTTTGTTCCAGGATTAATGAAAACTATGTTAGCTAGCGTATCTTGTTTGTCTTTATCATAACCAAGGCTTTTCAGGAGACTTTTTGGGAAAAAGTGGTGTTCTTCAATAGTGAAATCCTTGTTTACCTCATTATGCTTGAAAAATCCTAACCTTACTCTTGTAAACCAATCTACTGCTTGATTCTTATAAACTATGAGATATAAAACTAATTTTAGAAATCTCCCTTCACCCTGATAATGGACTGATCTCCTCACAACATCTTTAGTTATTTTTATTGTACTGATTTTCTTATGCAGTTCTTCGATAGCTTCTTCAAATTTGTTCGCATTATGAATAGTGTTAATATCCTCCTGTAAAGTACTTTCGGCAGATCCACTATATCTACCTTGTGCCAAGGCTAAGAGAAAGAAGTGAAACGCTTTATTGAAGTTATATTGATTCGGAAACTTATGATACAAGTAGATTAATGGTATTATGGTATTCTTAGCGTAAATTAGCTCTGAATTTAAAATGCCTATATTTGTTAGATCTCGAATTAACTTTTCCATACTCTGTCTGAAGTTAGAAAAAGCCTTATCTAATATTCCATCTTTGTTTTTTAAGAAATTCTCGCTAACATCTCTTAGTACTGCTTTATTCTCTCCAATAGTAGTTATCGCACGGATTATCAGTGTGGGATCAAAGTAAAATCCAGTGTTTTCAAGATCATCTAAATACTTCATGAATTTTTCTCTAATCCAGCCTTCATTATATGCAGCTATGTATGCTAAGGTGATGTCTGCTTGCTTTATCCGTGTTCCCGCACTATTGATTCTTTCGAATATCGTTGCAATGTCTTCTAATGAAGCATTCACTTTAATTACAGGAATCTCAACGTGTTGTAGCTCCCAAACTCTTCTTACATTACTATAAATTCTTGTGAATAGTTTGTCATTTATCTTTTTTGATAATTCTTCAGCGAATTTTTCTAAATCTTCCTCTTCTTTACATAAAATTTCTTGCGGATAAATCCATGCTGGTTCTTTTTTCAGAGCAGGGTACTCAAGCGCTGCTTCTAGCGTTAAGATGTTTATTTTTATTTTGTATTTGCTTAGTAACTTGTCCCATTCATCTGTCTCCATCCAATATGGTTTTTTTGACATAATCAGACATAGTGATACAACTCTTTGCTGACCGTCAACTATCCATTCTTTAGTTCGTTGATCAAATACATGCTTACCGTATGTATACTCGTTCAAATCCCATATTAGTAAGAAACCTATAGGATACCCCTTAATTAACGAGTCAAGAAGATCTTTAACTTGGTCTTTTGTCCAAATGAATTCTCTCTGAAATTCTGGGATGTCTAGTTCTCCTCCCGACGCATAATCAACTAATCTGCGTATACTTATTGAACTTGGTTCTGGTTTATATGTTGGCATTAAACCACCTTCAAGAATTATAATATATTTTCAGTATTAAATAATTTTATATTCTAAAGATTCAAGGGCTCTTTTATCTAACACGCTAAAAATTTTCGTTTTCCCTTCATGCTTCTTTTTGATCATTTGTAGCCATGGCTCTTGAATACTTATAACGAAGAACTTTTTGGTTGCATGGTTTATATTATTTTGGTATATTTTTGTTAGTTTTGAATTTATTGAAAGCGTCTTTTATCATCTTTTTTGTATGATAGATTAAGGGAGTACGAGTTAGGATGAAGTGAATGATTGCGAAAAATGCCATGAAATAAGAAGTTAAGACGTGCCAATATTTTACATCATATCCTAGAAAATTTATTTTGATTTCTTTGAAGAATAGAAGCCAGAAACCGCTTGCTCCAGAAAATATTGAGAAAATTGAAAGAATAATGGTGGTAACTATTATTATCGTAAATTTCCCTTTTTGATGGAATTTTATCAACAGCCAAGAACCTATTATAAAAATTATAATAATGATTGTTGCAGGGATAATAAAGGGATATTTATCAAAGGGTGTTTTCTCTTTTTCTGGTCCCTCAGCATAAACAGGATTTATAAAAGTAA
>Ga0080004_1117869_pt1 | contig 27060 bp, 23 predicted proteins | sample WasSprMetagenome_FD_69207 | JGI IMG/M metagenome (GOLD analysis project Ga0080004, IMG submission 69207) | Sulfidic aquatic microbial communities from Washburn Spring, Yellowstone National Park, USA - WS (SPADES assembly) (version 2) | ecosystem: Environmental > Aquatic > Thermal springs > Hot... | reverse complement strand
AAACAACCTTAGTTGGCTAATTAGTTCTAAATTATTTTTAATTAAAATGATAAAAATATTTTAAAAATAAAAATTCTAAAAAAAGCTTAAATTTTGCTAAAAATATTTTTTCTACAAGCCCCAATTAAACGAAAAATTTATATACTTTTACGTTTATAATATAAAAATGATTTAAAATGTCAGAAGAAAAGAAAGAAGAAAAAAAGATCGATAGAAGAAAATATATAAAATATGTTGGTGCAGGTGCAGCAGTTGCAGCTGCTGCAGCAATTGGTTATGGTGTTTCTGAATTAACTAGACCACCACCTCCAAAACCTACTACAATCGTTCAACCTACTACAATTGTTCAAACAGTTTTAAAAACTGAAACATTACCAGGAACAACAATTGTAAGAACTGAAGAAAGAACAATAATTACTACGGCTTCACCCCCTAAGAAACCAACACTTAGAATAATATGGGCTTACTTTTTAGCAGAAGAAAGGTTAAAGATGATAGAAATTATTAGAGATTTTGAAAAGACCACTGGAATAGAGGTAGAATTATCAGTACTTCCATCACTAGAAGCACGAGATAAGATTTTAGCTGAGATTGAGGCGGGACGCCCACCTGACATCGCATATAGTCATCATTCATGGGTAGGACCTTTTCTCGCCTATAGAGGCCATTTAGCTGATCTAAGTGATATAATCGAAGAAATAAAACCTAAATTAATAGATAGGGTACTCCCAACTATCTATTGGTATGATAAAACGATTGGCAAGAGAAACTATTATGGTATTCCACTTTTCCCACACTTCACCTACATACATGTTTGGATGAATTTTCTAAAAGAAGCTGGAATAGAGACTATACCCGAAGATTGGGAAAGTTTCTGGGAAGTTTTTAAAAAAGCCCAAACAGTTACTGGAGTCAAAGCCTTTGGTATGCCCCTTTCTGATAAGGGTATGGACACAGTAATTCAAACTGAACAGTTAATCACATTGTTTGGTGGTAGGGTACTTACACCTGAAGGTGAACTTAACATCGATGATCCAAAGACAAGAGAAGCAATAATGAACGCATTAAGATTCCAAGCACTCTTATATAAAGAGGGGTATGTACCTGAAGGGGCAACAACATGGACTGATAGAGATAATAATGATTTCTTTATAGCTAAAAAGGTAATAATGGTTATAAATCCGACTATGTCTATTCCAGCAGATATCTATAACATTGATATAGAATCATATTTTAAAAAGGTTGCAACTATACACTGGCCAAAGGCACCAGACAGAACCTCTCAGCCTTATCTTATGGATGTAAGATCATGCTTTGTTTTTAAGACACCTAATATAGAATTTGCTAAAGAGTTCATAAAGTTCCTTATAGAAGAGAAGAGATATATGAGTCTCTTAAAAACCGTGAGGGCGCGATTTCTCCCAATGTATAAAGGACTATTAACTGATCCTTTATTCTCAGATCCAAAAGATCCAAATATGCCTGCTAGTGTGAAATATTTGACCGAAAGACCTGTTATTCCTATGCCCTTCCTGGTAAACCCACTTTACAATGAAGTTTATGGTAAGTACGTTTGGGGCGTTGCTTTAACTAAAATACTTGTTAGAGGAAAGTCTGTAGAAGAAGCAACAGATGAAGCTATAAGAACGATTAAAGAAATATTTAAAAGGGCTTAAATTATGAAGTTTAATGAAGAAAAAATATACGGACTTATTTTTTCCCTTCCTTTTTTTATAATTTTCATAATTTTTATAATTTATCCTCTTGTCATAGAGATATGTTATGCTTTTTTTGAAAAAGAGATTGGAGGTAAGTTATATTTTGTAGGACTTAAGAATTTTTATGAAACTATTAATAGCGTTGATTTTCAACGAGCTGTAATAAACACTGCATTATATGTAGGAGTAGGTGTTAATACCAAAATGCTACTTTCACTTTTAATAGCAAACTTCCTTAATATTAGATCAAGATTCCAAAGATTTTTACGTGTTCTCTTCATACTTCCTTGGGCAATGGCGACCGTCCCAGCCTTAATAAATTGGAGATGGATTTTCGACTTAGATTTTGGGCTTGCTAATTTATTACTTAAATATATGGGTTACTCGAATGTGAACTGGTTAGGAAACTATAATACGGCAATAGCTTTAATTATACTTTTTCATATATGGAAATGGACCCCTCTATGGACACTTATACTGTTATCTGGGTTACAAGGAATTCCTGTTAATATTATAGAAGCTGCTAAAATTGATGGTGCATCTGGCTTACGGATATTTTATCATATAACATGGCCACTTATTAAGAGATTATATATTTTGTTAACAGTTCTTTCAACAATATGGGTACTAGGCCAATTTGAGGTAGTGTGGGTCTTAACACGTGGAGGGCCCGCTCAATCCACACACGTTATTGCTACATTAGCCTATCGAGAACTTTTTGAACTTTGGAATGCTGGAAAGGCAGCATCTATACTCGTGTTGGTACTCCCAATTACAATTATTTTAATTCTCTTTCTTATACATCAGCTTGAAAGGTAAGAGAAATATGTATTACCATAAAAAATTTAGAAACGTTATTCGCAATCTTTTAATATGTACTATAATATTGCTTCTTAGTGCATGGGTACTCCTTCCCTTATACTGGATGATTAGCACGGCAGTTAAGCCTCGAAATGAATTATATACTCCTAATCTTTTGCCTAAAGAGCCTACATTAAAGAATTTTATTAGTGTAATCACTGGTGATGAACCATCTATGATACTTTTTCTAACGCAACTAATGAATTCCTTTAAACTTGCATTTATATCTATAGTATTTACGATGCTTATAAGTATACATGCCGGATATGCCTTAAGTAGATTAAACTTTCCCTTAAAAAATGTTACAAGCAGGATCAACCTCTTTACATATTTGATTCCTCGTGCTTTCCTCTGTATTCCATTTTACATAATAATGTCTTGGTACGGTTTAATAAACTCACTTGAGGCAGTTTCGATACCTGTAACAGTTTTTTCCGCACCATATTGTATTTACGTGTTACGTGAACATTTTATGTCAATACCTAAGGAAATAGAGGAGGCTGCTAAAGTTGATGGCGCAAGTATTCCGAGAATACTCTATACTATAATTCTACCTCTTTCTCTACCTCAATTAATAGCCCTTACAACTTTCACATTTATTCGCGCATGGGATGAATACTTATACGTTCTAATCTTTATCTCTACAGAAGAAAGAATGACTGTGCCAATAGGCTTAGCTGCACTTCTAAATATAGAGGCAGCTCCCTGGGGATTATTAATGGCTGCTTCTATAATTTATACGATACCCCCAGTAATCTTATACTATATGTTTGAAAAATACATGGTAAAAGGGATAATGGCCGGTGCAATAAAAGGATAAATATATATATTAGCTTATTATAATTTTTTAGTAGGTGAAAGTATGTGAAAGATAAAATGAAAGGAGTTGTAAAGTATGCTGCAGGTCCTATGAATGTTGAGTTAAGGGAAGTTGACATCCCAAAATTAGGTCCAAGAGATGTTCTTATAGCCGTTAGGGCTTGTACTGTTGACATGACTGATGTTGATATCTGGAGATGGAAGCCACCAATGGGTACTCCAATAACAAGAGAAGAAGCACCATGGATGAGGAAGGCATGGGTAAAGATTCCAGTGATACTTGGAGCTGAAATTGCTGGAGAAGTAACTAATGTTGGAGCGCAAGTAAAGAGAGTGCGAATTGGAGACAGAGTTGTGGTTAAATATGGGCTAGAACCTTGTGGTGAGTGCCCGCAATGTAAGTTAGGACGATACGATTTATGCGAAGCTGTGGTACAGGTTGGAAGAATGACTGATGGAGGATTTGCTGAATATGTAAAAGTACCTGAAGCAGCTGCTATAAGATTTCCTGATAACTTAACCTTTGAAGAAGCAGCTCCAACTGAAATGGTTGTAACGGCTTTTCATTCCTTCTGGATGACATTTATGAGACCTGGAAGTGTGGTCGTTATTATGGGTCCAGGTGTTGTTGGTCTCTTTGCTACACAACTAGCAAAGGAATTAGGCGCTCGAAAAGTAATTTTAACAGGAACAGAAGGAGATGAAAAACGTCTTGAACTTGGTAAGAAGCTTGGCGCGGATGTTATAGTAAACGTTACTAAGGAAAGCTTATTTGATATAGTTATGAATGAGACTAATGATATAGGAGCAGATTTAGTAATGGATTTTACTGGTAACCCTTCAGCTATTAATAAAGCTTTTGACATAGTTTCAGTAAGGGGTACTATACACTGTACTGGAAATCCAAGGACAGGCATAAGAGGAGAAGTAACAATACCATGGATAGCAATTAATGCTAAAGAGATAAGAATTACAGGAAGTAAAGTATGGAGAGCTACAACGGATGAGTGGTTAAGAGTATTAAATCTTATGGGACAAGGCAGGATAAAGACGTCCCCCCTACTTGGAAATAAGTATCCTCTTGAAAAATGGCAGGAGGCTTTTGAAGCAAGAGAAAGTAAACGAGAATTATTACCAATTATTACTCCAGAGCTATAAAGATATAGAGAAGCTTAAAAATAGGTTATGGATTAAGATGATACCGATAAGATAAGCTTACCATTCTAAACGGGGCTTGTATGATTTAGTAGACTCTGAGGTAGTTGTAAGTTATGATTTGGACTATAGCCTTTTATGGCTGATATGCCTCTAGCTTTGGTATTCAGATTGTTATAGAAGCCTCAATGTGTTCCCTTCAACATTCTGAAATAATACTTTATAATATTTTGCTTTCCATATGTCTCATAATCCATTTAAACGTAAATAGCCAATATTCCTTTTGTATTAGTGTCTATCGAAGCCTATAAGTATTAGCTATTTTTCTATTAAGTTTAATTCTCTCTCATCTATGGCTATGAATCTCTTAAGCTAAAGGGGACATAATAAACATGGATTCAAAACTATGAACAAAAACCTAATAGCCTTTTTCTAGCTTTTAGTAAGTCATAGAGCTAATAAGCTTAAACCAAACAAATAAAGGATTATGGTCCAAACCTTCTTCTTAAGAGAACTTTATTATGCTTAAATATTCCATGCCTTAACTTCCTCTAAAAGCCTCTTTTCTTCTTTATTTTCTTATTCTTTGAAATTATTTCTCCAGCTTTTAAAAACCATTTCCTAATTACTTCTCTACTTATGTTTAGCCTCTTTCTTTTAAGAATTCTTTTACTTGTGCTAAGCTTAATCCTAGAGTATATGCTTTAACTGCTATTGCTTTTATATAAGGGTCAATTCTTCTTCTAGGAAATATTCTTCTATTAGAAAATATTAAATAAAGTTGATCTATGCTTACCCCAATTTTATCACCAAATATTCTTTAAGATAAAATACTAGTCTTTAAGTCTTAAGTTGACAGTCTCCTTTAATCTTATTGTTTAATATTTTAATTATTTTATTTTTAATATTATTTATTTCATAGTTTATAATTATATTTCAATTGCTTCTTTACTTGGCTTAAATCTTTTAGCAATTTTTGGATTTATATTATCAATTGCTTTTAAAAGATATTCTAATTTTTCATTATTTATTAAATTTTTAAATTCTTTTAATTCTTCAAAATTTCTTAATATTATTCCTCTCTTTTTAGTTGGATTTCCAAATTCATCTGAAGGATTTAATTCTACTACTATTCTTGATGGAGTATCTTTAATTTTACTTTTTGGAATTTTTAAAATGAATATTCCATTAATTGTCGTCTTATTCTTTCCCAATCTTTTCCGTTTTCAAGAAAATTTTTTAATCTTTCTTCTAATGACATAATATTCAAAATATATTTTAATTTAAGAATTTAAAATTTTTTATAATTAAAGTATTAGTAATTCCCATATAATAATCTCTTTTTTTTTCTTTATTATTTTCTTAATTTTTCAAATATTAAAAATCTATTAAGCTTAATATAATTCTTTTTCTTTTTTATTTTGAGAAAAAATGGCAGAAAAGATGATAAGAGTTGCAGGTAAAGAATTCCCTGCTTCAAATGAGAAAGAGATAAAAGAAACTATAAAGAAATTGAGAAAAGAACTTATGCAACAGAAGAAAATTGCAGGAGGAAATGATGAAATTTGCTTTGCTATAGAAGATGCTATAGAAATGCTTAAAGAGGATTTAAAAGAAATGAAGAAAGCTAAAGTTGAAGAAAAGTAATATTAAATTTTTATTTATATCAAAACAAATTGATATTCAAAATTTAGATTAAATTTAAATTCTTCGATGTTTTAATATTTTTAGTGATAGAAATGCAAAAATCTTCATTTAAAAATGGTGAAGTTATAATAGATGAGATTGAAAAAGATATTAGAGTGAGAATCAAAGATGCTATAATAAAAATTGTCTTTGATGATTCTGGTTTAAAAGAAATTCTAGTTGATGAGGTTATAGTCTATAAATAGATAAAACTGAAGATAGCTTTAAAGAATATTCAAAAAAGAAATAGAAAGTATAATGTTAGATGAAGGAGAGTTAGGAAGAAAATTCATTCTTGAATTTATGGAATTAGGAAATAAAAAAATTGATTGAAGAAAATATTTATATGTAGATGCTAAAAATTTATTTTAATATGGAGCAACTTCTTTTTTATATACCATATGAAATTACACTTCAACATGATTATAAAAATTTAATGAAATGTTAGAAGAATTTTACGAAGAAATATTACTTAAGCATTATTGTTCTATTTTCATAAAGTCTTTTCATTTTTTCAATTAATTGTTCTAATGTTTTTAATAGAATGATTATTTGTTCTGATGGTATAATTTTTAATGGTTGAAGTTTTTTAAGATATTCTTGGAAACATAAAATATACAAGTTCTTTAATTCTTCTGATAATGAATATGTTTTTATTGGTAAAAATATTTCTGATGAGGAAGATATAATATTCTTTAATTCTTTTAATAATTCAACAAATTGATCATTTAAGACTAATACTTCATAGCTTGGTATAATATAAAGTGTAATCATATGAGAATAAATCATAGGAGAGTATTCGATATATTTAAAAATTCTTTTATCTATCCTTACATAATATATAAATCGTCTTTTTAATTCGTTTATCCATTCTTCTATTATTTTTTCATCTCTTCTACCTTTGCAGAGTATTTCGCTACTTAGAAAGTCTAATGCTGTTAGAAAGTTCTTTTTTCCTTTAATAGAAGTAAGGAGTTTTACTTCTTTTCCCATTGATGTTTTAACTTCAATAAAATTTCCATCTGAAAGTATATCGTAATTTAATCCTAAAAAGCTCTTATTTTCCGGTTTTCTTTTATGATGACGCTCAAACCTCATAGATACTTCGATACCTATACATTCTAATAGTTGCTTAAGGCAATATGACAATTTTATATATAGAGGTGGTTCTGGAAATAGCGACTTCTTTAATTCTCTTAATTCTTTTATTTTATCTTTTTTGGAAATTCTCTTTTTATGTATTTCTTTTTCTAATTCATAATATTTTAAATATTTTTCCATTTCTTGAAAGAAATATTTCTTAGCTTCCTCCATTATTTTAAAAGAATCAGATTCCTCTATTTGAAATTTATTACATTCTTTAAGATTCGCTTCTTTTAAAGTTTCTTCTATTTCCTTTAAAACATACTTAGTATGAGAATCAAAATCTTGATTGTCTAATTTTATTCCTTTTACTTCATATACTCTTGTAAATCCACATTTTAAACATAAGCGTCCAAAGGAATATTCTTTCATATAAGACTTGCAATTAGGACAAAATTTACTCATGTTTAAACATCACTTAACTATTCTCACAATATATTTCCTAAACTTTTAAAGAATTGAACAAAAATTACAATTTTAATAGTTTTCTTTCGATTTTGCTTCTAATGCTTTAGAATAACATTCAAAAGCTTTTTCTTTATTACCTTTATTAAGATACAAATCTCCTAATCTTTTCCATGAATAATATGAAGGTTTGCTATCTCTTTTTATAGCTTCTTCCATACATCTTATAGCTTCATCTAAATTTTTTCCTGAATAAATTTCTGCTAATCTTCTCCATGGGGAAGGATTATCTGGATCTAATTTGCAATATATTTTTAATATTTCAATAGTTTTATTAAGGAAGTATAACCTTTTATCACCACGAGTCTTATTAGTCATATCTTCATAAAGATGAGATAGACGAGATATTGTATATATATCATTAGGATCTATTTTAAATGCTTTTTCACAAGCTTTTTTGGCTTCTTTTATTTTATCAATATCTACATAATGCCATGCAAGTTTTAATAAAGCTTCAACATCGTTTGGATAATCTTCAAGATACATTTTAAGTAAACTAATTTGAACTCTCTTTATATCAGCAAAAAGGAAAGGAAAATCAAACCATTTTTCAAGTTCATCCTCTAATTTTTCTGTTTCATAAGATGAGATCATTAAACCTAACTTTTTTAAAGCTTCAGGAAATTCTTTTAAATGTTGTTTTAACGCATTTAAATAACATTGTGCAATCTCTTCTTCATATTCTCTTTCTTTTTCTGGAAAATCTGGTAAATAGCATAAAAATTCATTATAAATATCTCCAAGTTTTAACCATAACCATTTATCTTTAGTTAAATCTAATGCTTTTCTATATAAAGAAATAGCTTCATTAAGAGAATTCTTAATTTCAATACCTAATTTTTTTGCTTCTTCTGAATTCTCAAGCTCTTTTTCATAAAGTTCATTTAATTGCTCAATTAATCTATTAGTCTTTTTTAATATTTGTTCAGCTCTTGTAATAAAAGTTTCAGGCTCTTCTAAGAGTGAAATTTGAGTTTTAATTCCTACTTTACGTATAACATTCATTTGTTCATCATAAATTAATAAAATAAAACTTGCCTTTTTAGCAACTTCTAATGCTGAAGAAGTATAACCTGATGTTGAAGCAAAAGCAGGTATTGCATGAATATCTTCACATGTTTTCGCCCAAAGTAAAATTTGATCTCTATCTATAGGGTTGTTCCATGCTTTACATTGACAAGCAATCTTAACTTCTTCAAATTTTTTATCATAAGCTAAAACATCAATTTCATAAAAAACACCAGAACTTCCAGAAACTTTCTCATTTAGTTTAACTAAATATCCATATTGTTTAAAATATTCAGATACTTTTTGTTCAAAATCTTTCCAATCTAACATCTTTATATGAATATCGTTCTTTAATTTATAAACATTTAAATTATTTTGACATTATAACATTTTCTAAATAATTTGGGTATAAAGTATGTATTGGTATTACTTCTTTTGGTTTAATACTTTTAATTATCGTTTTTAATTGATAAGGATAATAGTGTCCTGAAACTCTAATTCTATAAAATTGTATACCCATTTTTAAAAGCCAATTTGCTACTACTTCATATTCTGAAGCTTCTTCTATTTGAGGTTCAGGTTCAGACATTATAGCTACAGAATTCTTAATTATGTCACTTGTTAAGCTTAGATCTTTTAAGAAATCTACAACTTCTCTATAAGAAATTAAAATGAGCGTATCTTCTTTGATTTCTTCTAATGGTATTTTTTCTAATGGTGTTAAATAATCTACATAATTTTCAATAAGTTTAGGTTTTACAGGTAACTTAGGTAATTTTTCTAAAAGTTTACTCATTTGAGTTGAAGCAATGCAACAATCCATATTAAGTTCCTTAGCAAGCTTTAAGAGTGTATATGCATATTCAAAGTCTAAACTATGAAGCGTTACTATGATTGGTTTATGACTTAAAGCTAATCTTTTAGTAATATTCATAGCCTCTTTAGGAGTAAGTGGAAGTCTACTTGATCCTATATTAGTCCCTTCGATTATAGCAATGTCTATTTTTATATCTTGATTTTCATTAAGAAAACTAAATAAATCTTGCCCATTTTTAAGCTCATTAAATTCATCTTGTGTTAAAAAACTTTCAACTCTAAAATCTCCAGTATAAAGTACCGTCTTATTCTTTCCAAAATATAATAAAGCATAAGATGGATATGCACTATGGGATACAGGTATGGCTATCACATTATTTTTATCAGCTTCGAAAGGTTTTATTTCTTCAAGATTTATGTAATATTTCTTTGGGATTAATGATAACCATGTTGGTGAAGTACTCCATCTTTCTTCCATATCTTCATAAATAGAAATGCTTGGTAAATATACTGTAGTTTCTTGAGGAATATTTGATAAAGCTCCTAAATGATCCAAATGCATATGTGAAATATATATACTTTTAACATCTTCATACCATTCAGCTTTAGGTAACACACCTAAATCTCTTAATTCTGAAATTCCTCTTGGAGTAATAAAAGCAGAATAGTAGTTAGCCATTATATCAAATCTTATTCCTTGATCAAAAATTAATATTTGGTCTTCATCCTTAATTCTTACGAAATTTCCACCTATGCTATTTATTCCAGCTAAAACTTTTATTTCAAACATTTTCATTCTTCATGAATTTTTGGCCAAAGTATATATCTTTTTTTCTTTTCAATTCTTTCAAAAACTTTCCAATTCATAGTTCTAAGCGGATCTCTAAATCTTAAAAGCTTAGGTTTCCCACATTTTATATCATAAACTATATAAAGCCAATATCTATCACGCTCTTTTTCAGCAACTTTAACTTCATTGTCTGTTAATTCACCATAAACTTCTGACTCTCCATGTCCTTTAACCTCTATGATCCTAACTTCTCTAGTTAGTGGATTAATGCTTCTTATATCATAATGTTCTTTTTCAGATACTCTTTCTGGTATTCTATTTTCTTTTTTCTCAATTTCTAAAGTTATTCTTATTGCTTCTTCTTCAATCTCTTTCTTTATTTCTTCTGGGACTTCTTTAGTTATAGTGATAGGTTTCTTAAGAAAATGAATATAACCTATTGGTTCTAAAGGAACAATTTCTAAATCGCTTACTTTAATCCATGTTTTTTCTTTCTCTCTTAAATTAAGATTTTCTAAATTATTTGTATAATAGGTTAAAGGCTCTAGAATATTTAATAAAGATTTTCTAATATTACTTATAACTTCCGCTAATAATGTAAATGGTATTTCTCTATTTATTAAATCTATATCTAATACTCCTAAACAATTAGGAAGAGCTTTAGATAAAAGGTTTAATAATGTTGAACCACGAAGAATATTACCATGCTCCATATGAATTCCAATAAGCTCTCTATAAAGTACTGTTGAACTTTTTCTATCTTTAACTTGAATTGGTAAAAGAGTTACTATTCCTTCTATATCTCCATAAACTACTAAACTTTTAATCTCTTTTCTAATTTCCTCTCCTTTTTTTATAAAGAGAGCATATATATCATCTAATGTGTTTAGAGTTCTAGGCATTTCAAAACCTACAAGAACTTTAAAAGTTCCCTCATCTTCAATTATCTTAAAACCAAGAATTTCTGAAGAAGCTTTTATAAGGTCTTTTAAAGATTTAAAAAGTTCTATTGGTGTCTTAAAACCTAATAATTCCATTGTATATTCAATTTCTTGTCTGGTTTTTGGCTTATAAAGTACGCTTTTTGAAGTTAATTCATTTTCTATTTCTTGTTTTGCTGCTATTATTGAAGCAACAAGTTTTTCTAATCCAACTCTATTTTCTTTAATAAAAGTAAGTATTGCTTTAGCTTCTGTTATCCTAACAAATTTTTTCTTTTCCTTTTCTTTAATAAGAGCTAAGGATGGAGGAAGTTTAGCTAAATCTTCAGCTTCAGAATAAAAAAGAATATCTTGTCCAGTAACAGCTCTTGGAGATAATTCTGCTCTTTTTAAGTTTATTAGTTTTTGATACATAGAATTTAATGCTGCAAGATCTGCAATATTATTCATAAATAAAGTATAAGCTTCAACCTCTCTCTTTTGACCAAGTCTCCAAACTCTACCTATCCTTTGTTCAACTTTTATTAAGCTCCATGGAATTTCATAATTAATTAGAATATTAGCAACTTGAAGATTTACACCTTCAGCTACAACATCAGTTGCTATTAAAATTCTTGTTTTTGGATTTGTTTCAAAAGCATTTTTAATCTTTCTAAAAGTTTTATAATCTCTAGTTTCATCTGAACTTAGTCTTAAAATACTTTTAGACCATTCTGGATGTATTTTCTTTATATTTTCAATAAGATAATTTAAAGTATCTTTATATTCAGTAAATATAATGACTTTAAGATCTTCATTAGTCATTATATCTTCAATTAAAGAAATTAAAGCATTTAACTTACTATCTCCCTTTTCTATTAGAGATTTAGCCATATCACGAAGTTTCCTTACTTCTTCTTTATCTCTTTCACTTAAAAGTGGTGCTGTTCTATCAAGAAATTCATTAAAAACTTCTTCAGGATCTTTTTCTGGAAATTCATAATCTTCATAACCAACTTCTAAAAAACTTCTAACGCTATCTATAAGCTCTTCAGTAAATTCTGGGGCTGCTCTTTTAATAAGTAATCTTTCAAGTGTTGTCATTGCTGCATATGGACTTGATGCAGCTCTCTTAAAAATAAGAACTGTAAGCAATGGTATAATTTTCTCACTTATTAGATTTTTTTCATAAGCAAATTCTATAAGTTTACTATGAAGAAATTGAACAAGGGATTTAATAAATTCTGCTTCATCTTCTCGAGCACTTATAACACCTGCATAAAATTTAGCTTTTGGAAATATTTCTTTTCCTTCATAAATTTTATTTACATCCTCTTTTGTTCTTCTAAATAAAATAGTTCCATGAGTTATTTCATAAAATTGGCGCTTATCAAGATTTTTCCAACCTTCAATTAGAAATGGATCTAAAAGTTGTAATCTTGCTATATAATCTTTAGGATCTCCTCTATGTGGTGTTGCAGATAAGAAAATTACATTCCTTTGTGGAGCACTTTCTACAAGCATTTTTCCTATTTTCCAGAATCTTCTCGTTTTATATCCAAATTTATGTACTTCATCTATTATTATCAAATCCCAATTAATATTTACTATTTCGCTTATTCTTTCTTCTCTTTTTAGTAAATCCATAGAAGCTATGTAATAACCATTAGGAAAATTTTGCAATTTTAAAAAATCTATAGTATTTCTTTCTACTTGTTTAATATTAAATTCAGGAATACCCATTCTTAATAACTCTTTACGCCATTGTTCAACTAGAACTCTTGGGACAACTATCAATATCTTACCAATTCTCTTAAACTTTTCAAGATATTTTGTTACAGCAAGAGCTGTTATAGTTTTCCCTAAACCTATTTCATCTCCAATAAGTACTCTAATAGGCTTTCTTAAAGCTAATTTACTGATAACTTCATATTGATGAATATAATGTTGAGGTGGATTTTCTCTTGAAGAATTTAAATAAGGTGCTATAAAAGGATGATAGCTAAACTCTTCGAGGATTGTTGCTAAAAAATTTTTAATATATTCTTTAAGTTCCATATAAGTTACCTATAAAAAACTTTAAGGTCGATTAAACTTTTTAATATCTTTTCAGTTAAAGAAAACCATAAGATTGTTACTGTTTTTTCATTAAAGTTTATAATATAGTTAACTTTATTTTTTTGCTGTATTAATTGTTCATTCATGCCTTTCGACCATGATCTTAAATGACGCATTTTTTGATAAAGGCATTAAAGATGATATTTTTGAACTATCTAGTGTTATTGGTTCAATAAATCTTATTATACTTTCAACTTTTAACTCCTTTTCTAATGAAGGCAAAGATCTTAAAATATCATTAAACTTTTGAATAAATAATTCTGCAATTTTTATATTCATTCCCTTTCCAGTAAATTGAATATTTTCTCCAATAATTAAATTTATATCAGCTTCAGCTTTAAGATTTAATTTAGAAGCTATACTCAATCCCATTCTAAGAGAAAGCATATCTTTTGGAATTATGCATAGAAGCTTTGCTCCAGTATGCATTAAATCTATTGTTTCAACTTGTATTTCAATTTCTGGACTTTCAACAGTAACGGTTAAAATAGCTTTCGAAGTGGTTCCATCAGCACCCTCTGCTGTTATCGTAAATTTATAATCCCCAGGTTTTAGAATACCAATATTCCATATAGCTTTAAGTGGTAATGTACTTTTGGATGGATTTATTTCTCCTTTATCAACATTTAATTTAACTTCAAAAGGATATTCTTCAATAGGATCTATTGTGACTATTACTTTTACCTCTTCATTAGGTTTTACACTTAATGTACTTGGGGTAACTTTTAAAATAAAACCTCTTTCTAAAACTTGTTCTTGTCTAAGTATTATTCCATCTTTTAGAATTTTTGTCCATCCTTTTTGAAGAATAAGATCTTCAAGCTTAATTCTTTTGCCAGCAAATTCAACTTCATACCAAATCATATGAATTTCTTTTCCTATTTTCTTTTCACCACTCTCGGCAATTAGTTTTTCTTTAAGAATTTCAGCAGCTATGTTATAAGGTAGTATTTCTGCACTATCTTTTATTGATGGAGGTATTTCTGCACCATTTTCAGGACCTATACGTTTCCAATATAAATTTCCATCAACTATAACACCTATATCAAGAGTATTTAAACCTTGACGAATTGCCTGCTCTATAGCTGTGCGTGTTGTAAATGGAGCTGATGTAAGTGTGTAAAAAACATTTATAATTTCTTTCATCTCTCTTCTTTCCGTACCTTCTATAAGATCCCAATTCTGGTTTTGTTTTAAAAATATAGCTAAGTTACTAAAGCTAAAAACTGTTTTTAACTTAGGTCCAGTACTTGGATCTTTTAATCCAATTTCAACTTGAGAAATTAATGATGATGAAGGTGATGTAATTGTCCATCTTATTTCGTCTGTTACTTTTTCTTTTCCTCTAGCAGGATAAGCTATTCTAATTAAAGTTGATAGTAATTGCTGATTAAGTAAATTCCCATTTTCCTGAATGTATTTCTTAAGTTTTCTTTCTTGAATGTCTTTAATTTCTTTATCGGTATAATATTCACTTAGCGTACTCATAACTTCTTCAGCAGCTTTAACTTTAGCTACATATCTAAGAATTGTTTCAAAATTTGCATCTAAAGAGTGGCAAACAACTGCAATCGTATTTCTAAAGACTCTCTTACCTGATTCACCTTTCATTAGAATTATTTTGCGAACTTCTTCTTCAGTTACATCAGGTTTTACTAAGACTACAAGTTTCATCGATGGATCATCAGAAATTACCGTTTCTCTCCATACATCATCTCCATAACCTATAACAATTGTATTTCTTTCATTAAATATTTCTCCCTCTTCCACTATCCCTTTCTTACTTTCTTTTCTTACTAAGATATCTCTTGTACGTTTTGTTAAAAATTTATAAAGTTCAAGAGCTGGGCCTCTAAATATTTCATCAGCTTTTTTCTCCACATATTCTATAACTGAAGGAAATGGTGTAAACCAATAACGCCCACTCTCTGAAACAAAATGGGGGAGTCTTCCATGCATTTCACTAAGAGTTGTTTCTATATCAACAGGTTGTATTCCTTCGATTGCAAAAGTTTCTGGTTCATAAACCATTAATGCTACACTTTTTAAATCAGGAAATACTTTTAAAGGTTCTTTAAATGTTTCATAAGTGTATGTTTTTAAGAAAACTGCTGTAGCTATTTTAAATGCTAATAAAGGATTTGAGCATTCATTAATAGAACCAAAGATTCCTTCTTCAGTAATGATATCTCTGCTTACAACATCTCTAAATTCTTTACGACTTTCTGTTAAAACTCTATTCCTTATATCTCTATCTCCAATATTTATATGCCAAGGCATTATAAAATCTGCATCACCTTTTTCTTTTAGAAATTTTCTTATAACTTTTCTTGTTATTCTAATAGCATCTCTAGTTTTTTGAAGATCTTTATTTCTAGTAACGAATTCTTGTAAAACCTCAATATATTTTGGATGGAATGGATAAGTGTCTTTAGCTGTTATAATTCTACCAGCTTCTATAGCTGGAATTTGCCAATCAGATTCGACTCCAAAAATTTCAGGATTTTCCCTATAAATTGCATAAAGTTTATCTCTAGCCTTTAAAGCTTCATTTTCAGGTATTTTCTTAAATATTCTTCGTTGAAGAACTTTAACAACATCATCTGGTGAAACAGGCACTATTATTCTTGTTGATTCTCGACTTAATACTCCTAAAATTTTACTTGCATAACCCTCGAATACATCTTCCTCAAAAAGTTGCTTTTGGCCTTCAATTACTCTATATTCTGCTTGAATAGAAACAATAAGAGCTGTTTTAGGAGAACTTTCTACAGCTCTAGCAAGAAAATCTAAGAAAAGGAGAACTTTTCTTCCATAATCTTTAAGTCTTGATTTCTCCATATTAAAAACATAGTGGACTATTTCATCCATGAGTATTAAAATTGGCTCTTTAGCTTCAGAAAGAATATCTTTTATCAAATCTGTGGTAGGTGCTGGTGACTTTTCATCATCTAAATGCTTTATCTTTGCGTAAGCCCCTAATCTATAAGCAAGCATACCCCAAATAGTTTTAATCGTGAAATTTTCTGCTTTATAAGGTTCATCTGGATGAGGCACAAGTCCAGCCTTACTCGCATCCATTACTATAATAATAGGTTTGCCAACTTCTGCAATTTTAGCTGAAAGTTTATCATTTATCTCTTTTAATTTTTGTGGATTATTAAAAGCATGATAAAGGCATATTTGAGTATGAGTTTTACCGCCTCCAAAAAGTGATGTTAAAAGAAATATTGCACCTCCTTTTTCATTTTTTAATGTTTCTGCAACATCTTCTATTAATTCTTCCATAGACTTTGTCATATAAGTACGTTTAAAAAATTCTTCAGGATTAGAATAAATTACTTCTTCTCTTCTTAAGATATCACTTAAGTCTGGCGCTGCTTTATCATCAAGTTTTGCATCATAAATATCTTCCCATAATTCAATAAAACCATTTTTTATAAGACTTTTAATTCCCATTTTTTTTCACCTTTTATAAATCAAATCTTCTAGTTTAGGTAATTCTAAATACTCAATAATTCGGTTGCAAAGAGTTTTTTCTATATCTTCCTCTGGCAAAATTTTAGCCATAATTCTTGCCATAGATAAAGCATCTTCAATAAAAGCCGGATAATTTGTTCTCAGTTCATCTAATTTTCGTTTAAACTCTTCTCGTGAATAAATGACTGCAAAGTATTCTAAAATATGAAGAACATCAATTGAACATCTGATCTTCATATCCTTTATTCCAATTTCTCTAATTTCTAAAAATTCAGCAATTTTAGATCTTTCCATAGAGGGTGGTTCTACTAAAATTAAGGTTTTAGCTTTAGCTACTTTAGCACCAGCTTCTTTTTCACTTCTTCTTAAAATTTTTAAAGTTTTTAATGCAACATTTAAGTCAAGAGAAGTACCTATGGAAAATATTCTTGCATCTGTGCTTTCTAAAGTTTTTTTCTTAGCTCCAGCAAGCAGAGATTTAACTAAAAGATAAAACATAGCATCTGGACTTTTAACACTCTCCTTTAGTTCAGCTTTTTTAGCTAAAGCTTTTGCTAATCCTAAATAAGTTGCAGGATAGATATATTTATCGATAAGAGTTTCTATGTCTATTTTTCCCATAACTCTAACTTCACGGTACTTAGTTGCAACAGCTAATGCTGCTGCAAGAGTACCTATAAGTAGATCTCTACCAATAGCACCTAAATCCATAAGCTCTTTAGCTCTATTAGCAGCTTCTTCAACCATTTCATTATAAAGCTCTGAAGCATCAATCGATCCTTGAGAAAAACCTCTCCAAACAACTACTATGCTTGTGTCCATAGAAAGTTTGCCTTTTGAAACTACACTTTGAGCAGATTCTGTAGTTATAGGAAAAGCATTAGTAATCCGTAAGTTAGCTACTTCCCATCCAGCTTTAAGTAAAGCTTTCCAAGCATCAGGGTCTGTATGCGCATAATATGTGACCAACAATCCCCCCTCATTAAGCTTTGAAGCCATAGTTATGAAAGAAGAGTTTAGGAGGTTCTGGAAGTGCTTAATTCCATCTTCGTATTTTGCGTCTATCCTAAGTCTTGGTGGATTAAGACTAACTTCGCTTAAGGCATATTTTTCCCATTGCGTAAAAACTTCAACCCATTCATCGCCAACTTCCTCAAAGAAAGCCTCAGGTAAAAATCTCGGTTTAAGTCTACCTTTATCAATATCACTTAAAGCCCTCTTAAGCCAAACGTAATAAAAATCGCTAAGTTCAGCATAAGGAACGTCATCATAGTAAGGTGGATCGGTAATGATTAAACCGAACTTCTCGTCAGAATCAAGCTTACTTAACATAGTAGCATCATCAAGCAATACTCTAGCTTTTGCTTTGGCATTTTCTCCACATAATAAGTTGGGAGATACATTATGAACAGCAGAAACAAGATAAGACAGGCCTCCAACACATTGACTCAAAACTCTCATCCAGCTACCAGTAAAATCTACTAATGGAGAAATATCAACCCAGTTCCACATCATTGCTATACCACGCATTGTGAGTCCATGACTAATTTTCGGTATATTACAATCCCATAGATTACATAAAAAATTGTAATCAGCATGCTTGCAGAGTGCTATTGCCAAGTATGTTGTTACAACTTCTGCATACCTAAATGCTTCTTCTTGGCTTAATCCTTCTTTAAATTTTTCTTGCTCTATTTTTTTGCCTGTTTCACGTATCAGCTTGACAAGATTTACAAGCGTTAAGAGCTGGCGCGGATTGAAGAGCTTATACCATTCGGTCATTCCATAAAGAATTGGAAACAGATACCTTACACTGTAAAGAGAGATTCCCTCTTTTGGTATGTCTGGGTTGTTTGATTCAAGCATTTTTTTCACTTCTTTCTTTGCTAATTCGAGTTTTTCTTGATCTTTTTCTGTGCATGGTTCGAATTCTAAGCTTCTTTGCTTAATTTTCACTTTAACTAATAATCTTTGTCTTGCTGGTACTTCACTAATCCATTCTGGCAAACTCTCACTTTTTTCAATCCATTTATTATATAGCTTAAGTGCAAATTTAACATAGCCTTCAAGTCTATCTTTGATTTCTTTTGGTAGACCTTTAGTCTCTATGTAATGTTTACCTGTCTCAGGGTCTATTTGCATTATTGATTGATTACAATGTAAACATATGCCTTTTTCTCTTCTGGCTTCAATATTGCTTTCCGGAATTCTAAATTCTTTTTCTCCCATTTTTACACTAGATCCTTCAACTTCAGCATCTTTTATAGCAGCGTCTCCAAATATTTTATTTAAATCTATAATATTTATTTCTATTTTATCATTTTTTATTTCAGGTTCCATCCAAGCAAGTCTTTCATAACCTTTATTACTTTTTACTCTTGCAAGCCACCAATTTCCAATTAAAGGTGTCCATTTACCACAATTTGGACATTTAATTTCCCATGAACCTATGTAAACCGCAACATCTTCATCATAAAGTTCTTTTATCATTTGATCTTCCTTAAGTTTTTTAATAATCCACTCACCCCATTTTTTAACATCTTTGATAAGCTTTTGACCATATTTTGTAGGATATTCTAATACTGCTTTAAGAAAGACATAACCAACTGGTAATAGATCGCAAGCTGTAACCGATAACCCTAACCTTAAACCTTCAAGAGGGATAGAACCAAAACATGCAAAAGGATCTAAAAGTTTAATATTATTAAACCAAATTGTAGGCTTAACTCTATGAGGTGTTTCCTTAAACACTGGCTCACCATTAGGTCTTTTTTCACATTTTATACCAATCGAACTTAAGAAGTTAGTTGGATTTGTATTTTCAGGTAATAGGCATCCAGCAATAATTGCTCTAGCTGATATAAGTGGTTTACGAGTCCACCAAAAAACCATTTCCCAATGTGGTGGTCTACCAGGACCTTTTTCAATAGCTGAAGCTTTACTGATTTCCTGAAAAGGGAAATTAACAGATTCTATAAAGCGTTTCTCCAAATAATCCACACCTATTTTATAAATTTATACATTTATTCCATATATAAGTTTTGTTTTTATAATTTCTTTATTTAATTTTTTAAATTCTCATAATTAAAACTTATAATAAACATTTTCTTTATATTCCTCTCTTAACAAAATTGCTTTCTAAAATTTTTAATTTATTCTAATCTTCTTTAACAATTTTTAATACTATTTCATTTAAACCTTGTATTATAAAATCTTTGAGAGCTTCTTTATTTAAAATAAGAAAAGGTGGACTAGAATCAGCTCCAAGAATATTGTATTTTCCTGTTATACCTTTCTCTGCTAACATATCTAAAAGTTTAATTAATTTTTCTTCAGATATGCCAAATTCATTTAAAGTTCTTTTTGCTTCACTTTTATTAAACATTCTACTTTTAATACTTTTTATTAAAAAAGAGATAGTGCCCGAATAAGGATATATTTAAAAGCGGGGAGGCTTTTTTTAGTTGCATGGATATTGTGGCTCTTATCTCGAATTGTTTTAAGCGTAATAAAAAAAGCGCGAATTAAAGATTCTAGCTGTCTTAGAGTATATGTTCCACGGCAGCTGTAGAAAAGTCTCTAAGGTTCTTAGTTTAGCTATTGAGCCAATAAGCAAGTCAACAGTTCATGACCTAGCTAGAAAAGTTTCTACTATTAAGGTTTCATTAGAGCCTAAGTTTAGAAGATGCATAGCTATTGATGAGACTAAGATATGCATAAAGAAGGCTTGGGTATACATATGGTCTGCAATTGATATTGTTTCAAAGGAATTATTAGCATTAGAAGTTTCTTATGGAAGAAGTTGCTTGAATGCATTGATATTCCTTAAGTTATGCATTAATAAGCCGAAGGTAATTGTAGATAATGGCCCTTGGTATCCATGGGCTCTACAAAGGCTTGGGCTGGAATATGGACATCAAACATTTGGAATACGTAACAGAGTAGAAAGGTTCTTTAGATACTTAAAAGAAAGAACTGTGTTTTTCACCATAAGCTAAGCGCTAGAGATCATATGCAAGGAATAAATAATCTTAATCTATTCCTAAACCTTTTCATGCTATACTATCAAACCATGATGATGGAGGAAAAATGGAATGCTTATCCGGACACTATCTAGATATACACCATAAAGCATAAGCCAAACAGACGTTCTTTTATGTATGATTATACTATATATAAGAAAAAGAAAGTAATAACTTATTCTTAAGTTAAAAGGTACCTCTTAACCAATGAAAAGCTTTTATATAAGCATTCTTTTAATAAAAAATGGACTAGGTGAAATTATGATAATTAAAAATGAGAGGGATTTACTTAGTCATGGTAATATTGAAGGAAGAAAAATAGTTCTTGATATAATTAAATATGCGTTAATAAATATCGATAGCTATAAACTTACAAAGGGGAAAGTTCATATAGAAGATAAGTATTTAATTGTAGATAATCTAGTATACGATCTTTCGAAAATAGAGAACATATATGTGATTGGTGCTGGTAAAGGATCATATTCAATAGCAAAAGCACTTGAAGATATTCTTGGCGATAGAATTAAAGAAGGTATTATTATCGAAAAGAAAGGAATAGGGAAAAGAATGAAAAAAATAAAAGTTATAGAGGGCGGTCATCCAATACCAGATGAAGATGGAATGGAAGGAGCGATAGAAATAGTAAAAATAGCTAAAAATGCTACTGAAAAAGATTTATTATTTGCTTGTATAACAGGGGGATGTTCAGCATTAATGACACTCCCTGCACCAGGCATAAGTTTAGAAGACGTGAAAATTACAACCGATTTACTTCTTAAATGTGGAGCTGATATACAAGAAATAAACGCTGTAAGAAATCATATATCATCCATTAGTGGTGGAAGATTAGCAACATATGTACATCCAGCTGAATTGATTAGTTTTATAGTTGTTGATGAAGTAAGAGGTTTTCCATGGGGTCCAACAGTTCCGGATTATACGACACTTTCAGATGCTATTTATGTTCTAAAAAAATACAATTTATGGAATAAAATTCCTGAAAATGTAAGAAAACATTTTGAAAAAGCTGATCCAACTCAGGAAACTCCAAAAATTGAAGATTTTAAACGAATGAATATAAAAGCTCATAACATAGTCTTAGCTAATAGTGAGACAGTATGTAAAGTAGCAGAAAAGAAAGCTAAAGAACTAGGTCTTAATACAATGATTTTATCCACAGTAATAGAAGGAGAAAGTAGAGAAGTAGGTATAGCCTTGGCAGGTATTGCAAAAGAAGTTGAAAAAAATGGTATACCTATGAAACCACCATGTGTATTTATCGTAGGTGGAGAAACCACCGTTAGAATTAATGGAGAAGCTGGTGAGGGCGGAAGAAATCAAGAATTTGCACTTGGAGCAGCATTAAAGATTTCTGGTAGTAAAAATATAGTAGTTGCTTCTGTAGGAACAGATGGGACAGATGGCCCAACTGATATAGCCGGAGGCATAGTAGATGGATACACATTAAAAAGGGCAGAAGAGAAAGGTATAGATGTATTTAAAGAACTGATGAAACATAATTCATCGTATGTATTTAGACAACTTAATGATGCAATATTCACGGGACCTACTGGAACAAATGTTATGGATCTTAGAATATTATGCATTACGTCAACCATTTAATAATGTAAGTAATTATAATGATCATGTAATTTATCTAATTGGATCTATTTACCCTTTAGACCCCTTTGTGGCTAATATGGCAGTATATACCATAATAATTCAATTTGCTAAGAACTTTATATAGTGTCGGTATTAATCAAAAGAGAAATGCTTAAATAGTCATCATGAATTTTATAATCAGATGCTTGTAAGAGTGGTGAAATAAAAATGGAAATTTTTGAAATAAAAGAGATCAAAGCTAGAGAGATATTAGACTGTAGAGGAGAGCCTACAATTGAAGTTGATGTTATAACTAAAGGTAATATAATTGGAAGAGCTGACGTCCCATGTGGACGTTCAAGAGGTAAATATGAGGCATTTGAACTTAGAGATGGTGGAAAAAGGTATTTTGGAAAAGGCGTTCTTACTGCTATTCAGAATATAAATAAGATAATAAGACCAGCATTAATAGGGAAAGACGTTAGAGAACAAAAGGAAATAGACATGCTTATGATCGAACTTGATGGAACAAAAAATAAATCAAAGCTTGGTGCAAATGCAATAGTGGGAGTATCTTTAGCTGTTGCTAAAGCAGCTGCAAATTCTCTTGAAATACCATTATATAGATATATCGGTGGAATAAATGCAAATATTCTTCCAGTTCCACATTTAAACTTAATCGAAGGAGGGAAGTTAGCAGCTACCGAGCTTGATTTCCAAGAACATCACGTGATTCCTATAGGAGCAAAAACTTTTTCAGATGCGATAAGAATGGGGACAGAAGTCTATTATATATTAGGTGAAATTTTGGTTAAAAAATATGGTCGGCACTCACTTAATGTTGGTGTTGAAGGAGGATATACTCCACCTGGTATGAAGGACCCAAGGGAAGCTCTTGATATTGAACTAAAAGCTATAGAAGAGATTGGTTATGAAAAGGAATTTGCACTTGGGCTTGATGTAGCAGCAACACATTTATATGATGAAAAAGAAAAAACATATACATTTATGGGTAAAAAAATAACTAGAGAAAAACTTATGGATTTTTATGAAGATTTGGTTTCTGTTTATCCAATAGTATCAATTGAAGATCCATTAGAAGAAAATGATTTTGAAGGTTTTGCAGAATTAACAAAGACATTAAATATTCAAATTGTGGGCGATGATTTATTTGTAACAAATATTGAAAGACTTAAGAAAGGTGTAGAAATGAAAGCTGCTAATGCTATTTTATGGAAAGTAAATCAGGTAGGAACATTAACTGAAGCAATAGATGTTGCACAATATGCATTTAGACATGGTTATGGTGTTGAAGTTTCTGAAAGATCTGGACAAACGGAGGATACATGGCTTGCAAATCTTGCTGTAGCTTTAAATTCAGGACAGATAAAAACTGGTGCTCCATGTAGAAGCGAAAGAATAGCTCAATATAATGAGCTCTTAAGAATAGAGGAGGAACTTGGCAATGTTGCTAAGTTTCCTGGAAAAAACTTTAGAAGACCAATTTAAACCTTCATGAAAGAATGTATAAAAAGAGAAATATTTTTATATTTTTTTTTCCTTTTTATTTTTCAACAATTTTAACAAATTCATTAAGAAATAAATCTTTTAACCACATTGTTTCATTTTTTCCTGAAATAGCATTAATTATTTTTAGATCAAATGTTCCATTATTTTTACGAAAATATCCAATCCAAAAAGGATAGTAGAAGAGCTCAACTTTATTTAAATCTATTCTCATATCTTTAAGGGCTATATATCCTTTTGTGCGATATAAAATCCTTTTAGCATATTCTGTAGCGTAATTATAAAGAGAATCTTTAGCAATTTTAATAGTAAATGTGGATTGTCTTGGGGGCTCTACTTCTTTAGCTTCTATCCTACCGCTTATTATACTTGATAGTTTTCCTGTTACAGCATCTATTGCAACTACTAAAGTAAGTTTTGTCTCTTTTTTAAATATATATAATAAATTGCAATTAAAAATAAAAAACCAAAATGGAATAAAAAAAATTTCAGATGTAATAAATGTACTCAATTTACGTAATGCTTTTTTTTCCATACGTTTAAATATTTTTTCAGCTAATGATTTTGGCAATTGAGGTAAAATTAAGGGCAACTCTTTCACCTAGTAATAAAAATGATATATCTATGAAAATATGTTTAATTATTAATTTATTATCCTCCAATTGTTGTTGCCATCCATTTAGCGATGCTTTTTCGCAAAAAGAGTACGATGCTAATGACAAGCAGAATTCCACTTAAAGTAAATTTTAATAATCTCGATTCTTCAAATAATATTCCTGTTATTAATACGATTACAGCTATGAGAAGTATAAAACTAATCATACCCATTGCAAGAATATGTTCTACACGTTCTTTTTGGGCATCTTCTTTAGTTAAATCTTCATTTAAAAAAAAAGAAAGGAATTTCATAGATGCTAGCTCCTTTACACTTTTGATAGTATTTCTACTATTATTATCCAAATAATTGATATAAGAAGAATAACTATTGTCCAGAATGTAGTATTTTTATAAATTTTTTTATCCTCCTCTGACATAAATCCTCCTCTCCTTTATAAACTTATGTTGTATAAATCTATAGGCATATTGGCATTTATTGCATCTTCCTTAATTTTTATGAGTTTAATTCTTTGTTCTATTACTTTTTGTATAGTTGTAAGACTTGTTTTCGGTGTGCCCGCTACATACGCTCTAGTTTGTTCCTCTTCTGTTGATGATCTTTGTTCAAAAATACTGCCACATACTAAAACAATTGCTCCTACAACTATTGTATATATAGGTATGTGAGCCCAATGAGTTAGGAACCAAGGTAGCTCTATTCCAGCTACAGGAGCAAAAGTAAGGAACATCGCCAAAGCGTATCCTGAAAACCAAGCAACTATTGCTGAACGCTTCTTTGCTCCCGCCCAAACAGCACCTAATAAGAAGATAGTCAAAAATGGAATAGAAGTTAATCCATGTGTTTTCATCATTACTAGCCATAATAATGGTGCTATGCGTGGTGTTAACCATCCAAATATTGCAACAAATGTAATAAATACTATATGGAAAATTCTACTTACCCTTAGTAATTCTTTTTCATCAGCTTTTGGTCTGAGACTTTTCCATAAATCATTTGTAAAGACTACTGACATTCCAGCAGAGCACCCTGCTATCGTATCCACCATTGTCGAAATCAATGATGCTACGAATAATCCTATAAGGCCTGTTGGCAAAAGTTCCATCAACATTTTACCAGTAGCGTAATCTGCTCTTTCTAAACCTGGAACTAAAACTGCAGCCGATAAACCTATAAACATAGTAAAAAGTGTCCAGGGTATTTTCATAATATAAGCAAATAATGCGCCCATTCTACAATTCCATTCATTTCTTGCGGTAAGGAATTTTTGAGCTTGATAATTTAAGACGGACATATAGGCTATTTCCATAATTGGAATACCTATAAGGAATGCAATCAATGAAAATTCAACCCCAGGTCCAGGTGGCACAAAGAAAGTCATGTGTTGTGGTAATGCTTTCGCAATACCAGCAAACCCACCAGCTGCGATAAATCCCATAATACCTACGATTGCTAACACTATAATTTGAAATATGTATTGAACTACATCTACCATTATAACAGAAATAATTCCTCCAAAGAATACGTATACAAGAGAAGCAATGCATCCTGCAATAACAGCAGTCCATAATTCAACTCCTAATATTATCATAAATACTGTTGCCATACCATAAACAACAGTACCCATAACCATGCATCTATTAATTATTTGAAAAATCGAACTTATAATTCTTAAAAATTGAGAATTATATCGCTTTCCTAGCCATTCTGCATTTGAATTGACTCCAGACTTATAAAGTGCTGGATAAATAGTATTTGCACTAACTGCTGATGCTACAGCTGCACCCCAAACATACTCGTTTGAAGGAAGCCCGGCAGAATAAGCGGCACCTGCCACTCCTATAACATCTCCTGTGTCTACTTCACTTGAAGAGGAGGAAATAGCGACTGCCCACCATGGCATTCTATGACCTGCAAGCCAGTATTCACCAAGAGTTTTTACCAATCTTGAAGTATACAGACCAAATGTAATGACAAAAATGAAATATGCTACTATTATATACCAATCTGCTACTGTCCACAATTTTTTTCACCCTAATTTTTCAATATTTATATTATTATTTTATAATATTTAAATCTTACTCCCTAAAGGGGCGTGTCCAATTATTATTTATTGCTTTATGTTTTTAATCTATTTTTATACATTAATATGTAAAATTTTATAAAAAAGAAGAATTCATATAAATTATTTTTAACATTTTTATGTATTAATAGAATAATTAAGCAAAAATCAATTATTTTAATTCTTTTATTCTTTACTTTATGCTTAAAAGATGGAATATTAAAATATATAATATTGATTTTTTAATTGCAA
>Ga0080004_1150681_pt1 | contig 27072 bp, 20 predicted proteins | sample WasSprMetagenome_FD_69207 | JGI IMG/M metagenome (GOLD analysis project Ga0080004, IMG submission 69207) | Sulfidic aquatic microbial communities from Washburn Spring, Yellowstone National Park, USA - WS (SPADES assembly) (version 2) | ecosystem: Environmental > Aquatic > Thermal springs > Hot... | reverse complement strand
TTGTTATCAAAGTAACTAGACCTTTGTTCGAGAAACTCTAGTCTCTGGTTAATACCTGCAAACCTAGAGTCTATTTGCGCAAATTTTTTGCCCAGCCAGTAACCGAGACCAACGATTGTAGCTAGTCCACCTATCCCCCCAATTGCGCTAAGTAGCTGGAGTAGGAACTCGGTGTCGTTCAATCTTCTGCACCAATCTTTATTTCTACTATATGTTTATAACGATCCAAAGTATAAAATGTTGCCTCAGAGACTCCCAATAAGAAATATGACTATAACTGAGAGAGTCTCATCGGGTACTCAAGGCCTTAACAGCTATTCGTTTTTGATGTTCAAAGCCTATTTGGTATAACATGTAAAGGAAGGCCTGCCCCTAAGAAAATTTTTTACAAATGCTAAGTCACCGATAATGTTAAGTTTTTTTGTGTTCTTTTCGTGTTACATGGCAGTGATAGAGGTTAAAGATCTAAGCTTCAAGTATCTAGGCGGAAAAGACTTTGCACTGAGAGGGATAGACCTAGAGGTAGAAAAGGGGGAGACAATCCTTCTAGTTGGGCCAAGCGGGTGCGGCAAGTCCACACTAATTAGGGCCATCAATGGTCTTATACCGCACAGGTACGCGGGCGAATATAAGGGAAGTGTTACCGTCTCTGGGGTCAATGTTGCAGAGTCTTCTCCGCAGGCCCTTTCAAGGATAGCTGGTACTGTCATGCAGGAGGTTTCTAAGCAACTTGTAGCCCAGACAGTAGAGGACGATGTTGCCTTTGGCCCTGCCAACTTGTGTATGCCCCGAGAAGAGCTAAGGAGACGTGTCGAGGCCAGTTTAAAAGCAGTGGGCGCCCTCCACTTGCGGGAAAGAGACATAAATGCACTTAGCGGCGGCGAAAAACAAAGGGTAGTTTTTGCTGGGATACTTGCCATGGATCCAGAGGTAGTCCTGCTTGACGAGCCCTTGGCGAACCTTGACAGTGAGGGTGTAAGGCTTGTCCTGGAACGTGTAGAGGATTTTAAGCGGCGGGGCAAGACCATCGTGATTGCCGAGCACAGGACAGAAGAGATACTCGAGGGAGTAAGGGTTGACAGGATAATCGTAATGGATAAAGGCGTAGTTCTAAAGGAGCTAGATTCCCCGGAAGGTCTAGCAGAATACAGGGATAAGGTTAGGGTTCCCTCTTCACTTATATACTCCGCCCAGATGGTCAATAAGTCTCTATTACCTATCAACGGTGTTACCACGCGTGACTCTGGAAAAGACGTAATCATTTTCGAGGGCGTCTACTTCTCATACGATGGGACAAGATATGCGCTGGAAAATGTCTCGCTAACGATAAGAGAGGGCGAAAGAGTGGCACTCTTAGGCAACAACGGCGCAGGTAAGTCCACAATGTCTAAGCTTATGCTCGGCCTCCTTAAGCCGACCAAAGGTAGAGTCCTCGTTGACGGAGAAGACACTAGAAGAAAGGAGCCCTACGAGCTAGCCGGCAAGGTTGGGCTTGTCGTGCAGGACCCCTACTCAATGCTCTTTGCCAGGACTGTGAGGGAAGAGTTAGCATTTGGACCCAGGAACCTCGGGGTTCCACAGGAAGAAATCGATAAACGAGTAGATGAAGTATCAAAGGCATGCGGGATAAGCCATCTCCTTGACGGGTCGCCCTTCTCGTCTAGCTATGGAGAGAAGAAGCGTATATGTGTTGGAGCTGTTCTCACAATGTATCCAAGCATCCTCATTTTGGATGAGCCTACTGCTGGGCAAGACTACGCTAACTATGTCAGGTTCCTAGACTTTGTGACTTCCTTGAACCAAGTCCGCACCTTCATCCTCATAACGCATGATATAGACATAGCACTCGAGTACACAGACAGGACCATAGTTCTGTCTGGGGGCAGGGTCATAGCCGATGGCTCAACAGTAGAGGTGTTAGCTAGGGAGGACATTCTGAGGCAGGGTAGTCTGCGCGAGACACAGCTAATAAAGCTTGGCAGAGAGCTGAGCAACGGGAAAAGGGTGTACAGGAGGAGAGAGCTCGAGAAAGCCCTACAAAAAACTTAAATTTAAATATGTCGAAAATGTATCGTGAACGCGAAAACACCTAAGAAAGGTTTTGGCACTACCCAAATAGTTGCAATGGCTGTAGGTACCGCCCTCTACGCTGCCCTCAACGTTTTCTTCAACGTTTTACAGCTACCTGGGACCCAGCTAGTATCCCTTAGACCAAGCGTCTCGATACCAATGTTCTTCGGCTATGTCTTTGGACCCATAGTTGGCTTCGTTTCTGGCTTCCTGGGAAACATTATAAGCGACGCAATATCTTGGGGAGGCTTCTGGTGGAACTGGGACGTCGGCAACGGCCTCCTCGGCTTGATACCGGGGCTTGTGGTATACTTCTTACCAGAAGAGAAGAGGGGAGAAAAGGTCGGACTAACCTGGGCCGCAATACTTGCGGTTGTTGGCTCGATTATCGGCATGGGCTTCGCCGCCTTCACGGACTATATCTTCGGCTACGGCATTTCTACACTTGAGGAGGCAATATATGCACTTTTCCTGCCTGCGGCAGTAACAGACGCCATTAACGGTGCAATATTGACGCCCCTCCTAGTAGCCGCATACTACAAGGCAGCCGCGGGGAGAGCTAGAAGGGCATAACGATATGGGAGAACGCTTTGTTAGGTACATCGAGGGCAAAAGCATAATACACAGGCTTGACCCCAGGGCAAAAATCATATTTGTTTTTCTCTTTATCTTGTCCACGCTGGTCGCCCGCGGCTTAATAGAAGTAGCCTTTCTACTTGTAGCTGGTTTTGTCTTCTATATGCTTGCACGTTTACCCTTCAGGGAAACCTATGCAACGTGGAGGTTCTTAATACTCGTAATAGTTGTCTTGTCCTTCCTTAACCTTTTTACACTTACCCTACTCTACCCCAAAGGAGGAACCGTACTGGCAGAGTGGGGGCCAATAAAGATAACCGAAGAGAATCTACTCGCATCAGTGACGCCCGTGTTAAGGCTCCTATCCATTGCAACAGTTACCCTCGCACTCGTATTCACCACTCCCACTAACCTATATGCCCCTGCACTTGGACGGCTAGGAGTACCATATAAAGCCGCATACGTAGTCGAGCTAAGCTTCAGGTATATACCAGAGATGTTTAGAGAGCTTAGAAAGACCCTCGAGGCACAGATGGCTAGAGGCTATAGGCCAAGAGGAGGCAAAAACCCCCTAGCAAGAATACTCCAAGTCGTACCCTTGATACTACCAGTAACTGTTAGCTCAGCTTTGAACGTATACGACATAGCATACGCGATGGAGCTGAGGGGCTTCGTTTCCGAGAAGTGTCACACGTGGTACCGAGAGCTCAGGTTCTCATTCAAGGACTACCTCCTCGTGATCATAGGTGCATCGATCTTCCTTGCATTTCTCTTAAAGAATTTTATTTTTAGGCTCTAGGTAAACTTGGACCTATTATGGTTTAAGAATTATGAAGAAAGGTTCGAGACTAATACTTAAGCGTTAATTATTTAACTCCATGTTTTGCATAAATGTAACATGATGGCAGAAAAAGAAACCAAGAAGAAAGGTTGTGGTAAAAAGAAAGGAAAAGAAAAAAAAGCCACAAAGAAATAACATCTCTAAAATAATTCTTTTTTCTTCTGGATTCCCCTTAGTGACCATAATCTTGATAAAATTGCTGGGTAGCACCTATTTATGAAGAATCGTTCCAGTTTTTTCGTAAAGTAAATTTTTTGCTCGGTGTTATTTCAGAGTTTGACCGGTTTTTTCCTGCTCTGTTACCATAGAACTTCGAATATTTCATAAGTTTAATGTGTTCCAAAAATTTTAGAGACGAATCTCTTTTGAGAAGTTTTTCTTCTTTTTTGTAGCTAACTGTATCACCTTTTTTGGCTGGAGTCTCGAGGCATCAAAAGATTCAAAGATGGAATCTAGCATAAGATAAATATGTTTTTTCCTGTAAGATTTCTTGGCGCGTCATATGAATGATGAAAAGCGGAGAGCCTATAGTATTATTCTCTCCTTCGGCATTGTGAGTCTCTTAGGAGACATAATTTATGAGGGGTCCCGCGGCACCATACCAGAATACATGAAGTTCCTTGGAGCCTCCGCGGCCGTCGTAGGCACCGTGATGGGGCTTGGAGAACTCATGTCTTATTTTTCCAGACTGCTAGGAGGCTACCTGGCGGACAAAACCAAGAGCTACTGGCTTCTGGTGTTTCTGGGCTACGGTCTTATCATAGCAATTCCCCTTATTCCACTCAGCGAGGTCCTCGGCCTAGGCTGGGCACTAGCGGCTACATTAGTCATCCTCGAGAGGCTTGGGAAAGGAATCAGGACGCCCTCTAGGGATACGATCATCTCTTTTGCATCTAAGAGCATAGGCGGTGGAAAAGCCTTCGGTCTACACGAGCTCATGGACCAGATCGGGGCAACTCTTGGTCCACTATTGTTTGCAGTAGCGATTGCATATTTTGACAACTTTAGATACGCGTTTTACCTATCCTTTATACCCTACATTCTACTAGTATTTACATTGATCTATCTCAGAGCCAAAACAAAGCTACCAGAGGAAATGACAAACAACAAGAAAGAAGAGAACAAGGGCTCAAAGGTTCTATCCCGGAGGGCAACAGCCTACATAACGGCAGTAGGTATAAACGCACTAGGTCTTTTCCCCGCTTCACTCATCCTCTATCTAGCCGGCGAGACACTCGAGGTCAAAGCTATGGGCCCATGGTTCCCTCCCCTCCTCTACGCGGCTATACAGTTAATAGACGCCGTCTTCGCCTTAATTTTTGGTCTATTGTATGACAAGTACAAGTTCCGCGTACTATTCTTCCCTTTCACCCTCTCAATCCTGATCCCGTTCCTAGCATTCCAAAGGAGCCTAGCAATGATAGTTGCATCCGCGGTAGTTTTTGGCCTCGTCCTGGGCTCGCAGGAGTCTGTCTACCGCGCTGCTGTAGGAGACCTTACAGACCCAAGTGTTAGGGCTACCGCGTACGGTGTCTTCAGCACAATGGTTGGCCTAGGCTCTCTCGGGGCGGGAGCGCTATACGGACTAATGATAGACCTTAACGCTCCCATTTGGCTGAGCGGAGCCTACGTGTTGGCAACACAGCTGTTGTCCGTCTCCCTACTAGCCTATGTTTCTAAAACTAAGTAAAAGTCATTTCCATTTGGACATTTACAGCTAGGCATAAAATGCAAACTTTTTCTAGATCCAACTTAAGTCGTTCCCAGCTGTATTGTCCTTCAAAGTCATTTTAAGTAAAACCTTCTTCCAGCAGTTTTTAATGTTTTTAATTAATTAATTAAACTTAACTTTTCGTGTAAAATATTTGTCCAGGATTATTTATTTATAACAAGAAAAACTTAAATACAACTATATACAGTAAAATCTTGCAGAGACCATGAAAAACACAAACAAAATTAGGGTACTGACGTTGCTCCTCGTACTTATACTGCCAATTCTACTTGTGCCTGTCAGGGCACAAAACCCAACGATACAGGTTTCCGACCCAACTGGAGACGACAAGGGTCCGGGCTACTATGGCTATCCAACGGCAGACGTATTCAAGCCAGGAGTATTCGACATAGTCAAGTTTGAAGTATATGTCGAGGACAAAACGGTCACTTTCAAGGTCTACCTGAGGGACAATGGTGGAAACCCATGGGGCGCCAAGAACGGCTTCTGCCTCCAGAACCTTCAGATATATCTTCACACTGATGCTCCACCAAATGTCCCAGCCCGCTCCTCTGCTATCGGCCTAAACTTGAACTTCGACCCCTCCTGGGCGTGGCACTACGCAATTATACTGGGTCCATGCTGGGAGACTCCTCCGGAGCCAATACCCAAGGGACAATGCGCCGTCCTCTATAGGCCCTTCGATGAGGTCGTTCAGGGAGACAACTTCAAAGTCTCAGTACAAGGAAACGCTATCGTAGCGACCCTCGACAGGTCGCTGTTCGAGCAGGCTGACCCTGCAAACATAAAGAACTGGAGAATAGTTGTTGCTCTTACCAGCTACGACGGATTCGGGCCACTAAAGGTTAGGGGTACAAGCCTTGACAAGGGCGACTGGGTTATCTGGGCAGCTGCCACGGCAACAAATGAGCAGAAACTAGCAATAGCAAACGCGATAAAGTTCGGCATCGAGCCTAGGGTATACGATATTGCTGTATATAGTCCTGAGTACCCCAACGGGATAACAGACCAAGAACAATACCAGTGGCTAAGTAGCTTCGACGTAAACACAAAGACTCCCGCCACCATCCCGCCAATCCTACCACAACTCAAAGCCCAGCTTGCCTCTGTTACACAGGAGAGGGACAACCTGAAGACCCAGGTAAACAGTTTGCAGAGCCAAATATCACAGCTCCAGAGCCAAGTCAACACTCTACAGAGCCAGGTTAAGAGCCTGCAGGACGAAAACTCGAAGCTTAAGAGTGATCTTGACGCCCTGAAAGCCTCTACCATGAACACTGGCACGGCTGTGGGCCTCGCCATAGTTCTCCTCATTGTCGGCCTCGCTGTCGGTTACTTCTTGGGGAAAGGAAAGAAGAAGGAGGCGCCTAAAGCCACACAATAAAAAAATATTTTTTTCTCCTGGTGATTCTTTATGGATAAAAAATTAGTTATGCTTGTTCTTCTGGCGCTACTCATTGTTCAGCTCTTTGCTTCATCCGTGTCTGCGCAAGAGACAAAGCCTCTCTACGTATCTATTATTTGGCACTATCATCAGCCCTGGTACTATGACGCAGACGGCAGAGCGTTCATCCTGCCATGGACAAGGATGCACACGGTCGGCAACTACTACAAAATGGCGTATATTCTCAGCAAGTACCCATCGGTAAAAGTAACATTTACCTTTTCCGGCTCGCTCGTACAGCAAATCCTCGACTACAACCAGGGCATAAAAGACTACAGGCAAATACTGTCTGAGAAAATTGCCACTGGAGCGCCGCTCAGCACTGACGAAAAGTTTTCTATGCTGGTGATGCCAGGGGGCTTCTTCGACGTCAACTGGGACAGGGTCGTTAATGTTGTTCCACGGTATACGGAGCTCAGGGACAGGGCGCAGAGTGCACTCTCGAAGTACAGGTACCTGCCGGAACAGGACTACAAGGCAAAGGTTGTCTCAGAGTTCTCCGACCAAGACTTTGTGGATCTAGCCGTTCTCTTCAACCTCTTCTGGATAGATCCTGAGGTTCTGAGGGAGCGGTACCCACAAGTATACACCTTAAGGCAACAGGCACTCAGCGGAGGCAAGGGTTTCACGAGGCAGCAACTACAGGACATACTAAGTGTTCACAAAGACTTGTTAGGCAAGGTGCTAGGCATCTATGGAACGCTTGCAAGCAAGGGCCAGATAGAGCTTATACCTGTCCCATATAGCCACCCACTTGCGCCAATCCTGGCAGACTTCGGCCTACAGGACGACGTCAGGCTCCACGTCAGCCTCAGCACCCAGCTATTCCAGAAAGTATTCAACTATAAGCCGAAGGGGATCTGGCCAGCTGAGCAGGCGGTAAACGACCAGGTACTCAACATTTTTGCCAGTGAAGGCTACCTCTGGACAGTCACCGACGAGTCACTCCTGGTTAAGGCCGGGCTCGACCCCTCGGATCCAAATGTGGGCATGAGGGGCTGGTACGCTACATACGGGGGAAGCAAGATATACGTGTTCTTCAGGAACCACGAGCTCAGCGACCTGATAGGCTTCCAGTACAGCAGACAGGACCCGAAACAGGCCGCACAAGACTTTGTCAACAGGCTACTAAACCTTGCAAAGAAAAGTGACGGCACAAACATCATTGTTATAGCGCTTGACGGGGAAAACCCCTGGGAAAACTACCAGGAATTCGGAGACACATTCCTGGAAGCACTATACTCTTTGCTAAGCGATTACCAGTCAAAGGGGATACTCGTTACAACCACGCCAGCTGAATACCTCTCAAAGTTCTCTTCCACAATAAGGGAGCTCCCACTAAAAACATACAAGTACCTAGACCTAGCTGGTAGAGACATATCTGACGTACCTCTAAGCTACACGGACGATGCCTACACTTCTCTTCCAAGGAAAGACGTCCAGGGAAGAATACCTGAAGGCTCATGGTCGGGAGGCGAGCTCGCGGTCTGGATTGGACAGAGACAGGAAAACGCCGCATGGATGATGCTGATAAAAACCAGGAATGATGTTCTACAAAAGCTGGGTGTCTCTAGACTCCAGGACGCCTTGTCCATAAATCCAAACGTTGTCGAAGACATTCTGAGGGCCGAGGCAAGCGATTGGACATTCTGGTATGGTGGCGACATGGGTGGAGGATTCCCAGCAAACCCCATGTACAAGGGCTACCTTAGAAAAGCATACATTGACGCCGGCATGACGCCGCCTGACTACCTCTTAACCCAGTTTAACCCTGACGCCACGCCTGTAGGAGTCTTAAACGCGGCCACGCCAAAGCCACCAAGCGTAGAGCCAAAGCTCGACGGAGTTCTAGCGCCAGGCGAGTGGAACGGCGCCCTAAACATGTCTATGGGCAACAAGGTGGCTAAAAGCATACTTGTCTCGCCAACTGGAAACGGCCTCTACTTGGCCGTTGTACCAGTTGATAAGTCAGTGCTTTCAAGGCCTGGCGTCGCGATTGGCATATACACAACTGCTACGTCTAGGAGTGTCAGCCCCATGCATCCAGGCTTCAACTCCTTCCCAAGATACTCCAAGCTGGATCTAGGCATGGGCCTGTTCTACGAGATCCTAATCTACCCAGCCAATTCCACGATGATTATAAGCGCGGCAGACGGCAAGGGCGGCTGGACCCCCTTATTCTACGGCTCTGTGTCGGTAAACGATGTTGTGGAGGCATATGTTCCCTGGAGCAACCTTGCCCTCTCACAGGGAGAGCTCGTCTATATCTCGGCTGTAACCTATGACTCTGGAAACATAGCCGAATACTCTACCCGTATCGGGCAGGTCTACCAGCTGGTCGTCCCAAGAGCCACTACGGTTGCCGGAGCCAAGACGGTGTTCGAGGCTTCTGACCCAGAGGGAGACGACGACGGCGCGGGAGGCTACAAGTACCCGAAGGCCGACGTGTTTGTGCCTGGGGTATTCGACTTGACAAAGGTCAGGGTTCTAGACACCGGCACAAGTCTCGTCTTTGAAGTATACGTGAAGAATCTGGGCGGAAACCCGTGGGGCGGGCCCAACGGCTTCTGCCTGCAACTTGTTCATATCTACATCCATACAACCTTGAAGCTCCCGGGAAGGACAGACACCTTTGGCTTAAATGTTAACCTTACTGACGATTCTGCTTGGCACATAGCTGTATTGCTTGCACCAGGATGGGGCTCTGACCCCGTCCCGAACGGCGAAAAGTCGGGCATATACCTCTCTGACGGCACAGTATATGTCCAGGACGGAAATAGGTTCAAGGTCTACGCTGACCCTGCCAGAAACGCAATAATTGGAGAAGTGTCAAAGAGCATTTTGCCTGACGCCGAAAATGCCTCAAAATGGGTATACACTGTGGCTCTGACAAGCTACGACGGATACGGTCCACAAAAGATAAGGCCATTCGGCCTAGACCCAGACGTCTGGGTTGTAGGGGCGGGCGCCAAGCATGCAAAAGCAGTTTTGTTCAATGTGATACCGCGCATAATGGACCTCCTTGCGCCTACCGCTGAGGACCAATACAGCCAGCTCAGCTCGTATGTGGCCGACAAGGAAGCCAAGCCTGCAAAGATCCACGGAATATCTGCTGCCGCTACACAGCAGGCTGGAGACCAGCTTATAAACCAGCTAAAAGCCCAGCTTGACGCAGTGACTAAGGAGAGGGACAACCTTAAGAGTCAGGTTCAGGACCTCCAGGGACAACTGTCTTCTCTCCAAGCCCAGATAGCCCAGCTCCAGAGCCAGCTACAGGCTATGCAGGCTACAGGCGTGGGCAGAGAGGAGGTTACTCGCTCCCTCCTTGTAGGCCTCGTCGCCGGTATCCTGCTCGGTGCAGGGATAGGTATACTGCTTAGACCCAAAAAAGAGGAACAAAAACAGACAAAATAAATTATTTTTCTTTTATTTTTTCTTGTAGAGTATCACCCAGGAATAGGGATCCAACTCTATTCTTCTAGTTCTCCTCTCACTGTTAAGCTCCGTGTATTCTTCTTTTAGCGCTACCTCTATATTTCCTTCACGGTTTATAATTATGAGGACTTCCTCGGAATCCATCCACCTAGTTATTTTTACTGCCTCCGTGTTGAGGGGCTCGGCGTCGAAGAATCCATACTTTACCGAGAGAAACTTCTTTCTCAGCTCCGAGAGTTTGCGTATAAGTTCAAGCAGTTCAATGTTCCACTCGTTGGAGTTCCATGTTATAGGCATCCTGTTGTTTGGGTCATGTCCCCCCTTCATCCCGAATTCGTCCCCATAATATATTGAGGGCGAGCCCGGAAGGAGAAACATTGCAACATACAAGGCTTTCAGGCATTTTTCTCCGCACTTCTCTGCAAGTGTTGCTATTCGGGGTGTGTCGTGGCTACCAAGCAGGTTGTACATAGAGTTTGCGGCGTAAAGTGGCATGTTGACGTAAAGATTCTTTACACCCTCAACAAAGCTATAGGCATCGATGGACTTGTTTATGAAAAAGTCTAGCAGGAGTGCCCTGAGGTCGTAATTCATCGCTGAGTCGGCCGTGATGCCTAATGGGTAAAGGCTATCGCCATTCGTGATCTCGAGTATTACTGGACAGCTGGGACACTTCTCTTTTACCTTTTCATAGAAAAACTGCATGGCATCATCTGGGATAGCGTGTCCAACATCTATCCTAAATCCCCTAGCACCCTTCTCGAGCCAGAAATGTGCCAGCTTAACTAGTCTCTCTTTGACTTCAGGGTTCGAGTAGTTCAGCTTAGCCATGAACCAGTTGCAGAAAAACGTCTCGTAGAAAGGCTTTTTTCCCAAAAGATCGCTTGAAGGCTTACCACAGCCCCCTGACACCAGTTTTCTTAAGGCTTCGAGCTCACCAGGCTCGGGCTCACGGTTGAACCTGAACCACCCCTTGTACCTCGAGTTCTCGTTTAGAATCGCTTCTCTGAACTCATTGCTACATAGCGATACATGGTGGGCGACAACGTCTACAACAACCTTTATGTTTCTTTTTTCTGATTCTCGAACAAGTTCCTCCCAGTCTTCCCATGTTCCAATGTCGTCGTCCAGTGAAAAGTGATCGATCACGTCGTAACGATGATAGCTCTGGGCCTTGTAGATGGGTGTAAGATATATAGCGTCGACGCCAATCGAGGCTATATGGTCGAGGCTAAGCGTAATATCTTTTATTTTTCCGCCTAGCCTTGTTCTAGGCCTGTCCCCCTGTATCACCTTTTTTTCACGTGTAAAGCTGTCCGGAAAAATCAAATAGTAAGTTGCACCGAGAAACCATTCAGCATGATCTACTCCTCTAATAGTGACGGGATAAATGTATTCTTCGTCCCCTATGCCATTCTTTCCATAGACGGCGTCTCCGTCCTCAAGCCTAAGTAGAAACCTGTATGCGTCTACCCTGCCAGCTACCCTTCCTTGGAAATAGTCAACAAATTTGTTGCTATGAAACTTCTCCATTTGGACAACTTTTCCTTTACTTGTCTCAATGTAGGCTCCCCTCACTGTGTTCCTTGGAGCCTTTAGCCTAATAATCGTGTCGCCTAGGTAGTAGCTGATAAAGGCTGGATCGTTTTCGTCATGTATTATGAGCTCTGGAGGTGCTTTTTCCTCCCTCGAGGCCTTAATGAATTCTTCCACGCCAATCATTGCCAGCGAGAACTCTGCCGTATAGTCGCTGTCAGGCCAAGGCTTCAACGTTTCTTTTAATGGGTTTTCCTCGTCTAGAAAGCTGGCTCCACAAGTCGATGCAAACCTGTATGGATACACTCCTTCCCAAAGCTTTACGATGGCTTTTCCACGGCTTTCTTCTCTCTTCATTTCTATCCTTCCTGGAAAGTAAGAAGTAAAAGTGGAGACAAGATAAAGGAAGCTTGCCTCTTGCGGCCACCTGCAAGAAAACTCCACAATGTATCTGCCTAGTCTCTTATCTCCTAGCTTTTCGCGTCCTATCACCTTGTACACGGCTTAGACCCTTAGGGTATAATAGTCTATAAATTAAGGCTTTAAGTATTCATAGATCGTGTTAATCGTTGAACAATTTTGGTATTATAAAGTTTTAGCAAAGAAATTTATTTATGCAAGCCCAACATACATTATACTGCAGGTGGAAACATGAACATAAGTAGAAACGTACTCATAGCAATTGTTCTCGTCATTGTAGCTGTCGGCATAATAGGCGCATATTACCTAACCCTGCCCCCACCTCCACAGCCCACACAGCCAAGCCAACCTACTCAACCCTCTCAGCCTTCTCAGCCCTCGCAACCTAGTCAACCCTCCCAGCCGAGCCAGCCGTCCCAGCCTCAGCAGCCCACACAGCCTTCCCAGCCCCAGCAGCCTTCTGGCCCAACTCTCCAAACACTCACTATTGGAACAAGCCAGATAAGAGTCCCCAGCGACTTCTACGACTTTGTTCAGAAAGCTAAAGCTGGACAAGTAAAGGTCACAATAAACTTCTGGACTGGGATGAGTGACTGGGAAGTCCAAGTAATGAAACAGGTCATAGACAAATTCCAGAAAGAGTATCCGGGGATAACTGTCAAATATACAAATGTCCAGAACCTGAAGGAACAGGTAAAGGCAGGCGTCTTGACAGGGGACATCGAGAACACCGCCCACGTGTTTACTTGGGCACATGACTGGACGGGAGACCTGGCGGACAGCGGGACAATAATCGCGCTTGACCAGTATCTCCCAGTTGAGACCCTGACAGACCTCAAGCAACAATACATGGCTTCTGCCTATTCAAGCGGCGTCTACAAGCTACACTTCTACGGCTTCCCATGGGCGGCAGAAGCAATAGCCCTCGTATGTAACAAGGACTTTGTACCGTCGGCTCCACAGACCTGGAGCGACTACGAGAAAATAATGCAACAATGGTACAAACCATCTAAGAACACCTATGGTATAGCCTACCAGATTGACCCCTACCACGTCTACCCATTTGTTACCGCATTTGGAGGCTTCTACTATGACGACGACAAGAACACGGCCGGAGTCAACACAACTGGCACCCTCGAGGGGCTAAAGTTCTACATCACCCACGTTATGAAGTACATGTATACGTCTGACACAGGCATGGAGACCCAGCTCAAAATACTCCTCGAAAAAAGGACCCCATGCATGGTTACGGGCCCATGGAACATAAAGACAATCAAGGAAACAATTCCAAACACCGTTGTGTACCCGATTCCATCAATCGACGGGAAGACTCCGAAGCCCTTCTCCGGAATCAAGCTACTATGGGTAACAAGCGTAGTTGCCAACGACAAGAACAGGCTCTACGCATCCATCCTATTCTCGATGTGGTTCACACTAAACGATGACACATTGAAGACCCTGGTCGACGCGGGATACATCCCAGTAAAGCTATCCATACTACAATACCTACAAGCTAATGCAGACAAGTACCCGACAACCCTCGGCTTTGCACAGTCAGTCTCAAACAGCGTTCCTATGCCCAAATCCGCGAACATGCAGTACGTCTGGGGTCCAGTCTCCGACGTTCTAAACTCAGTGTTGACAACCTACAATGAGAAGGGTCCCGACGCCGCTGTCCAGGCGCTGAGCCAGCTACTAAACGATGCACAGGCAAAGATCCTAGCAAAAATAAAGAGTTAAAGTCTAGACGAGGGAAAAATAATAAAATAAAGAGGTTTTTTTATGGCCAAGTCCAAGAGTAAAGGTTTGTATCCCTCACACGTAGCTTTCATGCTCATCTTCCTGAGTCTGGCCATGTACCTCTTCTTCTCAATATGGCCAATAGCATACTCGGTCTATGTTGCCTTTACAGACGCCAACAATTACAACATAGCCTCTGAGCCCAGGATACGTGAACTCCAGGCACAGCGCGCCCACATAATCAACTATCTCCAGAATAACCGGGAAAACGTTTTGAAACAGGTTTATGCAGTAGATAATTATCTCGGGAATGCCTATTCCTCCTTGCTTACGCTGAAACAAATTATACAGTCCTCTACGCCTCAGAACTTTTCAGTTGCTAAGATCTCCGAGATAAGAGGCACCACTGACAATGCTCTTGCATATGCTTCAAACATAATAACGAGTAACACAACTTTTCTCTACTACTATGCCAATCTAGGCGATATTGTCTCCAAGGCTGTTACCCTTATTGATGGAGGCATCTGGGCGGACATCGACAAAATAGTGGGATTTAAGCTTATCCTGACCGAGGACGACCTCGCACGGCTCAGGACAAGCGTTGTCCCAAAAATAGACCAAGCCCTGTCACTTCTACAGACGGCTAGAGACATGCTTAGACAAATCGAGACAAACTATGACTCTTTTGTCGCGTCTGCTACCAAAGGCCTAGACGAGGAGATAGACAAAATATCCATGCACTTTGTTGGCCTCAAGAACTTTGAAACCCTTTTCTCGGATTCGAGGTTCCCTAACTCAATATACAAGACGCTTCTCTTTGTCCTTACAAGCGTGCCATTGAAGGTAGCGGTCGGAGTCTTCCTGGCTTTCCTCTTCTCGTCAGAGCTCATCTATGGGAGAAAAATAATGAGGGCGGCTTTGCTTGTCCCTTGGGCGTTGCCAGTGCTCCTCTCTGTCACAACGTGGAGAATGTTTATGGCCCCACAGATGGGTCCATTGTGGTACTTCCTCAATGGCCTTGGCATAGACATAAACATCTATAACAGGGAGTGGGACGCCTTCCTGGCCTACAACATCGTGGAAATGTGGCTAGCATATCCATTCATAATGACTGTCACTATGGCCGCTATCACCTCTATACCTAAGGAGCTCATTGAGTCCGCGATGGTTGACGGTGCATCTGTCTGGCAGAGATTTAAAGACATAATGCTACCCCTAATCTCTAGGCCAGTACTATTCGCCAGCATACTGACGGCTGGAGCATCTCTACAGGCATTCATGGTTCCACTACTCATAAACAACGGCGGACCAACAAAGGACATCCAGTTCTTGTGGTTCCCGCGGACGACCGGAGGCGTAAACGAGATGATGGTTCTCTTCGGCTACAATAGGGCCTACCTAGACCAGCTATACGGATTGTCAGCTGCGGCTTACCTCGTCGTTGTAGCCATACTGTTCATATACGCGCTCATATGGTACTTCCTAATCTACAAGAGGACGACTCCAGGTGGCATGTGATGGACGGAAGGTACTGGTACCGGTTTGTAGCATCAATAGTCTTGACAACCTTCGGTGCACTAATCGTCTTTATCCTATTATACCCAGTTCTCTTTGCCCTGCTGTCAAGCCTCGTAAGGGGACAAATGATCGTAACAGACATTTCGCAAATAGCAAAGGCCGGACTCTCGTTAGAGCACTATGTAAAGGCTATAAGCGACCCACGATTCATTAACGACACGCTCCTCAGCCTCCTAGTAGCACTCATAAACATAATATTTGCTCTCGTAGTGATTACTCCAGCAGCCTATGCATTTTCAAGGTTCAGGTTTCCAGGCAGGGACACGTTGCTCGTAGCATACCTGGTAATGAACCAAGTCGGTGGAGGATTCGGTGTGGCCGCAGTCATAGCGCTCTACGTAATGTTGCTAAAACTCAACCAGCTCGGGTTACCAGTCATCGGGAACCCAGTCGTCTTGGCGGCAATCTATACCGCGGGAGCAGTACCATTCCAGACCTGGATGGTCAAAAACTACCTGGACGCCTTGCCGAGGGAGATAGACGAGTCTGCCTTCATTGACGGCGCCAACTGGAGAGAAATAATCTTCGACGTGGTCCTTCCCGCCTCTAGGCCAGCAATGGTGGTCATCGCGCTCTTCGCCTTTATGGGCGCCTGGGGAGAATTCATCATTGCAAACTTCCTAAGGGTGGAGACCCTGGCCGCATACGTCTATGCCACTGCGACGGGCCAGACAATTTTCTGGAGCGACTTTGCGGCTAGAACTCTTCTCTTTGCTATACCAATCATAGCGATATATGTGTTTACACAGAAATACATAGGAGAAGCAATGAGGTACGGCGCCGGCAAAATATAACAATGACTTTTTTCAAAATAGAAAATTACTAATATTTTCTCGCACCTTTCTAGATCTATGGCTGGTAGACTCGCCTTAGCCGCTATTCTCCTCGCAACAGGCTACCTATTGTCGTTTACATTTGCACTGTTTCTTCCCAGGCAGGTCGGCGAGACCCTTTTGCTTGTATTCCTCGTAGCATCTCTACTCGCCGCATATAAAGAGTGGAAAGAGGCCCCCCTACTCTTAATACTCGGCTCACTGGTAGGATTCTTTTCAGAGTTTCTGGGGCTAAGCTTCGGCGTCCCATTTGGACGCTACAGGTATCTAAGATTCAGAAATGCCACGATTTTTGACGTACCTATCCCAATCATCATTGCATGGGGCACGTACCTCTACACATCATATCTCGCGTCACTAGCCCTGACGAGAGACAAGTGGAGAAGGCTCGTACTGGCCTCCCTACTCATGGTTCTTTTAGACCTCGCCATAGACCCTGCCATGGTTAGTGCTGGCTTTTGGGAATGGCTCGATACTGGGCCATGGTTTGGAATACCCATGTCTAACTTTGTAGGCTGGTTTACCGTATCCTTTGTTGCTACGCTCCTATACACACAAATAGCGAAAAGCAATCCAGAGGGAAGCCCAGCACTCTACCTTCCGTACTTGGCTACCTATCCACAGCTCTTCCACTTTGACAATGGAGAAGCTCTTCTAGCCGTCTCTATCAGCTTCACAATTGCAATATTAATTTTCGGTCTAGTCTTACACAGGTACATCACAAAGAAATTTCCTGTGGAGACCCGTAGAGAGCAACACACCCATTCATAAACAACGTTTTGGTTTAACCTTTAAAGCCGACATGTACAATTATCATATGGGAGTTATGCAGGAGGCTGTAAAGAAGCCCATCAAGCCTACAAGGATGCTCTCAGGGGTCCACGTATTCGCAGTCATGGCCAAGCCCTACCCATGTCCACATGGAAAATGCCTCTACTGTCCCGGGGGACCAGACAAGGGCACACCCCAAAGCTACGTTGGCAACGAGCCTGCACTAATGAGGGCGATACATGCTGGCTTCGACCCATACCTACAGGTAAAGCTCAGGCTCAAACAGTACCAAGCCATGGGACATCTCCCCAGCAAGGCAGAGGTAGTAATTATGGGCGGGACATTCAACGCCATGCCCCGAGACTACCAGGTATGGTTCGTCACGAGGACGTTTGAGGCCTTCAATAGGTACCCCGAGGATCCACCTGGAGAACTGCCAAGCCTAGAGGAGGCCCAGCTACGAAACGAGACCGCACAAATCAGGGTCGTCGGACTGACAATCGAGACCAGGCCGGACTGGGCCAGAGAGCGGGACGCAGACTGGTTCCTCTATCTGGGCGCCACAAAAATAGAGATCGGAGTCCAGAGCATCTACGAAGACGTCCTGAAAAGGGTCAACCGGGGCCACGGTGTAAAAGAGGTCATAGAGGCTACACGCATACTAAAGGACACGGGCTTCAAGGTCGTATACCACATTATGCCGGGTCTGCCGGGATCCAACTTTGATAGAGACATAGAGATGGTTAGAGAAATCTTCAGTAATCCAGACTTCATGCCAGACATGCTAAAGATCTACCCAACACTCGTCATGGAGGGTACAGGCCTCTACGAGCAATGGAGAAGGGGTCTCTACAAGCCGTTGACCGACGAGGAGGCAGCAGAACTCGTCTCCGAGATGTACAGGTACATTCCACGTTGGGTCCGCGTAATAAGGGTTCAACGCGACGTCCCAGCTAACCAGATAATAGCGGGGCCTAAAAAGTCAAACCTGCGCGAGCTCGTCGAGAGAAAAGCGATAGAGAAGGGGATCACAATCAACGACATTAGGTACAGGGAGGTCAGCCGCCAGATAAGGAGAGGTACAGTCCCCAAGGAAATAAGGATAACAAGGGAAACATACCAAGCAAGCATGGGCGTAGAAATTTTCCTCGCCGCAGAGGACCCGGAAAACAACGTCCTCGTAGGGCTCCTAAGGATGAGGATTCCCTCCCCATACGCCCACCGCTGGGAAATAGACGGCAGAACCGCTATTATAAGGGAGCTACACGTCTACGGCCCAGAGGTGCCAATAGGCGGCTACGACGAAGAGGCGTGGCAACACAAGGGCTGGGGCTCCAAGCTTCTAAAAGAAGCCGAAAGAATAGCCTTAGAGGAATACGACAGAACCAAGATGCTTGTCTTGTCAGGTATAGGTGCGAGAGAATACTATAGAAAACACGGCTATACGAGACCCAAGAACTCGCCCTACATGACGAAGATTCTCCAATCCTAAATGTAACGAAAAACAGGAATACTTTTACTAATGGAGCTTTATTTTTCTCCTGGGAAGTTCAGTTAACAATTGAACACGTTATTCACACATTAAATTAGATATAAGGCTCACAAAGGCTTGCTCAATACAGTTTTTACTTGCAACTAATTCCCTTTATGCTTTACAACAAGCTTAAAAGGATAAAGACCAATAAAATGAGAGATAAGAAAACTAATTCACCGCAAGTTCATCAGCAACTGGAACACCTTACAAGCGATGTAGAGGAGTTAAGAAGACAATTATGCAGGAAGCTTCAGCAACTTGAAGAGTTACTAAAAATCCTCAATGGTCAAAGTATCATCCGAAGTGAAGAACTAACTTCAGAAATAGATCGACAGATAAATGAGTTACAACTTGTCATGCTACAATCTTTGGATATTTTTTGATAATGCCAACTTAATATTTTTAATGAGATTGCTTTGAAGTCAAGATTATATATGTATTACTTGGCTGTAATCTTAGATTTAAAGTGGTTCGGAAAGAAAAGCTACCCCTCGATCTCTCTATTGTTTTTTCTCTCCTAGCCATGGTTCTCGCGTCTCTCTATATTATTTACAGCTATTGGCCAGTTGTGCCGAGCAGGCCAAATATAAATGTTCTCGAGGAATACGTTAAGGCCGTTATGTATCTTAACAAGTCGGCTCTAGCTATCGAGTCGGAGCTAGCTGGCTACCCAATCCAAGCTCTGGACTTTACCCCAGAGGAAGCGGTTACAAACAGAAACAAGCTTGAGATGTATGTTGGCAACTTGTCTCTTGCATACGGCTCTGGGGACACTTTCATTATACAAGTGGCCAGGAGCTATCTATACGTTGCTGAGGCCTCGGCCAATTCTTCACTGGCACTTGTACCATTAAACAATACGGGGAAAGAGCTAAAAGAGGCTCTAGCGCTCCTGGCTAGGTGTAGAATAGACGAGGCATTGGAACGCTACAGTGAAATCGAGCTGAGGATACTTAACGCTACATATCAAATAGAAAACGCCAACAACGCGCTATCAAAGGTAAACAAGGCTACGGTAGCCGAAAACCATATCAGCATAATAAACTCTTCTCAAGAGAGGCTCCAGAAAAGCCTAAACTCTCTTAGAAACGCCACTCTCCTAATGGAAACAGCACGAAAATACGGAAGCTTGCTGAAAATGCTGTGCAGTGGAAATTCTCCTGGCACAGATAACCTATTGAGCGACTTGCTCAATGATGCAAGTAAGGTAAAGGCTACGGGACCTTTGGCCCCCGACATTATAAATGCTAGGAACGCGATTATAGGACTCGTTGGCAGAAACCCAACCGGCCAAGAGAGGCAAATTAGTTCAGGTCAGAGTTCATCTGGAGGTCAAGGTGGTGGCGCAGGCTATGTCCCCCCAAGCTCTGACGACTAGCATAGGATTCGAAGAGCCCCAAATGCTATTACTAATACCCGCTTCGACAATTGTCCTGCTTTTTCTCTATGTACGTGGCAGAAAAAAGTCCCAGACATTGGCTAGGCGTCTCGGCAAAGCTGGTGGTTCAAGGTGGCCACTCCTATTTGTCTTTGCAAAGTTTGCCACGGCAGTCTTAATTTGTGTAGTAGCCGCACAGCCATATGTTTTGACCTATACATATGTGACTGTTACGCCCGAGAATGTCCTATACTTAAATGTTACCTCGACGAGACTAGTCCTCTTGGTAGACATCTCGAAAAGCATGGGATACACGGATACTTATCCCTCGAGAATCAGCAACGCTGTTGAACTCGTAGAGAAGATAATTGCCACTGCTGCGAGCCGGGGCGACTACGTGGACGTCTATGTTTTCAGCGACATAGTCGAGCCGCTCTGCATATCCCTAAACAGCTCTACAGTGGATGCATGTATGGCCAAGCTCAGGGGTGTTAGTCTCAAGAAATACTCTGCTATAGGAGACGCCTTTATCTATGGATATATGCAAGCTAGAGCCTCCCGTATGCCAGCGGCTATCCTAGTAATAACGGATGGCGCATACAATTATGGGTCATCTCCTTTAGAAGCTCTTCAGAGCATAAAGTCTTCTCGGGTCCCCGTCGCCCTTATCCTTGTCGGCAACGATCCACGTGCCACTGATTTGGAGCAATACTGCAGAGAGAACAGGATACCTACCTACAGGGTCTCTATGGGATCTGGAGAAGAGGAAGCGTTAAGGTATGTATCTGAGAGACTATATTCGGAGCTTAAATTTGAAGCGTTGGCCGTCTCAGGGCAGACAAACGTCCAGGTGCCGGTTAAGGACTACTCGCTACAGCTTTATCTCTTGGCGCTCCTGGTGCCTCTATTTATCCTCTCTTTGGCGGAGGGCCTATGATCGCAATAAAAAACCCAGTAGCTTTTGCTACGGGTCTAGCTCTGCTCGTGCCAATAGTAGTCTTTTTCCACTATTGGTTCCCAAGAATCTACTCGAAAAGCTACTCGTATTACCATCCACTAGTGAGGGTAGTTTCTAGGCGGGTGGCTAACGCAAAGAAGAATACGAGGATATCTAGTCTCGCTCTCAAGATCGTAATGGCTGTCCTCCTTTCTCTGGCTCTTTCACAGCCCTACCTAGTAACACAGGAACAAGTCTACCTAGAATCAAAGCAGGTCTCTGAGCTAAGACTCAATACAAGGCCTGCACTAATAATTATTCTAGACACCTCTGGGAGCATGGATGAAAACGCAAAGCTCGAAACCGCGAAAAATGCAATAAAGAGCTTCCTAGCAAGCCTGTCGAGTGACATCGATGTTGGCTTCATAGACTTCGCGCACTCCATAAAGCAGGCGTTGCCCCCAGCCATGAACAGGAGCCTAATTCTCAATGCAGTATCCCGGGCTACTGCCGACGGGGGCACAATGTACACGTATCCACTCAAGACCGCTCTAAACTGGCTGAAGCCCTACCGCGACCTGAACGCCTCGGCGTCTGTTGTCTTCGTTTCGGACGGCATGCCGGGCGACCTATTAGAGTATAGAGACGTACTGGCAAGCTTCAAGGAACAAAGGATACCAGTCTACACAGTGTTTATAGGCATGGAAAACGAGGGCATAAACGAGATGAAGTACATAGCTTCAGAGACCCGAGGAGAAGCCTTTGTAGCGGAAACTGTCGATAGCCTCGCAGAGATCCTAAACACTGCACTTGAAAAAGCTACGCAGTCTATCCAAAAAGTAGAGGTCAACACCAGAATAACGAAAACAGTTAATGTTTACAGGTCTTTGAACAGCATAATCCTAGCTATACTTGTTTTCCTCTATCTCTTCTACCGATACGTGGCATATAGACAAGCCGGGACAACTTTTTGATGAAGCGCTTTACCTCCTTATACTCGTCTGGGCGAAGCCTATAGTAGAGATACAGCCCGCCCAAAAACACTACCAGAAATGCTGAGACCCTTAGTAGGTGCCTTGTTTGTGGTCGTAAGATTATCTTTTCGTAGATAGTTGCACCAACATCAACGGTGACATCTAGGATCGCCGATATTTCCTTCAAAAGTGACTCGGAGACCCCATACTTCGTCGAGTTGACTACCATGTCTATCAGCCTGTCTATCCTCGTAGCATTTATTGGGGACGAGAAAGGCTTGATGACTGTGTCCCGGGCTATGCACATTTCCACCACGTGAACATTGCCTAGCCGTGGAAGGCTCTGAGCCTTGCACTGTAGAAAGGCAGGCGGAGCATTTAGTCCGATCTGGGTACAATTTATTTTTTCTACTGCTTTTTGTTCGAGTTGCCTCCTTATTTCTAGGTAGGCGTCCCTAGAAATTAGTGGAAAATAGAATGAATAGTTTAAACGGCTGGTTTCGGCACTTATTATTCTCTGGACATCGAGAGAAAAAGGCTTAGTTATTTCGAAAATTCTCACGGAAATATTAGTGCTAGACGGGCCGAGCTGAGAAGCCAAAATGTGTACATTCACAGCCAGGTTGTTTACCGATGTGTTGTACACGTATAGGTCGGGAGGAGGCACCTGAAGAGGAAGGCTTTGATAAAAGACGTCGTACATGTAGAGGTAACAGACCTTGTCGCCAACAATTGAGACAGCTACTTTTCGAGTAGCCACAGATAAGGACAAAGTGTAAAAGCTTTGATAAACAGAGGTTTCATGGAGCATTGCCCATCCAAGGATAGCTAGGACAACTATAGAGGAAATAACCAAAGAAACAAGCATAACTTTAATCATTCTAGCCACCCTTTTATAGATCTTTCCTTTTGAATCGCAAGAAGATCAACCCCCATAAGAACAGGAGAAAGAATATAGAAGAGGTGAGTATTTCCCATGGACTTGGCAGGGGGTTTTGTGCAGGCATAGGTATCGTTGACTGTGTATACATCAGGTAATAGTAGTTGTAAGTGTATGGAGAGAGAAATGAAAGAATCCAAGTAACTGTGTACATCGCTTGGTAGTATTGGGGTGGGAGATTGCCGTAGTAAATGATGGATACCAGGATGCTGAGAAAAAGAGGAACAAAGAAGGCAAGCATTGTTCCAAGGAAGGAGGCTATCCCTTCTCGCCCTGATATAGCTAGAAATAGAACGAATGTTCCATGGACGGATAATTCTGCCAAGATGTAGATGAGCTGAAGGTATAAAGTAGAGCTCGACAAAGCTTTTGGGGCGACGGTGATTACTATCATGAGGAATGTGGAAAGAAGAACAAGCGCCGGCAAGAAGACTACCACGAGAAACGTGCTGGCAAGGTATTCTGTCCTCTTAAGTGTATGGGCCAGGTAGAGCTCTGCCTCGCCCGACGAGATTTCCCTCGCTGCGCGGGAAGCCTGGATACTCAAGAAGATCTTATAAATAATGATTGCGATGAAGAGTGGCCCGTAAAGCCACAGTGAAAATGTTTGCCCGGCGCCAAAAATTATGAGGAAGACTGCCAGCAGTAAGTTGGACACGATTATTGCAACAACGTAGGATGACAGATATCTATTCGCCGTGAAGGAGGCGTGTTCGTAAATTTTCCTAAGATCTACTCCCAACGATCTTACCATACAGGTCACCCAGACTGGCGGTTTTAAAACTAAAACCGGTTACAATCTGGTCTAGTTCGGAAAGGAGCCCCTCAAATGACTTATAGTATTCCGGCTCAACCATCACCTCTAACAAGTTTTTGTCTACCTTCTTGACAAGCTTTATGTAGGGCTTTTCTATAAGAATTCTGGCCAGGGTATTGATGTCTTGTGTTTCAATTGTAAAGACGGCTTCCGTCATGTATTTTTTCCATAGGTCCCCCAAATATCCATAGTCAAGCACCATACCCTTGTCGATGAAGACACAATAGCTTGAGACCTCCTGGAGCTCTGGGATTATGTGAGAAGAAATTATCATAGAAACCCCCAGCTCCTTATGGAGAAGCTTTAAAAGCTCAAGAATCTCTCGCCTCGACGCAGGGTCAAGGTTTGCAGTTGGCTCGTCTAGAACCAGGAGCTCGGGGTCTCCCAGGAGGCTCTGAGCTATGCCTACCCGCTGTATATATCCCCTTGACAATTCGCCAATCTTTGTGTCAAGCACCTTTTCGAGTCCCACGAGCCTAACTAGGCGGTTGAGGTCGGTCTTGCCTACTTTCCTGAGTCTTGCCAGGTGCTCTAAAAAATCTTCAACAGGCAGATCCATCGGGTAGACGGGTCTCTCAGGCATAAACCCTATTAGCTTTCTTACTTCTTCGCTTCTAAACGGGTCTTCTCCGAAAACAGTTAAATTGCCCTTTGTTGGCCTAAGGAAACCCATGATAAGCTTCATCGAGGTGGTTTTACCAGCGCCATTCGGTCCCAAGAATGCAGTAATGCTCCTTTCGGGAATCGTGAAGGACGCCTCTCTTAAGGCCACCGTGTTCCTGAACCTTTTGGTTACCCCACTGAACTCTACTATAGCCATTACTTGCCTCCCCTAGCCACCTTTCTCGCGAGTTCCAGGCCTTCACTTATCACAGATAGGCGAGCCTTAAATCCTCCGCCCCTATCGATTACAGTCTCTAGGTTAGGTATGACCCTGTGGTTGAGAACGTAGTAAGAGGCTTGGTCTATATCCTCTACTGTTGCAGTCTCGGATCCCCTTAACGCGGCAAGCACTTTTGAGAGCCTAAGCAAGGCTATTGTAGCCCTAGGGCTAGCTCCAAGCTCAAAGTATCTAGAGATAGAGTCGAAGGTCTCCGGCCTAGTCGCCCTCACCAGGGACACAGCATAGTTTAGGGTTGAGCCGTCGACCTTCACGTTCCTTGCAATGTATTCTTGGGCCGCTATTATCCATGCCGGCTCAACCACTTTTTCGAGGTCTTCCAGTGGCTCAGTCAGCCTGTAAAGATGTAGCTCGCTTATCTTCCTCTCCTCTTCTAGGCTAGAAGGATAACCCATAAACACCCTGACCATGAACCTGTCAAGCTGGGCCTCGGGAAGGGGATACGTGCCCTCTTGCTCGACTGGGTTCTGCGTGGCGAGTACAAAGAAGAATTTGCCGGCTTCTCTGTCTTCAAGCCTGTAGGTTTTGCCCCCGATCGTGACTTCTCTCTCCTGCATTGCCTGTAAGAGCGCCGACTGTGTTCTCGGGACAGCCCTGTTGATCTCGTCTGCTAGAACTATGTATGCAAAAATTGGTCCAAACCTCGTCTCAAACTCTCTGCTTGCAACGTTGAATATCTGGGATCCAGTTATATCGGCAGGCATGAGGTCTGGCGTGAACTGTATACGTGAGAAGCCCACAAAGGGGACACCATTAATCGTGAATTTGTCTTTCTCTGACAAGCCAAGGGTCTTCCCAAGCGCCTTAACCAGAGTTGTCTTTGCGATGCCTGGAACACCCTCCAGCAAGACATGTCCATTCGCTAGAAGGGTTGCAAGCACTATCCTTTTTTCATCTGGATAGCCGACTACAGCCCTGTCCAGCTGTCTCAAGATATCTAGGGAGCATTGCCTTATAGAATCGGCATCAAGCCTCATGGTGGCCACTTCATTAAGTATATTACAATAACAATCGTGACATTTATATAGGTTATTTAAGAATCATTTCAGGGTTCTCGTGGAAAAGAAGTTTTACAGCATAGACGAGCTGAAAAATGCAACGATAATTGACTCGGAGGGTCTCCTATACGGCTATGTCGAAGACATAACTATCGAAGAATCCAATGCCAAGCTAGTTGCCTACACCCTGTTCAAGATAAACGAGCCAGCTATAAACGTCGAAAAGCTTAAGTCTATCCTCTCTAGCCGTGTCTCCCTGGAAGGCAACGAGCCCCTCGAAACCCTTGTGGCTCTAGCTAGAAAAGAGAACATAGAAATACCTTGGCAGGTTACCGAGAAGGAGATCAAATGGATAAAAGGCTACGTCCCCTTGTCTGAAGTGGTACTCATCGACTCAAAGCAACTTTTCATTGACGATACAAGAACTCACATCAAAACTGTTCTCCTCTCAACCCCTCGAGAGGCAGTTTTCCGCGGGCTCCCAGTAAACCCCAAGAGTCAAACCTACAGCCCTCAGCATGTAATCGGCAAACTTGTCATTAGCGCTTCTCGTGGCATTTTGGGTATAGCAAAAGAAATCGTTGTGAGCCCAGGCATGCTCGGCTTTAGGGTCTACCGGGTGAGGAGCAGGAAAAAAGTCGTCAACTGGATAGCGTTTACCGCCCATGTTAAGAGGATGGGCCTAAAGGAAGCCTACGAAAAACTCGTAGAGTTTAGAGACCCATACAAGTACAGCAAGGTAGATCTCTCATTGATCAACGAGATTGAACAGCTCCTAGAAGGAACAAGGGAGAAGGAAAAAATAATGGAAGCCATGCAGAACTTTATAGAAACCGAGGAAGCAGGAACAGAATACGTAGACATTCCATACAGCGAAATAGTAAGGGTAGGGGAATTTGTCATCACGAGATAAGCTCTGCACCATAGCTAGAACACACGCCCTACTTGGACAAGCAAAAGCCACATCCATGGAGCTGGGGGTAAGCAAGTCCAGATTCCTGGGAATCGGGATCGAATACGCGGACCGTAGGGAATACCAGGACACAGACGACGTCAGGTACGTGGACTGGACCCTCACAGCTAGATCCATAAATCCAAATACTGGAGAATACAAGCCATACACCAAAGTGTTCCACGTCGAACAAATGAAGAACTTAATCCTCGTCGCAGACCTCACAGACTCGATGCTCATATACGAGAAGATAGCCTCCCTATTCTACATATCCTCACTAATCCTCGAATTATCGCACAGACTCTCAGACAAGGTGAGCCTCGTAGCCCTCGCACATAAACCCATGATCTACACAGGACTCAAGGGGAGGCAAGCGATGCAACTACTCGAACAAATAATATGTAGCGACTCGCAGACAGGCGGGAACACACCGCTAAGTGCCGTCCTGAGCACCGTCAAAGCTTATGCAAAGAAAAATACCACGCTCACAGTAATTACCGACTACGCGCACGACCCAGAGGAATTCTCCATGCTGGCAAAGCTGAAAAACACGCTAATGACGCCCACAGCCATATACCTCGTAACCCATACGTGGGAAACACAGCTACCGGCAACAGGCACCACTGCGACCCTTTTGGACCCGGAAACAGGCACTCTAATCACTG
>Ga0080004_1128567_pt1:0-25000 | contig 27115 bp, 25 predicted proteins | sample WasSprMetagenome_FD_69207 | JGI IMG/M metagenome (GOLD analysis project Ga0080004, IMG submission 69207) | Sulfidic aquatic microbial communities from Washburn Spring, Yellowstone National Park, USA - WS (SPADES assembly) (version 2) | ecosystem: Environmental > Aquatic > Thermal springs... | reverse complement strand
ATGTAGAATTATATTTTTCATCCCACACATTACCTAAATATACATAATCAAGTTTTTCTTTTGCAAGATGATAAAATTTTACCAATGTATTTACAGAAGTTGCTGGAACAGTAAATTTATATTGAGGATAATATCTTGAGAAATGCAATGGTATCTCTTTTGACAAAGAACAAACATATTCTATTATCTGTTTTATTTCCTCCTCAGAGTCGTTATATCTGGGAATGACTAATGTTGTTAGTTCAACATGTTTTTTATGTTCAACCATTAATTCTATAGTTTGTAATACAAAATTCAAATTTCCATCACAAATTTTTTTATAAAACTCTTTACTAAAAGATTTTAGATCAATATTTGCTGCGTCAATATATGGCAACATCTCAAGCAACGGTTCTTTGTTAATAAACCCATTCGTCACTAAAACATTTTTAAATCCGTGTGAATGAAAAAGTTCTGCTGTTTCCAAAACAAATTCAAAATTGATCAATGGTTCATTATAAGTATATGATATACCGATGTTGTTTTCATATTTTTTTGCAAGAGCCACCAATTGTTTAGATGAAACTTTTTGTGAATAGGTTTCATCAACTGAACTTTGTGATATTTCCCAGTTTTGACAAAACCCACATTTGAAGTTACATCCAAAACTACCAACAGATAAAATATAACTTCCAGGATAAAAATGATACAACGGCTTTTTCTCAATAGGATCTATTGCAATTGATGATGCTACTTCATAAGTCAAAGAATACAATTTTCCTTCAATATTTTTTCTTATTCCACATTTTCCAACTTCGTTATTTTTAATCAAACAACTATGTGGGCAAAGAAGACATTGCAATTTTTTTTCTTTTTCATCAATTATTTTGTAATACTTTGCTTCTTTCATCAGTTGTGGTTCTAAATCGGAACTAAAAGTCCCTCCTACAATTTCAACTATTGATTGTATAGCAATTATTAAAACAATTCAGGATGTCCTTTAGTATATTTTATACCAAGATGTTTATATGCAAGCTCTGTTGCAACACGTCCACGCGGTGTTCTTTGTAAGAAACCTGCTTGAATAAGATATGGTTCATAGACATCTGTTATAGTATCAACTTCTTCATTGATAGCAACAGATATTGTTTCAATCCCTACGGGTCCACCATTAAATTTTTCTATTATTGTCATCAATATCTTTCTATCCATCTCATCAAGCCCGTATTCATCTATACCAAGAGAATTCATTGTAAAAACAACAATATCTTTATCTATTTTTCCGTTAGATTTTACAATAGCAAAATCTCGTGTTCTTGCAAGCAGACGATTAACAACTCTTGGTGTTCCCCGAGAACGTTTTGCTATTTCATAACTTGCTTCTTCATCAATTTCTACTTCTAAAATTTTAGCAGAACGAAGAACAATTTTTTGTAATTCTTCAGCTGTATAAAATCCTAAATTTTCAACTATACCAAATCTTGACCTAAACGGTGCTGATAACAACCCGCTACGTGTTGTAGCACCAATTAAAGTAAACCTTTCAATAGGCAGACGAACAATTTTTGCATTTGGCCCTTGACCGACTACTATATCAAACTTAAATTCTTCCATCACAGGATAAAGTGCTTCTTCTACAATATGATTCAACCTATGAATTTCATCAATAAACAGAACATCCTGAAATTGCAAATTTGTCAAAATAGCAGCAAGATCGCCTGTTTTTTCTATTGCAGGACCTGAAGTAACTTTTATGTTTGTGTTAAACTCATGTGCTATAATATGAGCAAGGGTTGTTTTCCCACAACCAGGTGGTCCACTGAACAGACAATGGTCCAACGAAACACCACGTTTTTTTGCTGATTCAATAAAAATTTTTAAATTATTTTTTAGCTTTTCTTGACCAATAAATTCATCAAAAGTCTTTGGTCTTAACGCAACTTCTAACTCTTTTTCATGTGGTAAAACTTTGCCAACTATAATTCTTTCTGATTTCATACAATTTATTTTCCCCAACTATTTACTTTGCCCTAACTCTTTAAGTACAAGAGATAAAAACATAGAAATTAACTCACCAGATTTTTTAGTAGCTGTATTTATATCATGCTGAAGCAAAACTTTTTCAACGATAGGTTTTACCTGTTGTTCTTTATATCCAAGATTTGTTAATGCTGAAATTATGTCAGAATAAATATCAATATTTATTTTTTCTTCCACTTCATCTTTTATAAAAAACTCAACATTTGACAACGCAGAAATAATTTTTTCAGCAGAAGAATGTTTAAATCCAAACAACGAAGTAAGAATTTTATGATTTTTTGTTTTTATTGCAGTTTTAAACTGTGATATATTATTTTTTACTTTATCTAGATATTCCAAAGCTTTCTTAGGACCAACATTGGAAAGATTATCTTTAAATGCTAAAAATATTTCTTTTTCTTCTTGAGAGATAAATCCATAAAGTGTTGGTAACCCACTATTATACAATCCACCGGAAATCTCTACTATGTAAAACCTTACAACTTCGCCTTCTTCGATTTCTTCTAATGTATTTTGTGAAACAATAATTTCATATCCGATATTATTGACCTCAACAACACAAATATTTTTTGTGAGATCTTTTTTTACTATTTTACCCGTGATATAATTATACATAGTTATCCATTCTTTTAGTATTTAAAAAACACAAAGCTACAGCAATAGCGTCGTTTACATGTTCGTTGTGTATTTCTTTTTCATTGTTTAACAATAATTTTATCATCCTTTTAATTTGTTTTTTTGTAGCCCCACCATATCCAGTAATACCAAGTTTAACTGATTTAGCTGGGATCTCTTCTATCTTAAAATTTAGCATACCACATAATAAATAAATTATACTTACAGCAAGATATGTGTTAATTATACTCTTTGCAATCTTTGAATAAAATTGTGCTTCTACACATACAACATCAGGTCGATACAATAACAAAATTTTTTTAAGCTCATTATAAATTATTTTTAATCTCTGAGGTAAGGGATTATTTGAAAGGATATTTTTTGATGAAGTTTTTATTTCACCATATGAAACGAGTCTGTATTCAGGTTCACTTTCAATTAAAGCCCAAGCACAACTTGCGAGTCCAGGGTCAATACCTAACACTTTCATTTAATTTAACTTCCAACTTTTTCCATTATCTCTTTTGGTACATCAAAATTAGCGTAGACATTTTTAACATCATCATGATCTTCTAATGCATCCATAAGTTGTAATATTTGTTCTGCTTGTTTTCCTTCTAGTTTTATATATGTTTTTGGCAACATAGTAATTTCAGCTTGTTGCAACTTATATTTTTTTTCAAGTTCTTGTTTAATCTGTTCAAAATTTTGAGGTGAAGTGATAATTTCATAGTTATCTTCATCATCCGATTTAAAATCCTCAGCTCCAAGTTCTAATGCTAAACTCATAAGCTCATCTTCGGAAGCATCTTGTTTAGAAACAGCTATATATCCTTTTTGTTCAAACATCCATGCTACACAACCACTTTCTCCTAATGAACCTCCGTATTGAGCAAAAATTTTTCTTATTTCAGCTGTGGTTCTATTCTTGTTATCCGTAGTTGCTTCAACTATAACAGCAACTCCTCCAGGCCCATATCCTTCATAAACTACTTCTTCATATACTGCTCCAGGAATTTCTCCTGTACCACGCATTATTGCTTTTTTAATATTTTCTTGTGGCATATTAACTTCTTTAGCCATTTCAATTGCTTTTCTCAACCTTGTGTTGTTTTCTGGATTACCTCCGCCTTCTCTTGCAGCAATCGTTATTTCTCTAATCACTTTTGTAAAAATTTTACCACGTTTTGCATCCTGCGCCATCTTTTTATGTTTTATCCCGTGCCATTTTGAATGTCCTGACATAAGTTTCCTCCTTAATTTGAAATATCTTTATTTAATTATGAAATTTTAAAATATATTTCAAGAGTTTTAGCTTATTGAATTTTAAAGAAAAAAAATATATTTTAAATTTATGAGTTTTTTAAAACCAAAAATTGTAGTAAGTAAATGTTTTATTGAACCAGTCAGATATAACGGCGAAGTTGTAAAAAATAATTTTGTTGAAAAACTTTTAAAATTTATTAAACCAATATTTGTGTGCCCAGAGTTATCGATTGGGATGGGTGTGCCACGGCCTCATGTAATTCTTTTTTTAAAAGAAGATTTAATTAGAATGTATGACCCCAAATTTAATATTGATTACACTGATAGAATTTATAAATTCTCAAAAGAATTTCTTTCAAATTTAAATGATATTGATGGCTTTTTATTAAAATCTAAATCTCCAAGTTGTGGAGTAAAAGACGCTAAACTTTATAAAGATGATCTAAAAAGTTTTTTATCAAGAACTGATGGTATTTTTACAAAACAAGCAAGAGATATTTTTCAAAACATACCAATTGAAGACGAAGCAAGATTAAATAATTATTGGATCAGAAGAGATTTTTTAACAAAAATTTTTTCTCTTGCTGATTTAAGAAATTTGTTTAATACTTGTAAAAATGTTAACCAACTTATTAAATTTCATGAACATTACAAATATATACTTATGTCTTATTCATCAACAAATTTAAAAAAATTAGGTAATTTAATTGCTAATTGGAAATCATATGGAATAAATAAAACCTTAAAACTATATAAAGAAATTTTTCTTGAAACACTTTCAAAAAATTCTACAAAGAATAAACATTATAATGTTCTTCAACACATATACGGACATATAAAAAATAAAATTTCTGATTATGAAAGAAAACATATAAATAAAATGTTAGAAAAATTTAAAGAAGAAAAACTCCAACTAGAAGCAATAATAGAATATATAAAAAGTTTTATTTTTAGATTTAATGATACTTATCTTGCAACTCAGAAATATCTTGAACCATTCCCTGAAGAACTAGTAAATAAAATAAAATTAGAGTAATTTATTTTCAATTTTTTCTTCTAAAGAAGATGGTTGTTTAAATTTTACATTATATTTTTTACATATCAAATTAGCAGAAATTCTGCCTGATTCAAATATTGTAGGTAAACCGCTACCTGGATGTGTACCTCCGCCAACTAAATAACAATTATCAAAACATTCAAACTTATTTCTTGGCCTAAAGTATAACATTTGACTTAAATTATGTCCTAAATTAAAAGTTGCGCCATAATATACATTATATTTATCTTGCCAATCTTTAGGTGTTATTATTTTTTCTACTTCTATGTTTTCTAATAAATCTTTTAATTCGGTCCTTTTTATAATTTCTTGTAATACTTTATTTTTAAATAATTCTTTTTCTTTTTCCCAATCAGTTTCACTATTTTGCAAATTGTGTACAGGAACTAACACATATATAGTTGATTTACCTTCAGGAGCTAATGTAGGATCTGTTTTTGAAGCATTTTGGATATAAAAAGAAATTTGTTCAGGTAAAGTTTTTCTTTTAAATATATCCTCAACATTTTTTCTATAATCTTTTGCAAAGAAGACATTATGATGAGGAATATTATATTTCTTTTTAACACCAAGGTATAACATAAATGTAGAACAAGAATATTTTTTCTTTGAAAGTTTTTCTTTGGAATATTTTTTAACATATTTTTCATCCATCAAATGTGTTACAGCATAAGAAAAATCAGCATTCACTATTACTTCATCTGCTTCAATGGATCTTCCATCTTTTAATTCAACACTAACAATTTTTTTGCCATTATTCACAATTTTTTTAACTTCATGATTAAGAAGCAACTTTCCACCTTTTTTAACAAAAACTTTAGCCATAGCATCAGAGATTTTATTTAATCCACCTATTACATGAAATATTCCAAATTTATGCTCAATGTATGCAATTATAGCAAATGCAGCAGGACATTCCCATGCAGACATACCTAAGTATTTTGACTGAAATGTAAAACAGAACTTTAAATTTTCACTTTTGAAATATCTTGAAAGTATTTGATATACACTTTTACCTATATCCAAGTGAGGTAAAGCTCTTAATAGAGGATTTTTTAACATATCAAAAAATGAAATATATGGTTTTTGAAAACATGGAAAAAGGTATTTAAATCTTTTCCCTTCAGATTCCAAAAATTTGTATAACCCTTTTTCTTCTCCTGGAAATTTTTTCTTGATCTCATCTTCAGTTTTTTTGTGATCATCTGAGAATAAAACTTCATTTTCGAAAAACTTTAATCTATACATTGGTTCCAACTTAACAAATTTAAGATAGTCTTCAGATTTTTCGTTTACTTCGTCAAACATTTCATCTAATATAAATTTCATCATAAGAAATGTTGGGCCTGTATCGAAAGTATAACCATCAATTTTTAAAGGAGCATTTCTTCCACCAACCACACTTTCTTTTTCCAGTATTGTAACATCAAATCCACGATGTGCAAGGATCATACCTGCCGTTAAACCACCAGGCCCTGCTCCTATAATAACGATTTTTTTATTTATTTTTTCTCTCATAATTCTTTTACCCCTTTAATGATTGTAAACAAATTATTAGCTTCGATTTCTTTTAAACTACTTTTTTCAATTTTTTTAATTTGTAATAAAGCAAATTATCTTTTCTTTTAATTTAAATTTCTTAAACTTTGTTTTATCAACGTGTATCTTCTATTTTTGGCTTATAAATGAAAAAAAGTATAAATATTTATTGTTAAATTTTAAAGGTTTCTTTTTATTCTTAAATCTTGTAAGTTGATGGTGATTTTTTTATCCTTTTGTCTTAACTTCTAAAACCTTTTTAGCTAACAATACTTCTCTTTCTACAATGCTATCAACAACCATTTTATGTCTATGTATTTATGTGAAATTAACAGAAGCCTCATTTTAATTTTAAATACGATATATTTATATTCTTAGGTCCACAGGATTGCCTACATTTATTACATAGGATGCACTCTGTATATAAAATTTTAAGTTTATCATTTTTCTCTATAATAGCATTTGTTGGACATATTGTCTTGCATATTTCACAATTAAAACACTTTACAGTGTTAATTTTTAATCTAAACAAAGAGATTTTTGAAAATAAACTCAAAACTCCTCCTAATGGACAGAAATATCTACACCATAATCTAATAAAGAGCAAACAAAATATTAGGACAAATATTAAATAAATAATACCTTTAAGTGATGTCTTATTAATAAGAAACATATGTTGAAATGGTTCAAAAAAAATAAATTTAGGATAAAACAAAATTAAAACTGCAAATATATATTTTGCGTATCTATAAAGATATTCATATTTTCTTAAGAATTTTGCAACCACATTATCTTCTACTATTTCTATTTCAATTTCCTTTCCTAAACTTTTTTTATACCTTGTTTCAAAAAATTTTTTTATTTCAAACAAAAATTCTGTCACAGCACCAAATGGGCACAACCATCCACAGTAAAGCCGACCAATTAAAAGTGTTGTTAAAATTGTCAAAACTATTAAACTCCAAATAAAAATATTAGATTTGTGTGGGAAATTTTGATAAATTAAATTTTGTATATGATTAAACGAGAAACCTCCATAATACATTATACCTAAAAATATCACAGAGATAAACATTATTACATATCGTAAAATTTTTATGTTATAAATGAAACCAAAAATCGCGATCAAGAAAAGAACCAGCAAAATAATAATTCTTACAACTTCTATTTTTGTTAAACGAAAACTTGTCTTCTTGATTATGTTTTTTTTAATCAAACATTGATTTACATTTTTAACACATTGATATATAATTTCATTAACTGCAGAACACGAAATTGTCGCTCCGGTAATAGAATGTATATTTTTCCCTAATATAAATTCATTATCAGCATTTTTTCCATAATATTGACTTAAATATTTTTCAGTAAAAACATCTTTTGAATACATTTCTGTTTCATATTGTTCAATTACTTTTATCTTCTGTATTTTACCATCTAAAGAAAAATAAATTTGTAAATTTATATCCCCACCGTATCCTTTTATATTTTCATCAACCCAATCTTTACTTTCAACAAAAAATTTAGTAATTTCATTGTTTTCTAATACTAAAAAATATTCTCTATTCTTGCCATTATAAAAAACAGATGAAGAGATAAATCTTTCAAAACTTTCTTCAGCTTTTAAAATACTAAATAAAAATAATGTTATAAATAAAAATTTTTTCATATTAGTTAGTAATCATTAACCATAAATCCATTTATTCTCGGACGCTCTGATTAATCTGTCCATAATTGTTTTCCCCAATCCAACATTTTTTACAGATTGGACTACAATATACTTTGTATTCATCTCTTCAGCAAGATGAAGACAAAAGTATAAATTTCTTGCAATTTCTTCAAACGTGTTTCCCAACGGAATCACAGATAAATCATTTGCTATAACTTTATAAAGTTTTTCTTTTGTCATATTATCACATACGAATGTAAATTCTTTTAATTCTTTTTTTGACAGAGATTTTACAAATTTTAAGAGATTTTTAGTAAGATATGTAGTTTTCTTTGGCGAATAATGTTTTTTAAATAATCCAGGCGATTTTTTCTTTAAAATATTTTTTGGCTCTGATATTTTGATATTACATAATCTTTCTATTTTTTCTATTTCAACTGCTCCGTACCGTAATACTTTAAACGGTTTTGAAGTACAATCTATTACTGTGGATTCAATCCCATATTTTGTTCTTCCTGCATAAATAACATACTCTATTTCTTTTTTGTTTTTAAAATCTTTTAGTATGTGTTCCAATTCTGTTGAAGATATATGCGAAAAAATATTTGCGGACGGTGCAGCTAAAGGTGTTTTACAAAGTTTAATAAACCTTCTTGTAATTTCTAACTCAGGCATACGAACACATACTGTGTTCAATCCTGCGGTCACAATATCAGGTATTGTTTGTTTTTTATACAAAACTAAACTCACAGGTCCTGGCCAAAAGTTTGATATAATTTTTTCCGCATCTAATGGTAGATCAACAACAAGATCTTTTAATTGATTTAAATCGCTAATATGTACTATCAAAGGATCTGAATAAGGTCTGTTTTTAACAATGAAGATTTTATTCACAGCATCTGGGTTAAAACAATCTGCTGCAAGACCATAAACAGTTTCCGTAGGTATCACAACTAAATTACCTTCTTTAATCGTCTTAACAGCAGATAAAAGTTTTTTATCAACCAATTTTTGCTCTTTTATATTTGATATGTCTATTATTTTCATATTATTAACTAATCCAACTACTATCTTTAAAAACCGCCTCGCTTAACAACACTCAACTCTAAACTAATAACTACTTACTTTTTATTTTCTTCAGATTTTATCATCGGGACGAATCTTACAGGAAACACACTCTTTTTAGTAACTACTCCATTATGTTTTTCTACCACAACAAGTTCTTGAAAAACATCGCCTACAGGAAGTACCATCTTACCACCATCTTTAAGCTGTTCAACTAACTTTTGTGGTATCTCTTTTGGTGCACAAGTAACAATTATTTTATCAAACGGTGCATGTTCTGGCCATCCGTAATACCCATCACCAACTTTTACAAAAATATTTTTATATCCCAACTCTTTCAACAATTTTTCAGCACGTTGCGCAAGTTCTGGAATAATCTCTATTGTATAAACTTCTTTACACAACTCAGCAAGTATTGCTGCTTGATACCCAGAACCAGTTCCAATCTCTAAAACTTTATCATTTTTGTTAAGTTCCAAAAGTTCAGTCATTTTTGCAACAATATATGGTTGAGATATAGTTTGTCCAAATCCTATTGGTAAAGGTTCGTCAATATACGCAAGATGTTGGTATTCTTTTGGGACAAACTTGTGTCGTTCAACTTTTAACATTACATCGAGAACTCTTTGGTCAGTAATATCTCTTGCTTTAAGTTGTGTTTCAACCATTTGTACTCTTTTTTGAAAAAACTTATCAATATTATTCATACCTTTCTCCTTTGACGATAATTTAGGTTGTTTACAACAAAAAATAAAAAGCAGACATAAAAATATTAACAAAACTTTTTTCATATCTGTTCTTCAGAGACAACCTTAACTTTTTGTTTTTTCAACATAGCAGTTAGCAGACCACATCCTTTTGTTAATTCATTATTTATATATACAAGATTTACACCACAACTTGGACTTCTTTCTTTAAGTATTGCTTCTTTTATACCATATTTTTTAACAACACTACAAATTTTTTTGCAACTATTTATCAATTTTAAAGAAACATTTTTACCTTCAGAATTTATAATTTTTGCATTTTTTCTTTTATTTATTACATCTTCTCCGTCACCGTTTTGATACCAAATTTTTTTTCGTGGTACTCCGAAGATTATTTCAGGACAAACTAATAAAACTAACTCTTTATTCAACAATTTATTTACAACTTTTTCATTATAATTATTCCCATTGTTATATTTACAATTTATTCCAACTAAACACGCACTTATTACAACTTTTTTATCTTTCAACATATTCTGGGCAACTCCTCAGCAATAGGTAATTCAACAATCCTTTTTGTACCGTATAAAGTTTTTAACACAACTTTTGGTTTTTCATCTCTTACAACTTTACCTATTATAGCAGCATCTTTTCCTAAATGATATTGTTTAAGTATTTTTACAACTTCTTCAGCAACAGTCGGTGATACAATCATCAACATTTTCCCCTCATTTGCAATGTTTAATGGATCAAAGCCAAGTAAATCACAAAAATGTTTCACATTATCTTTTATAGGTATTTTTTCCTCTTCTATTTCTATACTTATGCCTTTTGTTTTATTTACAATTTCGTTCAACGCAGCAGCAACACCACCTCGTGTAGGATCACGCATAAATTTTATATACTGAGCATAGTTTGAAGCCAACACTTTTTCAACTAACCCTTTTAATGATGCACAATCACTTTGGATATCACTTTTGAACCCGTATGCTCCACGAGATAACAACACTGCACAACCATGTTCTGCAATAGAACCTGTAATAATAACAGCATCTCCTGCCTCAATCTTATTATAATTTAAATCAATATTATTTTCAATAACACCGATACCAGCTGTTGTTATAAAAATTTTGTCACACATACCTTTTTGTACAACTTTTGTATCGCCAGTTACAATTTTAACATTTTCTTTTTCTGAAACTTCTTTTATTGAAGAAAATATTTTTTCCATAACTTCTGTCTCAAGTCCTTCTTCTATAATTAATGATAAAGATATAAACAACGGTTTTGCGCCTACACATAACAAATCGTTAATAGTTCCACAAATACTAAGTTTGCCAATATCCCCACCTGGGAAAAAAATTGGTGATACTGTATAACTATCAATACTAAATGCTAATTTTGTATTATCCGAAATTTTTATAACAGCTGAATCAAGTAGTTGGTTTAATATATCGTTAGAAAAGTATTTTAATACAAAATTATTAATAAACTCAAAAGTATGTTTACCGCCTGAACCATAAGATAACAAAATTTTTTCTTTCATATTGAACAAACAACCGAAGTTAGAAAACCTCTCCTACAAATATATGTAAATGTGTAGATGGGCGGATGTGTAAATGTGTTAACTAGCTAAAACTTTTCTACTAATTTTCGCAGGCTGAAGCCTGCGGTTACCATTTATGAACTATTAACAATGAACTGAATTTCAAAGCTTCGCTTTGACGCTACAAAACTATGAACTATAAACTAATAACTAATTAACTAACAACTATCTTTCATATTTATAATATGCAGCGCAAGAACCTTCGGATGATACCATACATGCACCTACAGGATTTTCAGGTGTACAAACTTTTCCAAATAAGGGACACTCAAACGGTGTAATTTTCCCTATTAATACATCGTTGCATTTACATTTTGTATCATCCACAATTTTTACAACAATATTTGGAATATTAAAAACTTTTTCAGCATCAAACATTTCGTATTCTTCCTTCAACTTAGCATTAGAATCATCTACAAATCCTAACCCACGCCAGGTCCCCCCTGTTGGTTCAAAAACTTCTGATATAATTTCTTTTGCATATTTATTACCTTCATAAGAAACAACACGAGTATACTCATTTTGTATTTGTGGACATGAATTAACTATCATTTCTAACAACATTCTTATTCCTCGTACAATATCTAATGGTTCAAACCCTGTTATAACACCGCTAAGATTATATCTTTCTACAATCCATGAATAAGATTTTTCTCCAACTATAACACTCAGATGTCCAGGAAGTATAAACCCGTCAATAGAACCATCAGTTTTTATAAACGATGATAAAAAGTTTCTACTATATAAAATCAAAGTTTCTAAAGCAGGCAAAAAAAATTTGTTACCTATAAAGAAAAACAAATTTTTTATATTTCTCTTTTTTGTTTCTTTTACTACACAAGCAACAGCAGGCATTGTTGTCTCAAACCCTATAGACAAAAAGACAACCGGTTTGTTAACATTTTTTGAAATTTCTAAATTTTCGTATGGTGAATAAACAATTCTTACATCTTTACCACTAATTTTTTCTTTTTCTAAACTACTTTCAGTCCCTGGGACACGATATAAATCACCAAAAGTCGTTATAACCACATCGTAATTTCTCAAAATATAAATTGCTGTATCTATATATTCTTGTGGAGTAACACATACTGGACAACCCGGCCCTGAGACAAGTTTTATATTTTCAGGCATCATTTTTCTTATCCCATATTTTGCAATCTGCATAGTGTGTGTACCACAAACTTCCATAATACAAACTTTACTATCAACTTTTTTTGCCAACTTGTGTATTTTTTCAACTTCTAATTCAACATTTTTTTTATCTTTAAATTGTGAATAAATATAACCATTTTGATTCATAAACTTTGACACTGATTTTTTAAATTAAGACGAGCAAAAATTTTATAACATTTCCTGCATTTGTTTATACAACTTCAATGTTTCTTCTGCAGAATCAATATCTATTTTCTGTATTACAAAACCTACATGGATTAAAACATAATCTCCTACTTTAACTTCGGGGAGTAAATCAATTCTTGCAGTACGTTTTATCCCTTCGTATTCACACACAGCCTCGTTACCGTTTATTTCTACGACACGCATCGGTATTGCTACACACATCGTTTTTTTCCTCTCTAAAATCCTTAAAATGTTACTCCTAATGTAAACCCTAAACTTAAATTGTTAGCAAACAATGTTAAATCTTTAGATATTTTCGTTTCTTGTGGATACATTGCACCTACTATGTCTATGTTTACAACAAAAATTTTTATTCCTAACCCAAAAGTATAAAGTTGATCATTTTCATATACTAAATTTTTAACATAACCAACACGTAATGATGGTAAAAACGGCGGGTTTATTTCTAACCCTAACCCTAAATTTTGAACATCATATCCTTCAACAAAAGTTTCTATTTTATTTAAATCATAACCTATGTTCAAAGATATTATCTTTAACAATTTTCCTGATACGCCAATAGACACTTGCCGTGGTAGTTTTAGTTTTTCATCATTAGAAGCTAAAGTAAACTCAGGTTCTAAAAGATTTTTTATTACCAACCCTACTGAAGTTTCAACCACAGGTACTGGTAATTTATATATTGTTCCGACATCTATCCCTACTGCTTGAGAATTTCGTACAAGTTTGTTCCCAAACTCAGTAATATCGTTGAAATCAATTGTATCTTTTTCTTGAAAAACCTTGAAGTTATAATACACTGTTTTTCCTATAAGATATTTAACTACAGCTCCAAGAAATAAGTTATCAATTATTTCGTATGAAGTAGCTAACGATATTTCAGTATAGTTTACCCCTTTCAATACTAACGCACTTTCATTATTTACAAAAGATGAATTTTTGTTCAACATATTGTTTACAAAAGTTGTGATTAACTCTTGCAAATTTTTATCATTAAGTTGTGTTACAGCATTTTTAATTTCTTCATCTGATACACCATTATCTTTTGCTAAATTTATTAACGCGTTTGCAATACCTTCGTAATTAGATTTAACTTCTGATGAAATTTCTACACCAAAATTTTCTAATGTTGATACAATCCAACCTATAGCGTGCACAAGTTCATCCCTTGTTGATTCAAATTGTGGATATTTCAAAGTATCCGTAATAATTTTTACACCTTCATAACTTCCTCCATCTGCAAATTTTAAACTGTTTAACACCAATGGCGCGGATGGTGAAGATATATTAGAAACACCTAAATTAAACCCTGGATCTATATACGGTTTAAGACCTATATTTGAAACATTTCTTACACTGAACGCATAATTTTTTATTTTAACACCGATTCCTCCACCAGCTTGTATTATTATACCTTTACCTGGTTTGTTTATCTCAACTAGATTTTTTATCCCGTTGAACAATGCTGAAATTTGTGTTACATCTAATAAACCACCATATTGTTGTGCATCACGTATCTTATTATATTTTTCTACACAATCAACAATTTGGTTCACATTATACAAAATATTACCATTAAAGTTTGCTGAAGCAAGAATGTCTAATTTTAAATCAAAAATTTTTCCATAATACAACCTTGCTGGGTTGGTATATATAGAATATACATCACCATAATTTGCTGTATATACTGAACCTAAAGACAAAGGTTTGTTCCCATAACTAATCTGTGCTGAAACAAAATTATGGATTAAAAAAATAAGATATAATGTTATAATTTTATTTTTCATAATATCTCCTCATAGATCTAAGCATGGTCAAAGACCGTGCTTATAATCTTTAATTTTAAACTAATAACTCATAGTTCTGAACTTTTTTCACTTTTTTCTACTAACCATTTGTTTTTATTTGTTTGCAAGTTTTTGTTGAGCAATGTTAGACCAATAACTGTTAGGATACAGAATATTCATTTTTTCGTATATACTTCTTGCAGATTGTGTATCTCCTTCGAGTTCGTAACAAAATGCTAAACTTTCATACACTCTTGGTGTATAACAATGTTCAACATATTTCTGTGTAATCTCGTTAAAAACATTTATTGCGTTATCAAAATCATTCAAAGCTAAATAACTTTGTCCTAAAATATACATCATTGGTACAACAACAGATTTCGGCTTTTTAATTTTAAGGAAATCAATACAAACCTGTTTTGCTTGAACAAAATCTTTGTTATCATACAAAGTGTTCGCTTTAAGAAACATTGCATACCCAGCATATTTTGAATTTTTATAATGGTTAATAATTTCGTCTAAGATTTTATACACTTCATTAAAATTTTTTTGATATATGTAACTTTCAGCAACAAGTAAACGTTGTGAAACATATTCTTTTGTTTGTTTAATTCGGTAAATTACGATTACAACCAATAAAACAGATATTATTACTACTGTACCTATTCCTATTATCCAGTGTTTATATTTTTCATAAAAATTTTTTATTATTTGCAAAAATATTTCAGTTGGATTTTGTTGCATAATTTTTCACCTCTCAATAAAACAATTTATATGATATATTATAGCAATGCTAAAGCATCACCCTACATATATGATTTTGTCCCCGATGGGAATCGAACCCATATCAGTAGCTTAGGAGGCTACCGCTCTGTCCATTGAGCTACGGGGACAATAAGTTGAGTTATTGAGTTAAAACTTAATATTTAACAATTGAAAAAACTTCATAATCTTTAAGTTTTTCCTTAGGGTTTAAATATGTCAGTTCAACTACAAATCCTAACCCAACAACTTTGCCACCACATTTTTCTGCTAATTTTACCACAGCGTATGCAGTACCACCAGTTGCTAAAACATCGTCTATAATCACCACATTTTCTCTTTGGCTAATTGCATTTTGATGTATTTCCAAAACATCTTTCCCATACTCAAGTTCGTATTCAATACTTATCGTTTTATATGGCAGTTTCCCTTTTTTTCTTACAGGGACAAATCCACAATTAAGTTTATATGCTACCGTACTACCGAAAATAAACCCGCGTGCTTCTATTGACAAAACTTTTTGTACATTTTTATGTTTAAAATAATCAGCCAGTGTATCAACTACAAACTTAAAAACAGCAGGATTGTTCAACAAAAGTGTTATATCTCTAAAAATTATTCCTTTTTTAGGGAAATCTGGAATATCACGAATATAATTTTTTACTTCTTCAAAATTCATACTTTTCTCCTATTTCAAGCATAAAGTTTGTATTTTACATATGCTGTCAACTTATTTAATATTTGTTTTTCCATTTGTCTTACATATTCTGGTGAGACATGTAACACTTTCGCAATTCTTCTATATGAGAACCTATCCGTCTCCTCCTGTGGAAGAAATCTATGTCTTATAATAAATTTCTCTTTTTTGTTAAAAAGTTTATTTATTACTTCTTCTAAAGTTTCATAAAATGATATTATTGACAAAATCTCTTCTGGTTTTAAAGAATTATCTTCGATAAAATCTTCAATAGTAGCATCATCTCCCACTGGTGTAGCGAGAGATTCTGCTGCAGACAATATGTTTACTTGATGAGCAATTTTTCTTGCTTTTTTATATGAAATTTTCAAAATTTTAGCTAACTCGCTCAAAGACGGTTTTTTACCAGTTTCCTTTAAAATTTTGTCATACACTTTAAACCATTTTTTAAACGTTTTTATCAAAGAAGACGGTATTTCTGTCACTGCAAACGGTTTTTCTTCTTTTAAAAACATTTGTATAGATTGTTTTATCCAATATTCGGCATATTTTCTAAACGAAGTAGTTGTAGACACTTTATGCCTGTGTATAGCTTTTAAAAGTCCTATAATACCTTCCTCAATTAAATCAGAAAGTTCTAAACTTGTATTTTTATATTTTCTGTAAAATCTTTTAGCAATTTTTACAACAAGCCATAAATAAGAATTTACTATTTTTTCTTTTATTTTTTGATCTTTTGTGATCCTATACTGTTTTAACAATTTGTTTAACTCTTCTTTTTTAAGCCGCGGTGTAGAATTAATTATATCTTGTATATATTCAGGTATTTCTGTCATTTTTTAGAATACTATTTTAAAATCTTTATAATTCTGAGGAGATATGGGATGTATTTCTATTTCTTTAATTACAGCATATTCATGTTCAATTTTTATTCGTTGGATAAACCTATTAATACTTGTTTTTTGTTTTGCTTCAGCAACAATTTCAACACTACCATCATAATTGTTTTTAACATAACCACATATATTTTCCTGTTCTGCAATTTCTTGTACAAACCATCTATAACCAATCCCCTGTACTCTTCCTCTTACAATTATTTTTACACTAACCAATTCAGCCATTTTACTACACCTTGATCGAAATACCAAATATAAAGTTGTAAAACAATATGTTATTCAAATTCTTCAAATCTGATATAAACAATCCTAATTTAACATCAGGCATAAGAAGGATTCTTACACCTAACGCATAAAGTTCTTCAATAGGATTAACATCTATCATATACTCAACCCATTTTGTATATTTTGATATAGCAACTGAATATTTAATCTTTTCTTGTTGGATAAAAGAAAAAAACAAGTTTACTAAAATTGAAGTTGAAAAAAATTGTGGCAATATTTTTTCAATTGATACAAACGGTGTAGTTTTGTAAAATCCGACAGCAAAATCTATAGGTTGTTCTTTTGAACTAATAATTTTATATTTAACATACGGCGAAATTTTTGTTATATTTTTTTCAAACTCCATAACATTTTGTTGTTCATTAAGATTAAACTTGATCCCTACTTCAGAATTTGTTGTTGCTCCGTATGTTATAGAAACATCAAACCTGTAGATACCTAACAACACTTTTTTTTGACTAAGAACATAAGTATTTATTGAATAAAACTTGCCACAAAAACCTTCTACACGTACACACTCAGCAAAATATTTATATCTACTTATTGTAGTTTCTGAAGAAAATAAATAATTAAACAAGACAAAAAACAACAAAATAAATTTTGGCAGTTTTATAAATCCTTTGTGAATTAACAATTTTGTTTCCTCAATAGTTGTTTTGATAATAGCCTTTGCGTTATTGTATAACTGTTTATAAGACAATTTTTTTCTTGCTAACCCTTGTTTAATCGCAACAACAGCAGCAGATGCTGCTATCTCAGGGAATAACTCCCATTCCTCCATTGTAGGTATTATATAATTTTCATTAATTCCTTTTTTCTCTGCAAACTTAGCAATAGTTTCTGCAACTTTGATACACATCTCGTCAGTAATAGTTTTTGCTTGAACATCTAACACCCCTCGGAATATACCCGGAAAACACAAAGAATTATTAACCTGGTTAGGGAAATCTGACCTACCGGTAGCAACAACCACAGCACCTGCTTGTTTTGCTTCTTCAGGTAAAATTTCTGGTACAGGATTTGCTTCAGCAAAAACTATAGGTTTACTATTCATTTTTTTAATCCATTCTTTTTTTATTACACCAGGTCCAGGTCGTGATGCTGATATAACCACATCTCTACCTACTAATGCTTCTTCTATTCCACCTTTAATTTTTTCCTTATTTGTTTTTAGACACAATTCCCATTTTTCTTTATACAATTCAGCATTTTGTTTTATATCTTCTCTATCAGGATGAAGGATACCTTTTGAATCTACTACAACAATATTTTCAGCCTTAACTCCAGCTTTTATCAATAATCTTGCAATACAAACATTTGCTGCACCCGCACCTATTAAAGCAACTTTTATCTCATTGAGTTTTTTATCAACAATTTTTAGTGCATTAATAAGACCAGCAAGTGTAACTGTAGCAGTTCCTTGTTGGTCATCGTGCCAGACAGGTATATCTAATTCTTTTCTTAACCTTTCCAAAATATAAAAACATTTTGGTTGTTCGATATCTTCAAGATTTATTCCGCCGAAAGATGTAGCAATTGTTTTCACAACTTCTATAATTTTATCAGCATCTTTAATATTTAATACAATAGGTAACGCATCAACACCGCCAAGATATTTAAAGATTAACGCTTTCCCTTCCATCACAGGCAACGCTGCTTCAGGACCAATATCTCCCAATCCTAATACACGACTACCATCAGATATAATAGCTATTGTGTTCCACCTGTTTGTATATTCAAAAACTTTTTGTTTATCTTTATAAATTTCTTGTGATACAGCTGCAACACCTGGTGTGTACCAATAATTGAAATCAGACAAGTTTCTTATAGGACATTTTGGTAAAGTAGCAATTTTACCTTTATAAAACTTATGTAACTTTAACGATTTTTTATAAATTTTGTTTGTCTTATTTTCTCTCATTTTTTTACTTTCAACATAGTGGTCGGGGTGGTGGGACTTGAACCCACGGCCTCATGGTCCCGAACCATGCGCTCTGAATCCAACTGAGCCACACCCCGAAAAAAAACAAGTTTACACTCTCTTTTTATAAGCTTCAAGAAATGAATCACAATAAAGTTGTTTCCCTAACAACAATTCAGCTGTTATAATAGAGTCAATAAGATCTTTATCCAGAGGGTTAAGTATAGCGCTGTCAAGCCCGCTGTGTATTGCTAAAACAACATAAGTACGGTCTATTAAACTTCTGTATTGTGTCCCTTGGGATACATTTGATAAACCTAACAAACTTTTTGGTGGCGGGTCTGAGAGAACTTTTATTTGTTGTATAACTTCAAGTACAGCAGCAGCATTTTGTTGAGCAACATTAACAGGAAGTATCACAGGATCAATATACAAATTTGTAAGGTCATATTCGTATTCTAAACATTTTGATACAATATTTGTAACAAGTTCCATTTTACCAGAAGTATCCTGTGGTACACCATGTTTTGATATTGTTAACGCGATAAGTTTAGCATTATATTTTTCTGCCATAGGAACATAAACATCAAGTTTTTCGTTGTCAGCATGTGTTGAATTTATAAAACTTCCTTCTCCAGCAAGTTTTAACCCTTCCTCCATTATCTCAGGTTTTGTAGTATCAATAGCTAACGGTGCAGATGTTACTTCGCGGATAGTTTTTATCAACCATATCATATCTTCTAAAGGTTTTAACGATTCAGGTCCTACATTAACATCTAACGCGTCAGCACCGGCTTCAAGTTGTTGTAAAGCAAGATTTTTTATAAACTCAGCATTACGTTCTTTAATAGCTTGGTTTACTTTTTTAAACATACCATTGATTTTTTCACCTATTATATACATAGTTTTTATCCTCCAAAAAATTCAGATTTGTGTTACAAGTTTATAACAAATTTGAATATTATAATCAATAGATGAGAAAAATCAGTAGTATTTTAGTGATAAGAAAAAATACAGAAGTTTAAAAAAATAATTTTCAAAGTTTATTTTTTTACTGTCGAATCTTTAGAATTTTTAACCAAATGTTTTCATTATTAATAAAATACAATTATGTCCGTCATAAATAGTAAAACGTTCTATCACTTTTGGTAATTATTATGGCTGAATTTCTTCAAGCCGTTTTATTTTCATATCCTTTTCTCATCGCAGATATTTAACAACAAAATTTTATATCTTTTACATCATTTTGATTTGACTACAAACTACTCAGGTGTCCTTTCTGCTATATAAAGTTCTGTAAAAACTATCAATTTCCGTCCAGTCATCCAAATTCTATCAAACTCAATCCTGCGTGCTATAATCGTATATGTTCCTGTAGGTACTTTAATTAAATAACTACCATCTACATCAGAAACCGTTAACCATTCACCAACACTGACTTCTGCAACTATAGGAGCACCTACTTTTGTTACTTTCCCTGTTAATATCCCAGTTTCTCCAGTATAGTTCGAAGGAAGTAATTTCTCATAAGGAAAATTTAACTGAACTTCAGTTACTTTGTTTGTAAAAATATCGACGAGATACCATTTCCTTATTTGAATTTTATTATTACTTAAAATGATGCGATATTTGCTCGGAGGCAAACTATATGAAAATGTACCATCATCCGATATCTGTGTGGTTAATAAAAAAGGAATGTCAGGATATCTATAATCTCTTATAACAACTTGAATTCCACTATGTGTATATTCTCCACTCAGACTTTTAACTACACCATGAAGAATACCTTTTTCTCCCTCATAATTTGGATCTACTGGATTGTTATGTTCTAAATTTTTAAGAAAACGTTCAAAAAATTCACAACTCGTCAACATAAAAGAAAACACAATAATTAAAATTTTTGATCTATTCACATGTAAGCTCAAAAAATTAAAATGTTTTCAATAGTTCTAATTTTATATACTCTTTGTTTATTATAAAACCTACCTTATCACAATATTGTTTTGTTCCTCTCTCTTGTCGTAGTGTACCACCTATATAAGCATCTGTTACCCCGTTAATCCAAACACAACCGCTGCTAAAGTTAAATAATTACTTACTAAATGATAGTTGTTTGCTTCATTGTAATACCTCTCAATATCATCTTTATTCGTTGATCCCATATATTTATCATACGATGTTTTACTCATTTGATAAGTAACAACTGCACCAGACAACAAAAGAATTTTACTTCACATAATAATTACACCTTTAATAGAACTCGCCAAGCGGGCGATTAATTAAAACTTAAAAGATATACCTACGGTAAGGATATGCTGGTTAAGTTCAGAAATAGATGGTGTCCAGGCAAGGTTTATACCAATTGTATCTTTGTATCCAAATCCAAAACCTAATGAAAAACCTATCAACGCATCGGTTAATGTGTTGTACCCCGCACGAATTGGAATAACAAAATCTTTAAACATACAAGATGTTGTACCAACATTCTGACTTCCTGCAAACAATACTGTTGATAACAATAATATAAATATCGCTGTTAATATTTGTCAACCCCCGTTTAAACCTACATTTTTGCTACCTAATTATTGCTAACTTCTTTACCAATTTTATCGGTTTCTCACCTGATTTCTCTGCGTAAACATAGTAAATATAAACACCGCTTGATACATCTTTTGTGTCCCATTCGTATTCGTATGCAAGTTTACCTCTTATTAACTTTGGCGATCCTGTAAGCGTTGTTTTATGAACCAATTCGCCTGCAATGTTGTAAATTTTTATCTCTATCTTATCTGCTATGCCACACTCTATATGTATTGTTGGATTTGTTTGTTTTGCAGGGTTTGGGTATGAGTAAACATCTCTAAGTTTAAATGTTGGGTCAGGAGTATCTTCTGGAACTTTAGCAGGCATCATATTATCTGTGTTGTTAGTTTCCATCATCTCTTTCTGCAAACTAATACTATCTACAATGATTGGATTTGGATTTTTTATATTCACTTTACCTAAAACAAATATCTCATCTGTGAATATGTTCCCTACATAGTTGTTAATACCTACCATCGTTAATTTTGATTTTGGTGCGTATATTATTCCATTAAACTCTGTCTTACCACATATGTATATATCTGGTGGTCTTGGTGCTTTCTTTGGTTTGAAATGAATTTTTCCTTTATTGTCTATATTTAACTCAAGGTCATTCCCAATATCTCTGTGCCCTTCAAACCCTTTTATATCCTCTTCGTCAAATACTCCTTCAACAACTATATCTTCAAAATTCCTCTTTGTACTACTAACATATGTGCTAACAAATATTACAAATTTATCAGATGGTTTGTCTTGGTTAACTTTTATCTTACCTAATATCTTTATATCTCCTGTGCATATTATAGAAACACAACCTTCTGTTTTTAATTCACCTCTACCTGTTATCTCTATCCCATCAAAATAATATCCCCCACTAGATAACGTAAGTGTGTCTCTGTCTTTTATAACTAACCTCCCTTTTTTGTCTATAGGTTTTCTCCCTTTCTGGGTAAGCGGTATTTTGTCGTTGTCATTTTCTTTAATTACTTTATCAACTATTTGTGTCAAATCTATAGGATATGGATTTATCTTTGGCGCATCTTTTATTACATTGCCTGTCAATGTGCTATTTTTTGTTATATAAACATCCTTGCTATATACATCCCCTCCAACAACTACATCACCTATCAGATATACTTTATCGTTGCTTCTTATACTCCCTTCAACATCTATCTTACCAGATAAATTTATTTTCTCTGTCCCAACCAATGCATAATTGGGCATTTCCGTAACAAACAATACAGACGATTTTATATTTTCAACATTACTTGCATTGTCTACGCTTCTGTATTCTATTATATGTTGCCCTTCTTGAAAAATAGTAAATGTGCTTGTGTAAACCACCCAAGAACTATCATCTATACGATACTCAGTGTATTTAACACCAGATGACCATTCAGCTACTATTGGGTCTGTTGAATTAAAACATATCTTTGTGCTTTTTGATATATAATTAACTCCAAACGCTTCAATTTTCGGTTCACCAATCTCTATCTCTGTTATTGGCGGTGTGTTGTCTTCAAAAATCTGGGTAATGCCACCAACCTCAGGAGTGTAGTCAATAAAGATTTTTTTGATTTCACCTGGAAAAATTTCACCTGTTAAAACTTTTTGGATATCATTAGCATTCTTATCAAATGCTGTAAAAGAAATTTCATAAGCTCCCGTATCTTTTCCTATCACATATAATATATATTTCCCTTCTGAGGGTTGTCCTATATCCAACCATTTATATACAGGGATACCGGGAAAAGATTCTTCTGTATAAGTTCCTTGCGGTATCTCTTCTACTATATTTCCATATGTAGGATTATATCCTACCATTCTACCTTGACCATCAACAAGTAATAATTCATAACATGGGTATTCTTTACTATAACAAAAAATTTTCTGTAAAATTACCATTAAAACAAATAAAAGGTGTTTCTTTTTCATGGTGTATTAAAAGCTTGCTAAAAAATTATTTGCATCTGTTATCAATATATCTATCGGCAATATAATTTTATCTTGTTGAGATGACCTTGGATAATTCTGACCTTTTTCAAACTCTTGGACCATTAGTTTAGATTTTTCTTGTTCTAATATTGATACAAATTCTCGCAGCTCTTTCTTTACATTTTCTTTCTGGTTAAGTTTTACTAATTTGTCTACCTTATTTAATTTTTTTAATAAAGGTGACTTTATCTTTTTGTTTTTTATAAATTTATATTTAAAAGCATTTTTTAATTGGTTCTTAAGCAATTCTATAGTAACGATTTTCTTCATTCTTGAAGTATCAAATGGATATGGAGAATAGATAATTTCTGCGTGGTGTTCTTCACCTTTGGAAATTATTCCAGAAAAATACATTTGAACATCATTTGCATCTTTATCAAATGCTATCATGCTGACACAATAAATTCCATTATCAATTCCTACAATATGAAGGGTATACAATCCTTGGGGTGGTTTAGCTATATCAATCTCATAACAAGGACTTCCACCATAAGCATCTTCGTATTCATAAGTCCCTAACGGAATTTCTGTAAATTTACTTTTTGTATAAATGTATCCTTCTTTTGATATTTCATGTTTCAAGCCAGAAGTTTTGTCAAAACCTAATCTTTTACCATCATAACATACTAACAAAAGTTGTATGCAAGGTTCTTGTCCTGTAAAACCATTATATCCCCTAATAGTTAATGCAGAAAAATCTGCAGATTTTAGAGATGAAATCAAAAAAACAAACTGAGTAAATATCATTGATATCTTTAAAACTCTTTTCATTTTTTTCTACCAGGATAACCTCTAATTGATAATGCAGAATAATTATCATTCCCATCACTTGGTTTAAATCGTCGTAAGTCCTGATACTTATTTCCATATTTACCAAGATTTTTGTTGTCTTTATACCCGGGGTCATTTATTGTATAACCGACCGGGACACAAGAACCTGTTACCACTACAAAATGTGAATTACCTGTTTTTTCATTATAAACCTTGAGTATAATTGGCATTTTGTTCTTTAAATATCCATTCACAGTATTATCAGTAGGTATCTCTTCTTCTTTGGTCATCATTATTGCACCACTGCTTACTTTAACAATATATCTAAAATCAATGTCATTATTCTCAGTATCATACCAATTGTTTTCCACAAGCAAATCGTTTAGTTCCAAAGGATTTCT
>Ga0080004_1092434_pt1 | contig 27159 bp, 23 predicted proteins | sample WasSprMetagenome_FD_69207 | JGI IMG/M metagenome (GOLD analysis project Ga0080004, IMG submission 69207) | Sulfidic aquatic microbial communities from Washburn Spring, Yellowstone National Park, USA - WS (SPADES assembly) (version 2) | ecosystem: Environmental > Aquatic > Thermal springs > Hot... | reverse complement strand
ATTGTGGCTTCGAAACGGGATGCAACTCAGAAAGAATTGAAAGTACTGTGTGACGGCTCTCTTCCACTCCTCAAGCGTGACCCTTCGATGCAACTCAGAAAGAATTGAAAGTCTTCGGGTCGTACTCGATAGTGTACCACTTTCCGCCCTCGATGCAACTCAGAAAGAATTGAAAGGCATGGAGCCAGGGGAGGCTAGGCTCGTCAAGCGTTTCGATGCAACTCAGAAAGAATTGAAAGATATCCTCAGCCTCGCCTTCACTATCCCGTACGACATCCTCTCCGATGCAACTCAGAAAGAATTGAAAGCAACGCCATCATTGATATATCGAGTTTCTCCCTCGCGCTGATGCAACTCAGAAAGAATTGAAAGGCTTTTCGCCGGTTTTTCGCGCAATGTTTTTATGCGTAGGATGCAACTCAGAAAGAATTGAAAGTGTATTTCCAGTAGCCCGGAGGCCTCGGCTTGAACCATTTGATGCAACTCAGAAAGAATTGAAAGATAGAACGACTTGAAGTCCTCGAACGCTACTATAATATATGATGCAACTCAGAAAGAATTGAAAGTTTGCTACGACACTATCCTGCTTATCCAGTTGAAGAATGATGCAACTCAGAAAGAATTGAAAGCGGCATGGCGGACACGAAGTCCCTGAACTCCGGCACCGGATGCAACTCAGAAAGAATTGAAAGAAAGAGGTTAAGCCCGAGGTCATGGAGCTGTTGGAAAAAGATGCAACTCAGAAAGAATTGAAAGGGCAAAAGCCTTACCGCATTCATTAACCTCATTCTCTCAATGATGCAACTCAGAAAGAATTGAAAGAGGAAGCACGCGTAAAAAACAGCACACGCTAAAATAAAGCAGGATGCAACTCAGAAAGAATTGAAAGGCATCGAGGCGAGCGGCTGGATGCTGTTGTTGAGCCAGCGGATGCAACTCAGAAAGAATTGAAAGCCCGCCTCCTCCGCCGCCGAAGATGCGCCAGATGTATGCCGATGCAACTCAGAAAGAATTGAAAGGTTCCGAATCATACTCTTTCTAGTCGTGCTCGTGCTCTTCGCGATGCAACTCAGAAAGAATTGAAAGTTTTTATTTCCTTGTTTTATTGTGTGTTTTAGACCTCGCTGTGGATGCAACTCAGAAAGAATTGAAAGGCGAAAAGGTACGACGCAATCACGGTCAGCGGGAAGGTACTAGCGATGCAACTCAGAAAGAATTGAAAGCATATAGCCACGCACGAACTATACAGCCCAACCAACAACGATGCAACTCAGAAAGAATTGAAAGAGAGTTCCCGCCCAACTGGGATGTCATCGTGACAATCGTGATGCAACTCAGAAAGAATTGAAAGCTTCGTGTGGTACGGCGTCGAGGACGCGGCGAGGTAGATGCAACTCAGAAAGAATTGAAAGGAAGACGAGCGGCTCATCGTGTTCATGCGTGGCTCTGTCGAGGATGCAACTCAGAAAGAATTGAAAGTTCACACGGGGCAGGATCAGCAGGTCGCGGGGCTTCTTCAAGATGCAACTCAGAAAGAATTGAAAGAGCCACATGGGAAAGATAGGGGTCCAGGCTTCTAGGTCCCATAGATGCAACTCAGAAAGAATTGAAAGAGACATGCATGTCTACCTCGACCTGCGTTCAGCAATCGATGCAACTCAGAAAGAATTGAAAGGATCCTGCCCGCGTACAGCTGCAGCCACACGTGCTCGTCCGATGCAACTCAGAAAGAATTGAAAGCGTAAAGGGCGCCCAGGTAGCCCTGCATGAGGATTAGCGTGATGCAACTCAGAAAGAATTGAAAGGCTTGTCTCGAAGCAGTTCTACGACTTGTACCCGCTGCACGATGCAACTCAGAAAGAATTGAAAGTAGTACTTCCTGCGTACTTCGCGCCTGACTGGAACCTTTACGATGCAACTCAGAAAGAATTGAAAGCTCCCAGCGGTCTTCGCCCGTAACGCTGGCCATGTACTTTGCATAGATGCAACTCAGAAAGAATTGAAAGAAAGACATTCTCGAATATTTCTTGCAGCCCAGTGTAGCGATGCAACTCAGAAAGAATTGAAAGGCTCGCGCTCCTGTCCACCTCGATCAGCGCATCCAGATGCGATGCAACTCAGAAAGAATTGAAAGTCAAGGTGGCTGGGAAGGAATATACTTACCTGGCTGTCCAGGATGCAACTCAGAAAGAATTGAAAGCTTGAGAAAGTCGTACCTCGGCGCTGTTAGTTCCCGTGTTTCCTTGGAGGATGCAACTCAGAAAGAATTGAAAGTGAACGTGATGCTGCTCGCCCCCGACTGCGGGGGATTCAGATGCAACTCAGAAAGAATTGAAAGGTACTCGGGAGCGACCACCACCACGTACTGCCCCGCCTGGAGCGATGCAACTCAGAAAGAATTGAAAGCGACAACAAACGCGAAGACCTTCCCGATTCTCATTCACCTCACGATGCAACTCAGAAAGAATTGAAAGTTATCCCACGCCATACCTTACATCATGAATAGTAAGGATGCAACTCAGAAAGAATTGAAAGTCAGCTGGTAGCTGTAGAGGTTCCCCAGCTCGCTCTTATCGGATGCAACTCAGAAAGAATTGAAAGCAAACTTGGGGCTAGGGAACTCACAGCTGTGCGTTTTTTTCCCTGCTGATGCAACTCAGAAAGAATTGAAAGGCAAAACCCGAAAACCAAGAACAAAAGCCTGAGGAAAAGAGATGCAACTCAGAAAGAATTGAAAGTATTTGTATTACTGAATGATTTCTCGATACATTGGAAAAGATGCAACTCAGAAAGAATTGAAAGGGCTCCTCCAGCAGGGTCTTCGCCACCGACAGGAGCTTCCTGATGCAACTCAGAAAGAATTGAAAGCTCCTAAACACGATAAGAGTATCATTGTCTTGTGGAATAAGATGCAACTCAGAAAGAATTGAAAGTATTCCTCGACTATCTTGATGAAGTCCTCGCGTGAGAAGGATGCAACTCAGAAAGAATTGAAAGTTCCACGAGCAAAGCATCTATCGATGCCATCATCGGTAACCGATGCAACTCAGAAAGAATTGAAAGAGCTCTGTAAGAGCTGGCGGGCTGACGCGACAATCGCCTGATGCAACTCAGAAAGAATTGAAAGTCTACAGGAAAGGCGTCAACGCTTCATCCGATGAAGTTTGATGCAACTCAGAAAGAATTGAAAGATCGCCTTCCTCTTGATTTCGAGGTACCTGCCCGCGACCTGATGCAACTCAGAAAGAATTGAAAGTGAGGGGCAGGCTTGGGAAGGCGCTGAGAATCTTGCTGATGCAACTCAGAAAGAATTGAAAGGCCTGAAGAAGTCCACTGCTTCCACGTCCTTGTCCTCTTTCTTGATGCAACTCAGAAAGAATTGAAAGTTCCCACGCTTACGCCTCCCCCTAGGTCCAAGGGGAGGGGGATGCAACTCAGAAAGAATTGAAAGCTTGTGCGCCTCCCCCGCTCCAGCTGCGCGCCTTCCGGATGCAACTCAGAAAGAATTGAAAGTTAAACCCTAGGAAAAGCACCCTTCCCCGCGCGCTCAGGATGCAACTCAGAAAGAATTGAAAGGCACCTGTGCCCCGAACTGTTCAACGTGCGCCAGCTCGCCAGATGCAACTCAGAAAGAATTGAAAGCGGACTCAGGCGAGGTAGCGGGGTAGCTCGCATAGACCTCGATGCAACTCAGAAAGAATTGAAAGTCAGGTGCAGGTGCACCCGCACGTAGGGCCACCTCGAGCAGATGCAACTCAGAAAGAATTGAAAGAGACGTAGACCATCCTCGTGACCCTGGGCAGCCACTCCCGATGCAACTCAGAAAGAATTGAAAGACACCAGCACCCCGTCCACCGCGTCCACGGCCCGGAGCAGGATGCAACTAAGAAAGAATTGAAGGAGGATGTTAGGAAAAGTAAATAGGGTCTTGTTCAGGGCTTCATGGTTTGGCGATTACCCATGGCCTGGTTCTTAGAAGGCTGTATCCTAGCTTCCTGTAGATCCTCATTGCTTCCTCGTTCCCCTCCTCGACGCACAGGAATGCTGTGGCACCGGAGGACACCACCCTCCTGGTGGCGGCCGAGGTCACTGCCGTAGCGTACCCCCTCCTCCTGTACTCCTCCCTGGTGTACACGTCGCAGATGAGGCCTAGCTCAGGCATCCTCGCGCAGACGGCTCCCGCTGAGGCGAGCCTGCCGCCTACGAGTACCCCGTAGTATGTCCTCTTCGCCAGCTTCGCCTTTGCTTCTTCGAGTGTCGTTTCCTCGCCCCCTCGCTTCGCGTACTCCGCGAAAGCCTCGGCGTGGCTCGGGCTTAGCCTGACGGCTAGGTGCTCGTTCGAGCTGGGCTTAAATGAGTCCTCCGTGCAGGTCATGTCGTGGAACCACTTGACCTCAGTAGCCCTGAACCCCCTTGAGCGCATGCAGGAAGACGCCTTTTCCACAACCTCCTCCTCGGGGCTGTAGAGTTCTACTATGTGTGGCTTCGCAGTGTCCAGCGATGCGCATCGCAGGAGCTCGAGACCACTCCCACCCCAAACGTGCACTGAGCATCCGCGCTCATGCCTCCAGATGAGCACGTAGGACTCCACCTCAGCCTCCCGGGTTAGCTTAACGATGACCTCCGTGCTCCCAGGTTCGTATAGCAAGTCGTGTACGAGGTAGAAGTGCGGCGGGAAAGCGCATTCCCTGTATAGCCTGAGCAACGCTGAGAGCAAGCCCTCCACAGTATAGCTGCCCACCCCCACAACCTGAATTCTCACATCGACCACCTCTACCTAGTGCCCCGAGCACTTACCCGGATCAACCTGAGCCTGCGCGCGCCACGCCAGCGCCTTGGTTGTAAGTGTCTAAACGGGTTTATCTGCTTTTCTCGCCTTGCAGGCTGTAATCACTTTAAGAGCGCGCGCTAATAGCGATGAGAACAGGCCCTCTGGATTGCCACGCGCTAAGCCGCGGCGACTTCTTTTCTAGATAGTGCCCGGACTAGGGGTGCGGGGCGGTTTTGCTTCTGACGGGAAGGCGAAAGGCATATAAGAAACGATGAGAAAGAGCACTTCGGGATGCAACTCAGGAAGAATTGAAAGTATCGTTAGCATCTAGGTACGCTAGCGCGCGCTAATAACTAACTGACCCAACCTCTCGAGCGAGAATCGGTCACCACCGCTCAAAACCCTCTCCCGAAGGTTGATAGTGCGCGCCTCAACCATAAGCTCGGTCATCGGCGAATCATAAAGGTGATAACTTTAATTTCTTCAGTGTCGAGAGCTATTGATTACGAGGAGCGAGAATAGGTCTTTAGGGTTTTGGGGCTGTGGCAGGACCTCGAGTGTTGTTCCTACGTCTAGGCGCTGCGTCAACGCGTAAAGGTACGTGAGCGCGGCGAAGTCCTCTACCGCTATGCCTACCGAGTCGAAGATCGTTACCTCGTGCGGGCTCGTCCTGCCGGGCTTTGCGCCCGCGATTATTTCCCACAGCTCCGCGTAGACGTGGCTCTCTCCAACGTTTTGGGCTTCACCCTCGACTAGCGCTTGCTCCAGCAGCTCCACGACCAGCTTTGAGGACTTGACGAGGTCTGGGTCTAGCTCCGTCTTGCCCGGGGCGTCTCCCCCGACGGCGTTTATGTGCGTCCCAGGCTTCACCCACGCTTTCTGGACCACCTTGTTTCTCCCCGGCGAGGCGGTGGCTGTTATGAGGATGTCTGCCCTCTCTGCCACTTCCCGGGGGCTGCCCATCTTGACTGCTTGGTAGCCGAGGCGGGACATGTTCCTCGAGAATTTTTCCACCGCGTTGCTGTCCACGTCGTAGGCTAGTACCTTTCCTACGCCTCTGGCTACGCGCGTGACCGCGTATACCAGGAACTCCGACTGGGCTCCCGCGCCTATAATGCCTAGGGTCTCTGAGTCCCCCCTGGCTAGGTACTTCGTGGCGAGCGCGGATGCCGCACCCGTGCGCAGCGAGGTCAGGAGGGTGGCGTCCGTGAACATCAATGGGTAGCCTGTCTCGACATCCGCCAGGAGCGCGACTGCCACGACCGTTTGGAGACCCCTTGCAGGGTTGGAGGGATGCCCGTTGACGACTTTTACCGCGTACCACTTGTCGTCCCCCGCAGGCATGGCCTCCATCACCCCCTGGGGGTAGTGAAAGCTCACGCGCGGCGTTACCCTCAGCTGCCTCCAGCGCTTGAACGTCGCTTCCAGGCGGTCTATCAGGCCGTCCACGAACCTGTCCATCCCCACCTGCTGGACGATCTCCGCCGCGTCCCTCGCCGTCAGTACCCTGAGAGACACGGGCTTCTTGGGCGGGACGGCCTTTTAATCGTTTCCCAGGCTTGTCTGTAAAGTTTACATTTTTCACAGATGCTCAGCGAAGGGCAGGCGGAAATATTGCTTAGCGTTGCCTCCCTATCCCCTCAGGAGACCGCCCTGCACTGCTAGCGCGCCATATGTTCCCCAAGTCGTCAGAAATACCCAAGTGTAAAAATTACCCCTGCTAGCACACTAAGGTCAACCCCTTCTTCCCGGATGACAGGATCAGGGAGATGTTCTCGCACCAGAAGGGAAATGATGGATAACAGGAAGATCCCACCCATCAAGCGCGCGCCGACCTCCCCAGAGCTTTATATCCTAAGCGCGGCTCCTAAAGGGTGGTAGAGATGGTCAAGGTTGAGGAGAGGATCAGAGTGCGTAAAGATGGGAAGGTTTTAGGGCCCTTAGCCCTATTCGACGCTGGGTCGAGGAGGAGCTATTTCGGCAAGGAGTTTGCTGAGAGGATAGGATACGAGCCCTATGAAGAGCCTAAGGAGGTTCCGTTAGCTGTGAAGGGCAAGCATGGCAAGCTTGTAGGAGACAAGACTGTCTACATAGAGATCGAGGGGTCTACCCTGCCGGAGAGGGAGATAGTTGGGGTTATCAAAGCGCGCGCTTCTAGTAGCGCGCTACTTCGCCCGCTTTCTCGCGGTCTCCTCCCGCAGGGGCTTCCTCCTCTTCCTCGACGCCAGCTGCTCCTTAGTCCCCCTCGTGACTATCTCGTAGAGTATCGCTCTCTTGCCCTCCCGCGGTCTGAGGATCCTCCCGAGCCTCTGGATGTACTCCCTGGGGCTTGCCGTCCCGCTGATTATCACCGCGACGTTCGCCTCCGGCACGTCGATCCCCTCCTCCAGGACGTGGCTCGTGGCGATCACCCTCACCTCCCCCCTCCTGAACATCTCCAGGATCGCCCTCCTCTCGTGCTTCGGGGTTTTGTGGGTTATCTCGGGGACTAGGAGCGTCTTAGACAGCAGGCGTACCAGATCGTTCGTCTCCGTGAAGACTATGACCCTGTCCCCCCTGTGCCTCGCGAGTATCTCCTTAAGCTTCTCGACCTTGACTGGGGTGTTGTACGCTATCCGCCTAGCCTCCATCAACGCAAGGAGGGCGCTCCTCGCGTCAGGGTACCTCGCGCTCAGGCGTACGAGCCTCTCGAAGTCCTCCTGGGTCCTGACGCTCAGGGAGTACTTCCTCAGGATGGAGCGGTAGGTCTCGACGAGCTTGCTGTACCTGCGCGCCTCGTCCTCCGGAAGCTCGACGGCCACCCTGACTATCTCGAAGCTGGACAGGTACTTGCCCTCCAGGTCCCTAGGCGAGAGCCTGTAGACTATAGGTCCCACGAGCTCGGGCAGCAGGGAGTGCAGGCCGTCCTGCCTCTCGGGGGTTGCCGTCAAGCCGAGCCTCATGGGGGCTGGGCTCAGCTCCGCGATCTGCCTGTAGGCTTCCCCTGGCAGGTGGTGAACCTCGTCGAAGATGAGCAGCTTGAACCTGTTCCCGAGCTGCTCGGCGTTTATGTAAGCGGAGCTGTACGTGGAGACAGTCACGCAGCCGACCTCCTTCTCCTCGCCCGTGTACTCGGCGGGCTCTATTCCCAGGATCCTCCTCACCTCGCCGGACCACTGGTCAACGAGCTCGAGCGTTGGGACAACGATCAGCGTCGGGGACCTGGCTTCAGCTATCGCTGCTAGGCCGATCATCGTTTTGCCGCTCCCAGTGGGGAGGACGACTACCCCGCGCATCCCGGCGCTCACCCAGGCCTCCAGCGCGTACTCCTGGTACGGCCTAAGCGGTATCTCGACTTCCCTCCAGGAGCACTCGGGCAGCTGGAAGACCTCCTCCTGCACCTCCCCGAGGTCCTGCACAGCTTTCCAGTAGTTGCACGCGAGCGTCCTGTACTTGCCCACGCGGCTGTCATAGGCGAAGTAGCCCGGGACCCTGAGGTCTGGGGGCTTGCCATCCAGTAGCAGCGTGCCCCTGTCGTACAGGAGCTTCACAGCTGAGGGGGAGGCGGCAGCGGTATTAAAACCTATCCCCGAGTTCGGTGAAAATTGGCTGGAAAGGCTTTATAGGCTGGGGGCATGCGTTTCATTGAGGACGGATGCTCCCCTCAGAGCTACTCCTGGTCAGGATCCGCAGGGGCAGGGTCCTGCCGCGCTTCTCGAGCCTGAGCGATGAGGAGCTGTACATTGCGGACGAGGCTGTGAGCATATTCCGGGGGAGCGTGGGGAGGAGGAGGCGCGAGCTAGACCAGGAGCTCAGGAGGCTTGAGGAGACGGCGATAAGGCTGGGGCTGCACTACAAGTTCGTCAGGGGTCTCTCCCACCTGCTGTACAGGAGGGCAACGCTCCAGAGCCCCCGGAGCAGCGTGGACCCCGTCAGGCTCAGGCTGGAGGTTTTCCGCGAGGCAGGCTCCTACGGCGCGTGCCTGTCCGGGGAGGAGAGGGGGAGGGTCCTCGGGAAAGTTGCCGAGAGGTTCAACCTGAGCGTGGAGGAGGTGGAGAGGGTGTTTGAGAGCGTGTACGAGGAGGAGTACGTTGTCTCAGGCTTCGAGGAGGTGAGCGGGGAGGAGCTACTGAGGGAGTACAACCTGTCCCTCGCCCAGACGCTCCTCTTCAGGGCACTCAGGGTGGAGGCACGGCTCAGGGCGGGCGGGCAGCAGGTCAAGAGCCTGCTCAGGAGCATCAAGCTCCTCGGGCTGATGTACATCGCCAGGCAGGAGGGCTCAAGCCTAGTTCTAGAAGTCGAGGGGCCCGCAAGCCTGCTACGCCAGACCGAGAGGTACGGGACACGCCTCGCGAAGCTCCTCCCCCTGATCCTGGAGGCGGAGTGGTGGAGCGTGAGGGCCCCGATCAGGGGCAGGAGGGGCATGCTGATCTTCGAACTCGCCAAGCCCGGGTCTCCGCCCATGCCGAGGGGCGCCAGGGTCGAGGTGGAGTTCGACAGCGCGCTGGAGGAGTCGTTCTACAGGGGCTTCCTCTCGCTACGCAGCAGCTGGAGGATCCTCAGGGAGCCTGAGCCGCTCGTCGTCCAGGGGCACGTGTTCCTGCCCGACTTCGCGTTCGAGCTGGGGGACAAGAGGGTCTACCTGGAGATAGTCGGCTTCTGGACCCCCGGGTACATCGAGAGGAAGCTCGAGAAGCTGAGGGCTCTGAAGGGGGTTAACCTGATCGTCGCGGTCAACAGGGAGAACGCCTGCGCCGGGGAGTTCTCAAGGCTGGGGCACGAGGTCGTGTTCTTCGAAAAGAAGGTCCCCGTAGACAAGGTCTACAGGTACCTCAAGGCGCTGGAGGGGCCGCAGCCGAGGAGGGCCGCCGAGGAGGAGCCCCCGCCGCCCAAAGCCATGGAATACCTCTCGGGGATAGAGAGGGAGAGCCTCGCGAGGGTCCTGGAGAGCCTCGGGAGCCTGGGACTCAGCGAGGAGGAGGCCTACCGCGCGATAGCAAAGGCTGGGCTGAAGATCGCGTGGAGGGGGCTCGACAAGAACAAAGCATACGTGTACAGGGGTTAGCGCACACGCGGCATTTCACTAACGAGCGCCCTCGTCAAGTGAAGAATGAATACTGGCTGGACCTTTAATAACCCATCGTTAGCGCGCCGAAGTGTTGTGCATGGGCGCAAAGCTGCAGAGAGCCTGTAGGTGAGCTTGTGGGGAGGGTTCTACTCACCGAGGGCGACATTCCTCAATGCCGGTGCAATATCGTGCCAGACCCCAAACGCGCGCTATTCCTTGTGGGGGCTGATCCTTTAAGCGCTACCGGCGCTTAAGCGCGCGCTACAGGAGAAAAACATAAGTAATGGTGAACTATCTTGCGTGGCTGTGAATCGGAGAGCACTGGCAGTAGCTAGCATAGCAATTATTGCCTTGCTGATGGCATCCGTTGCGCAGCAAGCGAGCGTGCGGGAAGCGCGAGAGCCAAGCTTGCAACGAAACGCCATAGAGTCCGTCCATGGGGGACCACCACCGCTCCCATCCTCAACGATAGCTACGAGTAATGGCAGGATTCTAGTTAATGGCACCTCCGCAGCCATGCGAAGTCCTACGCGTGAAAACATTGCCACCCATGCCTACGCGATAGTTCAGCCACCTCAGGGGGCATTCGCGTATTGGTTTGTAACTTTCGCAGCACCTGGCTACGTAGTAGTAGCCAGCGCTGACCTCCACGTCTTCAATCTAGCCATATTTACGCAAGCGTCGTTCAATGGATGGCGAGCTGGACAGCCAGAGCCCGCGATTTACCACGGAGTGATACGTGCCGGCTCTCTACTAGCGATACCCGTTAACGAGCCCGGGAAGTACTACGTAGTCGTCTTCCCAATACCGAGCGTAGATTATCACTTGCAGATATACTTGACTAATAGAACGGGGTTGCCCGTTGGCATCACATCATTCCCAGCTCAGCCTATAATCACGAATGAGCTAATGGGTTACTTCAATGTAACTTCGATTAGTGCCTATAACCCAGAGGGCGAGTCGAGGTTCGAAGCGCCTAACGACGGTGCCAGCCTGCAGCTTAACGCCGTAGTGATGGTTAAACTGGCTGATGGGCGCGAACAATACTACTGGGCTCAGAATATTATCGGGTTTAAGACTAATGAGTCACTACTCTCGATCTGGAACAACCTATGGAATCTCACTACCCCCTCTTCAGCTCTTTCCGGGCAATCGATCAAAGGCGGCGGCAAGGTCTATAATTCAACATGGGGGGAATTCTATGTGAGGGGGACGCCGCTCACCACCTACTCTCTGCCGCTTTCCGGCTACTTGGTGATGAAGGCTTACGTCAGGGGTGAAGCTGTCCGCGTAGATTTCGGCTATGTGATTATCCAGTGCGGCGAGTACAGGGCCCCAATCGTCACTTGGTACGATAACGTAACAATTACGCCATTCCAACCAGCGGTAGATGCTTACTTTGAAGTTACAGGCGCCAAGCTCTGCAGCAGCAAGTATCCCATGGATGCAGAACTCGTGTTTGCCGGGTACTGCTGTGACGAGTGGACCCGCTTTAATAGGCTGAGCGCAACCTTGGCGCTACTCTACTGGAAGGGCAGCGCGTGGTCCTCACTTCCCAGCATTTACAACTTTGGTCTCACAGGCGAGTCTGCCACAGCCGACATCAACGTCACCATGCCAGGCGCATTCGCCGCCCTGATGGCGCCCAGCGCATTCACGCCAACCATGATCAACCCCCAGCCCGAGGTCCCTGCCCTGCCTATGACGTACGTATCCTATAGGAACCCGGTCTCCGGCCGCTCCTTTGAGGGGTACATCACCCAACAGGTGACAGTTAACATTCCAAGCCTGATCTACGTGGGCAGCAACGAGAGGTATGCGCTGCAGGGCTACCACCTCAACGACCGGTGGGTCACTAATGCCTCGATAACGATACTGCCAAGCCGGACGTGGTTCGCTACCTACGACATACGGCCCCAGTACCAGAGGCAGTACCTAGTGAGCATCCAATCGCCACTCCCAATAGTGGTCAACAGTGTAGTTACAACCAACTACACAGCCTGGGTGGAGCCGGGCACTGCCCTCAGCATTACCGTCCACAACTACGTGCTTAGCAACGGTACCATGCTGGTTCCCAACGTTGGGAGCGGAACCATACTAATCAACGCACCAACGGCGCTGAGCATCTCCTGGTCGCCTAGGTACTTAGTGACCGTAACATCCACCAAACCCATTTACGTAAATGGTGAATTGACTGTGAACTACACAGCTTGGCTCCAACCAGGCTGCCCACTGTCAATAAATGCGCCTGCGTACAGTGAGCTAGGTGGGTTAATTGTGCTAGAGCCGAACGCCACGAGACTAACCCTAGTGGTCAGTAAACCAGCCACACTACGCATAGCATATACACCAAACTACACAAGGCTCTACGCGGCGATCAGCGTAATCGTTGCTGGCGTAATCGCTGGAGCCCTAGTAAGGAGAAGGCGCGCGTGCCGTTTTTACTCTCATTCGCTCATTTCTGATGCGTACGGGAGGGCTCGGGAACGCTGTGAACTGGGTCACTTTAGATTCATTCAGCGCGCGTCTGCTATTTTTCTTGTTCAGGTATAGAGGAACGTCTCCCATGTTCTCAACTTCTGCAATAATCTTTGCCCTTAAGCCAGAAGGCTCTGCTCTTGTCGTGACATTCACTATCTTTAGATATGCCTGTGACCCTTTTATCGTGGTGTTATAATCCAATGGTAGCAAATCCTCATAAAATGTATACAATATGTTTTCGGTCCGATTATGTTGGTACTCGGACCAGGTAAATCCAGGTATACTGCTTCCTCTGACTTCTCAACAGTGTATGAGCCTATCTCCTCACCCTCTGGCGTGAGAAGATGGAAAGTAATAGGATATGCACTTGTACTGAGGAGGATTTTAAGGGATGGATAACCATTGTGATCAACCACTCTGATGCTCCTGACCTCAAATGATGGTCTCCTAAAACATACCTTGTAAGCTACGAGGTGCAGAGCCCATGTACACCTCGGAGAGAGGTGCTCAGATGCCAGAGAGAAGGGCATGATGTAGGAGCGCGCATGAACCGCTCGAAGCGGCCCGCACATCTGCGTGCACATAAAAGCCGTGTGCTTCGACAGCGCGCGCCGCGCTAAGTTTTGAGAGTTCCGCTTGATCCAGCAAGCCTATCCAGCGGTTTAGCTTTTCCCCTCTCCGTAGGCTTTCTCCAGGAGCTCCCTCATCATCTTTATTATATCCGTCTTTATTGAGGAAACTTCGCTGTGGACAACGTTCAGCCTACTCTCGAGAGAGTCGATCCTCTTTTCAAGACCATCAATCCTCTTCTCAACGGATTCGAACCTCTTGTCAATGGCTTCGAACCTCCTATCAACGGCGTTAAACCTGCCATCAATATACGCCTTAAAATCATCAAACCTTCTATCAACGTAGACTTTGAGGTCCTCGAACCCCTTATCAACGTACCCCCTCAGGTCATTGAACCTCTCATCGGCGTATTCTTTTAGGTCGTCAAACCTCCTCACCATCAGGCTCATCACGAGCACGGTGACCTCCCTATCGCTCAGCTTCTTCCCCTCGGAGACCTTCCTAACTATCCTCGACACTGCCTCCTCAAGAGCCCTTGAAACCAGCCGCTCGACGGCTACTGAGGTGGACATCGAAGCACCATTGCCAAGGTGCAATAGCTAAAAAGCATTATAAGTGTTGCTCGTATTTAAATCACTCGCTAGCGCTTCTTTCAGCGCTCGCCAACCCGGACACACTTATCACCCCGTAACCCGCGGTCCTGTTCCCGCCAACATTGGTGATTTCTCTGAACTTCAGGAGCCCGGCTATGAGCTTCTTGTCGCTCTGAGAAGCGTTCTTCCTGAACCTCAGTCTGACCCAGCCGTGAAGCCGTTTGGCGCAGGCTTGGAGGTCTCCATCCTCAGCGTCCTGACCTCCAAGCCGCTGACGTAGACCTTGTCGGCTAGCTCGCCTGGCTTCGGGAAGCTCTCGCCCGTGAGGTCGTAGCGCACGCGGAAACGCGAGAAATGTTCTCTAGGATGGCTAGTGTCTATTCTATGTATTTTTGTAAATCTTCTACACTTGTTATTGGTGGATATTCGAAGACGAAGGGCGGACACCTCGTCTGTGAAAGACAATAGATACACCTCATTCCCTTGAGGCACATCATTTTTTAATTCCTCCAAACCGTGAATATTCTTGAGGCGCACGCTGAATCCTTTCGTTTTTCCTTCACCCTGCTATTTTTCTTTTAGTAAGCCACCTGCCTGAAGTCTTCCTCCGGAATTTCCCTCATCGCCTTTCCCATCAGATGGCTGGTCCACTACCATTCTCAAGAGCTAGTGCGCGCTTAAAAAGAAAATTTAATATAACGAGCTGTACGATTCCTCTTGCTGCATGCCTGCGTTTGGGCATATTTAGGGTGTTGCTTATGCATGAGTGGGCGCTTGCGGAGGCCGTTGTTAAGGCTGTTGAGGAGCTGGCGGCGGAGAGCGGGAGGGTTGGGTGTGTGGAGGTTGTTTTGGGGGAGCTTCAGGGCGTGGATGAGGAGGTGTTTAGGTTTGCTCTTGAGGAGCTTCTGGGCTCGCTGCGGGAGGGGAGGGGGGTCAGCGTCGAGTGCGTCAGGGTCACGCGGGAGGAGGCTGTTTTCAGGTGTAGGACTTGCGGCCACGCGTGGAGGCTTGGGGAGTGGGAGCTTGGGGAGGAGTTCCGGGAGGCTGTCCACTTCGTGCCCGAGGTCGTCCACTCGTACTACTCTTGCCCCAGGTGTGGGAGCAGAGACTTCGAGATCGTGAGGGGGAGGGGGGTGGAGGTCAGGGTGGCTTGAGTGAAGCAGGACTTCCGCGTCCCGCTGGTGAGGGAGAGGCTGGGGGGCTTCCGGCTCGTCGTCCCGGTGGCCAGCCCGAAGGGGGGAGTGGGGAAGACAACGGTCTCGGTGGGCCTCTCGCTCGGATTGGCGCGCGCGGGGGTCCCGACGAGCCTCCTGGACTCAGACTTCACGAACCCCACCACCCACGTCATGCTGGGGGTCGAAGTCGAAAGCGTAACGCCGAGGGAGGAAAGGGGGGTTTTGCCCGTGGGCGTGGAGCCGAACCTTGAGTTCATGAGCATAGCCTTCTACTCCAAGGACAGGGCCCTACCGCTGCGTGGGCGCGAGAGCGTTGAGGCGCTCAGGGAGCTGCTCGCTGTAACCCGGTGGGGTGGGAGGGTGCTCGTGGTGGACACACCCCCCGGGCTCTCGGACACGCTGCTTGAGATCCTACGCCTCTGCAGGGGGGCGAGGGTCCTGGTCGTATCGACTTGCGACAGGATGAGCATTGTCTCGACGAGGAGGATCCTCGACTTCCTGAGGCAGGAGGGTGTGGAGACGCTGGGCGTAGTCGCCAACATGTGCAGCAGCAGCGACGAGGTGAAGGCGTTCATAGGCGTGGAGCCCGTCGGCTGCCTGCCGTTCCTCGAGGAGCTCCCGAGGATCGAGGGCGACAGGGGCAGCCTCGCGAAAGCGCTGCTACCAAGCCTCGGGGGAGTTGTTGAGAGGGTTAGATCCCTCCTCGAGTCGGGCGCTAGGAGCTCCCCGCGAAGGCTCCCCTGAGAAGGCGGGGTAGCGCCCGGCGCTCTAGCGCCCGGGGATTATCTCCACGTGCTTCACGCGCTTCAGCGCCTCCCTGCACTCCTCTTCCTCGTATACGTGTAGCTCCACTGGATAGTCCCACGGCATGCCGTAGGCGCGCGAGGCCCTAGTACACCCCTGCGAGCCGGATTTCGACACTGTAGCTTTTGAGCTTCTCAAGCACCTCCGCCATGAAGTGGTTAATGTCTGCCTGCCTGATCGTGCTTGAGATGGGGTGCGCGATTATCCTCGCTACGAGGCCTGGGGGTCCAACGTACCTCACGCATGTCCTCTTTTCATCTATCCTGAAGACCTCGGAGTTGAGGTTTTTGAAGAGGCTAATCATTCTCGGGGCGTCCTCCTTATCTGTGATCCTCACGTGGACGTCGAAGACTAGGGTCGTTGTGTGGGGCTTTAGGACGGCGTTGTGCATCAGGGTGTTTGGGACCATGTATTTCTCGCCGAAGGCGTCCTCGACTATGCAGTGAGACGATAGGATGTCCGTCACCCTGCCGTAGAGGGGCTTGCTGTACCCCGGTAACCTTATCTCGTAGGTTTTGTCCAGCATCTTTCTCTCCATTCGAAGGGAGAGGTAAGCAGTGAACTCTCTTAACTTGTCGATCAGCAGCATGGTCATCACTAGACCCAGGATGCCGAGAGCCACTAGAGCCGTGTGCACCTCGATGAACTGCCCCATGATCGTGAGGAAGGAGATCACTATGATCGATGCATCGAGAAGCCTCAGCACAGTCTCCTTGCCCGCCGTGGAGATCGTGCCGCGCGCCGTCAGAGCGTCGAGGAACCTCTTGAATAGCACTCTGACTATGATCAGCGTTGTGATGATTACTACTGGCGCTTCTATCCTCGTCAGCACTTCTTGGACTAAGCTGGGGTCCTCCATTCTCATCCCTTGATGTAGCTGACGAAATCCTTGCTTGGAGCGAGCACGAAGAGGATGTCGCCGGGCTTTAAAACCTCCTCGCCGCTGGGTACTTTGAACCGGTCGCCGTCGAACATGAGTATTATCTTGCCCACGTCCTCGTCCATCTCGAGGTCGCTTATCCTCGCCCCGGCAGCCCTGTCTCCCTCTGCTACTCCCAGGAGGTACAGGTCTGAGTGCCCTATCTTGCCGAGGGGCGTTGGGAGTAGAACTGATGACATGTAGTTCGCGACGATGTTTGCCAGGACTTTGGGTTGCGTGATTGGGATGCCGAGCTTTAGCTCCCTGACGAGCTCCCCGATCTTCTCCTCTTCGAACCGACCGATCCTTATCGGGATGTTGTGGAGCTTCGCCACTGCCAGCACCAGCATGTTTATCTCGTCGCTGCTTGTTAGCGCTAGAACCGCGTCGAGCTCGTCCATATTAACCTCGCGCGTGTAGATGTCCACGTCTGTTGCGCTTCTGGCCATCACTAGCACGTCGTACTTGGACTCCAGCTCCCGCTTCCTAGCCTCGTCCTTCTCGATGACTATGATCTCATGCTCCTTTTGGCTGAGCATCCTTATCAGGTTCTCGGCGAACTCGCCCCCGCCGACGATGAGTATCTTCATGACGCCCACCTCTGCACACTTGCCGCGACTATATGTATCTTACCTGACACTCCCCCTCATATTACTTTCTTACTACTTTAATAGCTTAATGATTCTCCTGCCCACAGTCCACCCGATCAGCATTAGTACTGGGAGGTACTCAAGCCTACCCAGAACCATTAGCGCCATTAAAACAGCCTTGACGCCCAGCGGGGCCAGCGGCGAAGTTATCCCCGCCGACAACCCGACACAGCTCGCAGCAGATGTTGCTTCGAAGAGTGCGTCGGCGAAGTCGAACCCCGGGAGCATGGACTTTATCAGCGTGGCTCCCGTGAAGATTGCTATGAAGTGTATTGCTGTGAGCAGGAGGGCTGAGGCGACCTCTGAGTCGTCAATCACGCTTCCCCCTAGCTTGACTTCAGCCTTCACCCTCCCCCCCGTTATTATGCTTATCGAAGATTCCTTGAGCTTCTTTAAGAGGACGAGGAACCTGAGCACCTTGATCCCTCCGACCGTCGCAAAGGTCATCCCCCCGATGAACATCGAGAATGTGAGGACAAGCTTGGTGGGGTAGGGTAGTTGGGCGATCACGCCTATGTTAAACCCCGTCGTCGTCATGGCTGACACGGCGTTGAAAACGCCGGATGCGATGATCCCCGGGATGCTTGCCAATGGCGCGTTGGGGGCGAGCATGCTCGCGGTAGTTGCCGCTGAGAAGATAGCTAGAAGGGCGATGTACAGCTTGAACTCCTCGTTGCCAGCTACCTCCCTCACCTCTCCTCTCAGAAGCTTATCCAGGAGGAGGAAGTTCGTAGCGCCGAGCACCATTACCGCGGTCAGGGGGATTGATGTCCACGGCGAGGCGCGGTAGATGGCGTCGTAGTTTGCATCGTAATTGCTCATGCCCCCAGTGGCGATGCCCGTCATCGCGTGGGTAACTGCGTCGAACAGGCTCATGCCTGTGTAGTAGAGGGCGAGCGCTCCGGTCAGCGTCAGTATGAGGTATATGTTGAAGAGCCTCCTCGCCGTCCTGTACATCGACGCCTCTATCCGGACAGGCCTCTCGATGCCGTACACCAGGAAGCCGTACCTGTAGAAAAAGGGGAACAGCACCATTGCGAAGACCACGAACCCCAGCTCCCCAACCCACTGCATTAGGGCCCTCCAGAACAGGATGCTCGGCTTCAAGCGCTCCAGGCCTGTTAGGACCGTTAACCCTGTGCCCGTGAAGCCGGAGATGCACTCGAAGAGGGCATCGTAGTACGGTATCCCCAGCTCCAGGGAGAGAGGGACCGCAGAGACTGCCGGGATGATAGTCCACGCCAGCGCAGAGGAGAGCACGGCTTCAGCGGAGGATAAGCCGTCAGTCGTGCTGACTCTTGAAGCCAGGAAGCCGCCAGCCATGAGTGCGACCGAGAATGCAAGGAATTGTCTGGACAGCCCCGCCCCGCTTACGACGTCTATCAGGGGGACACTCAGCATGAGCACGCCGAGCAGTAGCAACAGGGTTCCCACAACTTTCAGAACACTGAGCGCTCTTGTCATGACCATAGGGATAAGCTCACCAAAAACGGCTACTAAAATGTTTTTATGTGTTTTTGGCTACTGCTAGCGCGCGACCTGGCTTATCGCATTGCGCAGGAAGGCTGCGGAGCCTAAACCGGGCGCGCTTCCAGCAGCATGTATGGGGATTGCTTTGGTGTGTAGACCCCCTTATAAGCTCCGCTATCAGCTCCTCCTTTTGAGCCTGTAGACGAGCTGCTTCGCGTAGCCCTTCCCGCACTTGGAAGCCACTATGCCGAAGGAGAGTATGCTGGCGCTTAAGAGCCTGTCAACGAAAAGCGTCGTACTTTCGCTGAGGCATACTTCTCAGCGCGCCCTGGTAAGCGGAAATGCACGGGGTGCTTGTCGGGTTAGCCGCGCCTCCTCTCCTCAATGTACTTCCACAAGTCCTCGAAGCTGGATCGCGGGGGCTCCCTGGGGACGCCGATGGGTATGATGTACATTGGCACCTCCTCGCGCCCAGCACCAATAGCGGCTTGCACCATGTCATCGTGGAAGGCACCTACAACGACTGCCCCGTAGCCGAGGGCAGTGGCCATCAGGTACACGTTTTGACCGAGGTGTCCGACCTCCATGGGCACGTACCTCACCCTTCCCCTCTCGCCGTACCGCGAGGTCGTCCTCCCGAAGATAGCGCAGACTACTAGGTCTACTGGAGCCTCTTCGACCCACTCTTGGCCGAGGGCTGCCGCGGCAAGCTCCCTCCTTAAGTCGCCGGGCTTTACAAGGCTGAGTAAGTGCTTGTACTCGTCATACTTGTACACGCCCGCTCGCAGGTAACCCCCGCCCTCCAGCAGGACGCGCCCCTCCCCAACGACCACGTAGACCTTCAGGGGGTACGTTGCGCCAGCGCTCGGGGACGCTTTGAGGCCCCACTTCGGCTCCGTCACACCGCAGGCGGCCCACAGCATCATGGCTAGGTGCTCCAGCCTGACGGGGTCTTTGGTGTACTCGCGAATGCTTCTCCTGCGTAGCACCGCCTCCTCGACACTTACGTTGGTGATTTTCCTGGGCAGCGGGAGGTAAACTACTTCGCCGCCAGCCGCTGCCTGACTGGGAGCATTTTCCCCACGCTCTACCCGAAAAACACGCCACAACACATACAAAGCTGCAAGGGCTACCAGGACCAGTACCAGCAACGCATGCACATGGCTGCTGCTGGCAACCACGCCTGCTCACCGGTTAAAGACAGAAACCTCGGAAATATAGACTTTTGGTGTATAGGACGGCGCAGGAAGCGCTTGTTTTAGCGGTGCAACCGCGAAATGTGGCCGCTAATAAGACTTATAAGTATAATACTTTAAAGTATAATGATTTGGGGTATGATATTCGTCGATAGAGAGGAGGAATTAAGAGTGCTACGTGAAGCTTTGAGTAGCGCTAGGGCTGAGCTAGTCCTCCTTTATGGTAGGAGGAGGATTGGTAAGACTTTCCTCGTATCAAGGCTGCTGAGGGAGGTGGATGGGATCTACCTGTGTGTTAACCACGAGGAAAGGGATCTCGCTTTAAGGGACCTTGTAGAGCAGTTTCTTTCTCAGGTATCGTTGCCCGTTAAGCCAAGCGTTTCAAGCTTTAGGGAACTTTTCAAGCTACTCGCTATTTCGGGCAGGAGGCTCATCGTGATTGACGAGTTTCAGAGGCTTTTAAGGGCGGGGGGAATTACGGAGCTCCAGCATCTCTGGGACCTGGAGTTATCCAGGAGCGGCACGGTTCTCGTTCTCTCCGGCTCTGCCGTTGGGGTGGCGGAGCGGATCGGGCTTTCCCATGCATCCCCCCTCTTCGGCAGGTTTACGAGGGTTATTCGGCTCGAGGAGTTTAGCTACAGCGTTGCTAGGGCGTTTACACCCAGCTACAGCGAGGAGGACAAGGTGAGGACCTACAGCGTTTTCGGTGGTGTGCCCGGGTACCTTTCCCTGCTTAAGCCTACGAAAAACTTGCTGGAGAACATTACGAGCCTTGTCCTCGGTCCCGGTGCACCGCTCAGGGAGGAGCCCTTAACGGCTCTGAGGCTCGAGCTGAGGAATCCTTCGAGGTACATCGAAGTGCTGAGGGCTGTGGCCATGGGTGCTACCCAATTCGGAGAGATAGCTGACAAAGCAGGCTTGAGGGTGACTGAACTGCCAAAATATTTGAGGATCCTCGAGGAGGATCTGCGCCTTGTAGAGCGCAGGTACCCGCTGCTGGAGGAGGGGTCTCGCCGGAAAGCCAGGTACTATGTGCGGGACCACTTCACAAGCTTCTGGTTCAACGCTGTCTACCCGAACAGGCCCCTTCTGGAGCTAGGCATGTACAGAGAAGTCGCCGGGAGGGTGCCAGAGGTGATTGAGAGGCTTGCATCAGCGGTCTTCGAGAAGGTTGCCATGGAGCACTTTGCTACCCTAGCTAAGAGTGGAGAAGTATCCTTCACGAGGATGGGGAAGTGGTGGAGCGGCGAGACTGAGATAGACTTCATTGCCGTCGACGAGAAATCGAATACAGCGTACTTCGCGGAGGTAAAATGGACCAACGAGAGGGTCCACAGGAAAGTTTTGTACAGGCTTATGGAGAAAGCAGCCGAGTTTCCATGGAGAGAGAAGGACAGGAAAGAGATCTACGTGATATACAGCAGGAGCGGCTTCACATTCGAGCCGGAGGAAGGCCTGCGGCTCTATACGTTGGCGGATCTCCGAGAGGCATTTGAAAAGGTAAAACCCCAGGTCACTGAGCTCTAGGCTTTTCCATGCAGCCAGCAGGCAACGGGGTGCCCCGGCTCGGCTTCTAGTAGCGGCGGCTCAGCTATCCTGCATTTTTCTGTGGCGAAGGGGCATCTTGGGTGGAACCTGCATCCCCTTGGTATGTTTATGGGAGAGGGTGGCTCTCCCTGTATGGCTAGCCTCCTGCGCGTCTTGGCGTACTTCGGGTCCGGCACTGGGATTGAGCTTAGCAGGAACTTGGTGTATGGGTGCAGCGGGTTTTCGAATATGCGGTCTGACTGTGCAATCTCGACGATTTTGCCGAGGTACATCACTCCTATTCTGTGGCTCATGTACTTTACAACCCCGATGTCATGGGATATGAAGAGGTAGGATATTTTCCTTTTTTCCTGTACGTCCTTAAGCATGTTCAGTAACGCGGCCTGAACAGAGACGTCCAGGGACGAGGTAGGCTCGTCCAGGACTATAAATCTTGGGTTTAGTGTTAGTGCCCTTAATATTGCCACTCTCTGTTTTTGACCACCGCTGAGCTCGTGGGGGTACCTGTACAGGTGCTCCTTTCCGAGCCCAACGCTCTCCAGCTGCCCGACTATGTACCCCTCCGGGTCTCCAACCGGGATGTTGTGCTCGAAGAGCGGCTCGGAGAGTATCTCGAAGATCGTCATTCTCGGGTTTAGGGATGTGTTTGGGTCTTGGAAGACTATCTGCGCGCTTCTCCTGAACCGCTTCAGCTCCTCCCCCTTAAGCGAGAGAACGTCCTTGCCGTTGAAGAATATTTTCCCAGAAGTAGGCTCAAGCAGCCGTATAACGACTCTTCCAAGGGTGGATTTCCCACAACCACTCTCGCCCACGAGCCCGAAGGTCTCGCCCTGCTCGATAGCGAGCGCGCTTAGAAAAATATTTAAAATTTAAAATTCTTTAATTTCTAATTTTTATTTCCTTTTCATATGTCAAGAAGTCTGTTACGCGCGCGCTTCGGGACAAGGCTCGAGCGCCTAAACTTTAACTATATGTGGCTCCTCTTTACCTTGTGTACTACATATTTGTGTCTGAGAAACTGCTGAACAAAGTCAGGGATCACAGAAAGGCGTGGTTCCCAGGCGTTCTTTACCTGGGCAAGGGCGATTCAAGGCATGTCTACCTGTTTGACTGCGTTATATCCGGTAGGCTGAATGACAAGAGTCTGAGCCTCCTCCTTTCGAGGCGCCTAGGAGCAGAACACCTGAAATCGTCAGAAGTGCTCCCCTACAATTTCCCAGTCCTCTCAAGCGAACACTGTGCGGGGGACATTTTAAGTGACTTGCTGGAGTCAAGAACGAGTCCCGCTGAGCCGCCTACGTCCCCGCTATTTGACCAGGCAGACTATTTCGCCGTTAGGCTTCTCGGTGTTAGGGGTGCGATGAGGAGGATGGAGGGATGCTTCAGGGAAGCTGTCCGGAGGCGGAGTGGCGTATCGCTGCTGCTTGAAGAGCTGTCTGCAAGAGAACTTTGCTACGCTGGAGTCGCCTACCAGCTGGTTACGTGTAAGAATTCAAAGGTCTTTTACGCAGTTGGAGAGAAGCTGGAGAGGGCAATGCTCCTCGAAAAGTACCTGGCTTCAAATCAGCTGCTCACCGAGTTTTTCAAATGAGCTGTCTACGCAGGTATAGCTACATTCCCAGGTGGTTTAGCGTGTCCATGCTCATGTCCTCTTGGCGTCGAGGCTTTTAAGGTGCTCGATGTTCTCCCTTTCTGATGGGTCCGGCTCCTCTACTGAGAACCACTCGTCAAGTATCTCTTTCGCTACCTCCTCTGATAGCAGCCTTGCGCTAAGCGCCAGTACGTTGGCATCGTTCCACAGCCTCGCGCCTCTAGCGTTCTTTGCATCTGTGCAGAGCGCAGCTCTTATCCCCTTTACCTTGTTGGCCGCTATGCTCACACCTGTCCCTGTGTAGCACATAACTATGCCTGTGTCAGCCTTACCAGATGCTACTAGCTGTGCGACTTCCAGCCCGACTTTTGGCCATGGATAAGGCTTGCCTGTCAGCGCCGAGCCGACCAGGATTACTTCGTGTCCCCTCTTTTTCAGCTCTTGGACTATGAAGGATACAATAGAGTAGTTGTCGTCGGAGCCAAAAGCTACCCTCATCACTTAGAAGTATAGCTTTCCCCATTTATAGCCTTTGCTCTGAAGCTAATGACTACGTTTTCTAGCCGATTGTTTTCTCTACTATTCTTCCTCCAAGCTTCTTCGTGAGTTCGAATATCTTTGCCTCCACACTTGAAACTATTTCTCGCAGTCTCTCATTGGTTTTAGCCTCCGAGTAAATCCTAAGCTTTGGCTCTGTCCCGCTCCTCCTCACAAGCACCCAAGACTCGTCTGGGTACTCGTACCTAAAACCATCTATGTCTATAATCCTTGAAGGCTCGCCCAGCAGGCCTTTAAGCTCTTCTACCAGCTCTTGGTAAAGCTTGTCTCTTATCTCCATAGGGTCCAGGATATAGCTTCTCCTGTCCCACGGATAGTCTGGGATATTTTCTTCCTCAAGTATCCTTGAGAGAGGCTTCCCGGTTTCGACCATGCTCCTTAATATTATTGCTACCTGTAGCAGGCCATCGACCCAGGGTCCCCAGGAGGGGAGGATGAGCTTCCAAGGCTCGCATGCAACTGCAACATTGCCAAGCCCAAGCTCCTTTACGCGTTCATGGGTCTTTCCAAGAGCATATCTCTCCAGCCTCCCGCCATGCCTCTCTACGACCTCGTCTAGAGCCCTTCCAGTATCGATGCTCGCTATGACGATGCCAGACTTGTCCCTGAGCACCAAGTGCGCATAGTAGGCTAGTAGCCTGTCCAGCTTTATGTATCCACTCTTCGAGTCAAGAACCGCAAGCCTGTCTCCATCCCCGTCATGCGCCAGCACAAGTGAAGCATCTACAACGCTGGCAATCCTCGAGTACTGTTCAAGCACGTCTTTCCTAGGCTCAGGCAAACGGGCCGGGAAATGCCCGTCAGGGTTACAGTTCAGGGTAACGGGTCTCGCACCTAGCATCCGTGCTATTCGAGGCGAGACGTCAAAGGTAGCACCGTTCGCACAGTCGATAATTACTATGGGTCTCCAGGTTGTCCTTGACGGAGCAAACCTTTCTAAAAGCTGTGCAACGTATTCCTCGACGACTAAGCTGTCACGGGAAAACCTCCCGACTTCTTGCCAGGAAACAGGCCTAAAGCTTTCATCAAGTAAGAGCTCGATTTTCTCCTCGAGATCCCGCGTTGACTCAAAGCCGTCAGGCGTGTATAGCTTAAAGCCATTATACTCGGGAGGATTATGGCTAGCAGTTACACTTATGCCTAGGCTTTTCCTCCTAAACGCGGCGAAGCCTGCTATAGGTGTAGGGGCGAGCCCTACCTCGTACACGTCCATCCTGGTTGCCTGCATCCCGACTGCTAACGCATACATGACTAGCTGGCTCGTAGTTCTAGAATCGTAGACGATATGGCTCGTCCTAGAAACGCCTAGATTGCCCAAGACGAGCCCCACGCGGTAAAGCAACATTGGGTCTAGTTCGTCGGGGAACCTTAGCCGGACACCGGCTGTCCCAAATATCCTCACAAGACATGAATAACCGGTGCCTGATTTTAGTCTTCCGGTCGAGCAACCCTGGACGACCAGCGCGCGCTAAAAAAGGGCGCTCTATCGATTTAACCTTTCACGGGCGAGGGAAGACTACGATTCTTTAGGAGAGAGGCTTTTGGGCCATACTCTTTTTATCCAGGCGACCTTGTCGAAGTCCTTATCCTCAGAGACTATTAGAGTTGCTCCTGCCTTCTCCATAGTGGCTATGTGAAAAGCATCAGAAGGCTTAAAGCCGTAATTGACTAGGTATTTTTCCGCCGCATAGAGATCCTCAGCGTCAAGGGGGACAATCTCAACAAAGGGTAACACTACACGCCTTAAGAACTCAAAAGTATCAGAGTAGGGTACGCCGTATCTCCGCGAGATATAAAGAGTCTCGTCCACCACAATCACGTTTAAGATAAGCTCCTCCTCGATCAGATTCCCCCAGAACTCTTCCAGTGGTTTTCTCCTCTCACCCCGCAACGTGTTTAAGTAGACAAGAAAGTTCGCATCAACGAAGGCTTTCATTGTACTCATCCTCCATAGACAGTTTAGCAAGCTCTCCTGGCAACGGCTCCCTAGCCCCCAGTGCTCGCAACTTCTCTTCGTGTTGCTTTAGATAATCAAATACCTCTTCCAGCGAAGGCCTGCCTCTGAGCAGTATCCCATCTGGTCTAAGCTCAATGGTTACAAAGCCACCCTCCTTGATGCCGTACCTTTCTCTAATTATCTTCGGGATCAGCACCTGTCCTTTCGGCCCAACTTTTATCCTCAGTTCTACCATGTGTTTTCAAAAGTAATATCAAAGTATAACCTTTATGTTTTTCTCTTTTTATTTTTGCTTTAACGCTTCATAGGTGAAAAGATACATAAAAATAGAAAGTCTAAAATAAACGGTTTAAAAACAGCCCGTGCTAAATCTAAGAGAGTAGTTATTGAGCAACCGGGGGTGCTATCAGGCCAGTAATCGCCTTCGTGAAGACAGACTTCCCACAGCCCGTCTCTCCAACCAGGGCTACTGTTTCCCCTTCGAATACATCTAGGTAAGCCTGCGAAACAGCATGTACAACACCGGCATACGTGTAGAACCTCACTGCACGCTACGTCGAGAGAGTGTTCTACCACCTACACGAGCCAGGAGAGTGGAGGTGACAACACCCTCACTAGAAGAAAAGCCCAGAAAAAAGGTTTATTTATTAAGATTATTTGGTGGCCTTTTTCCCTCCTAGCGCGCGCTTTAACACGGTTAAAAGTTTTCTCATAGAGCTTCCAAGCAAAAACTCAGGCTAACAGTTCGAGAACGCAAGTTAATGAAAACCTCTTTTATACTTTTTGGAGTAGTTAAGGTGAAGAGCATGAGTGAGAAAGTGAAAACGAGCCTGCTGATCAATCGAGCTCTATGGGAGGAGTTTAAGCTCAGAGTGGGAGGCCGTGTTGGGCTGAGAGCTTTGAGCAGAGCTGTGGAGGAAACTGTTAGCAAGATTACCTGCCATAACCTGGCTACGAGGATTATTTCCGTTTGAAAAATGAGGACTGGACTTTTGCCATATGTCAACTTCAACCATTTTCCCTAATGGCAGATAACATTTTTTATGCTGAGAATAACAAAAGTATTGAGAATTATGGACGTGAAACTAGTGAAGAAGGGCCTAGAGGAACTAGTTAAAAGTATTGATTTGGAGCTAGCAAAAATTGAGACGAGATTAGAGGGCATGGCCGAAAAATTTGGACTAAGCTCTTGGAAGGAACTAGAAGATTTTTTCAAGGAAGGCAAAGACCTCCCAGAGGTAGATCTTGCATGGGCTGAATATCTCTACTTGAAGAATAGACGTGAAAATCTCCTAAAGGAAAGAGAAGAGGTATTAAAGCTATTATCGTAGCTTGAGGTTTAAAATGGCTAGATTAGACGAAATTCTTGGCTTTATAAAAGAATATCTTTCAGAGTTCAAGCCAATTATTATTGTCTCAGAGCACTCTTTAGAGGAAGAAAGAGAATATATAAATCTCAGAATTATTATTGAGAAACTGAGGGTGCTTATAATAATTAGAGAATACTTGGTCAGAGGAAATGTAATAGCATACGGCTATTACTTTAGGACGAGAACCCATGAAGAATGGTGGGATAACAGACCACACCACCCAGAAATATCTACGTACCCCCACCATAAACATACAAGCGGAAAAATCGAGCCTCTAAAAACCCCGTCTTTGGAGTCCCTTCTAGAACACATAAAAAAGTTTCTGGAGCACTTCTTAAGTTTGTAAACTTAGAGGAGGCCATCTAGGGGACTATATGGTGTTTTCTGCATCTTGCCTCATATGTTTCTAAGCCGCCTACAAGAACCCTTGGGCTGTCTCTTGGTGCAGGCTTGCCGTTT
>Ga0080004_1122540_pt1 | contig 27180 bp, 23 predicted proteins | sample WasSprMetagenome_FD_69207 | JGI IMG/M metagenome (GOLD analysis project Ga0080004, IMG submission 69207) | Sulfidic aquatic microbial communities from Washburn Spring, Yellowstone National Park, USA - WS (SPADES assembly) (version 2) | ecosystem: Environmental > Aquatic > Thermal springs > Hot... | reverse complement strand
CAGGGCATGATGCCCCACCAGCCCCTGCCATGGGCATATAGCCCATAGCCCGCTTTGCTGGAACTTCTCCCCCTTTTCAGCCCGGAGCCTTATTCCAGCCTTTGGACATCCGAGCCACATCCGAGCGACACGCTCAACACAACTATCATGGGCTTGTATTTAAGCTTATCGGCAATTCATCCCACGGTTTCACTTCAGCTCTACGGAACTGAAGTTGTGTACAGAATATCCGAAGGCTGAAAGCCTTAGAAAAACCTTCCGGAATCCCCTTATCCTTATTGTGAGCTCTTAATAAGCTAATCCTTTCCAGAGATATGAAATCTCCCGCAAAATGAGGAGATCCTGTCACAATCAACAGAAAGCCCATCAACAGACTGTCGATTTATTGCAAAATTTATATAAGGGAAACAGGTTATGTCAAGATATGTCTACATCGGTCTATATTCCTGAGAGGTTTTTGAAGAGATCAATAGGAGAGAGTTAAGTTTAGTGGATCTCATAGCTTCTATACTTGAGATAGATCCCAAAACTGTTGTTGAAGCCCGTGTTGAGCTTGCAGAAAATACCTTAAGGAGGCTGAGGAGCATATTGAAAAGGGGGGATGCCGTACAAGGATCCGAGAAGCTCTACAAGGTTGTGGAGGAGTGCATAAAGGCCTTAGCACAATACTATAATTTGGAACATCAGATCGCAGTTAAAGAGGGAAGATGGTGGATCCAGCTGCTGGGAAAGACATCGAGAAGGCTGTCAAAGATTCTGAAAGAGCCGAAGATAGAATGTGTATGGGCTGTGGCATATGATATACATGTGTGGGGATTTCATGAAGGAAAATACAGCATAGAGGACATAGAAGAGGATGTGGAACATGTAAAATGGCTGTTAAACTATATGAGGCAGGTGATAACTGCTAAACAACACTAGAGCGGTTAAAACAGAAAATGAAAGATTATTTAACTATAAACTTGATAGAAGTTAGCTGTGGAGTTGACACAGGTGAATAATGTGGCCCTACTGAGCGACCTTAAGTTTTTAAATCCTCGAGAGCTATGTTTTTGGTGACTTTCTTGAGTATTGTGAGAGCTAAAGTTGTGTTAAGAGGGCTTAGGGGATCCAAGGAGTGCACTGCTCTAGTAGATACAGGAGCTGCTATGAGCGTTGTTGATGAGGATATAGCAGAGGTTATTGGCATCATGCGCACAAACAGGAGGAAGTCTCTGGTTAGTGCCACTGGGCATAAGCTTGAGGGCGAGGTCATTATAATAAAGGAGTTGGATATAGAGGGCGAGATCTTGGATTACGAGAAGGCTCTCATGGTAAAGCTGAGCGAGGAAGTGAAAAGCACTCTGAGGAAGCTCAATGTAGATGACTCAGTCATCATAGGACTTACAACAGTTGAGCTAGCGGGCTTTCTACCGGACACAACAACAGGAAGGCTTAGGAAGGTGGAGGCATTTCTGCTTTCAGCGAGCGATAATGCCATGCACCATAATTTCCTAGCGGGCGTTTACCCTCGATTGGACCATCCCGAGAAGATCGAGGAATAAAAAATTATCGCCGTTATTGCGGATCCTTATATCTCTGGTTCACCTAGCATGAGGCATCGATTGGAAAAAGGCTGCCAGTCAACCCCTTTTCGTTCCTATAGATGATTATATCAGCGCATAAATTTTGTTAAAACCTTTGTAGGAGCTTCTCAAGTGATCCTTAATCCTCTGAGGTTCCCTCCTATTTCCTCTGCAGTTTTCTAAAGCCGCGATGCTGCCAGTTTGTAAACAGGATCAAGGAACTCATAATCCCTTATCAAGCTGAGTTTTTCGAGCTTCTTTATAGTCCTTGTGAGAGTGGCCTTCGGAAAAATTACCCCTTTACGCTCAGCTATATATCTTCTAACCTTGCTCCAAGAATCAGAGCCAGCAGCTATTGCCTTAAGAATGATCTTCTCCCTTTCACTGAGCTTATTCAGCTCCTCTAAAGCCATGTCGACAGCCACATCCTTTAACTTCTCTAGGTCAGTCAATCCATCAACATAGCTCCGGCCGTAGAGGGTGAGCCAACCGACAATTCCATCAAAAAGCTCCACAGCTTTCTCCAACACCCCAATTGGCGGATGGAGTCCCTCCTCTGCAAATCCCCTAGACAAAAACTCCATTGAATCCTCTCTTGTAAACCTTTCCACAACTATTTCCTTGAAAAGTAGGGATTATGAAGAGCTATTTTCTACGCTTGCCTCGAGAAAGGAAACTTTTGAAAAACTGAATCCTAAGAAGCTCTCTTCTGAGTCATCTTTCAATGCCATATTGAGATTATTGATATTCCTGCTTATCTTGTTCTCAGCTATGCAATAGTGACAGAATTCAGCATGCATCCAAGGAATCTGCAATAATGAGACGATAAAGCTGGAGGCATTAACTTTAGAGCGTGGAGTATCTCGACGGTAACAGAATTGTTACCTAAGGAATACTATCTTTATTCCAAATACAGAGGTAGTATATAAATTGTGTAATATCTTCCTCTTTGTATTTATATTCTTCCCCAAGCGGATACCAAAGCATTCGGGAGGTGAGGGATATGGCTACGAGGGATCAGGCAAGAGATGCTTTGGATAAGGCCGTAAAGCTGATAGAGGAGACCAGAGCCATCCTGGATTACATAGCGAATAAGGAGGGAGATCCCATAAAGCTTATGCTGAAAAGCGTTATCGATGAGAAGCTGGTCTCCATCCTAAGCTATGTGATGATAGCCAAGAAGTTCATGGATGAGGGAGGAAGCGTGGACAAGCTTGTCGAGGAGGTTGTTGAGAAGAGATCAATGAAATCAAAGGAGGAAGCCAAGAGACTTTTGGGGAGGATCTCCACGCTGGGAAAGAAAGTTATAGGAACAGAAAGCTGAGATATATTTGGAGTTCTTTCGAAATTCGATAGCAGAGCCATATTGCGATTCAGCTCCACCTGATATCCCGTGTTACTCTTTTTTTCCCTTTCCACGGAAACCTCCAGCATCAGGCACTGCAAGAAGAATGTCAAACCACTAATACGTCTCATCGACTCAGCTTTAATGATGCACATGCATAAAATTTTTAAATGGCTTTTTCCATTAATCTTGATGGTTTTATCCGCTGAGGAGAAGAAGAGATTTCTGAAATCCCTTGATGAGGACAAGGAGTTTAGATACGCAGTTGCAGGCTATCTTGGCATTGGTGAGATACTGAAGAGGCTTGACTCACTGGAAGAGAGTATGGTAAAGCTTTGGGAGGAGGTAAGATCCCTGAGGGAGGATTTTAACACTTCAAAAAGCGATATGAGCACTTTAAAAAGTGATGTCAGTGTGCTGAAAAGTGATGTGGGCACTTTAAAGAGCGATGTCAGTGTATTGAAAAGTGATGTGAGTACACTGAAGGAGGATGTTAGCACGCTGAAAAGTGATGTGAGCACGTTGAAAAGTGACATTAGCACTTTAAAGAGCGATGTGAGCATGCTGAAGAGCGATGTGGACACTTTAAAGAGTGATGTGAGCATACTGAAAAGCGACATGAGCACGTTGAAGAAGGATGTGAGTACATTGAAGAAGGACGTGGGGGATATCCGCACAACCTTGGACAGGCTCACACTGACAGTTGAGGATGAGGCCAGAAGCGTGATAAAACACAGGATAAAGAGGGATCTGAACATCGATATAGAGCTTGACAGGGTTTTCATCGACGAAAGAGAGGTAAACATATACGGGGCTGTGAATGACATCTGCGTTGTTGGAGAAGCCACAGTGAGGCTGGGCACAAAGTTGATTGACGAGCTCCTCGATAAAATAGAGCTCATAAAACATGAGAGGCCGGACCTTCTGAGAAAGAAGATCATAAAGGTAATATACACTGATTACGCAGTTCCTGATGCTGTGGAATCTGCTAGAAACAGAAAAGTGTGGATATTGAGGCGAAAGAGGGATCTGACACCAATGGTGATTGAGGAAGTTAGTTGAGCAGTAAAGTTTTAGATAATTTCTCACATGAATTTATGCGATTTAAATAAATTGCCTTCCGAAGGGCTTCTGCATGCTTTAGTTTCCATAACAGCAACCAAATCGCCTCTTATAATAATTTCCCCTCAGTAATAGAGTTAAATTTGGTAGCTCCTAAAGATGCTGTAAACATCTCACTTAAGATAGCATTGTGTCCAATGTAAAGGGGATTGAAGAAATGAATTTATTTGATCATTCTTTGTTTTCTACGATTTTCAGCTCTGTTCTAACGACAGATCCCACATCGGGTGCCTTAGGGGAGTGCCTTGCTGTGACCACAGCTCCACCTATTCTGGGATCGTATACAGCATACCAGCATGGGACATTGCTAAGGACAGCGGCTGTTCTAGCTCCCAGCCATATGGGCGCCATTCCATAGAATATGACAGGCTTCTCCTGATCAACGCTGTCCCTGAGCTTGTTCCACTCCACTTCCCTCATTTTCAATGGCTCAGCAAATGATCCCTCCACCTTGACATAAGCTAGCTGAAAGTTACTGAGCTTTAAAATATCCAGATAAAGACTACCCTCTGCCCCAATTCTCTGCTCTGAGATTTTTCCATCGGTATCAAGGCTCATCCCTATTTCCTCTGAGGAAGGAGATTCCACTATAACACCCTTTCCCATTCTAGGCTCAAATGTAGCGAGAATCCTGCAGAAATGATATCTGTGGACGAGGAACTGGTAAAGCCAGTGAGGCCCTCTTCCGCTGATTATAAGGGGCTTTGATGGATCCACATCGGGGGGTTTTATGAGAGGAAGATCTTTCGGCTCAAGAACTTCCTTTCTTATTATGAACTCGAGAAGCTGAACTTTATCTCCACTTAAGCTGAACTCAACAGGCATAGAGGTTGCTGAAGTACTTATTTAAAATCATTTATGAGGGCTTAGTGGAATAGCTCTCACGTTTTCTTTCCCTTTCTTTTCTAGGAGGGTTTTATAGAAAGATAGAACGTGGGATGCAGGCCCTGCTGCTATATAAATGATCTTTTCGCCTTCAGAGCTTATGCGTTCAGCAACAATCTCGGAGAAGGCAGGATCTTCACTAGAGAGGACAAGTCTTGATAAGGGAAGTTTTTGAATCTGCCTAAGATAGAGAAGGGAGTACATTGCTGCCGGATATGTAAGAGGAGTTCCTATAAGCCACATTTTTCTGCACTTCTCAAGAATTCCTCTTTCTTTAAGGATAAGAAGAAGGAGATAAACATCACATGGACCCATTTGCTCGGAAAAATCGATAGCGAGGTCAAACTCTTCCTTTACAAATTTTTCTGCAAGTCCATCATAGCATGCAAGCCTTCCAAGAGAAATCTCATTAATATATTCTAATGATTTTTCAAGTTGAATATCTTTAATATTAGAAAATATGTTAAAGCTCAAGAGAGGTCCTTTACCACGATTCCAAATTATATCGGGAAGGACATCCTCCCCTAAGTTCCTGAGAAGCTTTTTCACACCTTTCAGTACCTCCTCATTTGGGGACTTAATTACGGACGTTGTGAGTTCTTCTCTGATCACTCTTACATCTACTCTTCCCCACTTCATAATACCAGATAGAAGAGCAGCGAGAGATCCGCAGATCTCCTGCCCCTCCTCTACAGAGAATACCTCATAAGGAGGAGGTATATCGTCATGGAGGGATAGGGCTTGAGCTATACGCCTGCTCAGAGACTGCTGAAATGCCATTATCCTATAGTAGAGTCCAACTCTATGAATACCGCTTGTGGCTGCATGAAAAGTGAGGGGGGTCACTTCCAGTATTTTTCTGCAGTTCACAGCTTTTATCTCTCCATTTTTTATCTTTGAGTGGATTCCCCAAGAAGTATATTCTCCCTCTTCCTTAGTTGTAACTAAAGCATCAACTGCCAGGTGGAAGAGAGGTACCGATTCTATTGCTTTTATCAAGCGATAATCATCCTTCTCATGAGATATAAGGAGCGTGGTTCCTCCTGTTAGAAGATCTATGGAGAGATCCATCTTTTTAGATTTTATGCCCTGACACCACATTCCATGTGTTGTAAGAAATGTCCAGATTTTCCATGGATCTGAAAGGGTACCCGCTATTCTTCCCTCACCTCTTGGCTTGAAGTCTCCCCTCATCCTGAGGCATAGACTAGCTTGGACATCAGAGCCGGACAAACACAAGATTTACATCCTCCCTTAATCCAAAATCGCATTTCTTTCCCTCAATGACCTCTTTGAGTTCCTCTCCAAATTTATTCTTAGGAACTGGCCTCCATAACAGGGAAGCAAGTTCTATGCTCCCACCTTCTTTCTCATGGATCTTATTCACGAGCTCTATCAGGACATTTTTCGGGATCTCCCCGGCTAGCAGAATAGTACCTCCCCCTGAGGCTTCCTCCACTGCCCTAGAACTCCATTCTTCAATTTTTACAGAATCCGTCTTTAACTTCCCCAAACCTTTTTTCATTAACTCACATTCTATCATTTTACAATTATCGGAGCTTCTATCTGTACAGAGAAGGACTATTTCAGTAGATTTCCCCAGATTTTTTATAGATTCCGCTACCTTATTAAGAAGGGAAGGACTTATGATGGGAATAAGGACCACGAGTTTTCCATTCTTTGCACTTTCTATCTTATCATTTTCAACAATCTTATCGATATAATTCTCAGGGGAAGGTGCAAGTCCCTTTACATATTTTATCAGGGAGATTCTATGTCTGATGAGGCCATTTAGCTCTTTAGGCCTATCAAATGGTACTATAGAATCAGAATCCCCCTTCTCAGACAGGAGTAAATTGCATATTTCTGGGGATCCATAAAGAATGAGAGCGCACAAAAAGTTGTCGATAGAGAAAAACTTATGTCTTTCTTCGAAGAATTTTGTCAGATACTCCCTCCATTTCTTTAATTTCTCCTCGAAGGGAAAATTATCACGAGAGATGATAAGAGGATTAAGAATTCCTACTCCTGATGTTACCTCAGGGCCTAGAGGTTTACTACTTATGTAAAGCACAGCCTGAGATCCCAAGCCATTTGAGAAAAACTTTAATGAATCCTTTGGAGATTCCTGTGGGTCTTTTTTCAACTCAATGCAGATGTAACCTCCATTAAGCAAAAGAAGAATGTCTATTTCAGCAATACGAGGATTTGTGTAAACTATATCGGGATAGTACACGATAAAAGAAGGCTCAAGATAGGCATTTCTCAATATATCACAGGACATACTACACAAGAGGACAATCTCCTGAAAAACCTTAATTCAACGCTTATATATTTTTAAATGATCATACCTGATTCAATTAGCCTAATTTACAGTACTTCACTAATACTTTTTGCTAAGAAGATCTTGTAATCTATTTTACCAACTCATTCAATAAGCCGTCCATTCTAATGATTATTACACTGGGATATTCTGTTTCAGTTAAAATATCTTTTCCGATGTCCTGAAAATATTTATCAAGAAGAGCAGTTAGTACAAAAATGGATGGAAAATCCCACGTGTACCTATGTATATTCCAAGCGAGTTCTTTGAGTATCATCTGTGCAGATTTTTTCGTATCTTTAGATTTTATAATGCCGACTTTAAATTCAAGTGGATCAAAGATAGACCATCCGCTGAATATGACAGCCGCTGCCTTTTCAGAATCGATAAATTTGGCGATTTCCTGTAAAGAGGAATTAGAGGGATTAAAAGCCCGCTCAAGATATCGGTCGTCCCAATTATCCTCCTCATATAGTGCTATACAGTCTGCTACTTTATCATATATTGCTAGATCATAAACCTTGTCCTTAAAATACTCGTAGATCTTATTCTGAAGCTGCTTGGAACCTAGGATCCATAGGGGCATTACTTATCACCTTTACTGCTGCAGAGCCCTTCCACACCTCTTTTTATATCAGTTCCTTTTACTCGTACTGCTATACAATTATTAAAGGGCTTACTAGATAATTCTTCATCCAACTTCTGAATAAAGTTACTAATATTATATAAACTATTAGATTGTTTTGGTATAATATATATTAAGAAACAAAATTTGAATGAAGAATTATCGAGGAAAAGACCAAGCTGCTGATGGAGAAAATTTGTACTATTAAAGAAGTCGATCAATTTATCCTTAATGTCATTTACTCTGCTTTTTATTGATTCCTCACGGCAATTATTCGGATCAAAACCCCATTTCTTGCATTCTACTCCTACGAGAATATTTACCGATTTCTCTTGATCATGCATCTGAACCTCGATTATTCTATCGAGCTTCTTATGTTCTTTTTGTTCTTTTATCTTCTCACACCCACGACACACGTAGATACCTTCCTTGTCGAAGCAAATACAGTGAATCTCTATGTTGTCTTCTGAACATACCCTATATTTTTCCTTAAGCATACTGCGAAGCTCGCTAATAAAGCAATCACATTCTCCTTTAATAATATTAATTTCTTCTATTTGATCGCAACATTCTTTGAGGAGAGCTTCATCCTCCTGATGACAGTCGAACATTTCCATTTCACCCTTCCTTTAAGAAAAACAACGTAGATTTAAGAATATTAACCTCTTCTTGCAACTGTTCTGGAGGAAGTTTTTCAGGTAGTAGGGAGGGAGTACCCCTCTCATCAAGCTCGAGTTTTATTAAATTCGGGTAATTAACATAATACAATAAAATATTAGAGAAAGCAGCCTTTTTATCTTCTAGCTTCTTATCACTAATGATATAGCTCCTTATAGCAGAGAATGGCACTAAGCTATGGGTGGACATGAGTAAATAGAGGTCAAGAGAATAAAGTTTTTGGAATAGTTTGCTAAGAGCTCTTATATTAATTCCTATTTCAGGCTCTTCCATGATTAAAATTCCTCCTTTCTTTGCTTGAATGGCCGCTAGAATCATAAGAAGACAGTTTCTCTCGCCACAACTCAAATTTCTTATGTCAAGTTCTCCTCTTTTGGTTTTTACTTTGATTGTAGGAATACCATCAGTAAGACCCGGTTCTATACATGGACTGCCATCACAAATATTTAGATCATTCAATATTTTTTCTAAATTTTCAATGTTTTCTTTTTTCCCTATTCTATAAATTATTAAATTAATGAGAGCCTGTATTAAGGAGGATCCATCAGAACTCCATTCTCTTTCCTCTAAGTAGCTCCTTAGATCTGGCGAGCTTCTTTCCTTTTCCGGTGATACTAGCTCTTTTGGTGATGGCCTGTGAAAACTTATATAACTGATGAACCTCAAGTTTAAAATTTTATTGAGATCCTCCTGCAGATCTGATGATCTCTCCAGCTCTACAAGAGAATTCATGTCTATATGCTCCTTTATATTTTCAAAATCCTTCTCAATAGGTGTTCTCCCTTTCACAGATTCTATTAAGGCACTTACTATACTGCTTAGAATTTCAATATCTACTAATTTTTTATCTTTAGTTAATGTCCTCTCGTTACCTCTGATAAATAATGATATACCCCACTTCTCCGGTGGAATGTACGTCACTTTTATCCCGTTTTCCCTAGAGGAGAGAACAGAAATCTCCATCTTATCTGTTTCTTTGTTGATAAGATCTTTTAGATGCATACCGTTTAGATTCACGAGAGAACCCTTGAATATATCATCTTCGTCTTTAACTTCTCCTGACATTACTCTTCCCCAGAGTGCCAGTGCTTCTAGAAGCGAGGATTTTCCACCACCCATGGGACCCATTAATATTGTTACTTTCCCTAACTCAATCTCTTTTCTCTCAGAATAGCATTTATATCCCTTTATGCCGATTTTCACTCCCTCTAAGCCAACCTTCATTTTAAACACCCCAATTATTCAACTCCCTTTAATGAAACTGCTGTTGATAAGAGCTTAAGGTACCACTCTCCATCGTAACTTTCATCAACGCTGGATATCTTGAAGAGAGATCCAGGAGATAAGACAGATATCATATCTTTTGGCTTTTCTTCCCTCATTAACCATCCTCCCATAAGCTCCACTCTCCCAAAAATCCAATCAGCCCTTCCAAATCCTAATACTGAAAACTTATCTCCCTTTCTTATGATAGGAATATGAGAAATTGCCAGATATATCTCGTCCTTTTCCACACCTTTCCTACATAGAGAGTTTAGCGGTGTCTCGTCACTTATATGTGCCCTTACTAGGCCAGATTCTCCTCCGAACCTGATAAGCCTTGACTCTACCATTCTAAGTCTTTCTTTTAGATCTGTTGGAAGGAGGATATCGCATGCCACCCTGGTATCTCGTGTCTTTCCATAACTAAAACTATATATTTCGTATCCCTCTACTAATTCCCTAAAGTAAAGCGATGGAGCTTTCACCGTTCTTTTAACTCTTTCCATCTCAAAGCTAGTTCTATCTGAAAATCTGGGATTCAATTCAGCCAAAGATGCAGTGTTAATTTGCCATCTTCTTTTCTCGTCATCAAATGAGACTTCAATAAGCCAATTCTTTCCATCAGGTTTGAAATCAGATATAGGTGGAATCCCGGCTGAAGGTATTCCGCTAATCCTGCAGAATCCGCTGTATTTTCCTTTTGCCACGATTACTTTGTATATTCTTCCGTGAGAAGTTGAAAGAGGAGCTGGAATGAAGTATCTCCAGCTATTACCAAATTTTGCAGCAAAATAAGTGGCTCTTATCACTATTTCTCTATTTCTCACCTTATTTTCTATCTCTTCAAGCTCTATTTTTGCCACTTCGCTTAGTAAGGTCATCGTGGCTCCTCCGACTGTATAGGCACTCGGAATAGAGTAACTTCTCACAAATTCTGTGGGAGAAAGCTCCTCCACCCTGCCGAAGAAAAGAGGGGTTACCTGCTCAAACCTCAGAGATATGCTTCCATTCATACTTCCTCACCTAGGACTAATGGTCTTGACTCCCTAAATGCCCCAAGAAGAGCGGCAACCCCATTAAGAATCTCAGATAAAAGACAGGATCTTCCTCTCGGAGTTATCACGCTTATCTCTCTTAAAGGAGCTAGCTGCCTCAAAAGCTCTGCATCTACACCAGCTCTTCTTGCAGAGGATTCGTAAAGATTATAGCATTCCTCGCTGTTTAGATCTGTCTTCACCTCTACTACATCCCTTGAAAAGCCTCTGACAGGTTTAACATGGCCATTTAATATCAGAAAGCCCCAGCTTCCGCTTCTGATGGATGAGCCGAGAGCCAGCGTAAGAAGTAACTCCTTCAGTTTTTCTATTTCTATTAAGCTCATTGGAATATATCCCTCTCTTCCCCTGTACACTATGTGAAGACAATCCTTCTCTCCAGATGGATACCTCACAGCTTTAGCTTTCTCCTCTACAAAATTAGATACCATTTCAATAGATTTTCTAAGCGGGAAGAAGGCATCTACAAGCAAAATTGATGAGCTCTGAGTGGCCCTCTTACCTAGACCAGGGAACTGATAGATAACATTTTTCTCTCGGAGAACTTTTTCAGCAAAGCGATCCTTAACCTCTATTACACTCCTTGAAAAGGTCTTCCTAGTAGATAGGACAGTCTGAATGGATATTTCAGCCGGAATCATTGTAAGAACGTCATCCCCTCCAGAATATACCACCAATCCTCCCTTTTCCTCTATCTGCTTTGCAGTTTTTGTTGATAGAATCGTAAGAGCCCTGCTTATCATCAGACCGTAACTTATGCTTGGTATCCATCTAGTTAACAGATCCTCTTCTTTGATAGAAGGAGTGTCTCCCTTAAGGATGGATAGAGGGATCATATCCATTAACTTCTTTTGGTGAATGCCTGATCCCTCGAGAAGATCCCTCATAGAGTCACCGTCTGACTTCACAATAGCGAAATAATCAGAGAGAGATCTTACAATGCAAAGAGATCCTATAATGCGGTCAGTTCCTTCAGGCAATACTTTTTCTATTTCAAGCCAAGCTAGAGGACTATCTCTCAAACTCATGAAAATAGAGGTAGGAGCTTCTTTCATAGTACATTCTAGTAAATCCAAAGCCCTTTTTGCATCTTCTCCTAATTCGGCAAATCTCTCAGCTCTAATGTAATGCTCCCTGTAGAAAGCAGTGAGATACTTGTCAAGCATATTAGCTACTTCCTTTGGAGCTTTGTTATAGAGAATCTCGTAGGAGGATGACTTCACAAGCCTTGCCTTTGAAAGCCCATAGATCTTGGAAAATATCCCCTTTAGTTTACCTAGATCATCCATCCATTTGCTCAGCCTATCCTTATCTAGCTTATCTGGCGACGCAAGTAGGGACAAGAGGGTATATGCGAAAGGAGCTCCTGCAATGGTCTCTGTAGATGGATAAGCCTTTTCTTTGTACTCGATTTTAATCCCCATAGATCTATCTAATATTTTGTCGATCGAATTTCTTAAACATCTTCTTATGAGACAATGAAAACAGAGCCTTTCTCCATCCCTGATAATTATCCCCCTTTCTCCATCCCTGATAATTATCCCCTCCTTATCATGCAATTTTCCGAGCAATTTTCTGAGTTCCTCTCTATCCTCTTTTTTCTCCAGATTTTCCAATCTTTTCACTCCTATGATAGCTTCCCTTTTCCAGCATACATTACAGAGATCTTCTTTTTTCTCTATCCTTATCGGAGCTTCAAGAACCCTGCCGTCTACTCTTGTTCTCGTAAAGGAGTAGTGAATTGATGATAGCGCTTTGATGAATATGCTCCAACATAGGATGAGGGATTGTACTCCTTTTGCGTCCTTTCCTAGCTCTTTTATCCTCTTTATCTCACTAATCTCCTTCTCTGATAAAGCTCCACTCTCAAGAAGTTCTTTCAGAAGCTCCTCCCTTTCCTTGTCATCTATAGGAACTTTTAAGTAGGCTATTGCGATATCAAATGGCATCTCCTCCTTTTGTTTATCTATAAGATCTAATTTCATTGATATGATTTTACCCTTCGCAGATTCATCGATATCCTTGAGATCTCTATCGAGTTGCTCCTTAAATTGCTCAGTTATAATATTCCATATCTCCTTATATAGCTCTTTTATCCTTCTCACAAAATATTCAACTTTATATCCTGGAACTAAGATAATTCCAGTACCTGGTATAGATGGCGTTAAAATTTCTTCCAAAAACTCTTCTTTTGTAATCTCCCCAAAAATGGATCCTAGATAGGCATCATAAAGAGAGGATGAATAAAGAGATGGCTTTATCACGGAATCCGGCCCTATTTCGTCCGATAATGATTTAAGAACGTAGAATGTGAGAAGAGAGATTAGATAGCTTCCAGCCCAGAGATCCCTAGGTATTTTGGATGTGCTTATAAAGCCTTGCTTATTACAGATCTCCCAGCTTATTATTCCAATCTGCGTGTCACTAAGCATGAATGGGAGAATGGAGTACATGTGATCTAGGGCAGTAATATGAGGGCTTCTTGGATCTGCTGGAATAAGAGTGAGCTTGGATATGAGCTCGTTTGAGAGATCTCTTTCATAGACCTCCTTTACAGATGTGACAAATGCTGATGGGATTACTCTCCATAAAGCATGATATTCCATTCCCTTTGCTTTAGAAGCAGCATCTATAAGCTTCTTACAGAAAATATCGATAGATTCCCTAAATTTATTGTCCTTATTCATAAAAACCCCTAGCTCTTCTGTTAAATCTATCTCTGAAAGGTCTACAGGATGCTTAAAAATGACTTTACTAACTTTACTGACAGAATCTTTAGCGATAAATCCAGTTATATCGATTGAACCGGATATAAGCTTTAGATAGTTCTCCTTAACTAAAAGGTTTTCTTTAAGTGCCTTTTTGATTTTTTCAGAGAGATCTTTATCCAATAAATCATGGACAAATCTGGCTACTATATATAGGGATACTTTATCCTGCGGTTCGGTATCTGGGCGAAGAATATCATTTCCAAGCACTTCTCTGATAATGGATTCATCAATTTGTTTTGCAAGTCTCTCTGCGGCCGACTCATCTATCAGAGAGAGGCAGGATACGAGATATCTAAATGGTGAACTATAGAGGATTGCTGCCATCTTCATTGCCATTAATTCCTGATCCATCAAATAACACCTCCCGCTGATTCTATCCCGAGTATCCCATATCCAACTGTTGTTTTTCCGCCTATTCCTTCATTTATTACTTCAGATACCCATTTTCCAACTTCTTTAGGTAAATCTTTTTCTTTATCCTTAATAGCGACAAAGAATCTGAACTTTACACCTTTTGCCACAACAGGATAGATTATAGGCACAGGAGAAGCCCTATGCTCCCTAGGATCCTTGTATATGGGAGTTATGACGTCTGGCTCCAGCAAACCTTTCTTCCCAGCATCCACTGGGTATGCATCTGTCACCAGAACTTTAGAGATAGACGTAGAAGCCCCTCCGAGCAATTCTTCTACATTTTCATATTTTATTCCTGTTAAATAACTTCTCAAAGAACCCTTAATACTAGAGCCTGGTATAAAGGGAAATCCAAGAACTGGATGAAGAATAGTTCCTATCTCAAAGATAAGGGACGTAGAATCGTTCTTTGCATGAACTATAAGTCTAGATTTAGTTGAGACAATTACATCTATTACGGTGCCATATTCCTGCTTCAAGGCTTCTGCCCAAGAAGATAAGATACTATCCACTAGAGGTTTAACCTCAGCGAAATTTTCATTTACGCACCTAATGAGACGTTCCAGAAGATCTTTCTTACCCTCTTTTTGCTGGGATCCAGCAAGATTTATAAGACCAATTCTACACAATAAAATAGGATTTTCACATGAATTTAACATTTCCTTTAAATCAATACCGTACAACTTCATTTCATCTCCAATCAAAAAACCTTCACCTCCTCATATCTGTATCCACATTTCTCCAAATATTCCCTGATCGATCTGCTTAGCACATCATAGGCTTTCATGAGATCATCCTGTGCCTTGACCCCTTCCCTCATTTCACGAGACTTCCATAGAATAGGATGAGGCCAGTCCCTAGACTTGAAAATGCACACAGATGCGTATGTTTTGTGAACGCTGACTATGAGAGGCGAGGCTCTTCTAGCAATTTTACCTCCTTTTATGTAATATCCGGACTCTATACGACCTTTCGGCATGGCACTTCTTGGAAGACCCAAGATCCATCCAGTAAGTTGATCTCTCAGAGGATCTCGGCCAAGAACTCTCATTCTGCCAGTTCTTAAGGTGAAATTCTGAATATCTTGCAACATCTTCATGACATTGTTATGCTTCAAATAGAGTAGCTCAAAGTGACCTGGAGCCAGAAGAGGAATTGGTGGGGGATTTTTGCTCTCTGAAGCTGGAATTAAACTTCTCAGTATCCTTTTTATGGTTTCAGCATCAATATTTTCGCTTTTTAGATTCAAGAACATTCCAGCTGTATCCTCTATGACATCAAAATCTAGGGATCCAAACCCTCTTCTAGATCCTTTTCCTAAGCCTGAGAGGAGAAGGGATATTATGAAGCTACCAGAAGCTCTCCTTATGTCTTCGTATTCAGGTTTCTCGTCCTTATAGCTGAAGACCTTAAGTTCTATAATCCCCGCTATATCTTTTATGAACGTAATATCTTTTTTCTTCAACAGCAGATATCTTATTCTAGGTAAATCCTGTATCTTTTCCGCAGAATCGTAACACACTTTGCTAGTAAAAGATCTTATTACTATTCTGGAGGCAGTAGCTTTCCCTTCCGTTGTTCCTAGAATAGCTCCTTCCTTTTTCCTGAGGTTATTAATGAAATCCTCGTCTTTTATCCCGTCTCTCCATAAAGTTGCCCCCAGAACAGCCCTAAACCACCATCTCCAAACTCCCTTTAGGCTTGTTGGTCTTAGCTCCTCTCCTTGGAACTCATGTTTTGACTCGGTATCATACCCACCTAGAAGAAGAGGAGATGAATTCCAGAACTTTACCTTCAAAAGAGGATTAAGCAATGTCATCCCCCAGTAAACAGGGACTCTCCAAACTTTCTTATCCATTTGGCAAATCTAAGTATCTGATAGTCAAGAATATAAGTTCCTTCATCCTTAGGCTCTCCAAAGACGTCTATTATTGATTTGAGGGATCCATCGGTGTTTACCCCTATCTCATTTAAGAAACAGCATATCAGGGATCCATATATAGCATAGCTTAGATCCTCGTCTTTTACGATAGGAGGTATAAATTCCTCCTCCTTCATTCGGGTTAAGGTCGTTTTAATAAGATCCTCCCCTGCTTTTGAGTAGATAAAAGCAAGTGTTGGAAGAGATCCTGAATAGTAAAAGAAGCTGTACATACCTCTGCAACGGGCACGTATCCCTTTATTTAACTCCCTTCTACCTTCCACACCTCTCTTGACCTTTGAGAGCAACTCAAATGCTATCTTCCCTATTTTTCTGTCATCCAAAATGATTTCGGACTTCATTCTTACCACCCACAGAATTTTATAATGCCCTTTCCTATAGTCTCATGTCCTCCTAAGATAAGATAGAAATCCTTTTGACCGTTTGCTACTACCTTTCTGAGCTCATCTATCGGATCTATTGATACACCAGGCTTTCTAGGTGATAATGCAATTAAGGCCGTTACAAACATAGTGGACTCAGGAACATATTCCTCCGTCCAGAGAGCACCCTCTTTCACCGTCTTTGTTCTGTAATCAAGTGAAATTCTTGTCACAGACATAGTTGATCTGGAGATAAATGGAACTCCCTCATCATCAGGTAGCACTACTGCCCTTTCTTGAATAAAATCAACTGATATAGGAATATTTAAGCTAGATATTAGGCTTTTAATTTTCTGACCAATATTAGATTCTTCAATAGCGTCAAAGATTCTATCCCTCAACATGACTTTATTCTTAATGATGATTTTACTACTGCCTGCAACAGCAACGCCCTTGCTTTTTGATATTTGAATTATTTCGTTTATTACAGTTGCCAGATTGGAGTATCCGCAGAGCTCAAATATCTTTTTGGCATTTTCTAACATGATAGGACAGGTTACAAACGAAACAACTCCTCTTAATGATGGTACAGGTACTATGAAGGATTTTGCATCAGTCACTAGAAGAGACCCCGCATGCTCATGCGCCCTTTCTCTTTCAGGTCCGAATATGATAGTTTCTTCATCTGAAGCTTTACTAATATCTCCTCCAGAGCTTCCTTCGGCTTTTTTGATCCTATAAGTAGTTCTAAGAGCCCCTTTTATACTGCTCCCCCAGATCACTGGAAGACCTAAAAAGTCCCTTTGAATTGGAAGATCCACGTATTCCCCTTCTTCTTTCCCAGTTCCTGCATGAATTGGAGTTACAGCAAAAAGAAGATACGGAACACCTCTACTACATGTTTGAATGTTCATTAGGCTACCCCCTTGCATAGAGCACAGGAAGATATCATAAGGAAAAATAAAAAGTTTTCTATTCAACTATTTGTTCCAAAATATGTACACTATTTGTTTCACTTCTAGGCAGATCTTTTCCTTTATGTTATATTTCCAAACATTGAGAATATTATGTCTACCTCAATCCTCTTTGCATTGAGACGGTGTTATGTCGGATGGTTTTGAGGATGATGAGCTTTTCTTTCAATCCTCTTTGCATTGAGACAGTCTACCTCGTTGCAGTAAAGGGCGTAAGGGTAGCACAACCTTTCAATCCTCTTTGCATTGAGACAAACTCCTCAGCCTCTTGGCATCGCTTAACACCTCGCCTTTCAATCCTCTTTGCATTGAGAATTTAACGAATCAGATCCAATTCCTCTAGCTCAGACGATGGCTTTCAATCCTCTTTGCATTGAGAATTCTGCGGGTGGTGCGACTAAAATAACCCGTGCCGGGACCTTTCAATCCTCTTTGCATTGAGAAGCCGCCGGGCTCCACGGGCAGGGTTGTGATGACTGTGGCTTTCAATCCTCTTTGCATTGAGAACGTGAGGTTGAAGAAGAGCGGGTCGTAGGACGACCTGTCTTTCAATCCTCTTTGCATTGAGAAACCAACTTCGTGTCCAACTGGACGCACTACCACGAGAACTTTCAATCCTCTTTGCATTGAGAAACGCAGAAGCTGAGTATGAGCAAGTAAGAAAGCAGAAAGCTTTCAATCCTCTTTGCATTGAGAAGTCTTAAATAAAAATTTTTTGTTTCCGTCGCAATAAAACTTTCAATCCTCTTTGCATTGAGAAGTAAAGTATAACACAGGCTTCGGAAGGAAACCGACAGTCTCTTTCAATCCTCTTTGCATTGAGAAAGATATGTAGAGATCTTGAACAAAACGACAGATCAAGACTTTCAATCCTCTTTGCATTGAGAATAAAGCAGAGACCATGAGGATCTGAGGTTGTGCACCTACTTTCAATCCTCTTTGCATTGAGAAACAAGAAGGACGACCTCAGGTACTGCCTCAGGCTGGCAACTTTCAATCCTCTTTGCATTGAGAAGAACCTCCTGCCCGAAGGCGGGAAGCACGGCAACAACCACTTTCAATCCTCTTTGCATTGAGAATACTACTCATGATGAGCGAGACCAGAATAAAGGCACTTGCTTTCAATCCTCTTTGCATTGAGAACCCAAAGCTTTACCCATTATGAAACAGTATCCGCTTTATCTTTCAATCCTCTTTGCATTGAGAAACTGCTAGCCCTACTCCCTGTAGTGCCCGTTTTGGCTACCCCTTTCAATCCTCTTTGCATTGAGAAACCTTCAAAGTGAAGAGCATAGAGGAGATTGTGGGTATCCTTTCAATCCTCTTTGCATTGAGAATGTTTTCTTTTCAGCAAAAGACATAATAGCTGAGATAACTTTCAATCCTCTTTGCATTGAGAAATACCCAGATAAAAAGTAGAACGAAGCTATTGCCCTAGACTTTCAATCCTCTTTGCATTGAGAAACCATATGCCACTGTAATGGCACACAGAACCAAGCCAGATGCTTTCAATCCTCTTTGCATTGAGAATGCGTACGCCGCACCTATGAGGAGGGGTATCACCTTCGCTTTCAATCCTCTTTGCATTGAGAAGCACAGTCGGGGATCTGGACAATCCAGGAATATTTTTCGCTTTCAATCCTCTTTGCATTGAGAAACGTGGTGCAGGATGTGAAAAGCCAGCTGGGAGAACCAACCTTTCAATCCTCTTTGCATTGAGAAGCGGAAAGAAGTCCTCCGGCCACGATAACCTCGGGTGGTCTTTCAATCCTCTTTGCATTGAGAATCCACATAGTTTGGGACTACGAGACCGGAAGGTACAGCACTTTCAATCCTCTTTGCATTGAGAAGTGGAGCCCAGAGGACGTGGAGAGGGTCGCAGATGCGCTTTCAATCCTCTTTGCATTGAGAAGGACAGGTGGATAGCGGTCAGGACGCCCCTCACCATGGCTTTCAATCCTCTTTGCATTGAGAACAACATCCAAAAAAGAAAATAACAGCAAAATAGAGGAAACTTTCAATCCTCTTTGCATTGAGAATATCTCTGGAATAGGTAATGTTACCTTACCTAACACACTTTCAATCCTCTTTGCATTGAGAAGTGTGATGTACGAGGTAAGGACGTGGGACAGGAGATTTAACCTTTCAATCCTCTTTGCATTGAGAAGGACGATAAGGTTGCTCAGGAGGATAGAGAGGGCGAAGCTTTCAATCCTCTTTGCATTGAGAATGATCAGGTTAAGAGAGCTATAATCGAGACCAAATTACCTTTCAATCCTCTTTGCATTGAGAAAAGCGTTGCCAAGAGATCTGCATTGCCCCGCTCACGATGCTTTCAATCCTCTTTGCATTGAGAAACCTATTCTAACAGGATTGGGCTTTCTAGGAATGATAATAAACTTTCAATCCTCTTTGCATTGAGAAGTTTGGGGAGTTCAAAAACTTGCACCGGTTCCTCAACCTTTCAATCCTCTTTGCATTGAGAAGTTTGGGAGGGAGAGGTATGAAGGATGGGATGATCACTTTCAATCCTCTTTGCATTGAGAAACAAAAGAATGCTCAACAGGTATGAGGAGAATGCAAAGCTTTCAATCCTCTTTGCATTGAGAATTCTGCCAAAGATGCCCGAAAGGATGAAAGCTACACTCTTTCAATCCTCTTTGCATTGAGAAAGAGCCTTATCAGGAGAATCCTGGAGAGAGCGAATGAGCGCTACACTCTTTCAATCCTCTTTGCATTGAGAAAAGAGGCCTACAGGTTGCTGATGGAGGCGCCGGACAAGACTTTCAATCCTCTTTGCATTGAGAAAAAGAAGGAGGAAAAAGTTGAAGAGGAGGAAATAGAATCTTTCAATCCTCTTTGCATTGAGAAGGGCTAAGCTCAAGAAGATGGGCTACACTGATGCTGACTTCTTTCAATCCTCTTTGCATTGAGAAAGAAGCTGCTCCTGTTGCATACGTTATCTTTATTCTTTTCCTTTCAATCCTCTTTGCATTGAGAAGGCTTCTTCATATCGGCAGGTGAGTCGAACAACTTTACTTTCAATCCTCTTTGCATTGAGAAGCTCTTCACCTACATAATCCAGAGCATATTTAAATACACTTTCAATCCTCTTTGCATTGAGAAATAGCGGGAATTCAGGAGTGGGCAATAAAGAAGCTTGGCTTTCAATCCTCTTTGCATTGAGAAGGATCGCAGAAAGCAAGGCTGTACAGGCTGATAATCAACTTTCAATCCTCTTTGCATTGAGAATCGGGATTCAGGGTTTACGGGCCTTTTGTCGGCCCATACTTTCAATCCTCTTTGCATTGAGAATATGAGCTTGAAGACCTTGAGAAGGCTGTCAACTGCACTTTCAATCCTCTTTGCATTGAGAAGATGAGGACGTGATAAAAGACCTTTTAACAATAGTTGACTTTCAATCCTCTTTGCATTGAGAAACTTCTTGGGATAATCTACCTTGCTGTGTTCAGGAAGACTTTCAATCCTCTTTGCATTGAGAAATTATAATGGTGTTACAGTATCTGCTGTTGTAAACTATGCCTTTCAATCCTCTTTGCATTGAGAAACTTATCGCTGATGCACTTGAACAGCTTCTTAGCTCCTATCTTTCAATCCTCTTTGCATTGAGAAGAAAGGACATGCAACGATGACGAGGCTTTTCACTTTGAGTCTTTCAATCCTCTTTGCATTGAGAAAACTGACTTTGGCGTGCACTACTATGTGCAGGCTGAAACCTTTCAATCCTCTTTGCATTGAGAAAGAGACAGCCAGTATCTTAGAAAGAAAACTACTACTATCCTTTCAATCCTCTTTGCATTGAGAAGAAAATTCATCTAGAGAATCTCGAGAAAAAGGGATATTTCTTTCAATCCTCTTTGCATTGAGAAATTATCTCTGTGCTGACCATTCTAGATCATCCCTCCTTCTTTCAATCCTCTTTGCATTGAGAAAAAACTTAGTAAGGCACATGAGGGATTACGATCATTTCGCTTTCAATCCTCTTTGCATTGAGAAGTATATCTTTTTGCACTCTCCTATTCCCTCAACAGCCTTAATCTTTCAATCCTCTTTGCATTGAGAAGGAATGAGCATATCGCAGTATATTTCCTTCTTGATTCACTTTCAATCCTCTTTGCATTGAGAATCCTCAATCAGCTCAATCAGAAACAGGGCAATGGCAACTTTCAATCCTCTTTGCATTGAGAAACGCTATTACAACCTCTCCATTCCTCTCATCAACAGCTTTCAATCCTCTTTGCATTGAGAAACCCACAGGCACACCACGTGGAACAGCTCAAGATATATACTTTCAATCCTCTTTGCATTGAGAATCCGTTTCTCCGTTTGATCCCGCATTTTTACATGATCCTCTTTCAATCCTCTTTGCATTGAGAAGTTTACTTTACATGAAAGGAGCTCTCTGGCAAACATGTCTTTCAATCCTCTTTGCATTGAGAAGGGAATCTGAGTAGGCTGAGAGGGCTGTTAAAAACACAACTTTCAATCCTCTTTGCATTGAGAATTATTCAGCCTATGCAGGCTATTCATATCGCATAACAGGCTTTCAATCCTCTTTGCATTGAGAAGGGCAACATATCCCAGACCGTTTGGAGCGTGCTCGCTGTCTTTCAATCCTCTTTGCATTGAGAAACTTTTCCTTGTTGAAAAAGGAGGGAGGTGTTTCCTGACTTTCAATCCTCTTTGCATTGAGAAACGGGACTTGATGTCCCTGCCTCAATATATATATGGATCAAGACTTTCAATCCTCTTTGCATTGAGAAAGGAACCATAGGGAACATATTCGCCGCAGTATGGGCACCTTTCAATCCTCTTTGCATTGAGAAAGTTGCCTAGATTCATGTTTGCAGCTGAGAAGGTTACAGCTTTCAATCCTCTTTGCATTGAGAAGAAGACACTTCAAATTTTACTTCAAATGCCCGATCTGTGGCTTTCAATCCTCTTTGCATTGAGAACAGTTTCTGATGCTATAAACAACTTTTTAAACTCATTAACTTTCAATCCTCTTTGCATTGAGAACCTACCTACCCCTAGTGTCTTTAAAAAGCCGAAAAAGCTTTCAATCCTCTTTGCATTGAGAATTATATCAGGCTGGACGATAATATTGGCTATTCGAATAACTTTCAATCCTCTTTGCATTGAGAAAGAAGACAGTAGGTGAGGAGGACGTGTCGGACATAGTCTTTCAATCCTCTTTGCATTGAGAAACATATCCTATTCAGATCTAGATGACTATCTGAGACTTCATCTTTCAATCCTCTTTGCATTGAGAAGAGGGGCTGTACTACCTCAACCAAGCGGGCATACTGACTTCTTTCAATCCTCTTTGCATTGAGAAAGCTCCACGACCGGCTTGATGAACCCTGTCGTGTAGACGTCTTTCAATCCTCTTTGCATTGAGAAACGACGCCGTAGGCCACCGTAATCAGGGTGGCGATGAGGCTTTCAATCCTCTTTGCATTGAGAAACGTGCCATAGACCCAGTAGCCTACCGACAGGGGAAGTTTGTCCTTTCAATCCTCTTTGCATTGAGAAAGCTGGGATATAGGTTTAGCAAAATAGATCTCCTCAGGTTCTTTCAATCCTCTTTGCATTGAGAAGCACCGCCATCAAATGTGTTCAGCGAAGTTCCGGCTGAACTTTCAATCCTCTTTGCATTGAGAAGGAAAGATTATCGGCTCCGGTTGGAATGAACTCTGGATCTTTCAATCCTCTTTGCATTGAGAAGGGGATGCAGGATGATGGGAAGCGAAATGCATAGCAAAAACTTTCAATCCTCTTTGCATTGAGAAACGTTCCTTATCATCACCCTGAGGGGGTCAATCGGAACCCCTTTCAATCCTCTTTGCATTGAGAATTCCCTTTTCTCTCAAACATATCTGAAAGAAGTAAGCTTTCAATCCTCTTTGCATTGAGAATTATCCAAGAAGAAAGGTGATTAGATGAGGATCATAGTCCTTTCAATCCTCTTTGCATTGAGAAGGAGGTATGGGCAGGTGATCTACTTCCTCGGATCGGCGACTTTCAATCCTCTTTGCATTGAGAATGTCCTATATTCCTTGGTTATCTGGATGGAAATATAGACTTTCAATCCTCTTTGCATTGAGAAGTATCCCTCGGTTACCTTTCTCAGTTGCTCGTACCTTTCTTTCAATCCTCTTTGCATTGAGAAACACCGCTGTTATCAAAGCAGCAACTGCGGAGATTATCTTTCAATCCTCTTTGCATTGAGAAACATGTTCCAGAGGGCGGCAGCTGAGGCCAGATACCTAGCTTTCAATCCTCTTTGCATTGAGAAGTGACGGGTGCCTGCACGTCGACACGCCCTATGAGGCTACTTTCAATCCTCTTTGCATTGAGAAAGGAGATGCCTCTGGAGGAAAAGGCTGAGGCAACTGAAGCCTTTCAATCCTCTTTGCATTGAGAAGAGTGAGCGCACATGTCCGGCTTGGTTGCAAAAACTTCTACTTTCAATCCTCTTTGCATTGAGAAAAGCGCCGGATGTAGATTGATAAGCTCTCATAAGAAGGACCTTTCAATCCTCTTTGCATTGAGAAAAAAAATAAAGAAGATTGGGATTATGGATCTTCTCCCCTCACTTTCAATCCTCTTTGCATTGAGAAGTGCCCCAGAGAAGAGTCTTGGGACGAAGCGGTACGGCGCTTTCAATCCTCTTTGCATTGAGAACCTGTACAGCCGCACCGTGGCGCCGTCGCCCAGAGCTTTCAATCCTCTTTGCATTGAGAATTGGCTTAGCTTACGCATACAGAGACGTGAACAACAGGCTTTCAATCCTCTTTGCATTGAGAAACTGAGGCGATTTTTCTATTGGACAGACAAAGTCGGATCTTTCAATCCTCTTTGCATTGAGAAAAGGTGATCTGGATGAGTTGTTGGGAGTGTATATGGTACTTTCAATCCTCTTTGCATTGAGAAACGAAGGTGCATCCTAGAGAGCCATTCAATGACGTAATAACTTTCAATCCTCTTTGCATTGAGAAGCACTTTCGTCGTATATATCGCCCTCTTTTATTGCCTTAGCTTTCAATCCTCTTTGCATTGAGAAATAGCAATGATGGCAATAATATACACAAACATGAAATAGGCTTTCAATCCTCTTTGCATTGAGAAACGAGCGATGGCTTCTACAACGTAAACTTCAAGGAGCTTAACTTTCAATCCTCTTTGCATTGAGAATTGGATGTGGTCTTTCTACAATCTGTTCAAAAATACAGCTTTCAATCCTCTTTGCATTGAGAATGGACACACAACAACATCGGCACAGTGGATGTTCTACATCTTTCAATCCTCTTTGCATTGAGAAGCAAACTGTCTGAATCCAGAACTGTAATGGAAACCCTGCACCTTTCAATCCTCTTTGCATTGAGAAACACAACAATTAGGAAAGCAATAACAAAAAAGTAAGAAACTTTCAATCCTCTTTGCATTGAGAAAATCAGGTACTGCTCATATCTGGTGAACTTCAGGGGAGTCTTTCAATCCTCTTTGCATTGAGAATCGGTAAACCCTGTCCATGCCACAGTTGGCAAAGACGTCTTTCAATCCTCTTTGCATTGAGAAATTCTGAAAGCTCGAAAGAGCTAGGGTCAAGGGATCTTACTTTCAATCCTCTTTGCATTGAGAACATTTTTATAATCCTCCTTTTTACATTAGTGCAATAATGTCTTTCAATCCTCTTTGCATTGAGAATTGTGGATATAAAGAACAGGAAGGTCTACTTTGTCACGGCTTTCAATCCTCTTTGCATTGAGAATTACGATATCAATAGCCACAGCAGGCACACATACGTCTTTCAATCCTCTTTGCATTGAGAATTATATACAATTTAGAATCAGACACTAATGTCATTTGCTTTCAATCCTCTTTGCATTGAGAATGAACCACCTTATATCCCTAGAAAGAAGTATAAGGTAGATCTTTCAATCCTCTTTGCATTGAGAATCACACTCCCGGCCTTTTCAAACCGAACGGGTCTGAGCTTTCAATCCTCTTTGCATTGAGAAACTATTCATTCAGCATATTGGACTACTATAGAAAATTCTTTCAATCCTCTTTGCATTGAGAAGAGCCTAAAAAACGAGGTGGTGATATGATAGAGGAAAAAGCTTTCAATCCTCTTTGCATTGAGAAGGATCTCATAAAGAAGGCGGATGATTACCTTTTTGAAACTTTCAATCCTCTTTGCATTGAGAATGATGCTATTCCACAAAAATGGTGGCAATATAATTCAGACTTTCAATCCTCTTTGCATTGAGAAACATGCTTTGGGACAACACGGGGGATTTCGAAACGTTTTCTTTCAATCCTCTTTGCATTGAGAATTCATCTGTTGGTTTTTCTCTCTTTTTCATAACAACACTTTCAATCCTCTTTGCATTGAGAAGCGGCGGTGGTGGTGGGGCAGGAGGAACACCAGCAACACTTTCAATCCTCTTTGCATTGAGAATGGACGAGAACTTTCTAGTGCGATATTTTGCCATAAGCTTTCAATCCTCTTTGCATTGAGAAACCTGGGGGAGAAGGAACTTCCAAAGCTGGAGATAAAGCTTTCAATCCTCTTTGCATTGAGAAAGTGGTGAGATGCGATCGATATGGTATGTCTATCGATAAAGCTTTCAATCCTCTTTGCATTGAGAAACGGCAACTTTGGTGCTCTCGGTGGCTGTTGTGAAAATGCACTTTCAATCCTCTTTGCATTGAGAAGGAATATTTCCAAGATAAACTGAGATTGAGCGATAAATACTTTCAATCCTCTTTGCATTGAGAAACGGGGGTAGAAGGTGAAGGTTGGGAGTCCCTAGCATATATCTTTCAATCCTCTTTGCATTGAGAAAATATAAGTGTAATATTCTCCACATATAGGACACTTACTTTCAATCCTCTTTGCATTGAGAATGTTTGGATTACCGCAACTAAAATCAGGTATCATGTTCTCTTTCAATCCTCTTTGCATTGAGAATCCCGTAATAATGAAAGCTGTTGAGGAAGGCAAATCTGTCTTTCAATCCTCTTTGCATTGAGAAACCATAGTAGCCTTTGATGACACCCAAAAATCTGTTACACTTTCAATCCTCTTTGCATTGAGAAGAGGGGAGGGAGCAGACCCTGAGCTCCAGAGGTATGTACTTTCAATCCTCTTTGCATTGAGAAGGAAGAGGTGATCCTTCAATGTGCCATATACTTCACAAAGCTTTCAATCCTCTTTGCATTGAGAAAACAGATATTACTCAATAAACTTCTTCAGCATATTTGAACTTTCAATCCTCTTTGCATTGAGAATACTTCTCCACTTTATCTGAGGAGGTGGGAATATAGCTTTCAATCCTCTTTGCATTGAGAAGTAGTACAGCCCCTCGTAGATGGCGAACAGGGCAACAGCTTTCAATCCTCTTTGCATTGAGAAACGTGGGTTTATAACGGTAGCGAGTCGATAAACATATTCGCCTTTCAATCCTCTTTGCATTGAGAAGCAGGTGCTGTGGTGAGACAGCAGTCCTATCGGACACAACTTTCAATCCTCTTTGCATTGAGAAACGTGTTGAGCAACCGAATTGTTTCAGAGGTAAAAATAGCTTTCAATCCTCTTTGCATTGAGAATAAATTTCTCCCCCCTCCTCTCCCTCCCCTCCCAAAGCACTTTCAATCCTCTTTGCATTGAGAATTCAGGCACAGGAGAAATGTAAGGGTGATCCTTGTGTCTTTCAATCCTCTTTGCATTGAGACGAGAGAAAGATGATCATAAATGTGGATGCTCTAAAGGCTTTCAATCCTCTTTGCATTGAGACATTACCGATATGCATACAGCCATAATATA
>Ga0080004_1124397_pt1 | contig 27188 bp, 29 predicted proteins | sample WasSprMetagenome_FD_69207 | JGI IMG/M metagenome (GOLD analysis project Ga0080004, IMG submission 69207) | Sulfidic aquatic microbial communities from Washburn Spring, Yellowstone National Park, USA - WS (SPADES assembly) (version 2) | ecosystem: Environmental > Aquatic > Thermal springs > Hot... | reverse complement strand
AACGTTTGTTTTCCAAATGAGAACCTAGGTTCTCATCCACTCCTAGGAGGTTATAGGAACCAAAGGTTCCTATTCAGAGCGATGGATAGCATCGTGGGTGGCCTTAAGTTGACAGTCTCTAAAACTCAAGAAAAACTTTTAACTTCTTTTTAGCTAAATGTAGCTCATGAAAGAAGAAATACTAACAAAAGATGCACCTGAACCGATAGGCCCTTACTCTCAAGCAATTCGCACCGGAAACCTAATATTTCTTTCTGGAGTAATTCCAATAGATCCTGAAACTGGAAAAGTAATAAAGGGAGACATAAAACAGGCAACAGAACAAGTTTTTAAGAACGCTTCCGCTATACTAAAAACAGCAGGAGCTTCTCTTGAAAATGTAGTGAAAGTTACGGTATTTTTAAGGGATTTAAGAAACTTTGAAGAAATGAACAAGGTTTACTCAAGTTGGTTTAAGAAACCCTATCCTGCAAGAACAACCGTTCAAGTTGAAGCGTTGCCTAAAGAAGTAGACATAGAGATAGATTTTATTGCAGAAATTTAAGAGAAGAAAGACTTTCATTAGCTTGGTAATTGCCGTCGTCAACAGGCTTAAGTAGAATGTACTAACAAACAAAACAATTCCAACATGAGTACTACATTATTTCATAGCTTAGACCTTTGTTCTTTAAGCATTTTCCTAATTCTTCTAGAGTTTCGCCTCTCATAACTTCAACTATTATCTCTACCGTTGCCATGGCAGGAGGAATCCATGGTTCATTTCTCAAGTGCACTAAATCAACAACATTAGCTTTAACTTTGGAGACACACTCTAAAACGTTTCTTAGACTACCGGGCCTATCAGGAATAGTTACAATAAGACGGACCACTCTCCCTTCTTGTCTTAAGCTCTGTGTAATTATCCTAGCAAGCAAAAGAGGGTTAACATTCCCACCACTTATTATAGCTCCAACTTTCTTTGATTTAATGTCTATTTTGTTTGATAGAATTGCAGCTAAACTCGCGGCTCCTGCAGGTTCGGATACCATCTTAGTCCTTTCTAACAAAAGAAACATAGCTGTCATTATAGTTTCGTCACTCACTGTTACAAAGTCATCTACAACTTCAGATGCTATTTTAAAGGTTAACTCACCTGGCTTCTTTACAGATATGCCATCCGCTATTGAGTAACCTCTCTTCACATCAACGATCTTTCCTTGTTTAAAAGACTCAGCAAACGCGGGGTAGCTATTTGTTTGTACCCCCACTATCTTTGTTCCTGGAGATATTTTCTTCATTACAGCGCCAACTCCAGCTATTAGTCCACCGCCTCCAACTGGAACAAAAAGGTAATCTAAGTTTTTAATCTCGTTTAAAATTTCAAAAGCAATCGTTCCTTGACCACTTATAACATATTTATCATCAAATGGATGAATTAACTTTACTTCTTTACCCTTTGTATATTCCACAGCATAAGTATACGCGTCATCGTATGTTTCTCCAGCTAAGATAACATTTGCACCGTAATTTTTTGTTGCCTCAACCTTATTCGGATAAGCAAATTCTGGCATAAATATTGTAGACTTCATTCCAAGCATACTCGCAGCAAGAGCAACTCCTTGAGCATGATTTCCAGCTGAAGCCGCCACTACCTCGTTTACACCTTCTTTCTTAGCGACAGTACACGCATTAAGTGCACCTCTTACCTTGAATGCTCCTGTTTTTTGAAGGTTTTCAAGTTTAAGAAAAACTTCTGCTCCAGTCATCTTACTGAAAGATTCGCTTCGTACTGTTGGTGTTTTATGTACAAAGGAAGCTAAGGTTTCTGTTGCGATTTTTGATAAATTAAAGATTTCTTCTAGAATGTAGCTCATGGTAAGTTCACATCCTTTTGCTTCACTGAACTAATAAATCTTAACGGTAAAAACAAACCAACATAAACATCGCCATTAAGCTCAAGTAAGTCAACTATTCCCTCAAAATTTAGCCTATTCAAGTAGTCTACAACCTTTTGTTTTTCTTCTTTTAATTTACTTGATATGCTACTGATAGTTAAGTAAGAAGTATTTTCTTCCTCAAAAATATTTGCAAGGGTTAAAGTAAACTCCTTAAGATCTCTTGAAAAATCAGAAAGTTCAGTAACTTCTTGTTTCCCTTCAAGTCTTGCTAAAGAAAGCCTAAGGTGCTCTGAATTTATTTTACTGTTTCCTTCCCACTCTGCCTCCATTCCTGAAAATAACAATAACTCTAATCCATATCTTGCAGACCCATAACCAAATTTTGAGCTAATTCTGCTAGCCAGAAGAAGTTCATTTTCATCGATTACGCCACTTTCAAACACTTCTTCTGCTCTCTTACCAAGTACATCCTTCAGCTCATTCCAGCTATATGGCTCAAACTTAGATTTTGTTCGCCAAACATAATTCCTTATCCAGCTTTCTTCGAACACCATTGTATAATCGTTAACGCCAATAAAGATCATGAACATTCTGGAGTCAGTAATTTCTTGCTGCTTTAAGATATCATAAACTAACTTTGATTTAGACTTCTTTCTTGCAATGTAGCTGTCAAAGTCATCTAAAGCTAGTATCAAGTAGCTTTCGTTGTTTCTTAAGTACTCTATAACATTTTGAATCATCTCTGTTGCACTAAAACCTCTTAATGATGCACCTGGCGTTACTCTCAAAGCAACAGCTTGGGCTAACGAAAAATCAGACGCTATAAATCTACAGTTGATTATATCTGTAATAATCTTAATGCCTTTCTTGCTTGCTATACTACTAATAGTTCTAAAGAAGGCCCTAACTACGGAAGTTTTTCCGGTGCCACTTGGACCTTGAATCATTACCGCCCAAGGGATTTGCTTTTCTCTTTCTAAGAGAGGAGAAAAAATCTTTAGAAGCTCATTTATGTGTTGTTCTCTATGTGGCAACTCTAATGGTAAGTAGGAAGGACTTAGCTTTGAAGCACCATCTCCTTTAAATATTCGCCCCAATTTCTTCACTTTGATTAGCTAATTGAGAATTTATTACTTTTGCTACATCTTAAACGAAAAATCAGCCAAAGTAAAGTAGAATTTGCTTACGGCTTTAGTTTACTTAAACCTTCTTTTTGCTTCACTTACTATTTCATAAAAATGACTTGTCCCAATTATGTTTGCTCCAGCTTCTAAGAAACTTAGAAGTTCATCCAACGTTCTTATGCCTCCTGCTGCTTTTACTCCCGCTTTATTTCCAATTGCACTCCTTATGAGCCTTACATCCTCAACTTTAGTTGACCTTGGTCCAAAACCTGTTGAAGTCTTTATGTAGTCAACTCCGGAAGAGACGCATGTTTTGCTCACTTCAACTATCTGTTTTTCGCTTAAGTATCCAACTTCTATTATTGCCTTTACAACGTCAGCTCCGCTTGCTTTTGCTTCTTCAACAATTTTTGACGCTTCAATTGCTATCGCTTCGTCACCATAGGAGAAATAAGCCCCAAGATTTATTACATAATCTATTTCGTTTGCGCCCATTTCGATTGCAGTTCTAACTTCATACAACTTTGTACTTAGAGCATTATACCCAAAGGGAAAAGCAACTACAGCACAAATTTTTGTGTTAGAATTCTTAACTAAATCATATGCGAATTTCACGAGATAAGGGGGAACACAAACCGACCGGTATTCATCGTTTATTGCCTCATAGGCTAATCTTTGAACTTCTTCTACTGTTGTGTTTGGTTTTAAGACTGATGCATCGATAACTTTAGAAATACTTTTCCAATTCAACTTCAGTCTTAAGTATTACTTAAAATTAAACCTTTATTTAAATTTAACATTTCACATAAACCATAACTTAAAGTAAATGAAGTAAAATGGCACTTCAATTAAAAAGCGTTGCCATCATCAGCAGTTTCAAAATAGATAAACTATAGTTCAAAAACATTGGTGCTTATAAGCAGAACTAAAAACAATAAAGTTGAAACACTACAAAAACCTTCAGATAGAAGGTCTTTCTTCAAGTTTGAAGCTGTTCGAGGAGCTTATGAAGAATTGAAGTGCGTTTACCCTGACAGGGGAGGAGGCTGATGAGAGCTTCGATGAACTCAAGAGGAGCCCTAGGCTGATGAATCCCAAGAGCTATGTAAGTCTATTTAAGACTACGTAGTTCAGAACTCCTAGAGTCTACAACTTTAACTTTGGGCTACTAGCTTTAACTTTTGAAATTATCTCTAGAATGCCATTGTTTAAATTTATCTTTCTCGCATTCCAGTTTAGTGGTAAACCCACAAAAAGTTTGTACTTCTTCTTTCTCAATTTGAAAGTTAGCCAAAATCCATCGTAACTTACAGATTTTTCATCGATATGGTCTAGTGGAACTGAAATTATTATTCTAGCTACGTTGTTGTTAACGATGATTTCACTTAACTTTACTTTGCTATAAGAACTTCTTGTTCTCGCTGAAAGCGGTACGAAAAGTTTTATCCTTAACATATAGCCTGGTTTTCCATTTCTTATTATTTTTCCAGCGTAGTAAGTTCCTTCTATTTTTCCTTGATCGATTTTTTGAAGAAGACCGTCTAAATCTGGATTTAGCTTAAGAAACCTACTAAAGTTTTTCTCGAATTCTCCTTCCATCTATAATTTTTAACTAAAGAAAGGGGGTATAAAACTATTTCTCTTGAAAATTCAAGCCAATAAAAAGCTTAAAAGAATGAAGATAAAAACCTAAACATAACCAAAAACGATGAAAAACTTTATCTTTTATTAAATCTACTAGCGAAAAAAGCATTGAAGCTTATGTCAGTAGTTTTTTTGGCGCTCTTACTTAAGCAGAGGAATTCTTGTATCCATTACAATTTTCGTTCGCAAAATAATAGATCACAACAGTACTTCAAAGATTTTTATACTTCGTCACTACTATTATGAGAAGCAATGGAAGGTATTAATCGAGTTGAAATATTCGCAGCTCATCCAGACGATGAAATAATTGGATTAGGAGGAACTTTAAGTAAACTTAAGAGCACTGGAACTGAAATAAAAGTAATAATATTTCATCTTGGAGGGAAAAGTGTGAAAGGAGTTTACGACGAACAGGTTGGAATGGAAGTAAGAGAAAAAGAACTAGAACAAGTGTCAAAGTTTCTAAACTTTGACTACGAGCATTGGAACATTTCTGAAATAATAGACCGAAGAGCTGTAGTTCGAAAAATAGTTCAAGAAATAAGGAGCTTTAAACCAAACATAATTTTCACACACTCTCCTCAAGATAGACATCACTTGCATGTTGGTGTATCATCTACTGTAACCGAAGCAGCCTGGCATGCTTCTCAACTGTACTACTTAGACCTAGGAGATCCATGGAGAGCAATGGATGTATACTACTTTGAAGTTTGGGACTTATTTACTCATCCTTCATTAGTTGTAGATATAACCAATTATATTAAGAAAAAGAAAGAAGCAATGAGTTTGTATGAGTCACAGATTGCAGCGTTTCCTAGAATTATAGACTATATAGAAGCCCTGGGTAAAGTTAGAGGCGTAGAGATTGGCTGCGAGTATGGTGAGGCGTTCTTAAGGGCACCAGTATTACCGAGGTATTTCTAGTTTTAAAATTCATTTAAATGGTTCTAAATTTAAGACACTGAAAAACTAGTATGAAGATTTTTCTGCTCTATCTTTTGCAAAGCAATAGCTATAGCAGCAGCTCCAGAAACTTTGGCTGAAACTAGAGAGGGAGCAGAGACAATAAGAATTAAGTCACCTTCATTAAGCCCTAATTTCTTTATCGCGTAATAGTCATGAGGCGATTGTTTAGCTAGATCATCTATCACGAAGGGAATCTCAATTTTGTCTTCTATGTAAGTACAGAGTGTGGCACCAGTACCTCCAAACTTCACTACTAAATCTCTTACCTCAAGGGGCTTAAGTTTTTCTTTTTCTATGCCTTTTATAATAAAAGCTATGTTGTAAGCGTCGACATTAAGGTACTCAAGGCTTACTTCGAAAGGCCCACTTATAGTTTCCCTTAACTTTTTGTTAATTTCGATTCCAATGCCTCTTAGCCTAATTCCACGGTATGTTATCGAAATTAGGTGATTTAGGTTAAGTCTAGTAAGCAGACTTCTTATGGCTCCGCCTCCAAGCCCAAGCAAGCTTGACAGTTTTTCTCTAGAAACTGGTTTTTCTCTATCTAGCTCAAACATGGCCAAGACCACATGACCTATATGAAATGACTTAGGACGAGTTTCGTCTTCTTCGACAACTTTTACGAGTACTTTAAAGACTTCTTCTAGCGTCAATGTTTTTCTTCTAGCTCACTACTAGCTAAATAAAAATAAACGACTATGCTAGGAAAGTAAAGCATACAATCTCGGTAGGTTTTAAAAACTTTAGTAAGTGTAAGACTGAGAACTTTCAAACCCATCTTCTGCTTATAGCAAGGCGACATTTCTTATAAGCTTTTCGGCTTTAAACTTGAAAGATCCTTAAAACTTTTAAATTGATTCTTTTTTATCTTAGTTTAGGGAAGCTTAAATATGAAGATAGGAGTCTTAAGCGATTCACACGACAACTTACCTCTGATAAGAAAAGCAGTTTCGAGACTAAACCTTGAAGAAGAACTGGAATATGTATTTCATGCAGGAGACATAATTAGCCCATTTGCTGCAAAAGAGTTTCTGAACCTTAGGCAGACAATCTTTTTCACCTTTGGGAATAACGACGGAGAAAGAATAATGTTAAAGGATATTCTTTCCTCCAACAGCAAGAGTAAGCTAGTGTGGCCAAAAATAACAGTTGAACTAGGGAAATATAGAATAGCACTTTTACATGGTGAAGATGAAAGCGCTGTGGAAGCATTAGCAAAAAGTGGAGTTTATGACGTTGTTATTTATGGTCATTGGCATAAAGTAGTTAGTAAAAAAATTAACAATACCTTACTTATTAATCCTGGAGAACTTTGTGGTTACTTAACTGGAAAATCAACCTTAGCCATAGTTGACTTAGAAACAAAAAGTGCAAGTATAATAGAACTATGAGAGAAATTGGTAAGGGCTCTTATTCAATCATACTTAAGCTAAACAGTAACAAAAAACTAAAAGTTGGAGCTCTTAAGACGATCTTTCTAATCAGAGGCTTTTATGTTTACAATGGTTCAGCGTACAGCGTAGGAGGTCTTGCGAGTAGGATAAAGCACCACCTCGAAAAAAGAAAGAAATTGCATTGGCATATCGACTATTTAACTTCTTGTGGCAAGTGCAAAGTTTTAAGAATAATTGTTTGCAAGAAAAGAAATCTTGAAAGAGATGTGTCTCTAGAAATGTTAAAAGAACAAGAATTTATTGGAATTCCGAAGTTTGGATCTACTGACGACAAAGTTGCAAAAACACACTTGTTTCTAATAAGAGCGAACTCAGAAATAGAAGCTTTAGAAAAAGTAAAAAAAGTTTACAAAAAAATAGGGGTAAAAAAGATATACACTTACTTACCTTCTTTCTTTGCCATATAAACGAATAGATCTGCTAACCTATTGCTGTAGCCCCACTCGTTGTCGTACCAAGAAAACACCTTAACTAAGTTTCCTTGAACAACATTTGTTAACAGCCCATCTATTATTGCAGAATGTGGATCTCCTACTATGTCTGCAGAAACTATTGGCTCATCTACGAATTTCATTATTCCCTTCATTCTGGTTTCAGAAGCTTTCTTTAACGCAGCATTGACTTCTTCCTTTGTTGTGCTTTTGCTTACTTCTACTGTTATGTCAGATATTGAACCGTCAGCAACAGGAACTCTCATCGCCATCCCATCCATCTTTCCTTTCATTTCAGGAATGACAAGGTGAATTGCTCTTGCTGCTCCCGTACTTGTTGGTATTATTGAAACTGCAGCAGCCCTAGCTCTTCTAAGATCTTTATGAGGAAGGTCGTGTATTCTTTGGTCGTTTGTGTACGCGTGTACTGTCGTTAGGAAGCCCTTTACTACTTTAAATTCGTCGTTCAAAACCTTCAACGGAGGTGCAAGACTATTTGTCGTACAAGAACCCATTGAAATTATGTTATGATTTTCTGGATCATACTTTTCTTCATTTACTCCAAGAACAAAAGTTGGAGTTGCTTCTTCTGAAGGAGCGGAGATTACAACTTTCCTTGCCCCTGCAGAAATGTGTTTTGATGCATCTTGTAATTTTGTAAACAGTCCTGTAGATTCTAAGACATATTCTACTCCTAAGTCTTTCCATGGAAGTTGTGAAGGATCCTTATAAGTTAGCACTTTTATCTCTTTCCCAGCCACTACGATTGAATCTTTTTTAACTTCTGCCGAGTATTTGAATTGCCTATGAACTGAGTCGTATTTAAGCAAATATGCAAGTGTTGCAGCATCAGTAATGTCGTTGACAGCAACTACTTCGAATTTTTTCTTGAATTCTTCGTTTTCCATTGCTGCTCTGAAGAATATTCTTCCGATTCGCCCAAATCCGTTTATTCCGAGGTTTATTTTGCTCATTTTTTCTCTGGCTAACTAATACTAAAGATAGGGAAATAAATGTTTTTGTTCTTTCTGTAGCCTAAGAATAAGTTAATACCACTATCAAGTGAAACTCTTATCTTAATATTACAGAAGGAGGTTATATTAAAGAGTATGAGAAAGAAGATCCTTAGGCTAAGAGCCATCTTTCAACCTATAATTTACGTTCAAGCGTTGTATAAAGCCACTTTCTTCTTAGCTTATTTGTCTAGACTTACTTCTTAAGCTAACTACCTAACGAGTATAAACTTTAATTTATAACCAGCAGAGCATATGTCTAAGTTCAAACTTGAAAATTCTAGCCGACTTCCCAAAAATTTAAGAAGCTAACGAACAACTCAGTATTTTTAACTTAAAAATATATAAGAGTATTTAAGCTTATTTTTTGAGATTTCTTTTCTAGCCTTTCTTTATTACTACTACTCAAATGGATTATCACTCATTGGTGAAACCTAACTTCTTTATGTCTAAATAAAGAAGGTAAACTCTTAAAAACATGCTAATGGAGCTATTAAACGTGAGGAGTGAAATGGAAAAAAGGTTTAAGACTTTAGACGACTTAGATGCAAAAAACAAAACAGTTCTTGTACGAGTTGACATAAACAGCCCGCTTGACCCTGAAACAAAAAAAATTATAGACGATAGCAGAATAAGGCTGCACGCCTCTACGCTGGATGAGCTTTCGTCTAAGGGTGCAAAGGTTGTTGTTCTAGCACATCAAGGAAGACCAGGAGATCCTGATTTCTCGAGCTTAAGCTTACATGCTACAGTTTTACAAAATTACGTGAAGGCAAAAGTGAAGTTTGTAAACGACGTTATTGGTGAAAAAGCAATTTCAACGATAAAGTCTCTAAGCCCTGGAGAGATCCTAATGTTGGAAAACGTAAGAACCATTCCTGAAGAAATGAAAGACCTTCCGCCCGAGCAACATGCAAAGGGAAAACTGGTAAAAACACTGTCTGAAGTTTCAGATGCGTTTGTCAACGACGCATTTGCAGCAGCACATAGAGCTCATGCATCTATAGTAGGCTTTACTGTAGTACTCCCCTCTTATGCAGGGAGAGTTATGGAGAAGGAAGTTTATGCCTTAGATAAAGTTTACAGCAATCCAGAAAAGCCTTCACTTTATGTGTTAGGTGGTGCAAAGCCAAAGGAAACTTTCAAAGTTATAGAGCACGTTCTCTCAAAGAATAAAGCAGACGAAGTTTTAATAGGAGGAATGGTAAGCACTGTTTTCTTGCACTGTGCAGGTTATGACGTGGGCGAGAAAAATGTAAAAGAAATTGAAGAAAAGGGATTTGGGCAGTTTTACGATAAAGTAAAGGACATACTTGCAAAGTACGAAGATAGATTAGTAATGCCTTACGATGTTGCTGTAGACTTAGATGGTAAACGAAAGGAATTTCCAAGAGTAATGTTTCCACCAGCAGGCTACATCAGAGACATTGGTAAAGATACAGTTGAAATTTATTCAAAGATATTGAAAGTTGCTAAATCAATAGTAATAAATGGGCCAATGGGAATGTTTGAAGATAAAAAATTCTCATTTGGTACGGTTGAGTTGATAAAGTCTCTTAAAGGATCAAAAGCTTTCTCTGTTTTAGGTGGAGGACATTCAGTTGCCGCAGTTGAGAGCTATGGGCTTGCAGAGTTTGTTAGTTACATTAGCTCAGGAGGAGGTGCGATGATTTCCTTCCTTTCTGGAGAAAAACTTCCAGGTATAGAGGCACTTGAAAAAGCAAAATAAGCAACAAACACTAGGTACTGGGAGACCGAGTAAACTTTAATTAATTCTTTTTTCATTATAGTACTTTAATATGAGCTATTTTGTGGCAGTAGATGGGGGAGGAAGTAAGACAATAGCGGCGGTTTTTTCAAAAGAAATAAACTTAGTTTCATTCTCAAGAACAACTTCTTCTAACCCCAACGAAATAGGGTTCGAAAGCGCCGCTAGAGTTGTTTATTCCGCAATTAGTGAAGCGTTAACAAAGGCAAGGGTACCATTCTCAAAATGTAGTTGGTATTCAATAGCTTTGGCAGGAATAGGCAGAGAAAAAGAAAAACTTGTCTTTTTAAATAGCCTAACAGAGTTGCTCGGAGAAACAAAAATAGTTTCAGCAACAACTGATATTTATGCATCTTACATATCTGTTTTTACTGATAAGGTTGGAATTTTACTAACAGTTGGAACTGGTTCTGCTGCAATTTCATTCAATGAAAAAGGAGAAGAAATAAGGAGCGGCGGTTGGGGAGCAAGTTTAGATGATGAAGGAAGTGGCTACTGGATTGGGTTACAGGCACTAAGGGCCGTTATGCAATCTTATGATGGCAGGCTTCCAAAAACTAAGCTTTATGACTCTGTACTTTCATGGTTATCTTTAAGCGACCCGCTTGAACTTATCTCATGGATAAACAACGTAAAAAAAGACAAAATAGCAGCTATTGCTCCTATCGTGATTTCGTTGGCTGAACAAAACGACCCAATAGCACAAAAGATAGTAGAAAATGCGGCTACAGAGCTAGCAAAGATGGTTTGGGGAGTATGGAATAGACTAGGAAGCTCACAAAAGTACTCAGTTAAACTTGCTTTTGCAGGAGGCTTGTCGCAGAATTCATTCTTTAAAGCTGCTATAGTAGAGAAACTGAGAGAGATAGAAATAAATTTTACACTAGAAGAAGCTGTACCTCATCCACTAATAGGTGCGGCTATGGTTGCGTTAGAAAATTTGGGAGTTAGTTTAGACGAAGAGAAACTAAATAAGTTAAGACAAATAGTAACTAATGTAATTCTTCTTTGAGGAGCTTTAGAAATAGAATTGAACGAAATTTTTGATGAGCTTCTTGAATTAACTACAGAATCCAGAAATCCTCGAAGTATAAATATAGATAGAGTTTCTGTCGAAGAAGTTCTAAAAATAATAAACGAAGAAGATAAACTTGTTCCATTAGCAGTTGAAAAAGAGATTCCAAACATAGCTAAGGCAGTAAGGTTTGTGATAAATTCATTTAAGAGGAATGGAAGACTGATCTACGTTGGTACTGGAACAAGCGGAAGACTTGGCGTCTTGGATGCTGCTGAGTGCCCCCCTACCTTTGGTGTAAGCTCAGACATGGTAATTGGAATAATAGCAGGATTTCCTGAGGCGCTATGGAAAGCGGTAGAAGGTGCTGAAGATTCTGTAGAAGACGGAATGAAAGCGATAGAAAAGATTAATGTAAACGAACGAGATACTGTAGTAGGTATTTCAGCCTCGGGTAGAACGCCGTTTGTTATAGGGGCTCTAATAAAAGCAAAAGAAAGAGGAGCAAAAACTGTTGGAATAAGTACGAACAAGAATCCAAAGATAGCCAACTACGTAGAAGTTATGATCACGCCGTTAGTTGGTCCTGAAGTAATTACAGGCTCGACGAGAATGAAGTCTGGAACAGCTCAGAAGCTTGTGCTTAATATGATTTCTACCGCCTCCATGATTGGAATAGGAAAAGTTTATCAGAACTTAATGATAGATCTAAAGCCCCTCAATAATAAACTTATAGAGAGATCAAAAAGAATAATCATGGAACTCACAGGTGTAAGCTACGAAAAGGCATCAGAAACATTCCTAAGGTCAGGTATGAACGTAAAGGTATCTCTCGTTATGATTCTTGGAAATGTAGACGTTGAAGAAGCAAAAAGGTTACTAGAGCTATCTGAAGGGCATGTTTTTAAAGCTGTAGAAATGTCAAAAACTTCAAAAAAATAAAGTTTTTAACTAAGGAAGACCTTGAAGCTTAAAATTCTTCCTCCTCTTCTTCTTCTTCAAAGTCTTCTTCTTCTAGTTCTTCTTCCCACTCTTCCTCTCCAAAATCTTCCTCTTCTTCCCATTCTTCTTCTTCAAAGTCTTCCTCTTCTTCAAAGTCCTCCTCTTCAGACATTTTCGCTCGGCTGAAGGTTAACCATCCCTATTTAAAAATTTATTTTTGAGTTGAAACAAGAAAAAACATCTCTAAATTACCAGAAATAAGTAAAAAATAGAGAGTTGGCTCTGTCTATGAACAAGGAAAATCTTGAAAAAGAGGCAATTACGCTTGTCCTGAAGCTGACCTATAGCTCATTTGAGGGAAAAAACAATTACTTTTGACTACCGGTTACCAAAGATACAATAACTTTGTTGTGTATAGCTTCGTTAGGTATTTTCCAAAGAGCAGCAACAGCCGCAGCTGAGGCAGGGAGCGCATTAATTCCTATATTACTTTTAAGGAATGTTGCTCCAAACTTCATTTCTTCGTTTTCAATAGAGACAGCAAAACCCTTTGATACTTTTATTGCTTCGAAAGCTTTCTCCCCATCAAGCGACTTATAGTTTGCAAGTGGCTCATTTTCTTCCGTAATTTTTATTTTTTCTGGTGTAAGGTCATGGTATTCACCACTTCCACTTAAGTATGATGCAACTATGGGGTTGGCATCAGCAGGTGCAACGCCCACCATGCTTGGAATCCTATCTATTAAGCCACTACTCCTTAATTCACGGAATCCAGCATAAACACCATAAAGAGTAGTTCCATTCCCAACAGGAACTATCACTAAGTCCGGAACATTGTTAATTTTTTTAATGATCTCCCAAGCTATGGTTTTGTATCCCTCGTAGTCTAACCGACTATTTTTTGATCCAGCATTAGCGTCGTAAAAGCCATTCTTTTCTGCAAACTCAATACTCTTTACGACAGCTTCTTCGTAATAACCTTTTACTCTTACAATTTCAACACCACCATTAGCGTATTTTTCTAGCCGAGTTGGATGAAAGTCAGAAGGAACAAAAATTTTTGCTTTAAGCCCATAAAGCTTGGCATAGTATGCTATTGAAGCACCATAGTTTCCACAAGTACCTACAGTTATCCCATAATAGCCTTGTTTCTTAGCATTACTTGCATGAAGCCTAGCGATTCTATCTTTTTGAGTTCCAGTTGGATTTGAGCCTTCGAACTTAACATACAAACTAAAGCCGTTTCTTACGAACGAAGACGTAGGCACTCTAAATAATGGCGTGTTAAAATTAGAGTCTTCTTCGCCTTCCAAGGGTAGCTTTACCTACCCCTCCCGTCGGCCCTAGGCCGACGATCTTTTTCTCCATCTTTTACTTACTCTAGAAGAGTCGAGCAATTATATAAGTTTTTTGTTTTAACTGTAACTTTTCTTTTCCGATTAAAGCGACGCTTCTCCTAACTCAAGCCACGAGCTTCCAGTTTTTACTCCGCCTTAGACTTCATAGGTAACTCTTAGAGCGATGCTAAGGAAGAAGGTTTTAAACGATATAGATTTATGACTTAATGAGGATTAGGAAGCTTTTTAATAAATTTGAACCTGCAAAAACTAAAGCTAAATAAGTCTGCCTAAGGTCAGCAAAGCTTAAACCGAAAGAGCTTTGAGATTTAGAGTCCTGTACCATTCTTTGTAACGAAAACTTATACTGGTATGTGAAAGTAATATTTTTCCAAAAATAGAAAACTGGAGATTTGTTTATATCTTCTTATTACAAAGTCAAGAGCACGAAATGGTAAAGTTAACTATTAACGAAAAAGAAGTTGAGGTCCCAGAAGGGTTCACAATACTTCAGGCTGCGAGAAAAGCTGGAATAGACATTCCTACTCTATGCAGCCTTGAGCCGCTAACCAATGTAGCAGTCTGCAGACTATGTTTAGTAGAAGTAAAAGGAGCAAGAGCTTTAGTTCCTTCCTGCGCAACTCCAGTCGCTGAGGGAATGGTTGTTAGAACCAATACAGATAGAGTTTTGAATGCAATCGAACAAAATCTTGAATTCATTGCAAGTGAACATGATTTTGATTGCCAGAATTGTCCAAGGAATGGGAATTGTGAACTACAAATTTTAGCTTATAGGTTCAACTTAGATAGGCTAATTACACAACATCATACAAGAAACTTAGAGCCCGATACTTCAAGTCCTGCAATAACATTGAACTACAACAGGTGCGTTCTTTGCTCAAGGTGCATAAGAACTTGCGCTGAAATCCAAACAGTTTATGCTTTAGATTATGCCTTTAGAGGTTATGATACCGTTGTTACAACACCTTTTAACGAAGGATTAGGCAATTCCTCCTGTGTTTCTTGTGGACTTTGTACACTTAACTGCCCAGTTGGTGCTTTAACGGAAAAAGTAGAAGAAGATGAAGTTATTAGCAAAATATCTTCAGGAACAGACTACGAATTAGTGGCAGATGATGTTGCAAGGTTAGCACTTCCAGAAGAATTTTGGTATGCACCAGGAAGCTTTAAAGAAATCTCAGAAGAAGAGATCAAAAACTTAGGATTTAAAAAAATTATGAGTGGTTCTTTCTTTACTGGATTATCTATAGTTGCTGAAGCTCAGGAAGTTTTAAGAAGACTTGGAAATAGTTCGGTAAGACCAATTATATCTCCAGCATGTCCTGCTGCATCTGAATTTATAGAAAAGTTCTTCCCAGAGTTTAAAGAAAACATAATTAAAGTTCCTTCTCAACTTCAATTACTTATGAAAGTTGAAGAGGAAGAAAACATTGTAATGCTTTCTCAATGTATAGCTAAGAAGAAAGAAATCAAGTCAAAGAGTATTGATGTGGACTATGTTCTTTCAGTTAGAGAAATGGCAAGACTTATCAAGAAGAAAGGCGGAACTCCTGACTCGATAGAAGTTGTTGATTTTAAAGATCCTTCTCCTGAGATATTAGACTACGTGAGTGGAGGAAGAACAGAACTAGTAATTAGAACACTTTCTAGTATAACGGGCTACAAACTAGAGGAAGACACCTTAGCTAATCTCAGAGACCCTACAAATAAAGTAAAGAGAATCTCTCTTAAGTTAGATAATCGAGAATTTAATTTTGTTGCAGTGAACACGCTTGGAGAACTGAGGAGAGTTCTAGAAGAAGTGAAGTCTGGAGAAAAGATCGATTACATTGAGGCAAGAGCATGCCCTGGTGGATGTATAGGTGGTGGAGGAATGCCCATACCCACGAATGAAGAAAAGAGACTAATTAGGTTGAAAGCAATCTACGATGCATACGATAAACTAAAATTAAAAGATCCTTGGAGATCTCCTGAGATTAGAGCCGCTTACCAGAAGTTAGTTGAAACAGTAAGAGAGAGGTGATGGAAATGGAGAAGAAAAGAGTTGCATTGTTCAGCTTAACTGACTGTCAAGGTTGCGAATTTGTAGTGCTACAGCTTGGAGAAAAGCTGCTTGAAGTAGCAAAAGAAGTTGATTTTGCAAACTTTAGGTTAGCTTCAAGTAAGAAGGAAGATGGACCATTTTTCATTTCATTCGTTGATGGAGCAGTTACTTCAAGCGAAGAAGTTGAACACTTGAAATGGATAAGATCTAATTCGAAGTACTTGGTTGCTTTAGGTTCGTGCGCAACAATAGGAGGAGTAAACGCTTTAAAGAACTACTTTACTAATGTTAACTTTCCTAAAGAAGTTTATTCTAGAGATTTTGAATCCTTTGAGGCAAAGCCACTAAGTGAGTACGTGAAAGTTGATGTTTTGATACCAGGTTGCCCAATAAACCTAGAGGAATTTGCGTTTGTACTTAAGGCTCTTTTAGAAGATAAAGTTCCAAAGTTAAAACTAGCACCAGTGTGTGAAGATTGCAAGAAGAATGGTATTGAGTGTGTTACTAAAAAAGGAATGTTTTGCTTAGGACCTTATACAATAGGTGGTTGTGGAGCACCGTGTCCTGCTGCAGGTGTACCTTGCTTTGGATGCAGGGGACCATTGTTTAATCCAAACGTAGCAGATGCAGAAAAAGTACTAAGAGATAGGTTTATACACGGAGGTGTTTTGTTTACTGGACTGGGATGGGTTTTAGTTAAAGGTGAAAGCAAATGACAAGCGAGGAAAGAACAATTAAATTAGAATATATAACTAGGGTTGAAGGTCATGCAAATGCATACGTAAGAGTATCGAACAAAGAAGTAGAAGAAGTTAGAATGCAAGTTATTGAGACACCTAGATTTTTTGAAGCAATGTTAAAAGGTAGAAAGATCAAAGATGCACATACGATAGTTTCAAGGATATGCGGTATCTGTGATTTTTCACATACTTTGGCTTCCGTTGAGACGACAGAGAATGCTCTTAGCATGCAAGTAAGCGAACAAACAAAGTTACTAAGAAAGCTTGTGATGTATGGCCAACATATTTACAGTCATGCTTTGCACTTATACTTGTTGTCCCTACCAGACTACCTTGGATTTCCAGACGCTATTCAGATGGCTTCAAATTATCCTGAAGAAGTTAAAAGAGGAATGCGACTAAAGAAAGTTGGTAACGAAATTTCCAGGATAATAGGAGGAAGAGCAACCATGAGTATTTCAATTATTCCAGGAGGATTTTCGAGGTTACCAAGCAAAGAAGACCTAGAGAAAATAGATTCATTGCTAAAAGAAGGATTAGAAGATGCTAAAAAAACGTTAGAGCTCTTTGCATCTTTAGAGCCTCCAAAGCTATTCAGAGAAACGCCTTTTGCGGCAATAGACAGCAAAAAAGAAAATTATCCTTTAATACTAGGAGATGGCATTAAGACATCTGATGGAACTTACTTCAGCAAAGAAGAATTTGAGAAAAAGTATGTAGAACAGGCAAGAGACTACTCTTACGCTAAGTTTGGAACGATTGATTCAAAAGCACCCATGGTTGGAGCTCTCGCACGATTCAACGTTCATGGAGAAGAAAATCTAGCCTCTCCCACAAAAAGCTTACTTAAATCACTCTCGATTTCAAGCACGCTGACCAACAGATACGACAACAATTTAGCTCAAGCTATTGAATTAGTTGACTTCTTCTATAAAGCTCAAGAAATTACCGAACAACTTCTTTCAACAGGTATAAAAGAAGAGGAGCCTTTGCCACTTCTACCAAAAGAAGCTTCGGGAGTAGGAGTAGTTGAAGCACCAAGAGGAATTCTATACCATAGGTATTCACTCGATAAGGAAGGAAGAATTCAGAGTGCAAACATTGTTACACCAACAGCAATGAACGTATTCTCACTGGAACTTGATATAAAGCAACTCCTTTCAGAAAACTTAAACTCACCTGAGTCAAAAATGGTTGAACTTATAGAAAAACTAATCAGAGCATACGACCCTTGCTACTCTTGCTCAGCACATTTCCTAAAACTAAAAATAGAGAGGAAGTAGTGTACTTTTTTATCTAAATTTATTTTTAATTTTTAGGAAAGATACTCTGAAAAAGCTCTAACTTTTTTCGCTAGTTTTATAAAATTCATCTAGCTTCTTTTGAAGCCTTAAACTTCTAATTTCTTGGTACAGGTCTGAGATTGAGGCCTCTATAGTAGTTCGATTTACGTCAATCTTTCTCCTCAAACCAGGGGCTACAGACTCAGGTAAAGGAGTTTTCTGTAAGTTATTGTATATTTCTTGCATTGCATCCAACAAATCTTTTGCTTCTTCTATCTTTTGCTCCATTAAGTTGGATATAATTTCCCTTCTAAGTTCACCTATTAAGTCAGAGAGACCGAGTAAGAGAGATAAACTTGGAATTAGATTTATTTCCTTTACTATGCTTTTTGAATCTCCAGTAATTATTGAAAACAGAGCCAATGCTTCGAAAAACTCTTGATAAACTTGAACAGCATAACCCCAGTCAGTTAATTTGCTGTTATAGGTTAATTGATAAAATACTTTTGTCATAGCCTTTAGCTTCACGATTTCCTTACTAGCAAAATTTAGGTCCTTTCTATGAACAGAAGAAACAACTTCTCTTGAAGCTTTAATTATTTCATCTCCTAATTGAGTTACTTTTCTTTTTTCATCTTCTTTCTTCTTTAATTCCTTTAGAGCTCTATCTACCCTGCGACTTAAAAAAGTCAGAACTTTTTCTCTTTCAGACAATCCTCTTAGACCTATTTAATGGCTTCTTTGCCCATGAATATTTTCTTATCTTAGCACTTCTTCCAAAGCCACAAGCTGCACAGTAACCTTTTCTAACGTTGAAAGCATTCCTTCCACATCTAGGACAAATGGTATGAGTTTTCTTTTTATTCATTCTGCCGAAAGCAGTAGTGCCAGAGGTGCTTTTTCCCATATTTGTTTCACCTATTCAGAGGGAGAAACTAAGATTATGTTATCGCCCCTAACTATTATGAGACCAAGCTTCCTTCCATTCTCTTTGAATACTTCTTCTGCTTCGTCGAGCAGTAGGTTCATGTGCGCATCAAAGCCAAGTAATGTTCCTCTTATTCCGCCACCCTCTTTGAGTCTGAGCATCACTTTCTTGCCGAGAGAGCGCTCTAGTGCTTGTAGTGCATGATCAGCAAACATTGTATGCCTCAGTGTTTCCAGCTTTTTGAAGGAATATAAATGTTTTGCTTTAGTAAAAAGTAATTTTTAGCATACTCTGTGTCGATCACCCAATTTTGGTACAACAACCCTTCCTGCAGCAAACCTGTTTAAGTAATTGTGCATACTTCTAAGCTTTGAAATTTCACCATGCACCAAGTAAATCATTTCTTGGCCAGTTAGCATCCTCCTTAAGAACGTTAAAAGCTGAGTTCTATCAGAATGCCCACTAAGGCCATCTATTCTATAAACTTTGCTATTTACACTAACTAATGTTGGTCTTCCATCTTCATCTGCCATCTGAACCTCCTTAAGTCCAGACAAGACTCTTTGGCCTAAAGTCCCTTCTATTTGGTAGTTAACGAAAACAATAGAAGAGTTAGGATCTGGAGCTATTCGCCTAAAGTATTCTAGAACTGGGCCTCCTTCAAGCATCCCTGATGTAGAGAGTATTATAGATTTTCCCTGAGAAAGAATCTCTTCTCGACTATCTTGGTTCTTTACCGGAACCAAGTAATGAGAATCGAAAGGATTCTCGTCTTCTTCTACCATCAAAGAACTTAGCTCAGATGAAAGATACCTGGGAAATGCTGAATGTATCTTCGTAACTTCCATTATCATCCCATCGATGAAAATAGGCACTTCTTCTATCATTTTGTTTTCAATTGCTTTTAGCAAGATTAATATTACTTCTTGAGCGCGCCCAACTGCCAACGTTGGAATGAGAACCTTTCCTCCAGCTTTTAGCGTTTCGTTTACTATTCGTATTAGTGTATTTTCCACCTCGCTTCTTGGAGGCATTAAATCGTTTTCTCCTCCATACGTGCACTCCATTATAAGAGCATTAAGTTTTTGTTTCTTATAAACTGCTGAATTCAAAAGTAAACTTTTACCCAACTTAAAGTCGCTTGTGTAAAGTACGTTACCTTCGTTTTCTCCTATGCTTAGGTGAACCATCGCAGATCCAAGAATGTGCCCAGAGTTATGAAGTGTTACTCTAACGTTTGGCGCAATATCTGTCGTTTGTCCATACTTTAGGATTATTGTTTGCTCAACTATCTCCTTTATATCTCTTAGTTCAAAGAAGGGAGTCCTTCCAGACTTTAAGTCTACGTTGTACAGATCTTCTAAAAGCAAAGCACTTAGATAAAGGGTTGGTTCTGTCATGTAGATTGGTCCCTTATAGCCATACTTTATCAAAAAAGGTAAAGCACCAACATGGTCAAGGTGAGCATGTGTTATTATAACGGCTTCTAGCTCGTTAATGTCTTTTATTTCATAATCAAACCTTGGAAAGAAGGTACTCCTAAGGGAGCTTCCAGGGTTTATGCCAGCGTCTATAAGTATTTTGCTTTCTTCTGTCGAAAGTAACAAAGAAGAGCGCCCTACTTGTTCAACACCTCCTAGGAAGGAGATAAACGCAGTATTCAAATTAACTACACGTGGTCTGAAAATTCGGTCACCAGTTTTCATTAAGAAATTTTTTCTATCTTCAGAAGGCAAGGTAAGAACGTTTAACACTTGCAAAAATGATTTTGTATCAGGAATTGTTTTCTTTTCTACAACTAGCTTCCACCCAGTATTTTTAATTACTTCAAGGGCAAGTTGTTCATAGCTAGCTTGTATAAAATGAATTTTTCTAGCTATAACTATGGCTTCTCCAGAGTTGTGGTCAAATATTATTCTTTCTACTTCAGCCTCTCTTGGTATTATCTCTAGAATTTTTTCTTTTGCTACATCTTCTTCTTTCCTTAAAGAAGGATCTAACCTAATAGTGACTCTTCTTTTTATTGTTTTCGCTAAGTCTGCAGCATACTTTGTGTTCTTTATAACTAACTCAGGATTATCTGTAAAGATTACTATTGTTGGGCCTTCTATCTTTATTTTAACTTGGCCAAATTCAGACCATATTTTCTCAACAACTTCCTTTCTTATTTGATCGAGCGAAGAAGTCAACTTACACGCTTTACCGCCTTTAAAACTTCGTTCTTTTCATTCTCTTTTAGTTCATGATAGCCTTTCTCGTTTATTATAGCAACGTCAAAGTCATTCCCAGTTGCGGTATCTCTGCTCATAGCCGTCAGTATAGCTTCTACTGCAACCTCAATAGCTTCCTTTTCGTTTGCCGTCTCTTTTTTCAGCCTTGACTCTAAGACGCCAAGGGCAACTGGAGACCCCGACCCTGTAGAAACAAAGCTTTCTTGAGTTACGCCACCATAGGGATCTATCTGAAATAAGCTTGGACCAAACATATCGTAACCTCCTATTATAGCTTGAATTGCTGGTGGTGACCTCCAAAGAGCGATCGAAGCAATGTTAGCTAATGCCTTTATTGTTATTTCGTATCCTCGTTCCAACTGAAACGCCCTAGCTTCGATTCGCAGTATGTCAACTAAGTTTTGTGCAAACGCTACACTTCCGGCTATAGTAATAGCAGAGTGGTCGCTAATCTGGAGAACTTTCTTCCCCTTTTTGTGGGCTACAAAGGTACTTCCTGCTATGACTCTAGTATCTGTTGAAAAAACAACACCTTTGTCATATACTAGTCCAACTGTTGTAGTTCCCCATTTCCCAGTGTTTTGCATCTCTTTAAAAATTGAGTTGTCTGAAACTGGATTATATTTTTTCAAATACAACTTCCAACACCTAACCTGCATCCTTAAGGCAAAGGATGAAACAAATAAATTTTTCTTTTTACTTTATATACGGAAAATGAGAGCAGAAGAGATAAGAGTGAAGCACAAAATAGAACTTCCAAAACTCATTCTAGCTGGAGAGGACGTAATCTCAAGCGTTGGAGAAGAGCTTAAAAGAATGGAGGTAAGAAGCGTACTAATAATAACAAGCAAGACGCCACACTCTTTATTTAAAGATAAGTTGGCTTCTTCTTTAAGTTCTGAAGGTATAAAATTTAAGTTTCTAGTTGATGTTTTTAAGACTCACAAAGAAACGGTTGAAAATTTTTCTTCGCATGAATTCTTAAAAGAAGCTGATGCCATTGTAGGTTTGGGAGGAGGTAAAGTCATAGACGTATCAAAGTTAATTGCTGAACATAAATCAAAGAACTTTATCTCCATTCCTACTGTACCTTCTCATGATGGAATAGCAAGCCCACTTGTTTCACTTCCTGCTGAAGATAAGTGGTACTCTAGGTTCTCTAAGACACCATTGGCGGTCTTTGCAGACACAGAAATTCTCTCTAAGGCACCGCAGGTCTATATTTCAAGTGGCTTTGGAGACGTAATAGGAAAACTTACTGCTGTAAAGGATTGGAGGCTTGCACACCTACTAACAGGAGAGTACTACGGAGAGTATGCTGCTCAACAGGCAAAAGGTTGTGCAGATGGCATACTAAAGAAGTCTGAAGAGATAGGCGCAAAATCAAAAGAGGGAGTTCGAGCCCTAGTAGAAGCTTTAATTTCTTGCGGCATAGTAATAAGCATAGCAGGCTCAAGTAGGCCCTGTAGCGGCTCCGAGCATCTCTTTGCTCATGCTCTTGATTACGTTGCCAATTTTCCTTCGACGCATGGACTAGAAGTTGGAGTTGGAACGATAATGATGTCCTACTTACACGACATGGATTGGATGGAAATAAAAGAAAACTTAGAAAGAGCAAAGGCAGCAACAACAGCTAAAGAAATTGGTGTTAATGAAGAACAACTAGTAAAAGCACTTTCATTGGCCGCAAAAATTAGACCAGAAAGGTATACTATACTGGGAGAGAAAGGTTTAACAATAGAAGCTGCAGCCAACTTGGCTAAAGTAACAAAAGTGATAAAATCTTGAACGAAGAGGAGCTGTTCACATTACTTGATTCAGATGCGGCAACAATAGGAGAAACCTGGATTTACTTAGGAGAATCAGAGGAATGTAAGAGGTGCAACTTCAGACAGATTTGTCATAAGTCGTTAACACCTACTCAGAAATTTGTCGTTGTAGAGCAAAGGGATATGAAGTACTACTGTGAGCTGAGGGAAAAAGAGGTTAAACTTTTTAAAATAAAAAGACCAAACTTCAAGATAGCAGTTGAAAGTAGGCTTGCAAAAGTGGGTGCAATTGTAGAAGTGAGTTTAAACATTTGTAATTTCCGTGGTTGCCCGTATGAAGACCTTTGTGTGCCTCTAGAACTAACATCAAACCCACAAAAAATAAAAATTCTTGAAATTATAAAGAAATTTCCATGCCCAAAAGATTCAGAAAAAGTTCTTGCGCTTATTGAGGCTCAGCTTGTTTAGTCTCTTCAGACTTCTCTTCTTTCTTTTCTTCTTTTGGTTTTTCTTTTTCGTACGCTTCTATAAAAACTACTCTTTCTACTTTAGGAACATACTTTACTACGGAGGAGAAAAGAGTTCTCTTTATTAACTGCAAACCTTCTACGTAGAATATTTCCGGAGGAATCTTTATAGTAACTTCGCTATCAGACAAGTTTACCTCAAACTTACTTTCATCTATTCTGGGGAACCATCTGCCTAGAAGAGAAACTATTTTTTCTTTATCATCTTCTATTTTCTTTAAAATCTTAAATTTGTAAACTAAAGTTTTTCCAGCTAGTGGAGGGTTAAAGTCGATGGTCACTCTTCCAGAAGTTATTGCGCGTACTATACCAATCTTTCCGTCAACTTCGACGCTGGACCCAATTTTTATTTCTTCTACATTAACGTTTTTTTCAGCAAGCCTTTTAATCGAAAACACTTTGACCTTAGTTAAGTCTCTTTGACCATAACCTTCTTCGGGGGGTATTTCAACTTCTTTCTCCTGCCCAACTTCGTTTTCTCTTAAAGCTTTTTCAAACCCCTTTGTTACTTCATTAGAACCAATTATTATTAGCTCGGGCTTGTAAATTTCGCGTTCGTTAAAAATTCCGGCTTTTTTTGCCTCTTCTTCAGAAGTTGTATAGACAGTTTCTCCAGTATCCTTTACTTTTACCAAATAGTCAACTAAGAGGAACGTACCGTCTTCGTTCATGACTCTTTTTTGGTATTTTTGCGGGTATTTAAAAGTTTGAACTTTGACAAGCACCATTTATTTTATAAATTAGAGTCCTTCTGCGCAACACTGTCGCTAGAATTTAATGCCCTTATCCTTGCATCGCCTCCAATAGAAATTATAAATTCGTAAACGCTCCTAGGCACTAGTTCAGACCACTCTTCTCCATTTATTATTCTCCTTCTAATTTCCGTTCCAGAATAGATTTCCCTATTCAAGAGGGGCACGGGTTTTACGACGTAGCCCTCTTCTTGGAACAAAACCCTTGTTAGAGCATCGTTAGTATAAACCACATAAAAATAAGGGACACTTTTTTTCACATGAGTAACCCATGAAGGATGAAAAGAAGTATCAGGAACGCTTGAAATGAGATATCTTTTTCTGTCTATTTTCTCATCATCCAGTGCAAGGAGGATCATCTGAATTCTTTCTCCAAGAGTAAATGGATTTCTTATTTCATGACTACTTAAAGAGCTTCCTATTAGTATTATGAGTTTTTCTTCTTCTTCAAGTATTCTTTTAACGGCATAGAGGTGCCCTTTATGAAAAGGCTGAAATCTCCCAACATAAAGCGCCCAAGACATTACTTTCATCACTTATACTCTTAGCTTACATTTAAAAAAATTCTTTTTACTTAATGAACCTAAAATAAGGCAACGAAAAATGATTACTGTCGACGGCTCTTATGGTGAAGGAGGAGGGCAGATCCTTAGAATTACACTCGCTCTTTCGGCAATACTTGGGATACCAGTAAGAATAGAAAAGATAAGATCAAAACGAGATAACCCTGGAATAAGGCCTCAGCACTTAGCAGCAATACAAGCAGTTTCTGCGATTGCAAACGCAAAAATTTCTGGAGCTAGTGTGGGTTCATCTACAATAGAGTTTATTCCAGGAAAAGTTGAAGGTGGAGAATTTAACTTTAATGTAGGAACAGCAGGAAGCATAACATTAGTACTACAGACGATTATCCCACTTGCCTTAGTTACAAAATCAAAGATCTACGGAAAGATTACAGGAGGTACAGAAGTAAAGTGGAGCCCAACATTTGATTATTTTAATAAAGTTTTTGTCAAGGGGTTACAAAAGATGGGTATTCGTGCTTTTCTAGAACTAGAAAGAAGCGGCTACTATCCAGAAGGAGGGGGAGTTGTAAAGTATGAAATATACCCTTGTAGCAGACCAAATGGACTAACTATTGTTCACATGCCAGAGAACTTGGAAGTTGAAGGAATAAGTAGATGTAGCCATCTACCAGAGGATGTTGCGAAAAGGCAGGCAGACTCTGCAAGAAGAACTCTAGAAAACTATGGAATCAGAGTCTCAAAAATTGAAACAACAGTGAGCGCAAAGCCCTTAGGCAAGGGAAGTTCGATTACACTCTGGCTTACAAACGAAGATACTCTAGTTGGAGGCGATTCGATTGGAGAAAGAGGGAAACGTGCTGAAGAAGTTGGAAAGGAAGCAGCAGACAAAATAATTTCGTGCATAAGTAAGAAAGCGCCAATTGATGAACATGCTGCAGACATGATTTTCCCGTATCTTGTATTTGCTGGAGAAGAATCAAGAATTGCAATTCCCAAAGTTTCCTCTCACCTAGAAACAGAAATTTTTGTAGCAAAGCACTTCAAAAGTTTTGAGTTTGGTTTTTCTGGTTCTAACCCTATAATTTTTTACGTAAAGCCGTAGCTAAAAGGGTTCGAGCTACGTAGTCTTTTTGAATTACATAGCTCTTGAGATTCATCTCCTTATCCTCTGTCAGGGTAAACGCACTCTAAGTTGAAGCTCTTCGATGAATTTACGAAAAACTTGTAGAAAGCTACAACCTTAAGGTTTTTGCGATGCTTTAACTTATTGTTTTAGTTCTACCTAAGTCTATCTGCTTTGAAACTGCTGACTATAGCTGTAGAGCTTAGTGCTCTGTTAACTTAAGTTTTTCTAGGCCTAGAACTGAAATCTTCGACAACTACTTTCTTAGAGCACGTTGAGAGAATGGCTTAACTTATTTCACTTCTTTACACTTTGCAAAACTGATAAGCTCCTCAAACGTTTTAATTACGTTGAGAGACTGAAAGGCACAAACTAGAGATTAAGAAAGAGCTTGAGGTTTTAGGAAGCAACAAAGAGCTTCCAGAAGAACGAGAAGGAAGTGAACTCGCAGAGCATGGGTTCTTAGCTTCTAAAAGAAGCGAAGGAGCAAGCTTCGACCTAGACCAGCAAATAAGTTCTCTAGAGGTACTTGAATACCTATAAGGATTTGAAACAATTCCAAGAACATCAAGCGAGAATCTTCCTCGTATCGTTCATAGAATACCTATAAAGATTTGATTTTTTAGAATTTGTTTTAATTAAAAATTAGTTTCGAAATACTTGATTTTTCTTATAGACTCTAAAGCTAAGGTTACCTGCAATGCATTAGCCACAAAGAAGTGATCTTTTAGAGAGGTATTCTCGTGAAACTTCTAAGAGTTTTTATTCTTGGCTAACTCTTCTTATACTTTAATTACTAAACCGTTCTTTATTGGTGCTTAAAAAGACTTATAAATTTACTTTATACTAGAAGTATAGAAAATGAAGGCTAAAGTTTCTTTAGCTTTATTTTTAGTTTTTATTCTTTCTTTAGCTCAAGCTATTCTTAGCTACGCCTATGTTTCAAGCTCTAAGACTACTGTCTACTACTATAGGGTAGCTGGAATTAAAGTAAAATGCCTAAAGACTGGACAAGAAGAAGTCTCAAACTATCTTGGAGAAGCTTACTTTAATATAGTTTCTAATTCAACTTTAACTTTCATTCCTAATAGTTTTGTAAATGGAATAACTTCTTTCTATGAGGTTGAAGTTTAATGCTCGAAGAATTTAAGTTTAGAATAAGAAAGTTCCTTCCCTGTCAAGCATTAGGGTTTGCTAATGCTTTAGTTATATACCTACTTGTTGTTTCTTTTTTCTTTCTCTCTGCTGGAGATATAGCAGAACAAATTGTTGAAGGTTTTTCTTTTCCTTTAGTATCTAAGTCTTTCATTTTAGTTCTTCTCATATCTCTTTCTTATTCTTTTACTATAATTTCGATGCTAACTAAGCTAAATGAACAAAGCATAAGGAGCATAAACTATAAGCTGGTTCTTAAGGGAACTTTAGTTAACTTCTTAGTTTTCTTACTGTTGGTAGCTGAGTCTACCTTCATTGTATTTTACTTAAAAGTGAATCTTCCTTTAGCTTTAGTCATCGTAGTTTATTTTCTTGTTGTGTTTTTATTCGTCTTTATATTTTCTTTACAACTAGTTTATTTTTCTCTTAATGGTTCGAAGTTAACTAAGAAGCTGTTCATCTTAAGCTTTCTCTTCTCTTTTGTAAGGCTAAGCGCAATGCAGTTAGCGAACTTTCT
>Ga0080004_1095678_pt1 | contig 27190 bp, 28 predicted proteins | sample WasSprMetagenome_FD_69207 | JGI IMG/M metagenome (GOLD analysis project Ga0080004, IMG submission 69207) | Sulfidic aquatic microbial communities from Washburn Spring, Yellowstone National Park, USA - WS (SPADES assembly) (version 2) | ecosystem: Environmental > Aquatic > Thermal springs > Hot... | reverse complement strand
AAAACGCTGGATTCGTAGAAGAAATAAACGGTAAGTACAAGCTTTCTGAAAAAGGTCAAAAAACTGCGCAGTAACTCCAGCAAACGCCTGAATATCTCTTATCGAACCTTTTTAATGAACCCTTGAAATGACGTCATACACAAACAAATCGATACTCACATGCGCCACATTTCCCTTTCAGTTTTTAGGTTATGAAAATTTTCGTTTGCGAATTAAACCATACTTTTGAAATGTTTCCCTAATATATGGCTTTAAGTCCGCATATTGGTGCGGCCGCCGGGATTCGAACCCGGGATCGCAGGCTTGGAAGGCTTCCACACGCTTTTAAGTGGGGTTCTGTGTCCTAACCAGACTAGACGACGGCCGCGCTTTTGACATTTATGCATAGTATTGATGTCTATATTACTATATTAATGGGTATAGATAAAATTTCTTTCATAAGCCCTTATTGAGGTTTTTCCTTTGGCTTGAATACTTTTTTCTCTTGTGCGGGTTTAGGCTTGAGGTTCCCTCGGAGCTTTGGCGGAGCCGCTCTTTGTCTTTCAATGTTCTTTAGTCTTGCGTAGAGTTTTGAGATTTTTGTTTTTGACGGTTTTCGTGTTCTCATAATCCTTGAAGGAGCTGGTTTGAAGGGCTTTTTGGGTTGGACATCAGCTTTTCTTTTGAATGTTGTTACTGGCAAGTTTTTCACTTTTTGGAAAACTACATAGCCTTCATTCAGGTTTACTTCGCCAATTTTCCATCCGGCTTCAAGCCAAGCCTTTGCATGCTCCTTTTCAATGGAGTTTTCCCACCAACTTTCAGAGCGGTAAGCGTTCATTGGCAAGTTGTCCCCTATTATCCCGTCTATTTGGGCGAAAGAAAGCTTAACGGAGTCTGTGAAGGCTCTCCTAAACTTCAGATAGCTTGTAAGCGCTTCGTATTTGGTTCTGGTTTTCGGCGAAACAATTTTTCTTGCGCAGTTCAAGCACAGCAGCCTTTTAGTGTCGCCTGTGGAAACTTCTGGAACCATACAGTCGATGCAAAAGAGTTTCCCGCATTTCCAGCACCGCCTAAGATAATTGTAGGGTAAAACTCTGCCGCATATTTTGCATTCGTCTTTGAAAGGCATCTAAACCCTCTAAGGTGCATGTAGGAATTAAGTTTAATTTGTGCAGAGTCTGGTATAGCTATTTCTAAAATTCGCCTCATTCAGCAAAAAGGTGTTCGGAATCTGAAATAATGTTTATAGAAGAGGATTCTACGCGTCAAATCGTGAATGTAATGCTTTTTAGCGAGTACCTACACGAAAAGGCTGAAGAGTCAAGGCATAACGAAACAGTCGGCTACCTCATAACCATAATAGGCTCAGTGTTTTTTGTAGGAGGCCTGCTTGAAACCGTGATAATTGTTGAGAACCCAGAATGGTTTCTAATAATTCCTTATCACTTAACGCCGCATCCCTACAGCCTTTTAGGCTTGTCCCTAATAGTCATAGGTGTCGTGCTTCTCTTTCTCGGAGTAGCCTTAAGCATCCATTACGCAAAAGAAAGAGCCTGGTACATGAAGCAACTGCAGAAGGCGCATACAATTGAAGAGTTAAAACTTAAAAAAGAAACAAGAGAAGCAGAGGCTAACCCTTAACAACAGCTAATGGCACAAGTCTTGCAACCTTTGTGGCTATGCCAACCTTGTCGCTGACTTCAGCCACCATATCCACATTTTTATACGCCGGATCCGCCTCCTCAGCTAAAACAACGGCGCTTGCAGCCCTAACGGCTATGCCCCGCTGTTCTAAACTTCGCCTAACGTCGCCTCCGAAAAACCTTCTTTTAGCGGCTGTTCTGCTCAGCATTCTACCTGCACCGTGGGCTGTTGATCCGAAGCTTAATTCCATGGCTTTTTCAGTGCCAACTAAAATCCATGAGCTGGTTCCCATGCTTCCAGGTATAATGACAGGCTGCCCAACGCTCCTGTAGTCTGCCGGAATTTCTGGATGCTCCGGCGGAAAAGCGCGTGTGGCGCCTTTCCTGTGAACCCAAACCTTTCGTTTTTCACCATTTACCTTATGGATTTCTATTTTTGCAATGTTGTGCGCCACATCGTAAACGAGGTTTAACCCAAACTTTTCAGGGTCTTCTTTGAAGACTTGCTGGAAGCTCTGCCTAACCCAGTGCATTATTGATTGGCGATTAGCAAAAGCGTAGTTGACGGCACAGGCCATAGCCTCATAATAGTCTTCAGCTTCATTGCTGTTTCCAGGGGCGCAGGCAAGTTCCCTGTCAGGCAGGACAATTTTGTATTTGTGGATGGCTCTTTCCATAACCCGCAGGTAATCTGAACAGATTTGGTGGCCGAAACCTCTTGAGCCGCAGTGAATCATAACTGTTACTTGCCCCTCGTGGTGGATTCTAAAGGTTTTAGCTGTTTTCTCGTCGTAGATTTTGTCAACTTTCTGAATTTCTAGAAAGTGGTTTCCAGAGCCCAGCGTGCCTATTTGGGTTAATCCTCGGTTTTTGGCTGTTGTTGAAACCTTGTCGGGATTAGCATTCTTCATGCAACCGCGTTCTTCGCAGTGCTCGGCATCTTCAGACCATCCTAAGCCTTGATCGATAACCCACTGAACTCCTTCCATTACCAGTCTGTCCAAGTCGTGGATTGTAACTTTGAAGTCTTTTCTGCGGCTTCCAAGCCCGCATGGAACATTGTCGAAAATTGCGTTTGCCAACTGAACGAGTTTAGGTCTTATATTCTCTTCTGAAAGGTTTGTTGTTAATAGGCGGACGCCGCAGTTTATGTCGTAGCCAACCCCGCCTGGGCTTATGACGCCTTCGTCGAAGTCTGTTGCTGCTACGCCGCCTATTGGAAAGCCGTAGCCCTCGTGGCCATCTGGCAATGTTATAGAATGCTTATATATGCCTGGCAAGTGGGCAACATTGGCGCACTGTTCAAGGGTCCTATCCATTTGCATTTTATCTAAAAGTTCTTTGTTAGCGAAAACTATTCCTGGGACCCTCATGCCAGGCTTATACTTTGGAATGCGCCAAGTGTAATCATTTATTTTTTCAAGGGGGATCTTTTCTGAAGGGGGATGCCCTTCTCCTTCTTCGCCCATAATTTTCACCTAAGCCTCCTAAAAGGGTCTTCTAGATATAAAGTGTTTTGGCGTTACGCCAAACGGTTAGGCTGAAACAGTCTCTCCGAATTCTTTTAGGTAGCCGATGAAACCCTCTACGCTCTCATTAAGTACACTCTCTCCTAAAATTCCCCTATGTGCCTTAATGTACCCCCTAGCTTTTCCAACAGCCTCATCGTTTTCAAAAATCCTTTTTCTAATAGCTTCAAAGTTTTCCCCATTTTTTATCGCTTGTCGGGTAATTTTCGCCCAGAGTTTAAGTCTCCCAGCGTATGCTTCAAGTTTTTCAAGAGCGCCTTTTGCCATGCCAAAATGGGTGTAGTATAGAACTTTTGGTTTTAGATTAGCCAGCTTTTCCAAAGAAGCTAGGGCGATGTCTAGACGGAAGGGCGGAGGCGTTGTAGGTACTATAACTTCAATTTCGTCTAAGTAAACTCCGGCGGCATCGCCTGTGAAAATTCCTTCACTTAAAGGTTCATAATAGCACAAGTGGTGGGGCGCATGCCCAAGAGTCTCTATACCCTTAAGTGCTACGTCATCTCCGATTTTGAAATTCAACCCCTCTGATGCGGCAATAATCTTTTCCATGGGAACAGGCTCTGGCTTCCCATAGATTTCAGCTATTTTTTCTCCGAGAACCATTTTTGACTGTTGCCAAAGCCTATCTGGATTTGCAAGGTGAACTGCTCCCCTACGGTGAACTATTACTTCGGCTTTTGGAAGAGCCCTCAAAAGTGTTCCGACGCCTCCGCTGTGGTCTATGTGAACATGTGTAACAGCAATGTAAGCTACATCCTCAGGTTTTACGTTCAACTTGTTCAAACCATGAAGGAGATTTGGAATAGAAGACGCTGGACCAGTTTCAACTATGGCTACGCTTTCATCTATCAAAACGTAGCTGGCAACAAAATTTCTTATCCCGCCCGCTTCCACATCAATTAGATAAATGTGGTCTTCAATCTTTTTTATGCTCATGTCCGCGCATTACCCTTTTCCTAGGCGCACGTTAACGTATAGTTAATGCTGCAGTAATATTTAATTATCAACCATCCAGATTCTCTTACTAAAAATGGCTTTGAAATAGAGGGGAAGACTACAAGATGGTTAACCTAATAATCTTCGGCGCGCCCGGCTCTGGAAAGGGAACATATGCTTCGCGGCTGCAGTTAAAGCTTGACTTAGAGGTTGTTGCAACTGGAGACATTTTCAGGGAAATGATGAAGAATAATACTCCGCTGGGAAAAAGAGTGAGAGGCTATGTTGAGAAAGGACTGCTTGTTCCCGATGAAGTTACTTTAGAGGTTTTGAAGCAAAACTTGGCTAAAATCCCTAAGGGCAAAGGCTTCATTTTAGACGGGTACCCAAGAACAATTGAGCAAGCTAAAGCCTTAGATGGCATAGCCAAAATAGACGCCATAATCCATCTCATAGTGCCTGACTGGATAATTATTGAACGCTTGTCCTCGCGTAGAATATGCAAAAACTGTGGTGCCATCTACAACCTACTATATTTGAAGCCCAAAAAGGACATGATATGCGATAAATGCGGCGGAACCCTATACCAACGAGAAGACGACACCCCAGAGGTTATTAAAAGACGTATAGAAGTCTATGAAAAACAGACTCAACCACTTTTAAATTATTACAAGGAAAAAGGGATTCCCTTCGTAGAAGCGAAATGTGACAAGCTTGAAACCCCTCCGGAAACCGTGGTTGAAGAAATAATGCAAGGATTGCATAAGCTGAAACTAGTCTAAATGTCAAGAATAAACTTCAAGGTAACCCTACCAGGCTCTTTATTTATTTCCATTCGATGGTATGTGACGGCTTTTACGCCAACTTTCTGAACATGTTTTTCTGAACTAAACTTTTCACCCCAAATTTTAGCTTCCAGCTTGAATCCTTTCTCAGTCTTTTTTAAGGCTAATATTTTAAATTTTGAGTAAAGCATTTGGTTGATTTCGGATTTTACCAGCAAGTTTTCAAGCCAACTGTAAAGCAATGCATATTCGTCTTCCGCTTCAACTTCAATATAATGCTCAACTTTCGGCTCAACATTCTCGATGTCCGTCATAACCTCGAACATTGCAGCTGCCGCGTTTTCAAAGGCTTCAGCTAAATCATTCCCATAGGCGGCAATATAAGCGTCAGCCATATGCTCCATAAACTCAAATTTTTTCCAGCCACTCATAACTTCAACCAAGATATTAAACGGAAACTTGGTTTTAAACGGTTCCGCTGTTTGCAAAAACCTTTTGGCCAGCTTAGAAGTATTTTTGAATTTTCTGGATGGCTGCAACTGTCAATTTTACAGTGTTTTCAGCGTCTTTTAGGCTTAGCAAGGATGCTGGACTATGGATATACCGTGTTGGTATTGATATGACCCCGCTTGGCACTCCCTCCCTTGTTAGGGATATGCGTGCTGCGTCTGTTGAACCTGGCAAGCCCGTCTCAAGCTGATATGGAATCTTATTTTCCTCTGCTGCGTCAATTAGGAGCCGCAAAACTTTCGGATGGGTTATAAGCCCGTAGTCAGCGATGGTTAATGATGGCCCTTTCCGCAACTTTATTGGAGCTTCAAACTCCTTAACCCCTGGAACATCTCCGGCGACGGTCACGTCAAGGGCTATGCCGACGTCTGGGTATATTCCGAAGGCAGCTGTTGTTGCACCTCTCAGCCCAACTTCCTCCTGGACTGTTCCTACAGCGTATAAAGTGCACTTTATTTCCTTCAGCTGCCTTACCGTTTCCACCATAACTGCGCATCCTACACGGTCATCGAAGGCTTTACCTATAACAGTTTCATTTCCAATTTTTGCGAATTTCACGTCAAAGCTGACGGGGTCTCCGATTTTCACTCCCATCTGCTTTGCTTCTTCTCGGCTTTCTGCCCCGATGTCTATGAAAAGTTCATCGTAGTTTAGGACTTTTTTGCGTTCATCCTCTTTCTGTATGTGGGGCGGTTTAGAACCTATTATTCCGTGCAGCGGCCCCTTTTCCGTGTGAACTATTACTTTTTGTGCTAGTAGAATGCGGTCGTCTATTCCTCCCATCTTCATAAATTGGATAAAACCATCATTAGAAATTGTTTTCACAAGTAAACCTATTTCATCCATGTGAGCTGCAAGCATCACATTGGGAGCGTTTTCCTTTCCCCTTTTTATGCCAATAACATTTCCAAGCTTGTCTTCTTTAACTTCGTCCATGTAAGGCTTCAAAAACTCTCTCAGAAGCCGTCTAACCTCTTCTTCTCTGCCAGCCACACCACAAGCGTTCGAAAGTTTCTCCAATGTTTCAACAAGCACCATGACCTTTCTCCTCTTAAAGGGTTAATGTTAGCAATTGTAGAAGCTTTATATTAAACTGTTATGGTGATTGTAAACTTAATCGGAGGTCGCTGTAACATGAGTAATAAGACGTTAACAAGTGCAGCTTTCATTTCGTTGGTTGCCGTTTTTGCCGCCTTCAATATTGTTTGCGATTCCTTGGTGGTGCCTCCACTGCTTCCTTATTCAGGTGTTTGGTATAGCTGGATTTTCATCTCTGAACCCATTACTGGAATAATACTTGGGCCGCTAGCGGGTTTCTTTTCAAATCTTGTGGGGGTTATGGCTGGCCATTTTATTAACTTTATAGACATTTACGAGTTTCTCTTCACGCTTGGCGCTCCTATAGGGGCTATGATTTCTGCCCTTGTCTTTAGAGGTAAATGGGGAATAGCTTTGGCCTACTATTTTGCCTTGTTAGGAGGTTTTTTCGCCGCGCCCGTTTCTTGGCAACTTCCCTTCTGGGGCATGTGGGATGTGTATCTCGCGTTTGCTGTCCTTCTTGTGACAGTGGTTGTTGCGACAAAGTGGAAAAGCTTGTGGAACGTGAAATCAAACATCCGTCTTGTTTACATTCTAGCTTTAAGCACTTTCATTGGCTTGGAAGCTGACGTCCTCTTCCGCATATTCATCTTCGTGCCATGTCAAACATACCGTCTGTTTTACGGCTATGATGTGAGCGTTCTTCAAGCTATATGGGCCATGGGCGCTGTTGAAACCCCGATTAAAGTGGCTTTATCCACCGTTGTAACGGTTTTAGTAGGCCCACCAATAATTAGCGCCGCCCGAAAAATGGGCTTGTCCGTCTAAGCCTCGCGAAGCCTACCATATATCCGCCTAGCCAACCTCTCAGCCTTTCTAAAAGAGGAATTACGGCTTTTTCCCACAGCCAAAATTGAGCAAAGGGGCTCTCCTTCCTCAATTATACTATTTGGGAGTGGAATATCCACTGCTTCTTGGAAAGCTGCCAAATCAGGAGCGAAAACACGTTTAGGTGAATACAAAATTAGACGAGTGCAAAATTTTGAAGAGCTTCTAACACTGGGTAATTCGCCATATAAACAAGCGCGTATATGAGATTCTACAAGGTTTATTCCTAGAACTTCTTCAACGCATCCCAAAGTGCCCTGAAACCTCGGATTCACCTCTATGACGTAGGGCTCTCCATTACTTGAAATTACTATGTCAATGCCGTTGGAACCTATGAGGCTGAAATGTGAAGCTATTTTTTCCGCTATAGATTTGCATTTTTCAAAAATAGAGCTGTCAACCTTTAAGGGAACAATGTTTCCACAGTATCCAAAAGGTTCATGCTGAAAAACTGAGGGCAATCCCAACAATTGTTCATTTATGGATAAAACTCTTACGCCGCTTTCTCCAGCTAAAATGGATATGCTTGCATGGACACCTTCAATGAATTTTTGAACAATAATATTTTCGCTGCTCTGAGAGGTTATGGGAAAAACCTTTTCCATCTCTTCCTGGTTTGACACAAGCTTAATATCTACTCCTCCGAAGCCTTTAACTGGCTTTATGACAACCGGGAACCCCATATTAGCAGCAATTTCCTTTGCCTCAAAAACATCCTTCGCAGTTGCAGTTTCAGGATGTGGAACGCCAAGCGATTCAAGCTCATCAAAAAATTTAGGTTTTTTACGAATATCCATGAAGACTTTTGGAGGGTTCCCCATTATTGGAGCCAAACTGTTCAACCCGCAAAGAACATCAAAATAATCGTCTAGGCCTGAAGAAAGCAATATCGCGTCTATATTATGCTTTTTAACTAGAATTTTTGCCATTTGCAGAAAGGCTTCCGGTTTAAAGTTCCACATCATCCTTCCGCAGCTTTTTCCCTCCTTCTGTTCTATAACCGCCATAAAATCGCGGCATACTCGCCTAAGGTCAATGTCGCCGAAATAATCTGCTACATAAACGTTGTAGCCTGCTTTTTTTGCAGAAGCAGCGGCAAAAACAGTGTCAACCCCTACAATTAAAATATTCTGCACTTCAGCCTTTCCCAAGGGTTCAACCTTTATCATTTTTAAAAGCTTTATTGAAAACAGAAAAATAGAAAGTTTATGAAGGCGGTGTAGGCGGGGCTGGCGGTTGAGGCGGAGGGACTTCTTGTTTTGGCTGTTGCTTTTGTAGCTCCATATGTTCGGTTAGCAGTAGAACTCCTTCTATTATGAGAAATATGCCGACTATTATTTCCAGAAGTGCTGGTATAACTATTACTAGGATGCCGAAGACTATGCATAGGACAGCTAACACCGGCTTAGACACTGTCACGCCAATTTTTTTAAGACCTTTTTCAATAGCTTCTGTCAATTTAATTCCCTTCTAATTAATTTCTAATGGTTATTGGTAAACATGCTTTATTATTTAAGCTATTCTAAACAGTTTTTACCGAAAGAATGTTTCTTTGATTATATAATATATAAAAATATATATTTTGGGTCTCATGCTAATACAAGTGGTGAGAACTTTGGAACAGCGGAAAATAATGTCTCTAGGAAGATCTTCACTGGTTATTTCCCTCCCAAAATATTGGACGCAATCAAATGAGCTTAAACAGGGAGATGTTGTATCAATCGCAATAAATAGAGATCGCTCTCTGGTTATTTTTCCAAGCCTAAGAAAAGATGAGGGGCTAGCCAAGATAACTCTACACGTGGAACCTGAAGAAAACATAACATTCATTATCCGTAATATAATTGCATGTTACTTAAACGGTTACTCCTATATTAGGCTAGTTTCCAAAAATTTTTTCACGGTACCTCAGCAAAAAGCCATACGCAAAATAGCTCAAATGCTTTATTTGCGAATACTTGAGGCAGACACTAAAGAAATCCATGTGGCAACTCTTATAGACGAGTCCAAAGCTTCTATTGAAACTGGAATAAACAGAATATATAAGATATCGAGTTCCATGTGCCGCGATGCATTTACAGCCCTAAAAAACCAAGATTCATCCCTTGCAAAGTCAGTTTACGCAATAGATGATGAAGTCGACCATTTTGCATACTTTTTGTTAAGGTTGGTGCGCAAAGCAACAGTTGATCCTGCTTTAGCTAACCAGCTTGCCCTAGGGCCCATTGACTGCCTGGATTATCAAACTCTTGTTCACCGGATAGAACAAGTTGCAGATCAAGCTGCAAGTATAGCTAGACATCTGATAATGGTGGAAGGCAGGGGAAAGAAAATTTCAGAGCCTCTTTTGGAAAAGATGTACGCAGCGGGAGTTGACGCTTTAAATTTTTACGATAGAGCCGTGAATGCTCTAATCTCAAGTGATGTAAAGAGTTCAATTGAAATTATTGAAAATTTAGCTAAAATGGAGAAGTTGGATCAGGAAATTGCGTCTTTGGCTTTTTTGAAAGAAAAGGATACAGAGGTTATTTGTGCGTGTTGCTCTATGCGAGATAGCATAATGCGGATAGCTGAGTATGCCGCGGACATTGCAGAGCTCACTTTAAACCGCTCTTTCAAGCCGGCTTCTTAGCTTCATCAATCTATGAACTTTTCTTTTCTTTGGAAGAGTAGCTCACAGTCACGGCGAGTTTAACTGGTGATATCTCGCCTTTCAATATTTTCCTTGCAAGTTCCATCGCATAGTTGTAGCTGTAAACTGTGCCTTTACCGTTTCTTCGGGCTTCCCTCAAAATTTCTCGTTCAAGCTTATACTTCAATCTGCCAATAGTCAGTGGCCCTATACCGAAAATTCCTGGGAGAAACTCTCGCATGTCATCATCAAGCTTCATTCCTTCCACTCCTAGAGGTGGAACAGCGTTGACATCGGCTATCACCTTGACAAATTTCACTTCACTTAACATTTCTTTGGTGACAATTCTGACGCCAGCAACAGATGCACATAGAATAACATCCGCGTTCTTTATGACTTCAGCTTTCTTCGCAGGGGTGGGAGCAAAAACTCCTTCTAAGTTTACTCCATATTTTTCGCTGAGCAAGTTAGACAGTTTCGCCATATATTCTTCACCGTCTTGCCTGTCTGGATTCGGACTTACAATCATCACTTTGCATCCAAGCTTAGCCAAGAGAATAGCTGCCACTCTTCCAACAGCACCCGTGCCGAAAACTGCAACCCTTTTGTCCTTTAGATTTCCAAGTTTAGATTTCACTATGGCATCTTCAACCTTTGCAACCATAGCAGTGGCAGTAGTATATGCGCCTGCTGGATCAATTATAGTGTTGGCTTGAAAAGGCGGAAACATGGATTCGCGGACAACCTTTAACACTTCTTCAGCTTTCTCCATATCCTTTCCGCCGATTAAGAAACATGTACGCTTGACTCCTTTAGGGTCTCTGGAGAAAATAGCGTCCTGCACTATTTTTTTGGCTTCTTCAGGCGTTACATTTTCGTAGGGAACCACCACACTGAATCCAGCGTCATAGGCCATGCAAATGTCAAAGGGGCTGGCTCTTTTGTCAGTGTCTAAAAAGAAAAGGATGTAAGGGGCGTCTTCAGAAGTTGTTTTAATAACTGGCTTAATTTGAACTTGCATGGATTTGAGCAAATCTTCAATTTCTGCGGGCGAAGCTTTTTCCTCCTTTGTGAAGATCAATTTTTTTATTGGGTGGATTGTTTCCGCTTCCACATCAACGGACTCGAGTAGTTTTTTTACTCCGCTTACATGTTCCGGACTAGATATGTGCACACATGTTATTTCTTCTTTATCTATTTTCCTAGCATTTTCGATGATGCCCATGGCAATCCAGCTTTCCCTAACTGAAAACTTCACTTCGCGTTCCATCTCTTCAATTTCCTCTTGCAAACATTGACCATAGGCTATCAAGTACTCTTTTTCGGGGCTATCTTCGCCTTGCAGTTCCTCTAATGCTTTGAGTATGCGGTCCCGTAGCTGTTTTTTCTCTTCCAAAAGAGAAGCCACATAGCCTTTGGCGTTTTCGTCGATCTCCACAGCATAAAATGGAATGTTTCTTTTCTGAGATATTTGAGCGATGACGTTGGTTTCGTTGAATTCTTTGTCTGAGCGGTTTCCTTTTTCTTCTGTCACAAAGTCTGGCTTGACTTCGTCGATCACCTTTTCTAGAAAATCACAGAAAGCAATTGATGGCTTAAATCTAGAAGATAGTATATTTTTAGGCGCGTGATTGTTTGTAGGTTCTATAATCCAGAATGGTTCGCTGTATTCCTTCTCAACTATTATTACTCTTAATACTTTTCCTTCTAATGGAGCAATTTCAAGTGCTTTCAAATTCTTTCACCTGGGAGAAAGATGGTCGGAGAATTATATATACTTAGTCGAAATATCATATGTATATGTTAATATCGTATATACGAATATATCAATAACGAATAGTACGTAAACTATAAACTATGCTTGACTGTCAGCCTTTGAAGACTTAAACCATTTATGATATATTTCCTCATCAAAAGTTAGAGGCAACATCAACTTTTCCTTAATCTTTAATCTTCCATCTTTAGAATGTGGTCTTCTAACTAAAGTATCAGTATACTTTTCGATTTCTCTCGCTTCTTCCGCAAGTTTGGCTGCAATTTGCACAATTTCATGGGCACAAGCAACCAGCGGAATATACTTCTCCTTCTCCTTTTCCATGAAACAGGCCCGCGTGTTTATTTCTGCAACTTTTTTAGTTAGTTCGTAGGCGGCCATAGCCTTTGCCTTTGCATAGGGATTTTTAAAGTCAGAATTATCCCTAATGCTGTCAGTGTCTATGATTAGCTTAGGCAGTTCAGCTGTCAAGCCTTCTTTATAACAATTGATAATCCTATCAATTTCTTGGTGTATTATTCGGTAAACGCCTGTAATTGCAAGCACTTTTATTATATTGGAGTTGAAAAGCGCCATCTCAGATGGGTCTAAAAACTCTTTTCTGGCTCCAATAAGAGGATCGCCCATAACTATAATGTAGCCAAAGCCGTTTTTTTCAAACTCTTCCTTCAAACGTTTTCCCGGAGCGTCGGAAATAAAGATGCTTGGGATTTTCTTTTCTAAAAGGATTTCTCTGGCTTTGGTGGGTCCTTGAACCGCTGGATTCGGCGAGGTAAACACTATGAAGTCTGGGTTGAAATCAAAAATTTTTGGCAAGGCTTCTTCTACTTCTTCGACAAGCATTTTTGCCCCTGTTGTTACGCTTCGAACGCTTATGTCTTCTCTATCCGCCAGCTCGTCGATGAGAAGTTCAAGTAATGGCGCAGAGCCTATATTGCCACACTTAAAGATGCCTACCTTAACTTTTTTCAAGGAAGCACCCCTTAAAGCCAAACTAAAAGCCGTATTTAGAAGATGATGTTTATAAGTATTTCAGAATTTGATCCCGCTTAGTTGTTGTACAGTATGCTTGAATGAGAAATTATTAAGCAAAAAGAATGCTGAAGTTGAATTTGAACATAAATTGTGGTTTTTATGGAAAGTTTTTTAAACTTTTGGAGAGTAAAGACGGGTTTGGATGTCTATGAACAATAAAAAAGCAATAGGGAAAATTGCGGCAATAATCATTGTAGTGGTATTAGCAGCAGCCATAGGTGGCGGCGTTTACTACTACCAATATACACAAAAAGTAGCGTCCATAAAGAACCCTGACACCATAATTGAGGCAACAATAGGCGAGCCTGAAACCCTTGATCCAGCTTGGGCTTACGACACTGCAAGCGGCGAAGTAATCTTCAACATTTACGACACATTGATCTTCTTTGACAGGGAGAAAGTCGACGCGTTCGTCCCAAAAATAGCTGAGCAAGTGCCATCAGTAGCAAACGGTCTTGTTAAAGATGATGGCAAAACAATAATATTCCCGATAAGGCAGGGCATAAAGACCCACGGTGGCGGAACGATTACTCCAGAGGACGTGGAATACTCCTTTGAAAGAGCCATGATTCAATCTCAATCTCACGGACCGATATGGATGATTTTAGACCCTCTCCTCGGAGTTTATTCTCTAGAAGATCTTGGAGACCTTTCAAATCCAACAGAGGCCGCAAACATCGGTGAAATGATTGATGCTGCTGTTAAAGTTGACGGAAACAATGTTGTCTTCAAACTTGCAAAGGCTTATCCGTTGACAACTTTTCTACAGATATGGAGCCAAACTTGGGCAAGCATAGTTGACAAGGAAAGCGCCGTAGAACATGGTGCATGGCCTGGCAACAAGGATAACTGGGTTCAAATCTTTGCGACATACCATGACCCTGAAGAACCGGAACTTCAAGAGGCTGACTGCGGTTCAGGGCCTTTCAAACTTGAAAGCTGGACGCACGGCCAAGAAGTATCCCTTGTAAGGTTTGATGATTACTGGGCTGGACCAGCGAAGATTAAGCGGGCTGTAATAAAATTCGTGGATGAATGGGCAACTAGAAAACTAATGTTTCTACAAGGAGATGTTGACATCGCTTATGTTCCTAGACAATACATAAGTGAAGTTGATGGTGCAGCTGGTATACGTTGCGTTAAAGACTTGCCATCTGTGCAGCTTGATGCAGTGTTTTTCAATTTTGAAATAGATCCCAGCAGCCCATACATTGGAAGCGGAAAACTCGACGGAAATGGTATCCCGCCGAACTTTTTCAGCGATATAAACGTTCGAAAAGCATTCGCTTACTCCTTTGACTGGAAAACATACATTGCACAAGCTATGTTGGGCGAAGCAAAACAGGTGCCTGGGCCAATACCTGAAGGCTTCCCCTATTTCAACCCCAACCAAGAAATGTACCAGCTTAATCTAACAAAAGCTGAAGAATATTTCAAAGCAGCTTGGGATGGACAAGTTTGGGAAAAAGGCTTCACCATTGAGGTATTATACAATACTGGAAACCTTGCACGCAAAACCGCTGCAGAAATATTGAAGACCAACATTGAAAGTCTCAACCCCAAGTTCCACGTAACTGTTACAGAGGTTGATTGGGGGACGGTTTACATACCAGCATTAAGAAAGCACACATTGACACTTTTCATAATCGGATGGCTTGCTGACTATCCAGACCCACACAACTTTGTCTTCCCATTCATGCACTCCAGCGGCGATTATGCTTTGTCACAGGGCTACAGTAACTCCGAAGCAGACGAGTTGATTGAAAGAGGAATTTCCGAAAGCGATCCCGCAATTAGACAAGAAATTTACTATCGCCTACAAGAGATATACTTTGAGGATGTGCCAAGCTTTATAATAGATCAACCGTTAGTCCGCCACTGGGAGAGAGATTGGGTTCAAGGCTGGTACTACAACCCCATTTATCCGGGTCTATACTTCTATGTCCTTTCCAAGGGCTATTAAACGCCGTATCCCCCCATTTTTTTATTTTTAAATTTAATAGTAAACACTTATATGTAGGGAAACCAGAGGTTTAAAAAATGGGCTCAAGTCTCAAAATATATTTGACTAGAAGGTTGCTCTTAGTAATTCCGACAGTGTTGGGTGTCATTCTACTTATATTCGCGGTGACACAACTTTTTACTCCTGTACAACGGGCTTCACTTTACATTAGAGACATAAAGCAAGTGAAAAGCATAGACGAGATAATAGCGAAATATGGCTTAGATAAACCCGCGTATATGCAATTTTTCACATGGTTAAGCCAAGTGGTCCAAGGCAATCTCGGCTGGTCTCAATCAATACACATGTCTGTTTTAGATGCTTTAATGACAAGGTTTCCCGCCACAGCTGAACTTGCTCTTTATGCAGCACCATTAACAATACTTTTAGGCATTTATCTTGGCAAAATATCTGCTGTTAAAAAAGACACCGCAATTGACCATTTCACAAGAGCCTTATCTGTTATAGGCTGGTCTCTACCTTCATTTTGGCTCGGCATAGTTCTGCTGGCTTTCTTCTACGGAGGCTTCGGCCTGTTTTCCCCTGGAAGACTTAGCCCATGGGCTGAAGCTCTTGTTAGAACTGGCGAGTTCAAAATTTACACAGGGCTTTACACTGTTGACGCCATTCTCAACCTTAACTTTGCCGTTTTATTAGATGCCTTATACCATCTGGTTCTTCCAGTGGCAACCCTAACCATAATCAATGTAGCCTTAATAATGCGTGTTATGCGGTCAAGCATGCTGGAGCAAATTGGGAAAACTTACGTTGTAGCCGCAAGAGCAAGAGGACTCGACGAGAAAACAGTTATAGATAAACATGTAACAAAAAACGCGTTAATATCTGTAGTAACCCTTTCAGGCTTGTTAACTGCGGGCATGCTTTCAGGCATGGTTATTACAGAAACAATATTCGAGTTTAAAGGCATCGGATATTTCGCAGCGCGCGCAGCAACCCAACTGGACATTCCAGCCGTATTAGGTTTTGCTCTCTTAACCGGATTTATCTTCATAATAGCAAACTTGATAGTGGATCTGCTTTACGCCTACATTGATCCAAGAATTAGGCTTGGGTGACAAAATGTCTAAAACCAAGTTTTGGAGCGCTGAACACCCCAGAATAAAAGAACTGGTTTTCGTTTTGAAAAAAATGAAGTCCAGCCCCCTTTCAATAATTGGCCTTACAATCGTTGTATTATTTACTCTTTTAGCAATTTTGGCGCCTGTTCTCGCGCCTTCTGAAACTGGCAGAGACCCTTACATGATGCCTAGAACAGGGTATTCGCCCACTCCTCAACCTCCAAGTCCGGAAAATCTTTTCGGCACAACGGAAGGCCAATACGACTTATATTATGGCGTTATATGGGGCACAAGAGCAGCTTACCGCATAGGTGTGTTGGTTGTTGCCGTAAGCGCTCTAATCGGGATTGTTGTAGGCGGTTTAGCTGGTTACTATAAGGGAGTAGTTGACGAAGTTTTGATGAGGCTAACAGACATAATTCTCGCATTTCCAGCGTTGATTCTGGCTATGGCTTTTGTTGTAGCCTTTGGACGAGGCCTCGACAGCATAACCTTGGCCCTAATTCTAGTTTGGTGGCCGTCTTACGCTAGGCTTATTCGAGGAGAATTTCTAAGAGTCACCTCTGAAGATTTTGTTGAAGCAGCAAAAGCAGTAGGCTGTTCAGATTTTAGAATAATGGTTAGGCACGTTCTTCCAAACACCATTTTTCCACTGATTATAATGGCTTCTCTGGACATCGGATCAGTGGTTTTAACTGCTGCCGCCTTAAGCTTCCTTGGACTAGGCGCGCCTTCAGGATATTCTGATTGGGGACAGATAATTTCTCTTTCAAGAAATTGGATAACAGGCGCACCTGGGAACCCCTTTGCATACTGGCATACCTACATTATCCCGGGAATTTTCCTCTTTCTGTTCATTATAGGCTGGAATCTTCTCGGAGACGCCTTAAGAGACATATTAGATCCCATGATAAGGAGGCGATAAAATGCAGGCAAAGGCTTTAGCTGAAAACGAGCAGCTCAAAGTTGAAGACCTTGTTGTAAGGTTTTACACTTACGAAGGCATTGTTAAAGCCGTTGAAAAGGCAAACCTAAATCTAAGAAAAGGGGAAACCTTGGGAGTTGTGGGAGAAACAGGAAGCGGAAAATCCGTAACCGCTCTAACGATAATGGCGCTAACCCCCACGCCAGGCAAGGTTGAAGGCGGCCACATTTACTTCAGAAGATCCACCGGTGAAATAGTTGACGTTTTAACGCTAAAGGAAGAGGGGCTACTCAAAATAAGAGGGAAAGAAATTTCCATGATTTTCCAAGAGCCGAATGCAGCCTTAGATCCTCTTTACACTGTAGGAGACCAAATAGCTGAGGCAATATTAACTCACAGGCTTCCAGAGATGCTTGAGAAAGTCGGCCGCCTAGAAGGAGAGGAAACAAATGGGTTATGGGCATTTTTGGAAAAACTTCCATTTTTCAAGGGTTCCATTAAAAAGAGGTTGCTAAACAAAGTTGTACGCCAAGAAATAGTGGAACTGTTAAAGTTGATGGAGATTCCCGACCCAGAAAGAGTGGTTGATGCTTACCCCCACGAGTTAAGCGGAGGCATGCAGCAAAGAATAGTTATAGCCATTGCTTTAGCCTGTTCCCCAACCCTTCTTTTAGCAGATGAGCCAACCACAAACCTCGACGTAACGGTTCAAGCGCAGATACTCGACCTAATTATGCGGCTTAAAAGAAAATTTGGTACGTCAGTCATATACATTACCCATGACATGGGCGTTATAGCTGAAATAAGCGATAGAGTAGCAGTCATGTATGCTGGAAGAGTAGTTGAAGTTGCTCCAACCATGGAAATTTTCAAAAATCCCCTCCATCCCTACACTAAGGCGCTTCTTGAATCTATCCCAAGACCAGGCTCAGCCTTTAAAGCTATTCCTGGAACCGTTCCAAACCTTGTTAATCCTCCAAGCGGATGCCGTTTTCACCCACGTTGCTCTTATGCTATGAAAAGATGCAGCCGCGAAACCCCAGAATTAAAAGAGATCTCCAAAGAGCATCTAGTTGCCTGTTTCCTGCATGGTGGTGCCTAAAAAATGGAATCAGTCATTGTGACAGACAACCTAAGAAAATATTTTCCCATAAGAGGAGGCTTATTCAGCACAAAAAAGGGCGAAGTGAAAGCGGTTGACGGCGTTAGCTTGGCCATAAAGAAAGGCGAAACCTTCGGCCTCGTGGGAGAATCTGGGTGTGGAAAAACGACCGCAGGGAAGACTATTATAAGGCTACTAAAGCCTGACAGTGGGAGAATATTCTTTGACCCGGAAGGAGGGCTTTCCGATAATCCTTCAGATGACTTTAAACAGTTTGACATAGCTCGTCTTAAGGGAAGAAGGCTAAAAAGTTTAAGGCGACACATGCAAATAGTCTACCAAAACCCCTCAACTTCGCTTAACCCAAGAATGCTTGTAAAAGACATAGTTGCAGAACCCCTATTCGTCCATAAGATATGTAGGGGCAAAGAGGCTGAGAAACGCGTCTTAGATATGCTTGAACGAGTTGGTTTATCCGAGGAACACCTTCGTAGATATCCCCACGAATTCAGCGGAGGACAAAAACAGAGAATAGCCATAGCAAGAGCCCTAATAACCCATCCAAAATTTGTAGTGTTAGATGAGCCTACATCCTCAGTAGACGTCTCTGTTAGAGCCTCCCTCCTGCAACTTTTCAAAGAACTCCAACAAAACATGGGGTTAACTTATCTCTTCATAAGCCATGACCTTTCAATGGTTGAAGCCATATGCGAAAGAGTTGCAGTGATGTACCTTGGCAAAGTAGTTGAAGTGACTGAGGCAGAAGAACTTTTTGAAAAGCCCCTTCACCCTTACACTCAAGCCCTATTTTCAGCCATACCCATACCTGACCCAAAAACTAAACGCAAAAGAATAATATTAAAAGGGGAGCCACCAAGCCCAGCTAATCCACCGGCTGGTTGCCGATTTCACCCACGCTGCCCCCATGTCATGGACATATGCAGATCCGAAGAGCCTAAGCTGGAAGAGGTTAAACCAAAACATTTGGTGGCATGCCATCTTTACTAGACGAGAAAACCTTACATTGGAATATTGCAGTTTGGCGGTTTAAAGCGAAAAATCTTAAAGAGAGAAAGCATTATCAAGGCTAGGTTTGAACATGTCTCAAAGCGGGATGGAAATAAAAACTATGGAAAGCGAAACGCAGTTTAAAGTGGTCGGCTACGATGAGAAAGACAAGTTTGGGCCATGCTTCCTTGTTAAATCGCAAATGGGACACGCTGTAAAAGTTGCAGACACTTTTGCTGAAATGTTTCCATTATGGGTTGGACGTGTTTTAATAACGGCTGATAATGAGAAGTGGGCTTTAACAGCGGCTGAAGTCACAACAGGGTTTGCGACAAGCGTGATTATGGCTCCAGCTGAAGCAGGAGTTGAAGGTTTTGTTCAGAAGGATAAAACTCCAGACGGCAGAGTAGGCGCCTTAATCCAAATCTACAACCGAAACAGGTTTGACTTGAAAAGCCAAATGATACTGCGCATAGGACAGTGCATAATGACTTGCCCCACAACCTCCGTCTTCGACGCCCTTCCAAATGCGAAGAGAAGGCTGAAAATAGGGAGGAGCCTCCGATATTTCGGCGATGGATTCCAAAGAAAAGGCTTAGTGGGAAATAGGAGGGTTTGGCGAATACCGGTGATGGAAGGCGAATTTATCGTGGAAGACTCCTTTGGCGCCATTGAGGCGGTTGCAGGGGGGAACTTCCTAATACTTGCCAGAGACAAGGCTTCTGGGCTTTTGGCTTCTGAAGAGGCTGTCAAAGCCATCAAGAAGAGTGGGGCAGAAGTGATAATGCCTTTTCCAGGCGGGATCTGCCGTTCGGGCTCTAAGGCGGGTTCATTAAAATATAAGCTTAAGGCTTCAACTAATCATCCCTTCTGTCCGTCGTTGAAGAAAGTTGTGCCTGACTCGCAGCTGCCTGAAGAAGTCAACTGTGTCTACGAAATTGTCATTAATGGTTTAACGCTTGAGGCTGTCAAGAAAGCCATGGGTGAGGGAATAAAAGCAGCCTTAAACGTTCCAGGCGTTGTGAAGATTTCTGCTGGCAACTACGGCGGAAAACTGGGCCCCTACAAGGCGTTTTTAAAAGAGGTTTTAGGGATAACCTAACCTTCAAAATCCAAATTTTTATTTGGCTCCTTGTCGTGTAACTTTACGGCTAAATAATAAAGTGAAAACGCTTTGAGCAAAAAAAGAACGTCTCTTGAGCTCTTCAGGTTAAAAAAGATACTGAATACGCTGGCAAATAAAGAGGGCCGCGGAACAGAGCTTATTTCGCTTTATATTCCTCCTGGAAAGCAGATAAGCGAAGTTGTGAACATGCTTAGGGAAGAGTATGGCACAGCGTCCAACATAAAGTCTACAACAACCCGCAAAAACGTTCAAGACGCCATTGTAAAGGTTCAGCAGCGCCTAAAACTGTTTAAGGAGGCCCCTGAAAACGGGCTTGTAATATTTTGCGGCGCGGTTCCACAAAATGGTGCTGGAAGCGAAAAAATAGAAACATATGTTATAATACCGCCTGAACCCATACACATATACCTCTATAGGTGCAACTCACGATTTCACACTGAGCATTTGCAGGAGCTTTTGCGGGAGAAGGAAACCTATGGTATAGTGCTTATAGACGCTACGGCTGCAACCCTTGCAACCCTTCAGGGAAGACGCCTTGAAATAGTGAGGGAAGTAACGTCTGGTGTTCCTGGAAAAACCCGTGCTGGAGGCCAATCCGCGAGAAGATTTGAAAGGCTTAGGGAAATGCGCTTGCAGGAATATTTTAGACGCGTCGGCGAGCATGTCAACGAGACATTTTTGCCAATAGAAAACCTGAAGGGCATAATAATTGGGGGTCCTGGACCCACTAAATACGATTTTGAAAAAGGCGATTATTTGAATTATCAGTTGAAGGAGAAAATCCTAGACATAGTGGACACGGCCTACGTTGACGAGCAAGGCGTAAAAGAAGTTGTGGATAAGGCTCCAGAAATAATGAGGAAAATACGTTATATAGAGGAGAAACAGATAATGCAGCAGTTCCTCTATGAAATTGGACACGACACTGGTATGGCTACTTACGGAGAGGAGGAAGTTAGAAAAGCCTTGGAAGCGGGCGCCGTTAAAACGTTATTGCTTTCAGAGGGGCTTGACATAACACGGGTTAAAGTGAAGTGCACAGCATGCGGATACGAGGAACAGCAGACGATTAAAACTCCGATGTTGACAAGCTTTGAACAAAGCCTCCTTGGAAAGCCCTGTCCCAAGTGTAAGGCGCCCTCTTTGGGGATAGCTGAAACCCAGGAGCTTATAGAAAATTTTGCACAGCTGGCTGAATATGCAAACACGGATGTGGAGGTTATATCTGCGGAAACCGAAGAGGGGCAAATGCTTAAAAACTCCTTCGGCGGAATAGCCGCAATTCTAAGATTTAAACTACAAGAGCAATAGCTTCACAGGCAAAGAGTTACTTTTCAAATTTTTGTTTGGTGTTTTTGGAGTGACAAGAATTTTTTGATGGATCGATCGTAGGTTTTTTCGACTTGTGGTGGGAAATAGCACGCTGGGAGTTCATTGTGGGCTCTATGGTTTCTTAAGCATTCGCAGCATTTGCCCTTCAAACTGCAGGGATATGTACAAGGACAATCCCTTAGGTTTATCTGCAAATTGACACATTCATCCATTTTTACCACTTTTGTGCAATTATTTTTGGTTTTTAACCATTAAACTATTTACGAGTGCTTATTGTATTATTGGAAGTCTTGTTATTCCTTCTATTTGGTCGAAGTCTTCATCGAACGAGTATATTTCTTTTATACCGTTTAGTCTCATGACATCTACGGCTAAGGCGTCGTTAACCTCGAGCTTCAAATCATCCCCCAACTCAGTTGCGGCGAAATATGCCTCTCGAGTTACATCTGTTATTTTCACGTTGTCAAGCATGAATAGTCCACGGACAATAGTGATTAGTTGATCCAGTGGCATGCCATATTTCAGAATGTTAGCCATTTCGGAAATGTGCACAACAGTTGTTATTACTTCTTCTTTTCCTTGTGAGATGTTGGTGATTATCTTTTTGGCGTAGTCCTTCATATACTTCTCTTTTTGGGTTAGTTGTCTTTTCGGTTTGTAATAAGCGTAGATGAATACGTTGGCGTCTAAGAACCTCATATGCTTGCCTCATAAAATTTCTTTTCGAACTGTTTCCAGCTTCCGATGGCTTCAACGCCTAAATCAACCTTGTCAAAGTTTTCAGTTAAGTCAACGCGACGCTTAGGAACTATTTTCAAATATCCTTTCCTCTTAATGATGTATAACTCACGGCTTTCTCCAATTTCTGCTTCACGCCAATCGGAGGGCAGAATAATGCGCCCCTGAGCATCCACTTTCTTGACTTCTATGCCATATTCCAAATATTTCACCAAAAAATACTGTAATATGCCATAATATAAAGTTTCATCCATAAATAGCCATTAAAAACCACACTGCCTTCTTCTTCAAGTAAGATTTAAACTTCTACGGGGCTAAAAAATGTTGGTGGACCGGGGGGGATTTGAACCCCCGACCTCCCGAGTGCAAGTCGGGCGTTCATACCAGACTGAACTACCGGCCCACGCGTTTTATAGCTTGTTTGAGTTTCGGGGTTAATTTAGGTTTTCTGGTTTTTGCAATTGTTTTAGATGGGTTTTGTGAGGTGTTGGTGGATTAGAGCATGGTAGGTTTAATTATTTTTATTGTGGGTGAGTTTTTGAATTTGGTTCAACCTAGAGGTATAATATAGAAGATTAATTAGGTAAATTTTAAATGGTTACTCTCTTAAAATGATGTTGAGGGTTCCAGATGAGGTTTTCGATGGGATTTTCCCTCGCAGTTAAATGAAAAATGTTGAAAGAGGGAGAAAGGAGGTGAAAACATTATGGCGAAAAAAGTTTTTATAGCAACGGTAGCCTTACTGGCTTTGTCAATGATGCTGGTATCCCTAGGTAGCGCCTGCGTTAATCTGGTTTATTTAAGGCTTCCACAAAGAAAGATTCCGCCTATCGTTTCGACAGAATGGTTAAACAATAACCTCAATCTTGAGAACCTTGTTGTGCTCGACGTTAGAGGTGAAGACGCCTATAATACGGGCCACATTCCTGGAGCGATAAACGTTGCCGAAGCCAAGTGGTATGTAAATGATCCTGGAACGGTTCCTCCGAATGTGGCTTGGTGGATGGAATTGCCTCCGGATGAGGACATATTTACATTAATTGGCGATGCTGGCATAACGAAGAATTCTCTTGTGGTTGTTGTGGGCAGTACAAGCGGCCTGTTAGTTCCAATGCCATTAGCCCTCTATAGCACGGCTGGCATCACAAGAGTGGCCATAACCCTGCTATATGCAGGAGTTAAAAATGTTGCCATACTTGACGGCGGATATGATAAATGGGTAGCTGATGGATACTCCACTGAAACTACTCCAAATACACCAACGCCCGTAACATATACTGGAAAAGTGGATAAAACAATGTTTGTTTCAAAGGACTATGTTAAAAAGAGAATCGGGAAATCCATTATTGTTGATGCTAGAGATCCTGACGTTTACTTCGGTGTAACACAGGAGCCTTGGGCCGCATATCTAGGGCACATTCCAAAGGCTAAAAGTTTGCCAACTCCTTGGCTCTGGAACATTAATAAGGAAGATGGAACAGCTGCAAATTATATAACTTATAAAGACGTAGACACGCTTAGGGAAATGGCTTTAGGCGTGGTTGGTGGGAATAAGCATAGAGAAATAATTGTTTACTGTGGTGTGGGCGGTTACGCGAGCACAATGTACTTTGTGTTAAGCGAAGTGCTCGGATATACCAATGTAAGGCTGTATGATGGTTCAGCGCAAGAATGGACCCAGACAGGAGAACCAGTAGTCGTATACAGATGGGAGTAAAACTCAAAATAAAGCTAATCTCACCATTTTTCTTTTTTCTTTGAACAAGATGTCATTATTTCTGAATTTTGTAGAAGGTTTGGCCTTTTTTGTTTGTTTTGGGTATTGTTATGGTGAATTGGGCGCCTTTTCCGTATTCGCCTGTTTCCATGATTTTCCAACCGTACATTTCACACAGTTTAGCTGTTAAATAAAGCCCGTAACCTGTACCTCTTCCGTAGCCTTCTTTGAAAAGGTTTCGCCGTGCATCTTCTGAGACTCCTACGCCGTTGTCTTCATAAACAAGTTTCAGTTTATCCTTTTCCATCTCGTCTTCCTTGTAATATATTTTTATTTGGGTAACTTTTTCGCCATGCCTCAAAGAGTTGTCTATCAAGTTGTAGAAAAGCTGCCTCAGCTGGGAGTCAGCCAGCACCATCAACCCATGACAGTTATTCACTACTTCCACATTGCTTAAGCCTAAAGACAGCGCAACCGCTTCTTCAAAGCTTTTCCCAACATCCACATATGCCCGCTCTTCCACGCCTAACATTTCATAGGCGCTTGCAAAATCGAAAATTTTAACAATCTGGTCGCATGCCAACTCAACTTCATCTAAATATTTTAGGGCAATATGATCATCGGGAAGCTTCTTTTTAGCCAGATAAACATTGCTTTTAATAACTGAAAGCTTGTTTCGGGCATCATGCCTTGTCCACCTGCCGACAACACTTAACTTTTCATTGACCAGTCTTAATTCTTCCATCATTTGATTCAACTTTTCTTCAGCTTTCTTCCGTTCTGTAATATCCCTTGCAATGCTCAAAATCGCATTTTTCCCCTTATAAGTCAAAAGGGTGGAGCAAATTTCTACTGGAATAACCCTCCCATCCTTGGCGACGTGGGTGGTTTCAAAAACTTGTATTTGATCTTTCGGCATGTTTCTGATAAGCTCTCTTATTTGTTCCTCGGTTAGGGTGGAATCAATGTCCGGAGGCCCCATTTTAAGGAATTCTTCCTTAGAGTAGCCCAAAACCTTAACAGCCGCATCGTTTACATCGATAAATTTTCCGTCAAAACCAATAACCCACACCGTGTCGTTCATACTATTAATTAGCGTTCTATACGCTTCCTCACTTTCCCGCAAAGCCTCCTCCACTTTCTTGCTTTCAGTAATGTCTATAAGGGAAACTAGTGATTTCTTTGTTCCAGGGATAATTTCAATGTTAAGCAGCGCCTTTCTAACCTCTCCATTTTTATTAATAAAATCAAAAGTGTACTGCTTTGGTGCTTTACCACCATTCTTTCTCCTTTCTACATGATATTCCTCCATTCTCTCTAAGTATTCCTCGGTGACGAACTCAGTCCACTTCCTTCCTTCAATCTCCTCTTTCGAGTAGCCGCTTAGCTCTTCAAACCGCTTATTCACTAAGGAAATAGTCTTATCCTCTTCCAATATGCATATTGCTGTGCCAGTATTCTCAAAGAGAGTTTGACACATTATCTCAGCTTTTCGCCTATTTACCGCCTCAACAATGCTATAAGCAAGTTCACAATAAACTGTTTCCGGATCACCAGTTTTGCAAATATACCCGTCTGCGCCAAGATTCAACCCTTTAATGGCTACATCTTCCCCGCCCTTTCCAGTAAAAAGAATGAATGGGATAAGGTTGCCGCTTTTTCTCAAATCCTCCAAAAATTGTAATCCGTCTTTCTCAGGCATTAGATAGTCGCAGACAATCACATCGTATCCTTTACTCTTCATTTTTTCAACGGCTTCCTTGACAGACACAGCCGTGTCTACTTGAAATGCACCTTGCATTTCTAAGCATTCTTTTGAGACGCTCAAAAAATCCGCTTCATCATCCACATGCAAAACCCGTATAGGGGCTTTCTCAGCAAACTCTACAACTCCAGCCTGAAGCTCCATAGCAGATTCAGCCATATGCAAACACTCTTTTCACTAACTTCATGGGAACTTGAATGTTGAACATTCAGTTTACAGATTTTGAAGTTAAAAAAGTTATGAACTTGGCATATGAATCAATGTGTCTCATTAACGGTTTTCTCCAGGTTAAATGGCTAACAATTGCTGAGCACTATGCTTTTAGACACGTTTAAAACAACATTTATAGTTAAACAGTGTCTCTTAAATTTGTGGTGAAAAGTTGTCAGGCATAGTTTCTGGAAGATTCGTAGTTCAACGCCACCATGCAACTCATTTACACTACGATTTTAGACTTGAGATGGACAATGTTCTAAAAAGTTGGGCTGTGCCAAAAGAACCCCCCTCACAGCCAGGCATTAGAAGACTCGCTGTAGAAGTTGAAGACCATCCACTAAGCTACATAGACTTTGAAGGCACAATACCTGAGGGAATGTATGGCGCTGGAAAAGTGGAGATCTGGGATAAAGGCACATACATCCTCAAAAACAGGAGCAAAGACAAAATAGAGTTCACTTTACACGGTGAAAAACTAACTGGGGACTACACACTAATAAGGTTTAAAGGAGACAAAAACTGGCTTATCCTCAAAAAGAAACAAAGCAAATAAACTTCAAACTGTTAAACTTAAAAACGTTTTAAGCTAAAATGTTCGCCGGGAGGGCGCAAAGCCATATTAGAACTTAAAACCGTAAAAATTGAAGCGCCAAAAGACTGTAACGTGATTCTAGGCATGGCTCACTTCATTAAAACAGTTGAAGACCTTTACGAAGCCTTAATCAACTCTGTTCCAAACATAAAGTTTGGAATAGGCTTCTGCGAAAGCTCAGGACCATGCCTAGTGAGACACGAGGGAAACGACGAAGAACTTAGGCAGCTTGCTGCAAAAAAGGCTTATGAAATTGCATGCGGACACAGCTTCATAATCTTCTTAAAAAACGCTTATCCCATTAATGTTTTAGACAAAATTAGAAAAGTGCCTGAAGTCTGCACAATCTATGCGGCTACAGCAAACCCTTTAGAAGTGGTAATTGCCGAAACAGAGCAGGGTAGAGGAATAGCAAGCGTCATTGACGGCTTCAAAAGCAAGGGCATAGAAACAGACGAGGATATCAAGGCTAGGAAGGAGTTTCTGCGAAAAATAGGCTATAAGCTTGGCTAAAAACAAGTTCTGCGCAAAATCCCGCCGCAGGGCGGAACTGCGTTGGAGAGCCGCTGGCTAAAAACGATTCTTTGAGTGAGGCGGTTTTAATGTTTTACCTAGAAGCTATCAACTCTTGCTGTAGTTCAAAAGGAGCTTTCTCTTTCATCCTTTCAGCAGCGTAAGCAACAAGGCTTCTGAACTGCTTTTCAGTCAGCACATGACGTGCCCTTGACAAAATTTCCAAGCATAGCTCTTTAAAAACCAGATCGGCGCAACCCATTTTTGCATCGTCAATCAGTTCTTTGCAAGCTTGAAGGATTTGACTGTTCAACGCAACTCCC
>Ga0080004_1142938_pt1 | contig 27216 bp, 34 predicted proteins | sample WasSprMetagenome_FD_69207 | JGI IMG/M metagenome (GOLD analysis project Ga0080004, IMG submission 69207) | Sulfidic aquatic microbial communities from Washburn Spring, Yellowstone National Park, USA - WS (SPADES assembly) (version 2) | ecosystem: Environmental > Aquatic > Thermal springs > Hot... | reverse complement strand
AAGCATCCACAAAATATGCGCAGATGTACAATATCTCCCTCTTAGAGAAAATTCAATAGATTATGTTCTCTCTCTCACTAATAGAACACCTTAAGGAACCAGAAAAGCATATCAAGGAGATCCATAGAGTGCTAAAGAGAAAAGGAATATTCATCATCCAAATACCAAACCTTCAATACATATTTGAACCGCACAGTAAATGGCCTTTTTTATTTTTGTTTCCGAAAAGAATCCAACTTATAATATTCAAAACGCTAAACTATCCATTATTCGTGAATATGAAAGTTAACATAAAGAAAATCTTATTACTTCTTCAAGAAGAAAAATTTAAAATTAGAGAAATAAAAAAGGTTTATCACTTAACTATAATGAAGCCACTACCAATAGCTCCTTCATACATTATTATATCTGAGAAATGTTAGAACTAATAGCACTAATCTTAGCTGGAATACATTTTGGAGTTCCTTTAGCTTACTACTATTATGCAAAAACAAGATGGTTACCTAAACCATGGAACATAAAAGTAGATGAAAACTATAGGCCAAAGGTAACAATAATACTGCCAACATATAATGAGGCTAAACTTATTTGGAATAAACTCGATAATCTCTATGTGCAAGACTACCCAAAAAACTTAATGGAGATAATTGTGGTTGACAGTAAGAGCAATGATGGAACTGTGGATCTTGTTAGGAAGTGGGCTTACAAGCATGTCGATGTTAGCTTAAGATTGCTTGAAGAGCCTGAGAGGCGCGGAATGGTGCCCGCATTGAACTATGTGTTGCAACGTTGTCAGGTTGGTGGAGAAATTGTAGTCTTCACCGATGTTGATGCTTTTTGGAGTGCCGATGCCCTAACGAGGGTTACTAAGTATTTCGCTGAACTAAACATTGGCGCTGTAACTGCAAGTATCGTGCCGACGACTCTAGCTAATGATTTTTTCGAGGGTACCTATCGTAACTATTATAATCAGCTTAGGATAGCGGAATCTAAAGTTTGCAGCACACCCGTCCATAACGGGGCTCTCATAGCCTTCAGAGCTAATTTGCTCTATAAAATGGGTGGTTTACCAAGCTACACAGGCAATAATGATAGCACTCCAGCCTCACTTGTGGCTTTTATGGGCCATAGAGCCATACAAGTTGAAGACATCGTTGTAAAAGAGCCTGTAAGAAAATGCCAGTTTCATAGAAAAGTCAGAAGAGCCCAACATCTATTTTTAAGCTTCCTTAAGACAAAGGGATATGCAAAAAAGCTTAGAGTTTACAAGCATAGTGAACCATTTGAGAAGATCTGGAAGATGGAATGGTGGTTACACGTGATCAATCCGTGGCTCTTAATAATATGTACACTTCTTCTCCTAATTGGTGTCCTTTATGGATCTTATATAGCCTCGATCTTACTCGGAATCGGATTAATACTCTTAATGTTGAAGACGTATAGAACATGGATCTTGCAACAGATCTACCTCACTATAGCTGCGATAAGGAACTTGTGGACAAGAGAAATCATATGGAGTAGGTGAGCTATTAAATAGCGAGATCTACGATTTGAATATTCTAACAAGAGAGCTTAGGCCTATATGGAAAAACGATACAAGATAAAAAATGATGAAAGTTAAGGTTCTTGTAACTGGCGGTGCAGGATTCATTGGGAGTCACTTAGTTGATAGATTGGTAGCTGAAGGCTCAGAAGTTGTAGTGCTTGATAACCTCTACACTGGAAAAATAGGTAATTTAAGTAAATCTATAAACAATATCAAGTTTGTAAGAGGAGATGTTAGAGACCCAAATTTGACTAAGAAGCTTATTCAGGATGTGGATGTTGTCTTTCATCTTGCAGCAAATGCGTCCGTTCCAGATTCTGTTAAAAATCCAACTTACGACTTTGAAACAAATTTAGTTGGTACCTTTAACCTCTTAAAAGCATCTATCAACAGCAATGTGAAGAAGTTTATTTATGCCTCTTCTGCTGCAGTTTATGGGGAACCCAAGTATATCCCAATAGATGAAGAACATCCTCTTTGTCCAGTTTCCCCTTATGGTGCTACAAAGCTCTCAGGTGAAATTTTAGGTTTTACATTCAAAAAGACTTATGGCATTCCCTTTGTTGTAGCTCGAATCTTCAATGTTTATGGACCTAGACAAACACGTTATGTTATGTTTGACTTCTACAAGAAGTTACTGGAAAACCCTAATCAGCTAAGAGTTCTTGGTAATGGAAGTCAGGTACGTGACTTCTGTTATGTCACTGATGCTGTAGAGGCACTTTTATTAATTGCTGAAAAAGGCGAATCCGTATATAATGTTGCAGGAGGGAATCCTATTTCAATAAAAAAGATAGCAGAAATTATGGTATCACAGCTCGCACCTAGTGCTAAGATAATTTACACGGGTGAAAGTTGGAAAGGAGATATAAGCATTTTAGTAGCTGATATATCCAAACTGAAAGGGTTAGGATTCAAACCGAAGATTGACTTGAAAGATGGAATAAACTTAGTAATTAAGTGGTTCTACGAGAATTTGTGAACTAATTTGAAGCTATCTGTTGACATTGTCACGCCATTCTTTCTTCCATCTTTTGGAGGCATTGAATTAGCAACACTAAATCTTTCTATGGCATTAAAAGCATATTGTAAAGTGAGAATTCACACATTTAATTGGCTTCCGGGTGAGAGTTATGATAAATTAGGGCTTAATTTATCTAAAGGCTTTCCTGAAAAGGAAATCATTAATGGAGTTGAGATTTACAGGTATCCGATTTCAAATTTGCCTGTATTAAAAAGTTTTTCCTTACCGCTTATAAAGGGGGTTGTAAGTTCAAATGGAGATATATTACATATCCAAGGTTTTTGTAGATTTTTTAACATATACTTAATTAATAAGGTTATTAAGGATCGGAGTATTATCTTAACCACTCATGGTCTCCATGAAGGTATCCAAAAAATTGATAAAGCTCCTTTTAATAAGCTATTAAGAACTGTAATAAATACTCAAGTTCTAAAACGGCTTGATCATGTAATCTGTTTGTCAAATGCCGATAAGGAAAAGCTTTCTACGTTAGGGTATCCTCGTGAGAAAATTACAATTATCCCTAATGGAGTGGACGAAAAGAAGTTTTTACATCGAGAACATTTTGTTGAAGAAAGCAAAAAATTTAAAGTGCTATGTGTAGCTAGATTTGATAGAAACAAAGGTTATGAGATTCTTGTACAAGCATTAAAGCGAGTGAGAAAAAGATTTGATTTTCATGCTTATTTTGTTGGCTATGTGGAGGATGTTAGCTATTTAAGTTATATTAAACATCTTGTAGAGGAAGAAGGTCTCAGTAATAACATTCGTTTTGGCATTTCAATTAATGATAGCCAACTTGCTGATTGTTATCTCTCTTCTGATCTTTTTGTGCTTCCTTCTTTGGTGGAAACATCTCCTTTAACAATATTAGAGGCTATGTATGTGGGGTTGCCGGTTATAGTCACAAGAGTAGGCGGAATAAGTGAAATAGTTCATAATGATATAAATGGTTATGTGGTTGATGCTGGAGATTCTATTCAGTTATCAGAGCGCATAATCGATTTGATAAACAATCCTGAGAAAAGAAGAGAGATGTCTATTGCAAATAAAAGGAAAGCACGTAATTATACTTGGGATAAAATAGCGACTAAAACATTTCGATTATATCAAAGACTACTTTCAGAATAGTATGTATATTAAAGGATAAAATATCAATGAAGAGAATTCTCGTAGTTACAGAAAGATACTGGCCAGAAGGTGGAGGTGGGACATTAGTAACACATATCATACTAAAAAGAATGTTACGTCTGGGCAATGTGAAGATAACTGTTTTGACGGAAGCAGAAAAACCCGAAAAGATAAGAGGAATAGAGTACTTTCATGTTACCCTTTCAGGGGCATCAAAGTATCACGCATGGTTTAATCAAATGAGATTGCTTCAGACGACATCTTTCAGGAACTTCCTAAAGAGATTTGATTCTATCTATATAACCGATCACTCTTATCCTTTCATTTCAGTCAGCAAAATGTTGGGAAAGAGAGTTATTGTTCATCTACATGATTATCAACCTATATGTGCCTCATCAAACATTTTTGCATCCAATAATCGTCTAAGTCTACTTAAGTTGCTAATAGAAGGGAACTTTGTATACGAGCTTATGCAACGACGAGGATACAGGACTGCATTACTTAGCGTATTAGCATCTCCTTTAAATAATATAATTTCTTCTAACCTCGGTTTAGCAGATTACATAATCTGCGTCTCCCATAGGCAAGCTAAATTGATACGTGAAGCTGCATTACTTGTTAATCCCCTTATTAGTTCTAAGATACATGTGGTATATAATCCACTACCAGATGATGTTCCCTTTATGGAATTAAGAGGAAAAGACCCAAACTTTCTCTATGTTGGTGGTGGAAGCGTAGTCAAAGGAGTTTACTCCTTACTAAGAGCCTTTATTCGCTTAAAAAAGAGAAATCCTTCGCAGAACATTACGGTCACGTTGCTTGACATAATATCGTCTAACAGATGGGCAAGATGGTATCAAAGCAATGTGGATTGGAGTTCTATTGTTGCATTATTAAATAAAGGTCTAGGGCGTGATGTTTTTAGACCAATGCCAAGGTTAGCAAGGAGAGATCTAATCAAACTCTACTCAACTATTTGGGGATTAGTTCATCCTACTTTACTAGAGGAACCATCGCCATGCTCAATTATAGAGGCGTTATTAGCAGGTAGGCCTATCATAGCACCACGTGTAGGGGGTATACCTGAGTTAGTAGCGGGTACCCTTACAGAAAATTATCTTTATAATCCTAACTCGATGGAAGAACTTGTTGACAGAATAGACGAAGTGTGCATTCTATCTGCACAGCAAATATCAGATTTAGGGCTAACCTTAAGGAGCCAAATCAAGCGGAAATTTAAGGATGACCAATTTGACGATCGCATAAAAGAGATATTTGAATTATGATGGCTGAAAGTAAGCTCCAAAAGATCAGTGTGATCATCCCTACTAAGAACTCGGCAAAAACTTTACCACTTTGTCTTAGAAGTATACGCGCTCAAGATTACCCTCAAGATCGAGTAGAAATCATTATTGTTGATGGGTACAGCACTGATAGCACAGTAGATATTGCTAAAAGATTTGGATGTAAAATTGTGTTTTCGAACGCTAGGCCTCTTGGAGCAAGATACGACGGTCTAACTCAGTCTAGTGGTGAAATCATTGTTCTGTTAGATGCAGATCATATTATATGTAGAAAGAACTTATTCATTCAGATCTCGACTATGCTCGCACAATACGACATGTTGCATTTACAAGAATTTTCTTATAAGCCATCTACTTTCATCCAGAAGTTGATAGACGCAGACAAAAAGTCTATGCAAAGTATTTCTCGGAATTTTAGTTTGTTAGAAGGCGTGTTATATGCAAGAGCCTATAAGAGAGAAATCCTCGAGAATGCATATCAGCACATTCCTCGCGATGCCTTAGAGTTGATTCATAATCATGATGATGTAATTCTTCACTATGAAGTATGTAAGTTATCCAAGAAACATGCAAGTATTCAAGGTGCTCTATGGCACATTGATGAAGGAAGCTTGATTAAGTATTGTAAAAAAATGCTATATTATGGACAAGAAGACCATATAGCAAAGGAGTTTAAACAATATAGAGTGGCAATAAGATTAAAAGAACTTTTTCGACTTCGGGAACTACCTTACTTAGTTCTGTCCCCCAAAGAGGGAGGTAAGGTACTCACACTCTTATCAATAAAGGCCATCTTCTTTAGTTTGGGTAAGTTGCAATATACAATAAATGTGTATAGGTACCATAAGAGAAAAGGATTCCAATGCTTGAACTGTCGTTTTTCAATGCATTAATACTCTTCACACTCCTTATATTCCTTCTTGTCATATTTCTTTGTAGAGTTCCCATAGGACCGAGACTGCCCAAGGCTTTCCCTTGCCATGGATACAAACTCTTAATATTACTGCTCATATTTTATATAGTCCTTACGGTATATTGCATATTTTTTGAATTACGAACAGTAATTTGGTTTTATTTATATACCATCTTAATAGTGGCAATTTTTAGTGCCTCTATGACTAAAGAAAGAAAATTATCTTTTCTGTTGATGAGCTTATTGATAGTAGGATTATCGGGAATAGTATTATCGTTAGTGATAAACGGTCCAACTCCGATATTTTCGGATGAGAGTAGATTCGCTGGTTTTGGATATCGAATAACCCAAGATGGAAGATGGACGCCGTATCTATTCCCAGAAAATCCCTACTATCAATTCTTTCATATGCTTCCAGCTCTCTATGCATTAGTGACGATAATTGTAGGGTTAGATGTGTTTTCTTCTACTCATTCCTTACTTATATTAATGATTGCTTCAACTGTATATCTCAATGCTTTTGTAGCTTTCAGAAATTTTTTTGGAAAAATAGAGTTGGGCATATTGGGGACTCTATTGATCGTAATAACTCCTCAAATCTTAATCTTAGGATTAATGCCCCAAGTCTTAGTGATAGCACTTTACTTTACGGTGTTATCAGTGCTGAGTATACCAATTAGAGGAAATAATAGTAGGAAAAACATAATCCTGTTAGTGCTGATTTGTACTGTCGGAGTAATAGCGCATGGAATGTTTCCCCTTTTGCTTTTGACGACGCTTTTGGCACTGTTATTTGCAGAAAATGGTCATGCAAAGTGGGAATCTATAAGATCCGTATCTAGATCCGTAGTGCACTTTGCAATTCCTCTTACTCTAATTTACTGGACTTATACGCTTATTATGGATCAGATTGTAAACATTGGGAAATCCCTTAGTCGAAGTGTAATAGACCTATTTATGAGGAATATCCAACCATTCGAGTATAGCAGACCAGTGTGGTATGCTAAGGCTCCTGCTGAATTAGCTCTCTCATGGGCTTTTTTGCCAGCTCTCACAGCGGCTTTCATCGTTACAGAAATGGCATCTAAACTATGGGGTTTATCGAATGTTAAAAGAACATTTCAAAAAAAGCATGTGAATCCCCTCCTAAGTATGGGAGTGATTGGATTGCTGTTGTTAGGGATATCCTTTCTCTCTAAATTGGCATCACCGGACCCGATCACGCGTCTTTTCTACCCTTTTTATATACTCTTAATATGCCCATCGACAATGATCATAAATAAAATAACGAGTTGTAAGAGGACAATAAATGTGTTACTATTGACAGTTCTTTTTGCAACTGTCTCTTTTTATGCTATTCATGATCCAGCCATATCTCCAGATGTAAGTAAGATTATGTTAACATCAAACAAGCGGTCATGGGCAATTGGACAAACTTTAGCGCAATACGCCTCACAGGATGTAAGCTATCATATCGATCAGAGAGTATCGATGGGATTTGGAGCCCGTATACTAAAGGATGCGCCTCAAATTTTTATGCAATACTCTAAGGTTTATCTATATGATTTTGTGATACTGGGATCTGATGAAATTGGTAGTTTATGGGCAAATTACAAACTAAATGAAAGTCTGTTGCAAAAGATCAAAACTAACAATTGCAGCCGTGTATTTACTGACGGGATGTATACTGGATATCTAACCAAGCGTGAATAATGCTTCGACTCAGTTAAATGATGTTTTCAGGAGGAAATTTACGCTACTTGTTTTTACTCCATGGAGGCATGTTGAGGTTTCTCTTGATAGCATTCCTAGCAGAGCTGGGCATTGAGAAAGTTTATGTTTTTATTGATAAACGTTGAGAGAGCTGGGCTTGAGGCTTGCTTAGAGCTGAGAAGACGCTAAAGAAGATCAGGAGGGCCCATATTATCTGTCACCGTAGGAGCACCAGAGATCAAATCTATGAAGTTCTAAGAGAAAGAGGCTTCATCGTCAGCATTGAGGAATGGATACAGGCAAATCGACTCCGATAAGGCTTTCGGGTTTAAAATCTAAGAAAAATCCGCATATAAGTGAAAACGTTCTTAAAGGTGCGAAAAAGATAGCCGCCAATAGTAAGGAGAAGTTAATTTTACTGGCAATACCACATAATCCTATTGTTGAAGGGCGGCCAGATCTCAGCATGGTTGAGTATCCGGCATTTGCCAGAAAGCTTGCGTATTTCTTGAATACATTTGACGTGATATTAGTACTTCAGGGTGGTCTATGTTCAAATGTTGCACTATTTGATGACGGTCGCCTCTTAGTATACACCATCAAGTATGATGTATTACCGCTTTTTTCCGCTCGTTTTTTAGTGAATTATATTAAGATAATTTTCAGTTTAACAAGAAGCTATAAGTTGCTTGTTCTTACATTTGATGTCAGTCATATCTTTTCCTTGATAACTTTACTCTTCAACAAACTGCTGGGACTCCGAAATGCAATTTTCATTGTAACAATTCCTCAAAGTATTATTGATTGGACAAAACTTCTATTTTGTATTAATCATTCAAATATTGTGCTGACTAACCATCCGTTAATTAAGAAAATACTTCGCCGTGCTTTACCTACGCAGATCAATAAGGTTATTATAACAATTCCAAACTATCCAAGCGAGATTTTTAGAGATCATGGAAATGAAAGAATACCAAACAGTGTGATTTATGTCGGAAGGTTATCCCGAGAGAAGAGAGTGGACTTTATCCTTCGCGCCTTCGAGAGGGTAACCACTAACATTCCTGACGCAAGATTATTCGTAATTGGAGAGGGTCCCTTGAAAGAGGAATTGCAAGAGGTAATTAAACAGCGGAGAATGACCAAAAACGTCATATTTTTAGGGTGGCTAGAGCAGGAGGAAATAGCGGCTTGGTTAAGTAAGTGTAAAGTAGCAGTATTTGCTTCGGTAGTTGAGTTTTTCCCTAATGTTCTCATTGAGGCTGCAGCGTGTGGCACACCTGTTGTAACCATCGATAAGCCCTCGTATTCTTGGATATTAAAAGATGCGGCCCTCTATGCTAATCCTTACTCTGAAGACGACTTTGCGGAGAATATCATTAAGCTATTCCGTCATAAAACCTTATGGCTTCGGCTGAATGAACAAGGAAAGAAAAGAGCAGAGGACTTACTTAAACAGGCACAAACAGTGTTAATGTATCTTAGGACTAATTATGATTGGAAAAAAGTTTAATAAATACGATCGCTACGGAGCCTATCATTATAGGGCTTTCCAAAACTTACCGTTTAAAGATCTACAAACATATACTAGATATTTAAACGTCTATATCCTTTTAAAAGAATACTTGAAGATAAAAAGCAAAAATTTCTTTATACTAATAGATGTAGGTTGTGGCGACGGTGCACTTTTGTACTTTCTTAAGAAAATTAAAGGACTAGATTTTTATGCGATTGGTGTGGATACTTCATTAAACGGTTTAATATTAGCAAAGAAGATGCTGAGTAATGAACACTTAGTAGATTTAGTACAAGCAGATGCTACACATTTACCGATTAAACATGGATGTATTGATGTAGTAACACTACTCGAAGTAATAGAACATGAAGCGAAATATGAGCAACTTCTTTACGAGATAAAGTGCGCTTTAAAGTCCGGTAGCATGATCCTTCTAACTACACCAAATGCTAAATTTTATGGTCCTAAAGATCAATATCATGTCAAAGAATTTACTGCAGAAGAAATACAAGCGTTATGCAAGAAATACTTTGCATGTTGTTGGGCCTTTGGCTCTTGGTCTCTTTCTCTTCAGAACCTCATTTTCCGAATTGAAACTTGTTACAATTGGTCAAATTCATATTCAATTAGAAAACTTTTGGATTTTATACATAAGCTCATCAATTTTATAAATTATTTATTCTTTAGCAAATTATGCCTAGACCCCGATAAGGCCTTTACTTTAGTAATCGTAGGTTTGCAAGGCAAGTGTGGTATCTCCAATCAAAATCACAAGTTCTGACAACTCATGTAGAGATTTAGAATGATTTTTGCGGAAATTCTTTCACTGTGTGGACCTGATGGAGTAGGCAAGACAACACAGATCAGACTTTTAAGAGCTTTTCTAGGATCCTTAGACTACGATACGAAATACTTGTGGATTCGTTCGCCACATACAATTGCTTATATAATTTATTTTATTTTCAAGAAATTTGGTTATGATAAGCCGATTTTGAAAACTAACCTAGAAAAGTCATTATGGTTATGGATTGAATTGTTTGGCTTAGTGCCAAAACTCATTGAGGTTTGGGTCTTAAAACTTGCGACGATCTTAAGGAAAAGGAAAACAATTTTTCTTGCGGAACGTTACCTATTAGACTCGATAATAACGATGATAACATACTTTACTGAGGAGTTAAGGAATAGATGGGTATTGGTTCTCGGCGAGAGTACTAAAGTATTGCCAAAATTGCTTAAGAAGCTAGGAACTGCTGACATTTTCTTCCACGACTCACGCCACACCTATAAAACTATGATGAAGGAATATAGCATCGTTTGGGCTTTCCTAAAGACAGAGGGGTTATTGCTCTCGCATGATATCAAATCAAATGACGCATTTCTTGACTTCGTTGATCGCATTAAGGCAAAACCAATAGTTATTGGCAATATCGGCGTAGCTCACAAACTTTCATCTGATATTGAACCTAGCTTTATTACAAGAGCTTAAGGTCAACAGGTAGCGTGAACCAGTAACGGAACTGGTTAAATGGGAGTTCTGGGTTATCCCTATGACATCGTCACGTGCTTATCATTCAAGCATCTAATGGGACCCCGAGATTACCCGCCGATTAAAAGGACGCATGAAGAAGGTTGGATCTGTTATTTTCATCAATTAACAAATAAAAACTGCTTGCTCTAACTTCCCGCTGATCTTAGCTATGTCGCAACCACGAGTAATAGCTTTCATAGGTACAGTTGGATCTGGTAAATCGACTCATATGAAGCTTCTATACTCAAAGCTAAAACGGAAAGGATTGAAGACCAAGATGAGTTTCCTGAAAACAGGCCACCTATTTGCCTTCATTCTTGAAATTTCGTTGGCTAGGATAGTTGCAAACAAGAGAAAAGATGTGTTTCCGATAAGGGCTCTTGTTGAAGAGAGGCCAACTTTGTTTAGGAGGATCTTCAGGTTATGGCTTGGCTTAGATCTGATCAGCATTACCTTAAAGTTCCTTGCAGGTATATATCTTCCTCTAAAGCTGGGCTATATCGTACTCATCGAGGAATACATTCCAGCTACTATTTCCGATTATGTTTACTTGAGCAAAATCGTAAATTTCCCTTTAAGAGTGAATTCTTTTGCGATTAACTATCTGCTAAAATTGATGAACTTATGCAGTCCTACTCAAATAATCTTCTTAGATGCTAAGGATGATGAGTTAAAAACACGTTGGAAGCTGAGGGGGAGCTTTGATGAAAGAAAAGATTATCTTCAAATGCAACGCACTTTGCTTTTACAAATATCGAGAGAACTCTCCCCTAACGGACTTATCTACATAAACACGGAGGCAAAGACATTAACGGAAACTCAAAAACTAATAATGAGTCAATTATTAGTGTAAAATAGTAGGAATGACGAAACTCACGGATCTTATTCAAAGGATTCTTATAAAACATGTAGACCCTCTAACTAAATCTTCCGAACTCATTTTACTCGGATATTGCAGTAATGAAACAGCTAGCGAGCATCTATCACGATACCTACTAGCTTCCAAATTCGCACACGAAGTGGTGTTAGATGTTGCATCTGGTACCTGCTACGGCTCCAGTATACTAAAGCGGGTAGACGACGTTAAGATGGTGATAAGCGTAGATATGGATAAGGATGCCCTTGAATATGGAAGGATAGTTTTATGATGCCGACTGCGTGTGTGCAGATGCTACACATCTGCCCTTTAGAAAACACGTATTCGACTCCATTGTTTCTCTTGAGACTTTGGAGCACATAAGGGATCAAAGGGCGTTTCTTAATAATATTAAGGAAGTCCTTAAGAAAGGTGGAAAGTTGATTTTGAGTACACCAAATAAGATGTACACTTCGCCGTTTCTGCCAAAACCTCTCAATCCCTTCCACATAAGCGAATTTTACCTAGGTTCGCTTCTAAATTTTTTGAGAACACACAGCTTTAGGGTAGATTATGTTTATGGAGGCAGAAGAGCGAGAAAATTGGAATTGCTAAGGCGTATTCTTGGCTCTTTACTAAAATTTTTCTTGAGCAAAGTCTCTTTGAAGCCTTATTTGCTGGACGACTTCTACTGCTCAATTTACAATTCAATATTGATACGCCTATGGAAACATTCGGAAAGGCAGCACCTAATAGACCCTGATCCAAGCTTATTTATACATTATGAAGAAGTGAAATGTCACTCAAACATGGCTCTCTATCAATACTTCATAGTTTGCGCACATTCATGAACAATTTTGCGTGCGTAGGCTCTTTAACAACAAACTTTTATGCTACTTGTGTTTCTAAGGTTTAGTGTCTCTAAAAGGGCTGGGATGCTATATTGCCGGTTAAGGATGCTGCATGTTTAACTCTCTCTCCGGCGCTGATGGAAGCGGTAAGACCACTACTGCTAAATTTCTCAGAGCGTATTTTGGCAGCTGTGTTCACTGGTTTATTGTATAAAGATGCTCGATATTATAAAACACAGAGTTAGGATTCCTTATCCTCTTGGGAGGATTGCTTTCTGGGGCAGCGTGCTCGTTAAGAAGTTTAAGTTATTGCGTGGCGGTTGGAGCCAGCGCGCTGTGGAGTACCCGTGGGTGTTGCGGCAATTAAATGCGTTTATACCTAAGGGTGCTAGGGTTTTGGATGTTGGGTGCTCGGAGAGTCTGCTTAGCCACGAGCTTCTAGCTAAGGGTTACGAGGTGTGGGGTGCCGATATTAACGATTACCCGTACAAGCCTGCAGCAATGGTGTTCGTTAAACGAGATGCGTGCGACACGGGTTTGCCGAGCAACTTCTTCGATGCTGTGGTCTGCGTTTCGACGATAGAGCACATAGGGTTGCCGGTATACGGCCAAGAGGACGTAGACTTGGACGGTGATATTAAGGTGGTGAGGGAGTTTCATAGGATTCTCAAGCCCGGAGGTTATCTAATATTGACGACGCCGTTTGCAGGAAAGGAATTCAGATTGGTTCCTGGCGAAAGACAGTACGATTTGCAGAGGCTGCAATTACTTACGCAAGGGTTTGAGATAATTTGCGAAGATATCCTCATACCATATAAATTAGGTAAAAGAATAATATGGTTAAAAATATCTGCAAATTTAGCTAAAAAAATTAATACCGGTTCAAAGACTCCTGGTTTACTATGTTTTGTCGCAAGGAAACTGTGAAGTGTAAACGTGGTAATGTGTGAAATCAAAGACCGTGTGGCTATTCAGTGGAGAAAGCGGGCTTGTTGATGGAGGGCTCATTTTCAACGTTGTTGAAGCCATCGTTAACGAGTGTAAGCTCGTTGACACTGCGCCGGAGGATTACTTGCGAATCTTCAGCTTTGCCAACCTTTTCAGGTTGCTCATGGGAAAAAGCTCACGAAGCTGAACGCGCTTCGGCTCCTCATAAACCTCTGTTCAGTGCTAACTAGGCCGCTCAATTCCTAAGTAAGCCATCCTTGAGGAAGCAGATAAATATCCGTCTATCTTTACCTTTCAACATTATTAACTAAATGTTGCCGTAGTAATTGCCATGAGGATAGTGCTTTCAGGCCCAGATGGCTCCGGCAAGACCACTACTGCTAAATTTCTCAGAGCGTATTTTGGCAGCTGTGTTCACTGGTTTAGGGGCACCCATCTTTTCGCCTCAATTCTCTCACGCTTTCTCTCTCATTTCAATGCCTTTAAGGGGAATTGCAATCCCTATTACGGCATCTGTATACCCGATAAGCTCAGATTTTTGTGGATCCATCTGGAGTTCTGGTCTCTGCTGCCGCATCTTTTCACAAGGTTCTTATTGAAGAAGTTTTGCCGGCCCCTCATTTGTGATAGAGGCATTCTGGACTTCATCGTATGGATCGTTGCCACTCTGAATAAACCCAGTTTTCTACAAAGTGTTTACGGGAGTTTTCTTTTAAGGCTTGCGTTCAGAGAAGGGCCCATTTATCTTTATGCAGATGCTGATACCCTTGCAAAAAGGACTGATATGCCGAGAGAATTTGTTTTAAAGGAGCTAGCTGTTTACAGCATCCTTGCAAAGCACTTATCTCTGTGCAGCATTGATACAGGTGGACAAAAGCCTTTAAACGTTATCAGGGGTGTTTTAAAATGTTTGGAGAGACGTTGAAGCTCCTTAAAGCTTTGGAAGGCCTCTATAAACCGAAGAATGAGGAAACTTTGAAGCTTGCAGAAGTTGCAAAGCTGAACAAGCTCTATCTAGCGTTTTTAAGGAGGGCTGATGTGCTGCACAGGGATCTCCTCTTTGAGGAGGCCAGATATAAGCGGTATTTAGGAAATGCCATCGAGGTTGCAAGGGCTTTTAAAAACCTAAACTACGCTTTTTACAAGTTTAGAAAGCCTGTTGATCATGTCTCCGTGGATCTTGATATCCTGATAAGCGTTGATGATGCGCCAAAAGCTGCGAGAATTTTGAGGGAGCTGGGCTTTAAAGCTGTTGTTGTGGAGCCCTACACTGTTACTCTTGAGAAAAGAAATTTCATCGTGGATCTCTACACGCAGCCATCATTTGCATGGATTGTCTACATTAACGGAGAGAGGCTTTTGAGGTATGCTGAGGATTTTGAGCTTAATGGGATATGGGTCAGGGGAATCTCAAGGGAAGCGGAGGTTGCCGTAACAGCAGCTCATTCCATCTACAAGGAGCACATGGTGCTGCTGATAGACTGTCTAGTTGCTCAAAAGTGGATGAATGGAAGAACAAAGGAAATAGCCGCAGAGCTAAAAGTTGAAAATGCCCTTGAGGAGCTTCTAAATATATGTGAATTTGTGAATAGGGGCCTTGTTGAGGCCCCAATAAGGCTAAAGCCCCCCACCCTTCTGGCCACATTCCTTGAGAAAGCAGCGAAGGACAGCACGTTCAGGGCAACTCTGCCCAATGCAACTAGGTATCTAATGCGCAGAAGCATTGGAGCAGATGTTCTGAGTAGGCTCACCAGAAAAAGCTACTGAAGAAGGTTTTAGAGACGCTCCGCAGGTGATTAGTAAAGGCAGTTTGGTTGCATAGCCATCGAACAATCTCTGATTTCATGAATGATATCAGTGTGTTTCGGCTCTATGCAATATAGAGTAAACAACAAGAAGAATGTTTTAAAAGTCTGTTTACTGATAAAGATATGCTTACGCTGCTTTTCTCAAGGTTTAGGGTTATAATAGCAGCACTTTCAATAGCAATCTTTTTAGTTGTTTTCAATATTGCAAATCTCTGCTATCACGTTCCCTCCGCTGCCTGGCTTGAGCTTGTCGCCATCTCCTTCTGGCTGCTCTCCATGGGCTCTATTATTGCAGAATTCCTGAATCTCTCACTATTCTGGAGAAAAAGTCCCCCGCTCTCAACTTTTATGTGAAGGGTTTCCATATGAGGGTTCTGATGGTCTCGCCATATATCGATCCCAAGATCGCTAAGATCATCGAGCGCCCTGAACTTATACTCCCTGTTGAGCAATGTATATGTCTGAGGGATCGGAGTAAGGGATGCCCTCTCAACGGTCATCTGAAACAGGGATTTATCAAAAAGCTTTATGAACTGCTTCGGCATAAGCTCCCTGCTGAGGGGCCAGAGCCTGGTTCCTTTCCCTCCTGCAAGAATGAGGGTGTGCATAGGCGTAAAAGTAGGGGAATATTTTAAATGTTATTGACAGAATGCTTAACAGCAGAGTTTTAAACCATTATGAAGCCATTATAGCAAGCGGATCGCTTTGAAGTATTCATGCAAAAAAAGATCTTAATTTCCTTTATTTCTGTTCCTCAGCTGCTTGCTCACCAAGTCCTATTGCAGCAAACTTTACTTTCTGGCAAAAAATGGATCGTATATCCTTCTTCCATCTATCACTACAGGATCTCTCATGTTATCTACAAAGTCTCTAGGCTAATTTCCTCCTACTATCGGTTCTTTTCGATACTTTTCTGTCTTTTTTAAATTCTCAAGTAAGCGAAAAATTTTTATATTTTTACCCCTACACTCTCTTAAGCTGAAAGTAAAAACAAAAAGGTAAACCTAGGTGATAAAATGACCCCTCTCAAAGCCGGGTGTCCTGCCTCCTCCGAGCTTCTCAGAAGCTCCTCGAGGAGCCAGGGCATATCAGATGGAGGGGTGAGTGACGGGGCCATTTGGCCCCTCTTTGTACACCTCGCATTACTAGCTTACACGATTTTAATCTTATCAAAAAATGTAAGAAGCATTACTATTAGGATTGTGTAAGGAATGATATAAAGATAAGTATGAGGATAGGGTTCGTTAATGAAGTTATAGATAGGCATTATTTAGAAAGAATACTACGAAGAGGTGTTTAAAGATGATTTATATATTAGGTGCTGGTGGATTTGCGAAAGAAGTTTTAAATATATACATAGATGCAGGAAGAGAAGATGAAGTGATAGGATTTTTAGAAGAGAATTGCCAGAGAAGAGGAGAGCTTCTCAATAGGAAGCCTATTGATGATGTATCTATACTAGAGAAAACTGAAAGACATGATATAAAGTTGATATGTGCTATTGGCACACCGTTAAGGAAAAGGCTTATCGAATACACAGAACAGCTTGGCTACGATTACGATACAATCATTCATCCGAGTGTCATAAAGTCGAGATGGGTGACATTTGGAAAAGGTGACATAATCTGTGCAGGAAATATACTTACAAGCCAAATAAACATAGGTGATCATACTATTATAAATTTAGATTGCACAATAGGACATGATGTGCATATTGGGAAGTACTGTACTATATCACCTGGTGTTCATATATCTGGGAGAGTTAAGATCGGCGATGGTGTTTTCATTGGCACTGGTGCAGTGATCATTCCAAGGGTTAATATTGGTAATAACTCGATTATAGGAGCAGGTGCTGTTGTAACAAAAGATATACCCGAAAATACTTTGGCTGTAGGAGTTCCTGCAAAACCGATAAGAAGGGTAACCGAATCTGACTGGAGGAATATATAATATGGACATTTTAGGATTATTAAAAGAAAGGATTCCTGAACCGCTTAAGCCTTCCTTGCGATTAGCTTTGAAATCTTTGCGATCACTAAAACGGAACCCTATAAAAGAATTTAGGATAATAAAAAGACAAGAAGAATTATTAAGGGAAAATTATTCTCCAGATATTGAGAATCTAATAATCTTCTTAACTCCAGGATATGACGTGGTCAACGGAGGAATTTTATCGATTTCTTCCATTGCTAGGGAAAGCATGAAACTTAAACATTTACATGGGGCAGAGGTTTTACTATGTACTCTTCCTGGCGATCCGCCTTTATTGAAATATACGAAATTTAATAATCAAAACTATATATTTAAATTATCACAAATTCTATTTTATTTTCAAAAATTACAGAATTTAATGATACATATTCCAGAATATAGTATCGATAAATTTATAAGAAATATTTCTGCTCAAGAGTATGCAAGATTGAGGGATATAAAGAATATTCATTTCAATATAATGATTCAAAATATAAAGCTCCTTTCTTCGGTAGAAGGCATCGAGAGATTAAAAAAATTAGGAAAGGTAACCTGTACAACAGCGCATGAGCGGTATTCAACTCTAGAAATAAGAAAAAGGTTAGGGGTTCCATTACATAAACTTTCTACTTTTGTAAGTCCCGAGCAATACATCAGGAAAAGCTATGCTGAAAAAGAAAATCTAATGATAGTTTCCCATGATAGTCATCCAAGAAAAATAGAGATCTTAGGTTTAATTCATAAACAATTACCTCAAATAAAGATACAGATTATTAAAAATCTGACTTATGAAAATTATAAAAAGGTTATTTCCCAAGCTAAATGGGCCTTGACCTTCGGTGAGGGATTAGATGGATATTTTGTAGAAACCATCTTCAGTGGTGGTATCAGTTTTGCTGTATGGAATCCAGATTTCTTTACAGAGGACTTTAGATCTCTTCGCACAGTTTATGAGAGTTACGATAGCTTAGTGAAAAATATATGCTTAGATCTTAAAGAATTAGATAATAGTGAGAAATATACTGCATATCAAGCTGAACAGTATAACCTATGTAGAAAATATTATGATTATAGAGCATATATAAAAAATTTAGAGCTATTTTACAAAGGAGAGTATACATATAGGTGAGACGGACATGAGAGAAACGATAACCGTCACTAAACCGGATCTTCCCCCTCTTGAGGAATATGTTAAATACTTGAAGGTAATATGGGAAAGCAGGTGGCTGACAAACAATGGTGAATTTGTTCAATTATTAGAAAAAAGGCTAAAAGAATATTTAAAAGTCAAAAATTTAGTACTTCTTTCTAACGGTACTTTAGCTCTTCACCTTGCGATTAAGGCATTAGACATTAAAGGAGAAGTTATTACAACGCCTTTCACTTTTTCAGCTACGACTAATGTCATCTTATGGGAAGGACTAAAACCTGTTTTCGCGGATATAGATCCCGAAACATTTAATATAGATCCAGAGGACGTGAGGAAGAAAATAACTAATAAGACTAGTGCAATACTTGCAGTGCACGTATATGGTAACCCTTGTTACGTTGAAGAACTACAGGAGATTGCTGAGAAATATAATATAAAATTAATTTATGATGCTGCGCATGCTTTTGGCGTAGAATATAAGAATCAATCTGTATTGAATTATGGAGATATATCAACATTAAGTTTTCATGCCACAAAAGTTTTTCACACAATAGAGGGTGGAGCTATCGTTGTTAGAGATGAAGATTTACTTGAAAAATTACAATTGCTGAGAAATCATGGCATAAAATCTGAAGAAGAAGTCCTGCTTCCCGGAACAAATGCAAAGATGAACGAGTTTCAGGCTATCATGGGGCTTTGCAATCTTGAATATCTTGATGAGAAAATTCGGCTTAGAAAAGAGCGTTATGAATATTACAAAGAAAAATTGTCTGACTTACCCGTGAAGTTTCAGAAGATAATAGCATCTAAATATAATTATATATACATGCCAGTTTGCTTTAGAGATGTCAATGAGAGGGATAGAATATATACGGAGCTTCTTAAGAATGGAATTAAATCAAGAAAATATTTTTATCCATTAACAACAGAATTTGATTATTTTAAAAATAAAGGCACAAATTTGACCGAAAAATACAACCTAAAGGTTGCTCTTGATACCTCAAGAAGAGTACTGTGCCTCCCCTTGTACCCTGATTTAGAGATATCGGATGTGGACAATATCGTCAGTATTATAAAGGAACTAGTAAAAAAAGATTAGTAAAATATTTTTAAGTATTATTAATAAGAATTTTTTTCATTCGATCCCTCTTTATATAATTAATTCCTCCTCCGGGCATTAACAATACTCGAGTAGACTCTTGGGACTTAATACATACCCCTTATTACCGCACTTAACTGTTATGCCTCCTCTAAGTACGTTGCGCTTAACACCGGCTGATAGCCAGTTACTGAGCAATCCAAATAATAATTTTTAAATTTTATTCTTTTTTATTACTTTTAATCATTCCGCCCTAAATTTTAACTCAAAATCACTGAAATTTATCCTCCTTTCCGAGCGTTAAAACGGTGGATCAGCACTAACAGCTTCTTTTCTGAGGAATACTCCTCTTGCTCATGTAGGATACTTCTGCAACATCCATTTTTGCAAACCTCATTCAGCTTCTCCTCTGCTGTGAAGCACTTCTTTCGGATATTTTTCCCTCTAATTAGATCCATTGGTTGTCACACTCTGGGAAATTGAGGGACACCAACTTTTATATACTTCTCTCTGCATCAATCCTTATGGTCGAGGCTGTTGTGACATCTGTTCTGGAGGAGGCACTAAGGCAGGCTTCAGAGAGAATTGCTAAGAAGATAACAGAGGGAAAGAGGCTCACAAGCACCGATGTGATAATACTCCTTCTTGACCAGATGAACAAGAGGATGGAGATCATGAACGAATCCCTTAACAAGAGGATAGATGATCTAAATACCTCCCTCAATAAGAGAATTGACGATCTGAGCGCCTCACTTAACAAAAGGATTGACGACACAAACAAGAGAATAGACGACACAAACAAGAGAATAGATGAGATTAAGGAGGATCTTAAATTGCTTCACCAGGAGGTATCCTCGGTAAAGTCGGATGTGATAGCCTTGATGAGGGAGAAGCTGAAGACAGGCTGATTTTTAACATTTATAATTTAAGAATCTGAAGAGATTAGCTTTGTGAGAGGCACACAGCTTCTCATGTGCAACGCTAGTTAGCAATGTTAGAGGCAATCTTGAGAAGTGTTGGACTTCATCGAGTTTATAGAGGAAACAGAGAAGGAGGAATTGTCGAAAAAGCAATAAGTAGGGGCTGTTGTAGCTGTGCACAAATAAGAGTATAGCGTCAGCAAGGTTGGATAAATACATGCGGATAGAATCATGGCTATTGTCACTTCACAGCAAAATTCAGCAGAAAAACAGAAAGGCTTTGAGAGCATTTCTGCAATTTCCTTTTTTAAGGCTCTTTGGGTAAATCTTAAAATAAGCAGCTGAAAACCTTGCCCATGGCAATTTCCCTGCTTGAGCAGATTATCACTAAACTTCTCTCACGGAAAACTTTTATTATCTTCCCTTCTGCTAAACAGCTGCACTCAGCAACATCAATGGTGGTTAAATGACCCCTCCAAGATCTGAATGTCCTGCCTCCTCCGAGCTTCTTAGGAGCTCCTCGAGAAGCCAGGGCATATCAGATGGAGGGGTGAATGACGGGGCCATTTGGCCCCAACTTTGCATGCTGAACACTCGCATCGAAATCCGGGGAGAGAGGCCTGCCCTTCCTGTCAGGAGGCGCATAAGGGGATCTGTCTGTTACTTGTGCACTTAGCCCTGGCAGGAAGGACAGGTCTTTATGATCTCTTCTGCGAACCCTTATAGTGATAGAAGGCTGTCTTGAGCTTTTTCGATCGGAAGAGCGGAAGCCGAGGTTAATTGCCTGAGATTAAACTAAAGTTTACAGAACATGCTAAGGAGATCATAGCTAAAAGGGAAATCAGCGAGTCCCTCATCCTTAATGTAGTGAAATCTCCGGATATGGTCTTTCTGGATAGACGCTCTAGCCTTATGGTGGCCATTAAGAAAAACAAACAGGCACTTGTGGTTCTTTATGATCCTGAGGATGAGAATCTTAGGATAGTCACAGCATTCAAAACTTCCAAGCTGGTTAAACTTATAAAGAGCAAGCTGGATAAAGGATATTGGGTGAATGTCTGATGAGAACTAGGTACGATAGTGAGTACGACATACTTTACATAGACATAACAGATAAGAAAGTGCATGATACTCAGCCGCTTGATGAGGACATACTTTTGGATTTGGATGAGGAGGGGAACATAGTCGGCATAGAGATATGGCAGGCATCGAAAAACATAGTCGAGCCTGTCGCCGAGAAACTTGTGGAGAAAGTGAGGAAATCCCTCGAAATAATTGCTAAATGCACGGAATGAGGTTTCATATGACCGTTGATATAAGGGATAAGGAGATCCTTTCTGCATTGAAAAGAATGTTTAAAAATGGAGAGTTATTACTAATGATGCTTGCTGAGAGATCCCTCAGGGAGCTCCTGGAGAAGGAACCGGACATTTACTGATACCGAATACAGAGCTGTTGGACAAATCGACCCTGACAGCATATGGAAGTTCGTGCTGAAGAGCAATGAGAGGAGAGCTGAGGAGCTAAAGGACAATGTTGAAAGGGTTAAGCCTTGAAAAGAGTGAACAAAGGGCATACATCGACACAAAAGGAAGAAGAGTGCCATCAAGACGAGCGCTTCTGCACGGATTGCATAATGCTTCAGAGGAGTGAAACCACAGCTAATTCTATAGTGTTATTAATTACAATAACTATATTCACAATAATAAACTACTTAAGAAACCTGTCTGCGGAACTATGCGAAGAATTATATTTAGCTTAACAACTTATAGGATAGGTAGGGTGGGAATGGAGGATTGGAGAAGCAGGATAACAGTTGACCCCAAAATCCTCACGGGGAAGCCCATCATAAAGGGCACAAGGATAGCCGTTGAATTCATTTTGGATCTGCTTGCCAACGGCTGGACTGTTGATGACATATTAAGGAATTACCCTCAGCTTAAGAGGGAGGATGTAATTGCTGCCTTAAAGTACGCAGCTGAAGTTCTAAAAGAAGAGAGGGTCTATCCATTGCCTTGACCAAGCTCTTGGCCGATGAAAATGTGCCTATCGAGGCAGTTAAAGCTTTGAAAAGAAAAGGCATTGATATAGTTTCTGTAATAGAGTTTTCTCCCGGCTTAAGTGATATGGAAGTGCTTGATCTAGCTAACAGAGAAGATAGGGTACCCGTGACTTTTGACAAGGACTTCGGCGGGCTGGTGGTTAGGGAAAGGGTGAAGGTTAAGGGATTAATTCTGCTAAGATTCAGGCCAAAATCCTCACAGCAAATAGCTAGGAGAATATGGGAAGTACTGACCTCACGAATTCCTGTGGAAAACAGTATGCTAATCGTGAAAGAGCACACTGTCCGAGTCATTGGATTGAAATATTAAAATCAGCCTAGGTTTGAAATCTGTAAGTGGGTTTTAGTTCGATGCTCACATGCTTCAAATACTCAAGCCCTGCGAGATGTTTGTCCGAAAGGCACCTCTGTTTCTTGGCGTAGCTCTAAATTAGGTTAGCAGGCGCACCGGTGGATGTCTCACCGCTGGCTGGACGGGCGTAATGCGTTGACTAAAAGAATAAGTTTTAATAGAGGATTAATGTGAGATGCATATGACCGTTGATATAAGGGATAAGGAGATCCTCTCTGCATTGAACAGCAAGATAGACATGTTGATTGAAAATAGAGAGTTATCACTGATGATGCTGGCTGAAAGATCCCTCAAAGAGTTCCTAGAGAAGGAACCGGACATCTACTCGATTGGTGATATTAAGGTTAGGTACCAGTGAAGGGAAAGATAGTTCTCATTCCATTTGACGGTGCAAAATTAAGGCATGCAAAGAATGAAGAAAAGAGTTACAAAGATAATAGATTTACTGAATTCTGCTTATCCAGCGGATTTCTTAGCTGCTGACCTCAGAGCTTAACAAACATAGGGTTTCTGCAATCATTCTGTGTCTGTTTAAGATTTGAGTTGGGCTTCAATGTAGAAAAAGTCTTCCTCCTGCAAATACCAGAATCTCTTTTTTAGATAATCTCATCTATTTTCATCCCTCTCCTTTGATCTAAACGATGTCATAAAGCACCCTTCCTTCTTTGCAAGCTCTATCTCAATAAGCATTATCTTCTCATTCCTGCTGCAAAAGCGGTATTCCAGACTAAAAGCCCATCAAGCTCCTCATCTCTTAGATCACTGAACCTCTTTACCTGCTTCTTAAGCTCTCTATAAGCCCAAAATTTTCTTTCTCCTCCCTTTTGGCTCTTTCTTGACTCATGACGTAACCGATGTACAACCATAGAAAGGAAGTGTGTATAACAAGAATAAAGCTGGGAATATAAAATTATTGCAGAAAGGATCTATCGGATGCTGATCTGAACAGCAGTTCATCTGATTTTTGGGAATACAGGATGTGGGTAATGGACTGTGAAGACTGCATCTATATTGTGAAAGCCTAGCAGATTCTGGAAACAGAAATTAACTGCAAGGAGTGTCAACTTTATATACTTCTTTCCACATCTTTCCTTATGGTCGAGGCTGTTGTGACATCTGTTTTGGAAGAAGCTCTGAGGCAGGCTTCAGAGAGAATTGCCAAAAAGATAACAGAGGGGAAGAGGCTCACAAGCACCGATGTGATAATCCTCCTTCTTGACCAGATGAACAAGAGGATGGAGGCAATGAACGAATCCCTTAACAAGAGAATAGATGATCTGAGTGCCTCTCTTAACAAGAGGATCGATGACACAAACAAGAGGATAGACGACCTAAACACCTCACTCAACAAGAGGATCGATGATCTGAGCGCTTCTCTGAATAAGAGAATAGACGATATCAAGGAGGATCTTAGATCGCTTCATCAGGAGGTATCATCGATAAAGTCGGATGTGATAGCCTTGATGAGGGAGAAGCTGAAGACAGGCTAATTACCATTTTTAGCAGATTTATATTTATAATTTAAGAATCTGAAGAGATTAAAGAGATTAACTTGCAAGTAGCACGCATTACAATGGAAAATAATGATCTCCATCTCCACAAACCCTTTTGAAGTCCAGAGGCATTATTCAAGCTTGGCCGCATAATTGCTCATCTGCATGTGGATTCACAATTATATATTTTGACAGTAGTGAACGGTAGGCCGAGGCTCTCTAGCTATTTAACTGAAGGTTAAACTTATAAGCTAACCAGCAAAAGAGCTATTGGGGAAAGTTTGCAGCGGGAGGTCGTCAAGGTCCATAAGAAGGGCATCGTCGTCATACCTAAGGGCATAAGGGATGCTCTCGGCATTAGAGATGGGACCCTTCTGGAGGTGAGGGTTGAGAAGGGTAGGATAGTACTGGAGCCGCTCGATCTCTGGGACAGGGTTTGGAGATGCTGTACTGGTAGCGCTGAGGAAGCTGAGGAGGAGCTAGATAAGGAGGAAGAGGTGTTTTGGAGGAGAAGAGTGAAGCTGTAGCTGTAGATACCTACGCGATACTAGCGATGGCATACGGAGAGCTCGGGAAGAGGGCTGAGGAGGTCCTAACACGGGTTAGGAGAGGTGAGGCCGTAGGCTACCTACCGGCTACGGTGGTCTACGAGCTATGCGTTCACTGGTTAAGGGGTAGGATTCCCACTCTTAAGAGCATGGAGGAGGTTGTAACGCTGGTCTCTAGGTACTTCAGGGTCGTTGAGCTTAAGATAGACGACTACGTGGAGTCAGCTAGGCTTAAGGTCAAAGGCGATAGAATTCTGAGAGAAAGCTCCGAAATAATCGCTAAATGCACGGAATGAAGTTTGCAGTAATCCTAAAGAAGGAGCCGCACAGAGGTGAATTGTAGCAGCATAAAAGCCAGAAGTGACGGGCTCAGCATCCTACTCAGGAGGACATCCAAGATGATCAAGCCCCAGAAGCTGACAATGAGGAGCTCAAATTTTATAAGCAGCTCGAATCTATTATTGCGCTGAAGGTTATGTAGATGGTCACGGGTAAACGTGGTGAAAATATCTACGAGGCGGCTAAGAGATCTAGAGATGATTATATGAAGTCGCTTAGAGATCACGAGCTTTATAGAGATATCAATAAACTCAAAGAGATGATAAAAGCCTACTATGATGCTTTAGCCAGAATGCGCGCGCATGATGAGGTAGGGCTCATAATTGAAACCACAAAGGGAAGCCTTGAAATTAAAAGACCTAGACTAGCACTCTGGTGAAAGCATGAGAACATGAGAAAATGGGTTAAAAACAGTTCAGTTTAAAAGGGATCTAAAGGATCCGGATTGGGCAAAGGATTAGGAGAATGTTGTGTTTCTATCGGCATTGAGGCGATAAGGAGCTTTCAGATACTGACATATTATCGCCAACAAAAAGCTTAAAAATCCGAGCAATATTGGAGATTAATGGGCCTCGTGAGGGTTAAGGCATTGTTTGGAGATGTCAGTAGAAGAAGGGTTAAGGAAGTCCTATTTCTAGCGGATACAGGAGCATACTTCCCCATAATCCCCCCTAGCCTTGCAAAGGAATTTCGAATAAAGATACTTGCCAAGACAGGGCTAACACTGGCGGATAAGAGGGAGGTGGAAGCAGGAGTCTCATTAGCATACTTCAAGCTTATGGATAGAGAGGGGATATTTCAGATAGCTGTAATGGATTCCCCGGAGCCGATACTTGGCGTAACAGTGTTTGAAGGCCTGGGCATAAGAATCGACCCTGTTACTGGCAAGCTGGAGTACTCGAGACCATATGGACTCTCAGCTATATATGCCATCAGTGGTCAAAAACTTCTAACAACCTATAAAAGCTTATGAAGCATTTATATTTAAACGTAGCACTTAAGCTTGATCTAAGCCATATTACGCACGTATCTGCTCAACTAGCCCTTCGCACGCCCTAAGACGGAGATTAATAAAGTTTAGGTATTTTTATTTAATTTTAGCCCTGCGTTAGCTGCCTTTTAGCTTGTTTTTATCTACAATTGTTAAATAGAGCTTATATCCTGATCTCTCAAACAAGTACTTTCCTGACCGCGCATGGCTGTAAATAATGGAGTTCTAATGACGTTTTTGTAAATTAGGGAATGTCAGCAAGCAGGATTAGAATGAGCCCCCAACGACTTATGCATTAGCTTCAAAGCAAGGGACTTTAAATATTCGAATGAAAGGGCATTCTAATGATGCATTTTAGAGGGCAAGTATTGCCTCGGATTCCCTCAGTTTTCCAGTTACCGGATCAACTTCAAGCCCCAGTCCCTCCAGAGCATGAAGTCCAAGGACTTCATTGTCTTTTTCCTCAGCATAAACGACCACAGTTGTGGCCCTTCTGTTCAGGCACTCGATAACTGCCTCCCCTACTTCGCGCTCAACAATTCTGTTATCTATTGTCCTGAATGGCCTCTTCTCCATGCTCTTAATGCCCAGTCTTGCTAGTCTTTCGCGCCTAATCCAGGTGTATGTCGAGCCTGTATCAACTAGTAATTCAAGCTCCTCACTCAGCCCATTCCTTGGGTTGTATATCCTGACCCTGGCCAATACATGACCCATATTTCAGTATTCTTCAAATGGAATTTTAAATCCGTCTTCTATAAAAAGACACTGCAGATGCATGAAGTGCTTCCGATTATGCGGACACCTTGAACTGCTTTACTTAACATATTTATTAACTATTATTGTTGCGAAGTGTCAATGATGTCTTTAAGGACTTACTGCAGGCTTCAAACTAGGTAAATCAATTCCATCCCGAGGCTCTTATCTAAGCTTCTCCCGATTAGGATGCTGCGAACCTTTTGATCTCTTTGCACAATTTCATAAATCCTTTGAGCAATAATTTTAAAATAAAATGAGCATAAGGCCTCTGGCCGAGGAACAAAATCGCTCAGCAGGTGTAAACAATGCCGAAAATCACTGAGGTGGCTGAGGAATCAATCTGGGGAGGGCTTTTCCTGTTCACGGGAAACCTGTCATCCCTCCTCATACTGGCCAT
>Ga0080004_1099037_pt1 | contig 27217 bp, 31 predicted proteins | sample WasSprMetagenome_FD_69207 | JGI IMG/M metagenome (GOLD analysis project Ga0080004, IMG submission 69207) | Sulfidic aquatic microbial communities from Washburn Spring, Yellowstone National Park, USA - WS (SPADES assembly) (version 2) | ecosystem: Environmental > Aquatic > Thermal springs > Hot... | reverse complement strand
CTCTTGCCTTCATCTTCGCCCTACAGCGCATCAAGCCGTCCGCACTCTATGTTTTCGACGAGGTGGATGCCAACTTGGACCCGGTGAATGTCCAAAGGGTTGCCCAGTTCCTCAAGGAGCACAGCAAGAACTCTCAGCTCATCGTGGTTACCTTCAAGGAGGCGATGATGGCCGCCGCCAACAAACTGCTAGGGGTGACGAAGCAGAATGGGATTTCACAGGTCTATTCCTTGGACCTGAGGAGGTTCGAGAACTGATGGACGAGCCTTTCGGAATCCTGCTTGAACTGGTCATGGAGGGAAAACTTGACCCTTGGGAGGTGGATATCGGGAGGCTAATCGATCCCTGGCTCGCGCAACTGAACATGATGGACCTCCGGACGTGCGGGAGGGGGATACTTTCGGCGTCGACACTTCTGAGGATAAAGTCAGGGGATTTTGACGGAAACGGCAACGGCTCCCTTCTCTTGGAGGAGGAAGAAATTCCAGAGCTTCCCGATTTGGGACCCATAGAGGTAGTGAGGTTCGCGGCTAGGAAGATTCAGCTCGAGGAACTCTTGGCGGCACTGAGGGAGGCTTTAAGCGAGGCCGAGATTCGAACCCTCCCATCTAGGCGGAGGCCACAGCCAAAAGTAGAGGAACTCCCGCTGAGCGACTTCGAGAGGAGGATAGAGGTGCTCATGCAGGCTGTTTACAAAAAACTGCTCGAGCTGGGGGGTCGCTCCACCTTCTCTTCGCTGCTGGATGAGAGAACCAAGAGGGCTGCGATTCGCCTCTTCGTCCTGCTTCTTTACCTGGCGTCGGATGGGAAGGTTGTTCTCACTCAGGAGGGTCAAGAGCTGAAGGTGGAGGTGAGAAGGGATGGGGATAGAGGAGGACTGCAGGCTCCTTGAGGCGGCTCTTTACGCGCGGGAAGGCTTCCTCTCCCTGAAGGAGGCGAAGAAGGTGGTGGGAACCTCATCGGAGGCGTATCTGGAGAAACTCTTAGAAAAACTGGCGGCCAAACTGGAGAGGAGTCCCTTCAAGCTCGTGAGGACGGGCCAAGTTCTCTCGCTCCGTCTAAGGGAGAATTACCTCTCCAAGCTCGAGGGCTTTATTCCAAAGGTCAGGCTCTCCAAGGGGGTCCTGAAAACCCTCTCTCTCCTGGCCTACAAGCAGCCCGTTCTTCAGTCCGAGCTGGTAAAGGCAAGGGGGAAGCGCATCTACGAGCACCTCAAACTGCTGGAGACGCTCGGGTTTGTGGAGGCGAAGACCTATCAGAAGACGAAACTCCTGAGAACCACCCAAAAGTTCTCGAGCTATTTCGGTCTGGAGGGCGATATAGAGACCGTTCCTCTTCAGCTGGAAAAGGAGGGAAAACTGGGGGGGATTTCGAGAAAATCTTAGTTTTTTCACAAAATAGTGAAAATCTTTTATATTAATAAAAGACAAAAGTGAAAATGAAGAGCCACAGGATTTATCGCGAGCTCATTTTGTGTGCACTTGCTCGCATTGACCGAGTTAAGCAACAGGATTTGGCCAAAAAGTGTGATGTCTCTCTTGGACTTGTAAATAAAACGGTGAGAAGGCTGGAGGAAGCCCACGCACTGGAGGTAACAAAAGCCGGGGTGAGAATTCTCTCTCCCGCCCGCATTTTGAACCTGTGGGCGACCGAAAGAAGAATTGAGCGTGATATCGTTCATGCCTTTCGCTGGGATTCTCTAGAGGAGATAGAGGATGAGTTATCTGGAGCCTTTCTTTTGACAGCCTTTTCTGCCTGGCGTGTCCTTACCGGAAGGCATCCTGCTGAATATCACTCCCTTTACTTCTATGTGGGGGATCCTCAGATGTTTAGGGAATGGTTCAAGTTTAGGGAAAAGAAGGCGCGCAAGACCAACCCAAATGTTTTCGTACTACAAACTGATGATCCTCATCTGCTGTCCACCTCCCAGCGGGGAATAGTGCCGGTGCCTCAGATTTACGTCGACATTTATGCTATCGATGGTCCCCAAGCTCCTCCTTATCTGAGAGATATAACTCAAGTTTATCCAGAGCTGGCTTTATGGTAGAACTTTGGAGGGAAGAGGTCATTGACCGCTCTTGGTTCGTTCTCAAACATTTGCACGAGATAGCAGAGCTGGTGGTTATTGGTGGTTGGGGGGTTTATTTCTGGGCTAGGAAACTCAGGAGCCGCGATGTGGACGTTTACGTGGACCAAAACAATTTTTACAAACTGCAAGAGAAGTTGCGAGAGGAGGGCTTTGTCATAAGACGGAACCCCCGACTCAAAAAGTTCGAGGCAGTAATTCACGACGTGGATGTTGACATTTACACCCCCTTCATGTGCAATCTAGTCATCCCTTGCTCGGATGTTTTCCAAGAGAAGTGGATCTCTGATATCGAGGGCTTTAAGGTCGCCTTCCCCGAGGTCCTGCTTCTCCTAAAAGCACAGGCAGCGAAGGAGCGATGGCAGGCGGAAAAGGGAGTGAAAGACCGAGTGGACATAATTTCCCTGCTTGCCTTTGTGGATCTGAAGTTTGAGCTGATTCAAAGGCTGCTCAAGAAATATGATCCGAAAAGGCTACTTCTCAGCGTTATCCTTAGGACGCTGCGGGAAAGTAGAGTTGAGTATAAGGTTCTCGGCTTAAGTTACGAACGCGATGGTACCAAGTTGAGAAAGCACATAGAGAAGAGGCTCGGAACTTATACAGTCTAATTTAAATGTTAGCGGATGAAGGTGGAGCAGTGGCTCGAGAGAGCGAAGAAGGATTTGGATGACGCAAAGTTCAATCTTGAAGGAGGACGGTTGGAGTTTCAGCCTTTTTGGCCCATCAAGCCGCTGAAAAAGCGTTGAAGGCACTTTACGTATTGAAATTCGGTCGTCTTTGGAAAATTCATGATCTTGTCCAACTAGCTAAGCAACTAGACGCTCCTTATGAAGTATTGGATATTTGTGATAAGCTAAATCCTCACTACATAGCCACTAGATATCCGGTTGAAATGGTCTACACTGCCGAGAAAAGTAGAGAAGCTCTTGAGTTGGCAGGTAAGGTGATAGAATGGGTCGAAAAACAGTTGCAGAAATAATCAATCGAATAGCTGAATTCAAACGGCGAATTGGAGCGCAGAGGATAGTCATTTTTGGTTCCCTAGCGAGGGGAGAATTCGGTGGGCACAGCGACGTGGATCTCCTGATAGTAAGCGAAAGGTTCAGAGGCAAGGATTTCTTTGGAAGGCTTAGAGGCTTGTGGCTGGAGTGGGATTTGGATGTGCCCGTTGACTTCTTCCCTTGCACACCAGAGGAGTTTGAAAAATCAAAAAAAGAAGTCTCTTTGATTTCGGAGGCAGTTAAGGAAGGAATAGAAGTTTAGCAACAAACTTGAGATAAGCCAGCGTTTTCCGTACTCTGTACATTCTCTCCTTGCCGAAATCACGCGAATCTACATAACGTCGCCAGCTATTGGCTAGGTTGTTTAGGTGGGAAGAATATGGAACTATCTTTCGACCTCTGAAAGAACTTCATCCAGAACTTTGAGGCTGTAAAAAGGATCCGGGCCGAGTGGCGAACCGAGCACAATTCTCGTTACACCGAGCTCCGAGAGCTCCGCAATTCTCTCCTCGAGCTTTTTCTTCCCGCAAACAGAGAAGGCCTCAAGCATCCTGTCGTCCACTCTTTCTCTCGCCTCTTGTAGCCTTCCTCTGAGAAGGAGCGAGCGGATTTCCTCCACTCTCTTTGAATCGATCCCATGCCTCTCTAGGCTCTCTGGAGGGGAGGAGGAAGTTATGAAGGCAACCACCCCCCTTGCCGCCTTCTTTTCGCTCTCTCGATCCTTTCCCAAGGAGATGGGTACGTATGCCACCTTCTCCAGCCTGCGATTTCCTAGATAATTCAGACACTCCTTAACATCCTCTGGGCGGCTGGCATTCAGAAGTGCCCCATCCGCGAGCTCTGCCGCCAGCTGCAGCATGCGCCTCCTTCTCCCCCCTATATACACAGGGATTCTTCGCCTCGGTTTGAACCTCAGCCTCGCCCCCTCGCAGGAGAAGATTTCACCCTGAAAGCGTACCTCCTCACCCTGAAGGAGTCTCTTTATGATGAGGACGGCCTCCCTCACCGTAGTCACCGGTTTTTCCTGTTTGATCCCCACCGTGGAAAGGAAAATGGGGTCACCCGCGGAGATTCCCAGCATCGCTCTCCCTCCCGAGACTTCGTCCAAGGTTGCAATCGCGGCCGCCGTGAGGGAGGGGTGGGTGAGGTAGGGATTGGTGACACCCGGGCCAAGGGAGATTTTCTTGGTGGAGAGGGCAATGGCCGTCAGCACGGAATAAACGTGCCTGTTGTGGTAATGTTCACAGACCCAGAGCTGGTCGAACCCAATTTTCTCGGCTTCCCTGGCCAGTCTGATACAGGTATCGACTGGATGATAGGGCACTAGTTCGAGTCCGAATTTCATCGGTATTTGCTCGATTCAATATTAGCACATGCGAGCGGGAAACCCCACGCCCTCTTCAGTGATGGGATGAGAGCGAGTGCCTAGAAAACGCTCAATGTATATTGTTACAACACTTGCCATTCACTCCCTCTATCGTTTTATAGGGTGCCGTCAACCGAGGAGGATGCTCGGCTACCGGTTCCGCCTTTACCCCTCGAGGGAACAGGAAAAAACGCTGCTTGAGATACTTGAAGCGTGCAGGTTTATTTACAACAAAGTGCTTGAGTGGGTCAACGGGGGAGAATCAAACCTGTTTGAGCTGAAGCGGAGGCTCCCCAAGCTCAAGGAGGAGAACCCTTGGCTGAGGAAGGCCTACTCACAGTCGCTTCAGAACGAGGTCTTCAGGGTCTTCAAGAACCTGCATGTTCTCTCGGCTTTGAAGCGGAACGGGAGAAAGGTAGGAAGGCTCCGCTTCAAAGGAAAGGGTTGGTTTAAATCTTTCGCTTACCCTCAGTTTGGCTTCAAGCTGGAGAAAGGGAAGTTGTTCCTCTCGAAGGTCGGAGCGGTTCCCATCAAGCTCCATAGAGAAATTAAGAGAAAGGTGAAAGGGGTGGTCATCAAGCGTGAGCGTTCGGGGAAGTGGTTCGCTATCTTCCAAGTAGAGGATGAGCCCGAACTTCTGCCTAAAACGGGTAGAGTAGTGGGCATAGATGTTGGAGTCAGGCACTTCCTCACGGACAGCGAGGGGAGGCAGGTCGAGAACCCGAGGTTTTACGAGAGGACACTTGAGCGGATAAGGAGAAGGCAGAGGAGGCTGTCGAGGAAGAAGAAGGGCTCCAAGAACTGGGAGAAGGCCAGAGTAAGGCTCGCTAGGGCTTACGAGAAGCTTGTGAACCAGCGAAACGACTTCCTCCACAAGCTCTCCCGCTTCTACGTGAACAACTACGACCTGATTGTTGTGGAGAGGCTGAATATCTCCGGGATGGTCAGGAACCACCGCCTGGGCGGAAAGATCTTAGATGCCTCCTGGGGAAAGTTCCTCCGCATGCTCTCCTACAAGGCTGAGAGAGCTGGTAGGAGGGTGGTGGAGGTGGACCCCAAGGGGACCTCTCAAAACCTTCCGGAGGGGATCGACAGGGACTACGTCGCGGCCTGCCGAATCCTCTCTCTAGGGCTGGGGCGGCCCGAAGTCACGCCTGTGGAGATGGGGCCTCTACTCCGCGTCTCGGCCTCCGCCGTGGTCGCGGGGCAAGTCCCGTCAATGAACCAGGAAGCCCACACCCTTTAGGGGTGGGGTAGCTCACATGCGACTCTTTGCGCTCAGTCTGCCGCTCGTGAAGCCGGGTGATGATTTGGGAGAACTCATAGTAGAGGCGGCCAGGAGGCAAGGGGTGGGGATTGAAGAGGGGGATGTGGTGGCCGTGGCGCAGAGCGTGGTGTCCAAGGCGGAGGGAGCAGTGGTGGAGCTCGGGCAGGTGGAGCCGGGTCCCGAGGCGGTGAGTCTAGCAAACAAGTTGGGAAAAGATCCCAGAGAGGTAGAGGTCATCCTGCGCGAATCGGCAAAGATACTCAGGGCAGAAAGGGTTCTCATCTGCAGGACCAAGCACGGGTTTGTATGTGCAAACGCGGGTGTGGATCACTCGAATGCGGGTGAGGGAAGGGTGACAGTTCTTCCGCGCGATCCGGATGCTAGCGCGGCCAGAATCAGGGGGAGAATCCTTGAACTGACTGGGAAAGAGGTGGCGGTCATCATAACCGACAGCTGGGGTCGAACCTTCAGGAGGGGGTCGGTTGGTCACGCCATCGGGATTTCCGGCCTACGCCCTCTTCTGGACCTTCGTGGGAAGAGAGACCTTTACGGTAGGGAGTTGAGGAGCAAGGTGGTTTGTGTGGCGGACGCACTGGCAGCCGCAGCAGTTCTAGCGATGGGAGAGGCGGCGGAGGGAACGCCCGTCGTGATCATAAGAAATGCACCCTATCAGAGGGGGGAAGGGAGAATAAAAGAAGTGGTAAGGCCTGAGGAGGAAGATCTTTTCCTTTAAGACTTCGCTCTTGAAGGTTTCTTCGTCTCTGATTCGTGTTTGACGCGGGGCTTGAAGCCCTCTAGTTCTTCACCCGAAACGAATCTGCCCTTTAGCTTTTCAAGGACGCCGGGAAGAGTGGTGTATTCCATGGACTCCTTACCTAGCCTTGCGGGCTCGAACTCTCCCATCCTCCTGATCATGGCGGCATACTCCGCAGCCTCTCTCCTCGCGAGGTCGAAGGACGGGTCGTCGAATAGGTCGGCAATCAGGGGCTTGCCCTCATCGTCCTCGGCGATCTTACCATTGACCACTTGGAACCCTAAAGCCACTATCCTCGGGGGACCGTCGAAGGCACAGCACTTAGCATCCTTGAGCCCCACCGGCATAATGGGTCCCCAGTGACTTCCCCTCATCCACCCCTCCACCCAGAAGGTATGCATGAAGGGTGCGAGGACCTCGCCAACGGCGGGCAATCCATGTTGGGCACGGACAATGCAAACAGGATCGTCCTTTCCCACGTACTTCCCCGCAATGAGAGAAAGTCTAGTAGTGGAGCTGGCGGCACATATAAGATTGTCGCTCGCCCTCCATATGTGCGAAATCACATACTGACCTGGGGTGCCTATGAGGGCTAGAAGTTCATACATCTCCTCCGGGCACTTGAGTACCACCTTTTTAGCCTCGAACACGTCAAGAACCTCGAACTTGAAGCCGCCAGTCATGGCAGGGTCAATCACTAGACCGGCAGTGTTGAAGGGATCGGCAAAAATTCTAAAAAGCGGATAGTTGAAAGCTCCAGGCTCAGTTTTGTCGGCGGCGAAGACGATGATTGGGTCGGATGCTCTCTCCTCTATCTCCATCTCCGCCACGCCAGGTCCCATCCCCCTCACGTTGCCGCTGAAAGCGGTTTTGAGGATATCTTGTCCTGCAGCATAAAGCTTCAAATCAGTTGCCTTTTTGGCGGCCGCTTGGAAGGTTTCCCAAGCAAGCTTGTGTATTTCAGGATTGTTCTCCCCCCTCGTGTGAACCATCAGAAGCTCTAGGTCATCGCCGGCGTGGAAAACAAAGTAACTGTTTATTAATCCCGTCTCCTTTGCCTGTTTCATCTTTCTCTCGGCAACGTTCAGAAGCGGTTGCGGGACGGTGTGGTGTCCCGCCAGCGACCCGACATCGCACTTTATGATGGAGATGGTGGTCTTCATTTCGTCTAACTGATTTCCTCTATTTAAAAGCTTTTGCGCGTTCTTTTCGATTCGGATTTACTTTCCCAGTGTTAGATTTCAATGATTACCGACAGGGAAGAATGCAGAAGGTGGCTGGAGCAGGCAGAGAAAACCCTTGAGAGTGCCGAAAGGGATAAACAAGCCAGAGATTACAATTGGTGCTGCTTCAAGGCTCAACAAGCGGCTGAATTTGCTCTCAAAGGCTTGCTGTATGGGATAGGAGTTTCGGCAGTGGGTCATTCTCTGCTCAAGCTTCTGGGAGAGTTGGAGAAAAGAGGTTTTCAAACGAGTGACTTGGCAAGAGATGCGAGAATCCTTGATAGACACTATATACCAGCCAGATATGTGAATGCACATCCCGAAGGTGCGCCGTTCGAATTCTATGATTTGCCCACCGCGGAGGAAGCCTTGAAAAGTGCTCGAAAGATCGTCAGTTTCGTAAGGCAGGCGATTGGGCATGGTTAGCTTCCCGTACGAGAAAGAGGTCAAAGTTTACTGCAGAAGAATTGCCCAGACGCTCAGACCCAAATCCATCATCTTGTTTGGTTCCATGGCGAGAGGAAACTATGGTGTCGGAAGTGATATCGACATTTTAGTCATATCGGACGATTTTCCCTCCAATTTTCTGGAGCGTCTTCGCCTCCTCTCGGATGCAAACCCAACTTTTGCCCCCATTCAGGCGGTGGGCTACACTCCTGCAGAATTCCTCAAGATGATTCAGCGCAGACATCCAACCGCCCTGTACGCAGTGGCGGAGGGGAAGCCGCTTTTGGACGACGGGTTTTTTGAGGAGGCCAAGCGAGTCTTTGAGAGGGTAAAGAGAGATTTTCAGCTCGTGCCAACTGCCCACGGATGGGAGGCCAAGGTTCTCTCTGCTAACCGATGTTAAATCTCCACCCATTCATCGATGAATTTCTTGTACCATCTCTCAAACGTTTCGGGTGTGACCAAGTGGAAATCAATTGGGGCGAAGTAGTCGCCAAGTTTCTCCTTGGCTTCAACAATTAGCTTTGCCTTTTCTTCTTTAATCTTCTTGCTCACCACCAGCACATCAAGGTCGCTCAGAGGCGTATAATCCCCTCTCGCCACGCTTCCAAATAAGAAGACTCTAACCTCGGGGTCTTGAAGAAGATCTCTAAAAATCTCTTTCAGCTTTCTCCCAACCTCACGCGGCTTTTCAAAGTAGGTTTTCTTGTGGGTATATGTTGATAGAGCAACCTCAACTGGCTCTTTCAAGTTTCTCCACCTCTTCAAAAGCAGACTTAACAAACTCCAAGAGCTCTGCGGCTTTCTGCTTTGAATAAACAATTGGCAGATATCTGCTGCCGGTGTATGCGAGCTGAAGTTCTTCTAGTTTTTCCTTTGATCTCAGGAGAAAGGAACCAAGTTCAGGCGAAACCTTCGAAACTTCCTCGACGAGGGTGACAAGAGAATGAGTCCTGGAGAAATATCCGATCTTCTCAAGAAGAAAAGACTTCAGTCTCAACTGTATAGCTTGCTCGGCATGGAAGGCTGAGAGATCATAGAAACCTTTGGCAATGTCGTCCTCGGCCTCTTTCAGAAATCTCATTGCTCTCTCCTTTAGAAAACTTCTTTCCATCGCGGAAATAGGCTTCCCGAAATAACTCCCTTTAGACTGCCATCACAGCGCGTGTAATATAGGATTTCTGATAGGTCAATGAGCGCTCCCTCCACTTATCCTCAAAATGTCGTTTTTGGCCTGTCTATGAAAGCCTTATCACTTTATGACATTGAACCCGAGTCTTGCGAAATCTTCGTCAAATGTAGCAATGTTGTTTGTCTTGTGCAATTTCATCAGGACGCAGGTCGTTGCATCGGTGAAGGAGAGGAAATCGTGATTCCTGAAGATATCCAATGCCGCCCGAAAAACAGCCGAGTCGACCTTCAGCAGGTCCACCTCCCTCGATGCCAAAATGGACTGGAGGGTTTCGAAAGCAACATCATGCCGTTTCAGCCTGTGGGATATAAACGTGGCGACTTCGTCCAACACATAATCTGAGGTGCAGAGCCTTTCGTAACGGGTTGGATTTTATTTCACCCATCACCCTCACAGCAAACTCATGATCTGGGTCGCTTTCGTTCTTGAGGGCTATCCAAATGAAGAATCAGCGAAGATCATAGACTGCTCTATTTACCTCATCGGCTGCCCTCACCTTCGGCCCCTGAATGGGCTTGCTCGCCCACTCCCAAAGGGGGTCTTGCTTCTGTTCAAAGATTTTCGTGAACTCAGTTAAGTGCTCGAAAGCGAACTCTACACTTTTGCTGAGGATGTCGATTAGGCTTGTGGAGTATCCTATCTTCAGCTTGACAGCCCGAACGTGTTCTCTTACGATGTCCTCCTTTCGCAGAATTTCTTCAATGTAAGTTGCATTTGGAGAGGGAAAATTCTTCTGTCCATACGTTATGAGTACCGGATTGATTTTTTCTCTTTTCAAGTACTTCAGTAGCGTTACCAAGGATGGGCCAAATTCGGTATGAGTTATTACACCAATCTCTTCACTCATCGAGATTTTTTTTTAGGCCGTTTAAATTTTCAAAGTAGAACTGAGATTTATCTGAGGCCAAGGTTTCTATCTTACCTTTGAATGCTCGAGTTTATCGGTTTCATGTCATTCCTTTGAGTAGGCGCATTTTAGGGCTACTTGCAGATTTCCTCTAGGTATCGAAACCAGCAATTCCTTAGTCTTTTAGAATCAATTTTCCATTTTCTTTTTTTGCAATTAGTTTTGAACCTTTTATATAACTTTTTATTTGTCAACAGTTGTGTGATACCCTCAGCGATAGCTTTTGGATCGTCCTTGACTACTAATCCTACATCCAATCTTCTCACCCACTGAGCATGTTTGCCTGAATCAGTACAGACTTGTGGTATCTCTGCGGCTATGTATTCAAAAACCTTAGAAGATATGCTTCTAGAAAATATCGTGTTACGGTTGGGTAATATTGCGATCTTTGCTCCTTTTAAATAGGAAATTGCCTGCTCATGAGAACAGCCGAAGAGGTAAATAACATAGGGCTGCAGCAGGTAGGGACGTATTTCCGGATAGTATTTTATTTCTTCGGGAAGACCACCAGCTAGAACAAGTCTCACATTGGGGAATCTCTTTCTAACGATTTCGAAAGCTTGGCAAAGGAGGTCTATACCTCTCCATTTTAGAAATCCACCCATATAGTAAACATAACATTTTGCGAGCTTGACTGGCCTAATTCGTGAGATAAGTTCCACATCCGCCCCGTTGGGGATATGAACCACGCTTTTGTTCATTCGTCTGAATTTTTCAACAAGATAGGTTGATACGGCGAAAACATTATCACTCATTTTGATCGCAACCGTTTCCGAAAGCAGGTAAAAGGGAAAGAGAATGACTCTCAACAATTTCACGATAAATGGCGCCTGCAAAGTTTTTCTCTAGAGATTTCAGAATATGCGTCTATTACCACAGTTACAACAGTTTTTCGATATAACCTGAGTATTGGAAGACATCCGAAATGAAAATATGGTGGGCATATGAAAATGAACGTGTCATATTGACTTAACAATTTTGGCAGAGCTGCTATCAATTTTAATATATGCAAAAGTGAGTTGGTGACGTTAGCCACAAATCTTGGCAAGTTTTTGGTAATCCTTAATTCAGTTGGAGATAGAAGTCAACTTTCCGTTCAAACCCTTCAAAGAATTTTGATAAGGCTTGAGGTGAATAGTGCACCGCGACTATCCTGCTTCTTTTCATTTAAAATTCAGGTCTCAAAAGTGTTTAGTATAGTTACCTTACTTGCTTTGTTTAAACTCTGCCTAGGTTCTCCGATATAACCTGAGTTAGTCGAGCCGAACTTGTTTTGAGTTACTTATTTAGAACGCGAAAATATGCTGCAATCAGATTCAAAATGTATGCTGAATAAGGATAGATGCGGGTACTAATTGTTCATCCAAGAGTTACCTTCTATGGCGGGGCAGAACTGGTCATAGTGAAACTTGCGAATTATCTCACGAGGAACGGAATTCAGAATTCTCTACTTACGCTTGAATGTTGCGAGGAAGTACGGAAAGATCTCCATGGAACGGAAATAATCGAGCCGGCGAGCCGGTTAAGATTCCCAGCCGCGGTTCCTTTTTCTGCAACTCTTCCTCTCGTGGTCTCATCTCTCAACCGAATGCTGAGAAAACTTCAGGACAAATTTGATTTAATCAACGTTCACAATTTTCCGGCTGAGATGTCCTGTTTCGGCTGCTACAGAAAAATCGTCTGGATGTGTAATGAGCCCCCGCACATGTATTTCGTCTCTCCCAAGATGTTGGTAAAGCTAATCGGAGCGTTGATCACTAGAATTGATAGAGTTATCGTGAAAAATTTTATTGATTGTGTCATCGTAGCGGATCAGTTCAACGCAGAAAGGTTTGAGAAATTTTATGGAATAAAACCGGTAATTATACCCTATGGGGTAGATTTTGAGTTTTTTCATGCTGGTGACAGGCAAGAAGGTAGGAAGTTCTTGGGAATCAAAAAGGACGAATTTTTGATTCTTCAGGTTGGTGTAATCAGTCACCTGAAAAACCAGCTCGCAAGTGTTAAAGCTTTTGAGCAAGTAAAATCCAAACTGAAAGAAGCAAAACTTGTTCTAGCTGGTGAAGACTCTTCGAAATATGCTCAGGAGCTCAAGGATTATGTGTTGAGATCTGACTTGAGGGAGAAGGTTATCTTTACTGGTCACCTGCCTCGAACGATAATTAGACATCTTTACGCAGCATGTGATGTCCTTTTACATCCGGTTGGGCCGCAGGGTGGATGGTTATCCCCCTTCGAGGCTATGTGCGCTGGTGCTCCAGTAATAGTTTCACCCACGATGACAGCATCCTATATAATAAGCGAAAATCGATTGGGGATTGTTACGGGCGATTTAGCGAAGGCCATATTAGAAGTTTACGAGCATTTGGACTGGTACAAGAAAATGGCTGCGAGGAGCAGAGAGTGGGTTCGTCAAAACCTTAGTTGGGAGAAGTTCTGCGAGAAAAATCTTAAAATTTTTGAGGAACTACTGGGTGCTTAAAAGTGAGAAAAAAATCTCTCTGAACTCTCTTAGTCTCTCTTCGATATCGCACAGGCCTTCTTTTAGGATTCTTTCCTTGTGGGTTTTTGAAATTTTCCTGAGTTTGGAGGGCGGAAGCCGAAATATCTCAGTTACCTTTCTTGCAATACTCTCCTCTGAGCCGTCAACTATTAGCCAACTATCCACATACTGGGCAGCACCCGTATCTTTCGTTACCACTGGTATAAGTCCAGCTAGTATAGCCTCGATTACCGTAACCCCGAATGGCTCGTAAAATGCTGGGTGAACATAAACTGAGCACTTTTCCATGTAATTTGCGGGGTGTGCGACTCTCCCCGTTACTACTATCCCCGGACCAGAAAATTTTTTAGGGATGTTTCCGACGAGATACAGCTTTGATTCAGGATATTGTGCCCTAATTCGGTTAAAAGCACCAACCAAACGTTCAATTCCTTTTCGTGGGGAATAAGTACCCACGAAACATATATTTTTAGAGGTCAAATCAGCCTCAACCTTGAGGAATGAAGGGTCAACGAAATACTTAACCTGTTTTACGGGGCAGCTTAGGTATCTCTTGGCAATTTTTTCGATATATCCTGACGGAGCCAAGAAGCCATCTATGTTCCTGGTTAACCACCAGACCAAGGCTCTTTTCACGGGTCCTAATCCATAATAAAGAGAATCGGCGCCCCACAGTATGCATTTAGCCTTCCTCATTTTTTTCCAAATATATGCTATAAGGAGACCCGATGCGTCTTCACAGAAGACGACTTCAGGTTGAAGCATAATTACCTCTATCAACGCTTTTACGAAAGAAAAGGGATTGAGTGGGCGAGGTCTAAAGTGTACTACATGAGCATCTAAACTTTCAGCAAACTGTTTGTGAATTGGATGGGGTCCCATCTCGATGAATGCCACCCTCATTTTCTCTAATACTGTTTGTGCAAGTACTTAATGATAGTAGGGGCCCATTATTATCCTTGGTGGGGAAGACATCACTCAATACTTGGTGGGGGTGAGTGGGAATCAGGTGTTGCTCATCAACCTGTGCTTGGCAAATACAGAAGTGACGATTCTGCCGTTGTAAGGAAGCATATAGAATGGTCCAAGAAAGCAGGTATAGACTTTTTAGCAGTGGAGTGGTCAGGTCAAGGTAGCTGGGAGGATAAAATTCTAGAAGAAGTCTTGATTGAGGAACTAGACGGTCTTAGATTTTGCATTCATTATGACAGCTATTTTGCTCTTCACAAACTCGGGACTGCTATGTCTTGGGATCTCAATTCTCGCTACACTTTCAATAAAACCAAGGGGGAAAAGTTTGAAGAGGACATGCTTTCATGTCAAAAGTATTTCAGACACCCTGCTTATCTAAAGATTGATGGCCGCCCCGTGCTTATGATTTATGCTTTTCGCGAGTTCAAGAATGCTGAGACATATCTGAACGAACTTAAGAGCAAGTTGGGGAAATGGAATCCTTACCTGATTGCAGATGTTGTTTTTTGGAGTCAAGTTTCGCCGTTGGAGCTTCTCGAAGCTGCGAGATTTAAACCTTCTTTCGCACCGCGACTTTTTTGGAGGAGAACCTATACTAAACTCAGCAGTAAGAGGATGTGGAAATGTCTAGAGGAGTATTTTAGCGGAATTACTGGATATTGTCTATACGAACCTTGGAGTACGAAAAATTTTCTGAAAAGAGTTGAAAAACTTTATATAAGTTATTGCTGTGAAGCGAAAAAGAGAGGCTTAGAATTTATACCAACCGTTATGCCGGGCTATGATGATAGAGAGCTGAGAGGGAAAAATAGACCAATTCTTGAGCGGAGCCCAGAATTCTATCAATCATATTGGGAAATTTGTCAAAAATGTTCAGAAAACATGATAATCGTTACAAGCTTCAATGAATGGCATGAGGGAACCGAGATAGAACCCTCGCTGGAGTTTGGAGAGACGTACTTGAAGTTGACTAGAGAATTTGGAAAATGAGAGTGGGCCTAATTGGAACAAAAGAAGGTTATGGAGCGTTTTCATTCTACACGAAAAACCTCTATACAGGTTTGCTCAGGGAGGGCGTAGATGTTCACTTACTCTGGGTTAAAATACCTCAGGTTCCCTTGGGTCAGACTTTCCATCATGTATTTTTGATGCCTAAGCAAATCTTAAAAGTAGTAAATCAATTTGATATTCTACATGCTACTCAGCCAGGGTTTACCTTATGTTTTCCTATTATACGTGGTCCGGCAAAAATTGTCACATTTTATGATATTTTTCCCATCCTTAGACCGTCAGATTTTTCTGATTCCATCAAAACAAGGATGGTTAATTTTGTCTGGTTCAGTATATGGCTTCAGACCTCACAAAGTTGCGATAAGATAATAGCTGTCTCGTCTCAAACTAAAGCAGATTTGTTAACACTTGGCATCCCAGAGGAGAAGATTGCGGTGGTAAGCCTGTGGGTTCGTCCCACGTTACGAAAAGTGAAGATGAAGAAAACCAATAGAATCGTGATAGGATACGTTGGTGCGATTTCCCATCGGAAAGATGTTAAGTTTGTGGTAAGCGCGTTTTCAGAGTTTACAAAAAAATACCCAAATTCTGAACTTTGGCTTTGTGGAAGCTGTTCAGATCTCCATTACAAAATGCAAATCGAGCATATGATAAGAAGATTAGGTCTCAAAGAAAAAATAAGATTTGAGGAATACCTCTCAGATGAGCGGCTGTCAGAAATTTACAGCAGCCTTGATTGTTTTGTGAGCGGAACTCTTTGTGAAGGATTTGGGCTTCCAATTCTAGAGGCAAAAAAGTTTGGAGTCCCCGTAATTGTAAGAAAAACAGCCGTAATACCACCAGAAGTTAAAAAACACTGTATAGAAGTCGAAAGTCCCCAAGAAATGGCAGAAAGAATCGCTGAAGTTGTGGAGGGAAAGGCCGAGGAGATAACAAGTAGAGCGACAGCTGATGCTACGCGGTTTACGCTTGAACGGGCTATTAAACAGACAATACATATTTATGAAAGTTGCCTAAACTTGCGATGAGAGTGCTGGTAACGGGTGGCTGTGGTTTTCTTGGTTCGCATGTATGTGAGATGTATAGAAAAATGGGAGAGGAAGTGGTTGCTATGGACAATTTGACCAAACATGAGCTAATCAGGACTGGGTATAACGTGAACAAAGCGAGAGATTATAATCTCGAATTTATCAAATCTTTGGGAGCCGAATTTGTTAAGGGAGACATCAGGGACAAAGAAGTAGTAGAGCAGGTTGCAAGAGGGTGTGACTTTATTGTTCATACCGCAGCTCAACCAGCGATGACTTTGAGCATAGAACAGCCTCGCTTTGACCTAGAGGAAAATGTAATAGGAACTTTTAATGTGCTCGAGGCAGCTAGGAAGTACGATATCCCCGTCGTTTACTGTTCAACCATTCATGTTTATGGAAACAAAATCAACGAAGAGCTAAAAGAGGCAGAGACGCGGTACGTGAGGGATCCACCTGTTATTGATGAGAATTATCCGGTCATGCAAGGCCAGTTAACACCCTTACACTCGTCGAAAAGGGCAGCCGAGCTGTATGTTTGTGCTTATATAGATACGTACGGCTTGGAGGCGGCTACTTTCAGATTGACTGGCATGTATGGTCCAAGACAATTTGGCGGTGAGGATCATGGTTGGGTGGCGAATTTCTGCATTAGAACTATTCTTGGTTTACCAATTAGAATCTTTGGAACCGGAAAGCAGGTAAGAGACATTCTATACGCATCAGATGCCGCCCTTGCTTTCGACGCTTTCTATAGGAACAGAAAACCCGGGATTTACAATATAGGGGGTGGGCCCGAGAGGGCTATTTCACTAATCGAGTGTTTGCAGCTAATCAGTAGACTGACTGGTCTAAAACAACAAATCGAGTTTAGGGAGGTAAGAAAAGGAGACCTATGGTATTTTGTTTGTGATATAACCAAAGCAAAAGAAAAACTTGGTTGGGAACCAAAGGTGAGCAATGAAGAAGGGGTAAGAAGACTCATAGACTGGATTCGTTCAAATATAGAGTTATTTAGGTCTTGAAGGCTCTAATACTCGCAGCGGGTAGAGGCCGTAGAATGAATCTTCAGGATAAGAACAAGTGCATGCTCGAGCTCGGTGGAAAACCGGTTCTTGAATATAACCTTGAAAGAGCTTCTGACCTAGACGTAGACGAAATAGTACTTGTTGTAGGCCATAGAGCAGAAGACATAATTAATAGATACGGCAACAATTTTCGCGGAAAGAAAATTTCTTACGTAATTCAATGGGAGCAAAAGGGACTGGTTCATGCGATTGAATGCGCAGCTCCGGCTTTAAAGGGAGAAGATTTCTTTCTTTTACTGGGTGATGAAGTTTTGATAAACAGTCGACATAGGGAGATGTTTAACGAATTTATTAAAAACAAGGATGTGTTTGGTTTTTGTGGTGTATGCATTGCGGAGGATCGTACCAAAATCAGTAGAACTTATACTGTTGTGACAGATCAAGAGGGCAGAATATTTCGTCTCATAGAGAAACCTAAGAAAGCTTTAAGCGACTATCAAGGAACCGGCCACTGTGTTTTCAGAAACGAAATCCTAAATTATATTGAACGTACGCCTATTCATCACGAGAGAAAGGAGAAAGAACTGCCAGATCTTATTCAATGTGCAGTTGACGATGGCCACGTGGTCAAAATTTTTAATATTTGTGATAAATATACCAACATCAATACCGAGGAAGATTTGATGGAAGCAAAAAAACTACTCGGCTTAAATTGAAAATAATTCAGCAGTGGCAGACAGTCGGTAGAACTCATCCCAAGCTTCTGGAGGATGAGAGCTTAAAGAGCTGTAAAAAACTTGGGATAACGAGTTTACAATCATATGTATGCTGGTCAGAGATAGAAAAGAAACCAAGAATCTTCGATTTCTCAATTTATGATGAACTTGTCGAAAAACTAGGAAGGTATGGGTTAAAGTGGACTCCTTTTTTGGTCGCTGGCCCATATTACGCTACCCCTGCATGGTTTAGAAATTCCAAGCACTCAGTTTATGCGAAGTGTTTGGAACACGGAAAAGAAACGGGAAGTCAATCTATATGGAATCCTTACCTTCCGAAATATATTTCCAGATTTATCCTTTCATTCAGTACTCACTACGCTCCAAAAATCCAAATTATTGATGGTGTCCTGCTTGGAATAAGTGGAAACTGGGGGGAGGCAATTTTTCCGGCCAGCAATGGTTTTATTCTTCCTCCGAAATTTCACACGCATCCTGGTTGGTGGTGTGGTGATGTATTTGCTCGCCTTGATTTTAAGAAATTTGTCAAAAACAAATACGGTTCGTTGGAGAAACTTAACCGGGTTTGGAGAAAAAATTTTAAAAGCTATGAAGAAATCGAATATCCTGACTTTCTGCCCAGTTTTATCCATTGGTTTCAAGAGAGTTTAAGTGATTTGGTACAGTTCATTCGCAAGCACTTCTCCTCCACTGCTACATGCTGGGATAAATGGAAGTTTAGCTCACTACAACTGAAATACCCCTCTCTAGGGGAATTCCGTGAGTATGGTAGGCGTCTTCATTGGTTAGATTTTACACACTGGTATACGCAGTCCATGCTTCGGTGGGCAGCTTTCTGGTTAAAAACTTGCCGTAAGTATCTTCCCAGCACGGATATTTATCTTGTCACAGGAGGTGACGGTTGTGTTCATCTAGGAGCTCATTTTTCGCAACAAGCAAGAATATCCTCGAAATACGGAGCAGGAATCAGACTTACAAATCAAGGGGATAGCTATGTTCAAAATTTTGTTTTGGGGCGTTGGGTTTCAACCGCTTGTAAGTTTTATGATACATCCTATGTGACAGAAGAAGCTTTATGGAATTCACCCTTGGGCGTTGTTTCAAGAATTTATGATGCTGTTACTTCGGGAGCTTGCGGAATTTACTTCAAGGACTTGATAAGTACCGACGCACATACCCGATTTGGCTTTAAATATCCGCAGCTCGGAAAATTTACTTCTAATGCTGTAAAATTTGTTGAGAACGTACGGTATTTCAAAAAGGATGATCGTATTGTCGAAGTTGCGGTGTTTATTCCCTATATTTCGGTTTCGCTAAGCTATAAGGTTCTTTTCGAGATATACTCGGGGAGCATTTTTTTGCGTGACTTTTTCGACTTTGATTTAGTTGACGAGCAGATGATAGAAGATGACATACTTCAAAAATATCGGTTCTTAATTCATCTAGATGGTGAATGGACAGATGCGAGAACATTAAGAAAGATAAAAAAGTGGATTACAGAGGGGGGAATCTTTGTATCATGTCAGAAATTGCGAAACGTTGAGGAACCAGTGATGGAATTACCCACCTCAAAAATCGGTGATGGATACCATGTTAAAGCCCGTTTGCACCATGTCGCAGATCTTGTTTTAAATAAGGAGCACAGGTATCCTTGGACAGGAATTCCAAATATCGATGGGGCGAGAGATGGTATTTACGCAACACTTTTCCGAGATAGAATCCTCTATTACAATTCAACCCTTCACTCTAAGGTTAAGAGTTTAAATGTCGAAAAAATGGGTCTGCAATGTCGTGTGGAAATACCAGCTCACTCGATTGCTGAAGTTTATTTCTGAGGTTTGCGCAACTTAAGGCAGACTATGGCTTTCGTCTGACCAGCCCATTTCTCCGGATATCTAACCTTTGGCCATGTGGAAGATGGAAGCCAAACACCCCAATTTTTCTTAACGAAGAATTGTATTTTCTCGATTTCAAATCCTTGAATCAATTTTTTCAATCTTCTTTCATCATAGATGCGTCCATCAGGTTTTCCGTACTTGTCATAATGTAACTGGAAACTAGAACCAACACCAAATGAGAGAAAAAAAGCTCCTCCTCTTTTCAGCAGCCGATGGCATACTTGGCAAGCTTGTATGTCACCATTGGGGTCGAAATCATCTCCAATCCCCACGTGCTCAATGGTTGAAACAGCGGTAATGCAGTCGAAACTTTCTTCTGGGAATATCTTATCCGCCTGTAGCAAATCGATTTGGATAAACTTAAAGAACGGATGACGAATCTTGCACCCAAAGGGTCTGATATCGATTCCAACTACCCGATGCCCTAGGGTCGCAAGGACCAACGGAAAGAGGGTTCCTGTGCAACCAACATCTAGAATTCTGAGTTTGTTGCCATCTAAATTTGAAAGAACAAAGGGATACTCGCAAATCCTTTCAGAAGTCAAAATGTCGAAAAGGAGAGGGCATGCTGTAAGGAGGCCATATTCTTGCAATTTTTGATTGATGAATGCCCGCACGCGAGGGGGCAGTCTGTGGAGAAGACCATATCTCTTTAGCAACTCCATACTTCGCCATCCTTTCATTCATGTTGATGGCTCTACAGCCTACACAGAGGATTGGAACCGGTCCTTCCCGCTTCGGGACGAGGTTTCTGAATTTCCTGTATCTCTCAGAGTTCCATATTTTCCAGAAACTATCTTTGAGAAGGTTTCCAAAGGCATGTTCTCTTAAGAAAGGCCTTTTGTTGGACATCAACACTGCACAACAAGGCAAGACATAACCTTTCATCATTATGTAGGGTTCAAACCACGCTGAACACTCTGTGGGAGGCGGAAGCTCTTCTTCTCGCATGTGATCGAAAGCCACCTCAATTCCTAACTCGTGGGCTTTTCTTTTTGTCTCCTCGATGATTTCGGAGGGAGGCTCAAAATATAAGTGTTCAACTTCCTTGAATTTAAGCAATCCCACGAATTCTAATTTCGAGCCTTCACCCAAGTCACCATACTTTTTGAAGGAACTTACCAATTCCACCATCTGGGGCATTTCCTGGTAATTTAGTTTGTTAACCACAAACCTGAAGCAAATGGTTGGGAGAGGAGATTTGTATTCTTTTTTTATGCGAAGCAACATTTTCAGGTTCTCAATCGTTCTTTCGAAAGAACAACCCACTTTAATTTTTTCGTAAGTTTCTTTTGTAGCACCGTCCATCGATATCCAGATGCAGTTGACACCGTACTCCACAAGCTTTTTCGCCTTCTCCTCGTCTAGTAGGTCAAGTTCATCAACGAAATTAACTGATATATCTCGAGCTCTCAGGTACTCAATCATCTTGATAAAATCGGGATTGAGAAAACCTGAGCCCTCACCAGTGATATTAATCCAAAGCAGATGTGGAAACTGGTCGATTATACGTTTGAATTCCTCGAAGCTCAATCGTTCGCTTTTCTCTTTCCAGTATGTGTGTTCACAGATTATGCACTTTTTATCACATGCCGTCGTATGTTCAACTTCTATCTTGAAAGGATAAAAAGCCAGGCGTGGTAAACGAGCTACAAGAGGGTTCAGTAGAGCCATCTCCCCTCCCTCGTCTCCGACAAGGTATTTTACCAAGAGGAAGCGAAAAGCACTTCTAAGTCCTCTTTTCCGCAGGATATATTGCAAGCTTCTTTTGTATTTTAGCGGAAGTTTGACTACCTTAGGTAGTATTCCGATTGTACGTTTTATCATAATAATTCTGGAGTACAAGCACAAATAGATATTAGCTCTTATGAGCATATTGGTGAATCAATCCTTCTGTTAGGTACCACTGGACGGTTTGACGGATTCCCTGCTTGAGCGTAACTTTGGGGCAGTAGTGAAGTTTTCGTTTGATTTTGCTGCAGTCAAATGCTAGGGAAGTTGTGAGTTGCTGAACTTTTGGCTTCGATAGACCAAAAAAACTGGTTCCTAGTAACCCGTTTACCTCACCTATAATTTTCAGCAAAGAGACTGGAATGAAAAATTCGATGGGTTTTCCACCTAAATTTTTTGCGATTTCGTTTATTATCTCGCGAACGGTGTAGGGTCTTCCATCGTCAACATTGAATATCTCACCATTCAACTTTGATTCACTGGCCAGTATCAGTGCCTCAATCAGATTATCGATGTAGCAGAGGCTCGTTAGTATTTGGCCACGATCTGGATAAAAAATCGGTCGTGACTTGTCTATTTTTTTCTTTACGAACCTAATCAAACCTGAAAATGTCTCACCACCAGGTCCATAAACCGTCGGAGGTCGAAGAATGATTACTGGAAACCCATATTTTTCGAAGCTATCAATTAGTATTCTTTCGCAAAGGAGTTTAGATTTTCCATAGGGAGTTATTGGATTCGCTTCCACTTCCTCGGTGACAAGGCCAGTTTTGGTTTTTGGAAGACCGATTGCGGCAATGGAACTCGTGAATATAAACTTGTCGATACCATGTTTCAGACAAATTTCTATTAAATTTGTAGTTCCTTTTACATTAGTTTCGTATATCAAGGTTTCGTAAGCGGAGTGAACAACTGCTGCAAGATGGTACACAACATCAGCGGGTGGAAGATTACGTAGTGACATCTTATCTCTTAAATCTCCGAAGTAGAATTTCACACCCCATTTTTTTAGAGGCTGTATATTACTTGTTCGCCGGGCTAGAACGACGACTTCATGCCCCTTTTTTGTTAATTCTTCTACGAGCTTACGACCTATAAAACCTGTCCCCCCCGTGATTAGAATCTTCATATGAACTTTTGTTCTCTTACAGTCTCTTTTAATGCGTGCTCGAATTCTACTAGACATTTTGTTTCAAGACCTTTAACGAATCTTCTGCCGGCATTTCCCAGTTTTTTCCTCATTGCGGGCTTTTCTTTTAGCAACAAGATGGCGTCGGCAATTTGTTTTATATCCAGCGGGTTTACAATGATACCAGCATTTGCCTTTTCCACAATTTCCGCAACTCCTGCTTCTCGGGAGCATATTATAGGTTTCCCACGCTTCATGGCTTCTATGGGCACCAGACCAAATGGTTCAGCCAACACCGGAAATAACACAACATCACAACTTTTGTAAAGTTTATCGAGTTCTTTATCGCTAACTTTACCCTTAAATTCGACCCTTGCATTAGCTAGGCTCTGCAATCGGGGTCGGTCGGGTCCTTCTCCTACTATAATGAGTTTCACGTCGGGAAGAAGTGAAACAGCTTTTATTGCGGACTCAATGTTTTTGAGACGGGTTAGTCGGCTAACAACTAACACCGAAAACATGGCCAAATTATTTTTGAAATTTTAACATGATATCGATTTTCAACGGTTCTTGCCGTTAGAGCAGAAATTGCGATAACCGTTTTGGGACGGAAGATTTTGAAGATAAGGGAGTCGATTGCGATGAGTGGCATGCACAGCAGTTTGAGAACCGTGGGTGTGAACTTGTCTATCCGAATCGCCTCCTCATAGACGTATGCCACGGTTGGAATTTTTCTCAACCTAGCAATAAAAAGCGCGGCCCACACGATGGGACAGGAAATGAATGCCCCATGAATAGAAAGCAGCCAGACATCGCTATCCGGCAATTTTAAAAGTCTGTTAACTAAACGAAAAAATCGAAAGGGTGTCAAAAGGGAATCCTTTCTGGTGTACGGCTGGGTAAATTCAGTTTGGATGGAAACTTCATGACCTCTGTTTTTTAACCCATCCGCGAGTGCTAGCAAGCTTCGTTCAGCTCCACCCATCTCTAGAAATTGTCCATGGATCATGATGATTCTCATCGATGTTTACGCTGCCAATTATAATGACAATTTTCGTTTCCAAAAATCAATTGTCTTTCTCAAGCCTTCTTCAAGCGTTACAGTCGGTCTCCAACCCAGTGTATGATTTGCTTTTTCGTAGCTTCCAACGAGCTTTTTTATATCTAAAGGTCTTGCTGGTATCGTGCCCCAAATTACTTCCCCCTCAAAACCGGTAAGCTTGGCAATAAGTTCTACAAGCTCTTTTATGCTGACGCCGCGCCCCGTACAAAAATTGAAAACCTCGCCCTTGGCTTTCTCATTGTCTAGGCACTTAAGATAAGCCTCGACATGATCGTCCACGTAGAGGAAATCTCTGACTGGATTTGGATCCCCCAGCTTTACGATTTTCTCTTTTAGCATCTGAGTAATCGCGCGCTCAACTACAAAATGTGTGTTGTCTTTTCTCCCGTAAGTGTTGAAAGGTCGTAAAATGGTGACCGGGAAATCGTATGCGTCCTTCATATACTGAAGGTATTTATCGGCTGCTACTTTACTAACAGCGTAAGGACTGTTAGGTCTCAATTCCGCTTCCTCGGTGATGGGAAATTTTTCTTGGTTGCCGTATTCCTCGGAGGTCCCTGCAAACAGAAAATGCTCAAAATGGTGGACTTCTCTTAAACAAGCCTCTGCGAGATTGATAGTTCCAAGTGCATTAGTTTCGAATACCTCCTGCGGATGATCGTATGAGTAAGAAACGGGACTTATGGAGGCTAAGTGGATTACTGCTTCTGGCTGTACCTCTCTGACAACTTTCCTCACAGCAAAGGCATCTCTTAAATCCGCAAAAACAGCCTTTACCTCCCCCAGCACGTATCTTCCCGTTACGTATCTTTCTAAAGAGTAGACCTCATGTCCCTCGCTCAGTAACCGTGGAATCAGGTGACTCCCAATAAAACCGGTCCCACCTGTTACGAGGATTCGCATTATTAATTGCTCTAAAATAATTAAAAACTGCTACGTCTGGGGCTTCTGGTTAATCTGGGAAATCTCTTCAAACAAAACCTCTACTCTTTTGGTGATTTCATCCCAACAGAACTTCTTTTTCACGAGTTCGTACCCGTTTTCTGCAAATCTTTTACTCAAATCCTCGTTTCTCAATAGGTACTTAAGTTTATCGCAAAGTTCGTCGATATTTCGGGGTTCAAATAAAAGCCCATTTTCATCTCCTACCAGCTCTTGGAGGGCAGGTATATCAGCAGCGATTACAGGGGTTTTCGCTGCCATTGCTTCAATAAGAACAATTCCGAATCCTTCGGTTGTGGAGGGCAATACGAGCACATGTGAGGATTTTATTAGCTCAATCTTTCTTTTTTCATCTACAAACCCCGTAAAAACCACTTTATTCTTAGTCACGTATTTTTTGGCAAGAAACTCGAGTTTCTTTCTTTCTGGACCGTCGCCCACGATGTAAAGCTCTGCATCTAGGTCAAGTTTTGAAAATGCAAGTATTAAGTCGTCAACATGCTTATAGCCTATAAGTCTCCCAACGTAGATGATTCGTGGCTTTTCTGGTTTCTTGGCTCTCACCCGATCGAACTCTTCCAAATCGACACCATTTGGAATCACCTCGATTTTTTCGCTTGGAACACCGCAATCTATGAGTTTACTTTTTGATGAGTTTGAAACGGTGATGATTTTGTTGTATGGTAATTTTAGCATGATTTTCTCAAAGATGCTCATTAAGCATCCTTTGCTGCCATATTTTTGCAGCCACGTATCTCGGTAGACATCGTGAATGGTTGGTATAATGGGTCTCTTTCTAGCTTTTGCGATCAACCAAAGAGGCGGGATGGGGAAAAACTGCTGTGGGGCATAAATGTCAAAGTCTCCGAGTTTTATCCCCTTAACCGCACAAGTCACCATGAAGGCTGAACCGTCGGTTGGTGATTCCAGCTTTACCCTACCCGATGGGACGAAAACTCTGTGTATGTGCACCCCTCTATGTAGTTCGTAATTTGGAAGTCCTTCGAGTCTTCTGGTTAGGACGTGTATTTCGTGTTTTTCTGCAAGTCTGTTTGCTATTTCATACATTCTCTTCTCGCCACCGCCCAGCAGGCAGGGATAGTAAAGGTCCGATCCCATTACGATACGCATTTTGTATTTCGTCTGGCAATTGATAGTTTTCGGCAAGTTTTTATTGTTAGGGGTAAGGATTCGTTTTCTTTTTTAGTTCTTGGTTGAGTGCAGAAATGGAGCCGGTTGGCATGATTCTGTGCGGGGGGTACGGAAAGAGGCTTTTCCCACTTACGAGCAAGGTGCCCAAGGTGCTGCTTGAGATAGAGAGGGGCTACACCTTATTGGATCATCAGCTTTCTCTTTACCGCAAAGCTGGCGTGAAGAAGGTCTATCTTCTGGCCGGTTACCTAGCGGGCGAAATAAGGAAGAGGTATGGAAATGAGCATGAAGGGGTGGAGCTGGAATACGTGGTGGAGAAAAAGCCGCTAGGAACCCTCAACGCCTTAAGACTCGGAATGAGACAAGCAAGAACTGCGGCGATTGCAAGCAACGGGGATGTGGTAACGAACCTTGATTTGCGAAAGATGTGGGAGGACTTCCAAAAGTCGGATGCTCTGGCATCAGTTCTGGCGGTCAGGATGAGGAGCCCCTTTGGGGTTCTGAGGATAAGGGGTAAAAAAATCCTGTCGTTTGCCGAAAAGCCCCTCCTCCCCCATTACATCAACGGGGGGTTCTACTGTCTCAGTCCATCTCTGCTTCCCATGATGGAGAGAATCGGGAGGGGGAACATCGAGCAGACACTTTTCCCCGAGCTAGCCAGAAAGGGGAAGTTAAGGAGTTACAAAGTGGAGGATGTTTTTTGGATGTCCGTTGATACGCTAAAGGATCTCGAGGAGGTCAGGAGGAACTTCCCCAAGCTTCGAGGCATCTGATTTTTTGCAAATTTGCCATTTTTGTGTGACAAAAAGCTGAAATAATGTCATATTAATGTGACAAATGGAGAAATCGAGGATAATCGAAGTACTGGGCAGGTGGAACTTCTGGAGCAGAGACTTGAATGTGGGGATTTTGAGAGGGGGATATGTGGATACACTTTTGAGGTTTACCAAAACCGGAGAAATAGTCTCGATCGTGGGGGTTAGAAGGTCGGGGAAAACCACACTCATGAAACAGATGGCGAGAATCCTGATAGATCGGGGTACAAGTCGGAATGACCTATTGATGGTGAACTTTGAGGAGCCCGAGTTTGTTGGTGCGGATGTAAGTCTGCTCCAGCGGATATACGAAGCCTATCTTGAGATAATGAAGCCGGTGGGGAAGCCATTCATCTTTCTGGACGAGATCCAAAACGTGGAAGGTTGGGAGCGGTTCGTGAGGAGCCTGAACGAGCGTGGCGAGGCCTTCATAATAGTTTCTGGCTCTTCCTCCAAACTCCTGAGCAGGGAGCTGGCGAGTGTCCTGACCGGAAGGCAGATTTACCTAGAGGTCCTCCCGCTGAGCTTCAGAGAGTTTCTCAGCTTTAGAGGGCTCGAGATAAGGGAGGCAAAAGACGTTCTGCTGAACTCTTTGGAGGTGAAACGCCTGTTTAGAGAGTACATGGAGATCGGAGGATTTCCGGAGGTTGTGCTGAGTGGGGATTCGGATCTAAGGATGAGAATTCTCAGGAGTTATTACGAGGACATCTTGGGTAGAGATGTTATGCAGAGATTCGGGGTGAAGAAATTTGACAAACTGAAGGCTCTTGCGAGGTTTTATCTGACGAACATATCCTCACCCATAAGCTTCAGGAGAGTCGCTGGATTTGTCCGGCTGCCAACCGAGACGGTGAGAAGGTTCTCATCATACCTTGAAATGGCGAATCTCGTCTTCTTCACCAAAAGGTTCTCTTGGTCGGTGAAGGAACAAGAAAACAGTCCGAGAAAGGTCTATTCCATAGATG